>WNFI01678330.1_pt1 | contig 10429 bp, 5 predicted proteins | sample 5400471 | NCBI WGS metagenome assembly WNFI01 (sample SAMN13153348, study PRJNA577476) | soil metagenome | isolation source: 100 cm saprolite on Douglas fir-dominated hillslope | place: USA:California | collected 2013-09-17 | reverse complement strand
ATCGCGTATGCCGACGACTTCGTCATCCTCAGTCGCGGACGTGCGGCCGAGGCGCTGGCGTGGACGAAGGCGGTGATGACGAAGCTGGGGCTGACACTCAACGAGGTCAAAACCTCGCTGAAGGATGCCCGACAAGAACGCTTCGACTTTCTCGGCTACTCGTTCGGACCTCATCGATATAAGGCGAATGGCAAATGGTATCTGGGCGCAAGCCCGTCCAAGAAGAGTGTGCAACGGCTCAAGACGAAGGTCGGTAATCTGCTGGTGCCCGGCAACAACGAGCCGTGGGTGGAAGTGCGCGACACGCTGAACAGATCACTGCGCGGCTGGTCGAACTACTTCTCCTATGGAACGCGCCGGTCGGCCTCCCGCGGTGTCGACCGCTACGTCTATGAGCGCGTGCGCGACTTCCTCGCCAGACGGCACAAAGTGGCAGGGCGTGGCACTCATCGGTTCTCCTGTGAGATTGTCTATGGAAAACTCGGCTTGCTGCGTCTCGAACGCCTGCCTCAAACTGCCCCGGCGTGGGCCTTACGGTGAAACCAGTCGGAGAGCCGGATGCCGGAAATCGGCACGTCCGGTTCGATGAGCGGGGATGGGAAACGGAGCGTTGGCCATAGGCCCCAAGCAACCGCGCTCATCCTCGACTCTACCTGCACGTAAGGGGGCATTTCCCGTGCAGTGCCTAAGGGTCGCCGATCGAGTTGCCGTCTCCGATAATTGGCCTGCATCATCCGCGCGTCGTGTTCCGCGCTCGACCATTTCAACACGAATGCTGCCTGTGTCTCAGGTTGCTCGGTCGCGAAATAGGACTCGAATTCATCGCGAAGGTTTCCTTCATGTTCGTCTTTCTCCACGAACACCAGAAAATCCGGCACGCGACCAATTTTTTGAAGCACACGTAGCAGCGGAACGCCTTCGACGATCACAGGTCTTTGCAATGCAGTCTGCGCGTCGAACACGCGGGAGAGGTCGTCGTATCGCCACGTGAGCGGCTCACTATCCCGGACGAGATACAGGTCCAAGTGAACGGCTGGCATTTCCAGTTGCCAGCTTAGCCATGAGGCTACGGATGACTTGCCTGAACCGTCGGTCCCATCGATGCCAATCAGCAGTGGCTTACGGTCATTGGGAAAGCCAAGCGCACTTCGGATCAAACGGCGAAGCTCAAAGTATGGCGGCGGCGCAACTAACAATGGGCCCAACTCGTCGTCATTCTCCATGGCTTTCCCCGGTTCTCACGTGACGGACGGCGGTGTTGGAGATTCAGGAGCGAGCCCTGGCAGGCACTTCCTTCGGCAATGCCGCCCCTCAAGCGCAGTTACACGGCCGCAAGAGCTTCGTCATTGCTAGAGTTTTTGCTCAGCACACCCCGGGCACCGCCGTCAGCGGCGAGGTGCGCAGGATGCGCACGCGCCCCAGATCCCCGCCCAGCGGATCCTCCAGGTTGCCGAGGTCAGGCAGCATCTCGACGACGACGACACTGAGCGGCGAATTAGTCGGTAACGCGAGCGCCGCCAAGGCGATTGCGATCTGCGGTCGGGGCCAGAAGGTAAGGCGCATTCCGCGTCCGAGAGGCGGGACCTCCAGCGCTTCCTCCAAGGTCAGGCGGCGCCGGTCGAGCAGCACGTTGCGGCGGCTGAGACCATCTGCCTGCGTCACCTGCACGTAGAGCAGTGCCCAAAGCTGCGTGCGCGGGCTGGGCGGCAGGAGATTTCGGCCGGCAAAGACCGGCGTCGCAAAGGGCGCCGCCACACTGACCGTCGTGGGCAGGCTGCTGATTTGACAGAGCAGCGGCGGCGCCGGATGCTGGACGCCGGCGACGCGCAGCGGCGGCCCGAAGCGGGCTTGCGCGGTCGACCAGTTCTTTTGATGGCCGACGCACAGCTCATAGACAAAAAAGCCGAACAATTCCGGTGCGTCCACCGCCAGCCCGATTGGCAGCGGCAGCATAAAATGGAGCGGCGAGCTCGACGGGATCAGCGGCTCCATCGCGTCCAGGCCGGCGCGATCGTCGGACTGTGCGGGGACAATGGTGCGGATCAGCTCCGGATCTATCGGCAGTGGCGGCTCCGGCGGCGGATCGATGCCGCCGGGGTCCGCGAACGGCACGCCAGTCAGCATCTGATCGGGCGCGTAGGACAGCACGCGGGCGAAATACCTGTCATCGGGATCGCTGACCGGATCGGCGAATTCGAGCCACAGCCCCCGTTGCCGTGGCGTCGTCGCCGAGTAGTCGGAAGCGGCGGCATAGGGCGAGAGGGCGATCCCGGCGGAAACGAGCTGCGGCGTCTGCATCGGGCGCGCGGCAATCGGCAGATGCAGGGCCAAATGCAAGGGCAGGTCCTGTATTGCTGGCGCCGTTGGTCCCGTTGCGGATCTCGAAGCTCGGCGCCCCGAGGGAGGCCCAACTCCAATCGCGCGCAAGCCGCAGCGAAATGGCGACAAGCCAGTGTTGCGTCAGTTCGGTCTTGGCCGCGAAGGTGATCGCGCCATGCTCGGGCGACAGCGTGTGGCGCACCGCCGCCGCACAGCCGAACACGACGCGCTGGCCGGGCTGGCCTGAATAGGTGAGGCTTGAGACATTGAGCGACAGCGCCTGGGCCAGGCGGCTGGCGATATCGGAGGTGGTCGCGCCGCTCTGGCCGACGAGCGCCAACTGCGCGACCACGTTGCTGGTCGGCACCGGATCCGGCTGCAGCATGATCCCGCGGATCCGGTTGGCGGCGATGTCGGGCGCAAACAGGCCGCGCTCATCAACGCCGTTCGCGCCGGTCAGCAATTCCACCTGCTGCCCCGACATGGCGTCGCTGGAGCCCCAATAGAGCAATTGCGGATCGGGATCGGCGGCGGCGCGGAGCACGAGGCGAATGTCGCGCGCCCGCGGCAACACAAGCGGGCCACTGGCGGGCTGCGGCGGGAAGGTGGTAATGTCGGGCACGTCAGCGAACGACACGTTCAGCCGCAGCGGTTGCGACGGGTCGGCGGGAAAATCGCGCGTCGTCGAATAGAGCAGCGAATAGGCGGCATGGTCATCGCCGGCCGCGAATATTGCGGCGTCGGTTGCGAGCTGCCGCACTTGCACGTTGATCGCGAGCTTGACCGCGTCGGGGTCGGGCAGCGCGGCCTCGTGCCCGGCGGCGCTAGCTGCCGGCAGGTCGGCCAAGAGGGCTGCAACGGCGTTCGGAATACCGGCGAAGGCCGCCGCCGGGTAGCTCAGCAGCGGACGCGCGATCTCGTACATCGTCTGCGGCGAGGCGGGTGTCGCCCCAAGGTCGAGATTGGTCACCATCGCGGGCTTAAACGGGACCAGACGACGGAACGGGATCGTGGCGACAGGGGCCGGTCCCGGATTGATCGCAGCGTCGATCACCCGTGGTCCGCTGCGGCTGAGATCCATCAGGCGCACGCGGAAATCGTAGCTCTTTCCGTAAAGCAGCGGCACGTCCGTATCGCCCACGGGCGTATATGGCTTGCCGGCAGACGGGTTGACCACGCCGTGCAATTGCAGCGCAATGGGGTCGGCAACGACCACCGAGCGCCCGCGCCACTGCGTGAAATAGCTTGGTAGCCACCATTCGCCCGGCTGCGTCGGGTCGTGGCGCACCGGCACCGTCTCGGCACCGAGCTCGCCGTCGAAATTGCCCAACGCTCTCGCACCCAGCGACAAGGCGCCCGTTACATGGCAGAGCGAATGCCATGCGGCGCTGCCGTGGACGCGCACATCGATGCGATACCCGGCGACGCCAACGGCGCGTCGATCTGCGCGGCATCGATCTGACGGTTGAACCACACCGTCACCTGCTCGTCGTCCCAGCCGAGCCGCAGGCCGAGATCGGCCGCGGGCGGCAAGCCATCCGGGGAGGTGTCGAGCAGCGCCGCACGATCGGGCTGCGCGCCGTGCACGACCTTGGCAAAGCCGTCGTCGTAATCCTCGGCTTCGGCGAACACGTCGTCATACGAGCCGGCGGGCGGCACGGCGAGGACCGGAAACAGCACCGCGGCAAACAGCGGACGCGGCGCCGCCAGCGCCGGGATGCGCGCCGCGTAGGGCTGCATCAGACCGGGGTTGACGGCAAGCTGCGGCGAAAAATCGCTCGCCGGATCGAGCCCCAGATAGAGCCAGCCGCCCTCAGAGAAGAAATTAGCTGAAGGCAGCGGCAAAGTCGCCTCGTACACCAGGCCCAGGGCGGCCGCGAGCAGCGGCTGCCGCAACGCGAAGCCGATTACCCTTCCCCAGGTGACCCTGCTCGGCGGAGGGGGTTGCAGCGTCTTTACCGGCGGGTTCTGGAGCAAGCAATGATAGGTATCGTCGGTCAGCGCGAAGGGCGTGCGCGGGCGGTCGAAGTTGAAGGCGTTGCGATAGCTTTCGGGCAGGAACTTGCGGGTCCGGTACCCGCTGCGGCGCGGCGTCTGGCCGGCGGGATTCGGTACAATGTTGAATTGCATCGCCACCTGCTGGAATGACGCGCGGGCCTGGAGCGGTGGTGTCGTCGCCAGCGCGATCTGCGCCGTCACATTGGCCGGCGCGGGCAGCGCGTCCAGCGAGGGGATCAGCGCGGCGACGAATTTCGGCTTGGCATCGGCGAATGCCGGCGAATCGGGCGCCGGCGGAACGTTTGTCAAGAGCGGCTGGAGCGGATCGCCCTGCGGCATCACCAGGAAGCGCAGCCGGATATTCGCCCCGTCGAAGCTCTGCGGGAATGCGAGCAGGCTGAGCGTGTAGGTCGGATTGGTGGCCATGGCATTGGACCCCGCGGCGTGCTGCGCGATCGCATCAAGTCAGGATAGCGCCTTGGTGTATTGGACCTGTTGTTCGAAGTCGACGTCCACGAACCAAGCGACAGTGACATCCACCTGGATATCGAATGTGGCCTGAACCTTTATCGGCGACGGTGTGACGAACACCAAGCCGTCGAATTCCGTGGTGAATTTGATACCGACGAGACCATCCAGTATTTTACCGGATGCCTCGAGAATGAGGGCAACGCCGATGCCGACGGATGTTGGTGGCGGAGTGGTTATCACCACGAGCATAAAGGCGAAGGCGGCCTCGGCTTCGAGCTCCAGGATAGGGCCGAGATCTCCCTTCACCGAAATGACCACACCCAGTTGCAGACTGAACTGTTCTTTGGCTGGAGCGGATCCAGCAGGAAAGGCGGCCTCCATCTTGAAGCCGACGAGACCGCCCGCCTTGGGTATAGGAGACGGCGGCAGGACCGGCACTTGCAGACTGCCTTGGAAGTCCAGGTAGGCAGCCCACTGCCCGCTGCCGCTGAATGCTGAAACGCTGGAAGAGGGGGCGTTTCCGAAGCCCAACGTGAGGTCGATCTCAAAATCGCCGATCGGGGTATTGGTCGGGATGTTGATCGGCTTCTTCATCGGCAGATGGAAACCCAGGCCGGCGCTCAGCTTGTACATCTTGGTTCGTGTCCAGCCGCTGTTGGAGAAGGACAGAGCCAAAGGATCGGGAAGGCCGAGGGCTTCGAGAAAGGTTATCATCAGCTGGAGGGGTAGCAAAACCGACCCCAGAACCAGGCGGGCGTCTGCGAAATTGACCCCGTCAGTGGCGGCCTGCACATCACCCACCGTACGCATCAGACCATTGAACGGCGCAATGTCGAGTCGCACATTGACGCCCCTCAGTCCGACAGACCACGAGTTCGGCTGAATGGCGACGGACACCTGGCTGGGGTTGCCCGTCTCGTCGGCGTATTCGAAACCGATTGCCGCCGCGGTCCCGCTCGCGAGCGTGCGGCCGCCCAGGCTGGGCGCGAACGGGTCGGGCACTCCGGTCAGGGTAAAAGCGCCGGCGCCGCTGATCTGGAGCGAGTAATTCGCGTCGGGAAACGCCAGGCAGGCATCCTGGCGCGGGCAGATGCCGGTCGCTTCCATCAGAGCGAACCCGTCCGCCAGCAATGGCGTCTGCGTGCTGGTGAACGCGGTCGTCCCGCTCTCGATTTTCGGGCGCGGGAACAGCACGCGCGTCGAATCGGTCGCGTGCAACAGGCAATAGTCCATCGCGGGCGTGTCGGGCACCCAGAGATCGGCCTGCTCGGCAAGCCGCCAAGGGGCGTTGCCGGGCGGGCCGGCGGCGGGGCTCTGCCGGATCAGCGGCACGCCGCGATCGGCGTCGATCGGCGTTGGCTCGCTCGCCGTGTCGGTGCGGGCGAGCACGCTCCAGCTGCCTTGCGCAGGCAATACGAGGCTGCCACGCGCAGCCGCGGCGAACTCTTGCGGCACCGCGGCTCCGGCATGCGGCGCATTCGCCATCTCGACGCGCGATAGGCGCATCGTCTGCGCCGTGCCGGCGACTGCGATGACACAATCGAGCGGCCCGCCGAACGGACCCTGGCTCGCGATCGGCGCAGCGAGATCGCTCGCTTGCAACGCCGTGTTAGGAGGCGCCGTCAGGACAAAGCCGAGCTGGCCGGTGCTGGGCACGAGACCACCGCTAGCGCCGCTGATCACCCCGTCGATCTGGATGTCGGCGTCGAAGTAGACGGCGGTCAGCTCCATCCCCGCGTTCTTGAAAGTCTGGGAGGTGTCGCGGATCTCGCGGATGTTCTGGGCGCCGAGCACCGCGCCCGGATGAACGGTCAGAGCGGGCACCAGGGTCCAGGTTGCCGGCGTCGCGGCTACCCAACCGCTATCATAGCGGTAAATCTCGGAACCGTCCTGCCGATCGATAGTGACCGTGCGCACGACGACCGCGAACCCGACGCCGCTGGCGAGTATGCTCTTGACCTGCACGACCTCGTGGCTGGCGCGCCCGACCATCAGGTTGAAGCGCACCTGCACGACCGCGTCCGCGTTCGCGGCCGGATCGGCCCAAGCGCTGAAGCTCGAGGCGCCGTAGCCGGAGAGATCGATGCGCGTTACCGGAACCAGCGCGGTGTTCGAGCCGGGGCCGAACTCGCTGTTAAACGCCTGGTCCACCTCCGGGCCGAGCACGCTCAACTGAGCGCCATTCTGATCCTTGACGGGATTACCGCCCTGATCGACCAAATTGCGCAGCTGCACCGCCGCCCCGGGAAGCGCCGGGGTCCGGCCGCCGATTTGCACAAGGCTCGCGGGCGCCGTCAGGCTCACCTGCCGGCCGCCGGTCATGTTTTGCGGCGTGAAGGCGGGCTGTACCTCCGCGAGGCCGGGGCGGCGGAAAAGCGGCGAGGGGTGCGCCGGGCGTTGCGGCAGCGTCGCCACGGCAATCATGCCGAAGGGGAGCGTGAATAGCGCGGCTCCAGCGGCGCCGCCGTCATAGGCGCTGACCACCTGGTCGAGCAGCGGCGCAGGGGCGACCGGAACCAATGTGATGTCGGCCGCGCCGAGCAGTGTCGGCCCGCCATCGTCGAGAAAGCCGGCCGGTGAGGGAAAGGGAAAAGGCAGGACATTGGGGTTCTGGATCGTGACTACCGGCTCCCATTGCACGGCCGGCGCGGTGAACACGCGCAGGTCGAGGCAGGGGGCCATGAGGTCGAGCCCGCTGATCGAAAGGGCCTGACCGGTTGGCGCGGGGGCGACCGTGCCTGGCGCGATCGCCATACCGACGCCGAGCTGGTCGGCGTTGCTGGAGACATCGAGCAGAAACAGCGTCGGATTGGCGCTGCTCAAGCTGTCATCGAACAGCCGCAGGAATTCGTCTCGCTGCTTCTCGGGCGCGGGCGTAGCCGGCAATGGCATGACATGCCAGCTCAGCGGCGTCAGCGCGACGTCGCTGAAGTGCAACTGGGTCGCAGCCGTCGGGCTCCAGAGGATTGTGGCGAGTACTGCCGAACTTGGCGCTGCCGTCGCATTTGGCGCCTGGCGTCCGGGGAGGAAGTTTGCAGCATAGGGATCGGGCAAGGTCGGCAGCAGCGTTTCGAGCCCGAAGCTCAGCAGCAGGCCGCCAGTATCCAGCTCCGCCGGCGTGACGGTGAAACTGCCGGCCGCCAACAGCAGCGTCGGCGGCGTCGTCACTAGCAGCGCATTGTGTAGCGCCAGGGCAATCGGCGGAGGCGGCGCGGGTGCTTGCGGCGCCTGTCCGACGATCAGTGCCTCCTTCAGCGTCGTCGTTTCATAAAGCGTCAGCGCCCCCGGTAATGTCGGACCGAGCCGACCCCCATCGGCGGCCAGCGGACGATCGATATGCGCGGTGATCAGGGCGCCGCAGGCAACGATCTCGACATGATTCGATCCGGCAAAGCTCGCGATGCTCGTGTAATAGATAAGGGCGTCTTTTGGAAAGGTGAGGTCGATGGTGCTGCGCGCGGTGGTCGATGCCGGCGTGTCGCGCCAGAGGTCGATTTCTCCGCCGAACCGGTTCGTGCTGCGAATGGCGGCGAGCAGCGCCAGCATGCCGCCGGCGCCGAGCAGGAAGACCGATTGAAGGCCGGCGGGGCCGCCCGCAAACCCCGGCCAGTCGACGCGAAGCCCCGGACCGAGCACGAGCGCGAGCAGCCCCGCGGTCGCCGCCGTGCCGAGCTGCGCCGGTGCGGCGACCGTTACTGGAAGCGCCCAGGCGCCGCCCGTGATCCGCGCTGTCCGGCCGGCCGGAGCAGCGCCGACAGGACGCTGCCGGCTGCAAAACTCGTGGCTTGGGGCTGCAACGGGATTAGGATTTGCGCGAGCGCCGCCTCGTACGCCGGCGCCGCCGGATGCCAGTGCAGGGCGACGGCGCTGCCGTAGACCGTGAGCGAGGTGTCGCCGGCGGCGGTGATGCTGGCGCCCGCCTGAGTGAAGACAAAAGTCACCTCCGCCGGCATCGCGGCAACCACGGCACCGCCATCTGCGCCCGGAGCACCGCCGCCGAGCGGGCCGGCGGGGCTGTCCGGCTGCACCGTCAGGGTCACGGTGGTGGTGCCGGCAATCTGCAGGCCGCCAGCGGCAACCGTTGGCGCTGCCGAGAATGTCACGGTGCCGCCGCTGATCCTGATGCCCACATAGCCGCCGACGGGCGCCGCCGGAGCGAGCAATTGTGCCGCTATCCATAGGCTGCCGGCGCTGACCGGCAATGTCGTCGGCATCGGCCCCACCGGCAGAGCGAGCGGCAATCGCAGGAACGGGGTGGCGGCCGGGACGCGTGTGATGGCGGTCTGCTGCACCGGCGAAAACAGGTCGAACCAATGGAGTAAGCCAAGTTGATCGACGAACGGGCCGATCGATTGTGGCAGCATGCCGGCAATTGCGGCGGGCACCAGAGCGGGATTGCCAAAGATCGCCGCCGGCAGGCTGCGCCTGACGACGAGCGGGACCGGTCCGGCGGCGGCGGCCTCCGCCTCGTCGAGCAGTCTGCCGAACTCAGCAAATTCGGCAGGCGCGGGCGCGCTCATTGGGGCGACGGGCAAGCTCGTCACGGCCTCCGTCGGGTCCTGCGCGTGCTGCAGCAGGCTGCGCGCTAGGGCGCCACGCGCTATCTGTAATTCCGCCGCTGTGGTTGCGGCGGTGGGTGCGAGCCCCGCGGACAGCTTGGCAAGTCGTGTGAGTGCAGAGGGCCTGTCCATGGCACACCCCTTAAGCTGCCGGGCGGATCTAGCCGGACACTAACATGCTTCCGCTCCCCTGGCTGCTGATGTGAGCCAGCTCACATTCGACGATGTTTTTTCTCGCTCGACTGAAACCCGATGCTCCCGTGGGAACCGAGTTTTAATCCTTTCGAATAAAGTCCCGCATCGACCAGCGCGGTCCACAGGAGGGGCGGTGACAAGAATTATCGAATCCTGTGCCTCGACCAAGCTCTGTATCCATGAAGAGATATTGAACCATAAACCCCCACCCAAGCACTTGGAACAACAACTACATAAGACCCAGAGCCGCGAGGGGGAGGCACCGGCACACGCGCGGATTGGATTTTCCCATGGTGGAGAAACCTCACTCGGCCGTGTGACCTTTACGACGGGAGCTACACTTATGTAGATATTGGCCCGCCCTCGGCCGTGTGACCGTGAAGGGTAGGCGACCCGATTCAGGGCGACTGCCAGTAACGGGGCCCTCTTCTCGGACCGGCGCCGCCCCGGCTACTTCCGCAGTTGAAGGTGCAGTCGCCTGAGACGGCGCAAGAGCTGGATTCGCTCGATTGTGCGTTGGCATCCGGTTCGCACTGTGTGGTCGTAACCTCGGCCGCGAGTTCCGCAATTGGTCTTGTGTCACGAGTAACGCCGGTCCGCACGGCGATGCGTAGCTGTGCGAGAGATGAAGGAAGGCCCTTCGAGTTCGGCAATCAGGTGCTGAACTCAAGCCACCGCAAGCTGCTGTCGTCAAAAGCGCTGGTGGCGAACGTTGCGGAAACGTCGGGACACGATCCCGGCAGGCATGGTTGAGAGAGGCGAACGCAAGTGAACCGCTGATGACGTGTCGAAAGCGGATTAGATGATGTCAAAACCGGGGGGTGGCCAATCCTCCGGGATCAGCTTGGGGGATGCACTGAGACTGCCCAAGCGGCATCCGGCATGGA
>WNFI01381022.1_pt1 | contig 10429 bp, 10 predicted proteins | sample 5400471 | NCBI WGS metagenome assembly WNFI01 (sample SAMN13153348, study PRJNA577476) | soil metagenome | isolation source: 100 cm saprolite on Douglas fir-dominated hillslope | place: USA:California | collected 2013-09-17 | reverse complement strand
CCGTGATGACGTGCAGTTGGGTAGGTTTGTAGATGGCTAGACCGGTCAGCAGCGAACCCGCACCCATAAGAATGACGCCGGTATAGGCGATCCGTTGCGCGCCATTAAACTTGCTCTGCGATGGATGGCGCTTGTTGAACCCCAGATCGTGCAATGTCACCTCGATGGCTTCCCCAAACGAATGCCGCGTAGGCAGCAACTCCCGCCACTGGCCAGAGAAAATGGTGTACAGGACATATGCCATTCCGTTCAGAGCGAAGAAGCACATGAAGAAAAAGTGATAGCCCAAGCCCTTCGCAAGCTGGAATTTAAGATGGAGGTTGTTGTAGAACCATGAAGGAAAGAGCCGGAAGAGCGTCCAACTGCCGAAACCGACGCGATAAACCCGGTGTGCATTCAGCCCCTCGTGCTGCGAATCGGCCCAGTAGATGAGTAGACCCGAATAAATCATCAGTGCAAGCAGGGGGAAGTTGATCCAGTGCATCCAGCGGATAGCCAGCGAATGCTTGTGCTCGATGGTGACTGTCTCTTCCATGGTTGCGTCCTGGCGAGACTCACCGCGGGCGTTAGCCTGCGCTCCGTTCGGGTCGTCCGGACTGCCGGCGGAAATGATTGCAGACTCTGGCGCATTATCCGATGCCTTGGTGGAGCGATCGCTTAGAAGCCCTGTGCTCTGTATCTTGAGGGCCGATCCGGGTGGCTCGGCTAGCTGATCGATTGCCGACTTCGGAGAAGACTCCGCCGCTGAGTTCGATTCATCCTCTCTCTGGATTTGATAGTGCTCGTTCATAATTCACGCGCGTTTCCGGTCAACTCGATCGACATTGCGCGACACTGACGTTCTGCGTGCCGAAGGCGTTGCGGCTCCGCCAGAACTCGGACGATTTGCGCAAACCGACGGTCTGTCAATCGTCTATTTTGAGATACCACCTTAACGTAGCTCTCTAACCGTTTGCACTGAGAGCTGATGGATGGCTGGGCCAGAACGAGTTCAATTGCTGCCAACGAGTGCTGCGCGCGCCGTCACACAACCATGATGAGCGGACCGGTCCCGGGTAAAACCTCCCCGACTATTGTGGCTTCGCCACCGCGGTCCTGAAGTGCTCGAACAAACGGATCGCCCTTCTTAGCCGATATGGAAATCAGCAGACCACCAGCCGTTTGAGGGTCGAAGAGAAGCGCTTTAGTTGTCTCGCAGACTCCGGGTCCGTACTCCACAGTGCATTCGGCGAACTCCCGATTCGATTTCAATCCCTTGGGCACGTAGCTGGCGCGCACGCATTCGATGGCACCGGGGAGCAGAGGGAGCTTGGCGGAATGGATTCGCACGCCGACCTTGCCCGCTAAAGCCATTTCGCGGACGTGACCGACAAGGCCGAACCCAGTGATATCGGTCGCGCCATGGACGTCGCCAGAAAACTCTGTCGCCACCTCAGCGCCAAGCTTGTTGAGGGTAACCATGGATTGTGTGGCAGCCGCAATCCACGCTGATTCCGCCTTCCCTAGTTTAATGGCGGTGGAGATTACGCCTGTACCGAGAGCTTTCGTAAGCACGAGCAAGTCGCCAGCCTTAGCGCCGCCGTTCAGAAGCACCTTATCCGGATGGATAGTGCCGGTAACGGCGTAGCCAAATTTTATTTCTTCATCTCGAATGCTGTGGCCACCGATGACTGTACACCCGGCTTCCCTCATTTTCGATAGACCGCCAGCCAAGATTTGTCCGAGGATTTCCAGATCCCCTTTTTCAGGAAAACAGACCATCGCGAGCGAACTGAGCGGTCGTCCGCCCATGGCGTAAACATCGCTCAGGGCATTGACTGCCGCTATTTGTCCGAAAGTATGGGGATCGTCCACCATGGGAGTGAAAAAATCCACGGTCTGGACCAAGGCGACCTCAGGCGAAATTTTGTAAACGCCGGCATCGTCGGCGGTGTCAAAACCGACGAGAACGTTCGGGTCGTATTGCCTGGGCAATTTTCCAAGAATTGAGTCCAGCGCCGCCGGACTTAACTTGGACGCTCAACCGGCTGATTTCACCGATGCCGTGAGACGCATTGGTTCGTGTGGTTTCATCCAAAATGTCTCGTCGTGCAGTGAACGTTGTTCGCTGTCGCACAGCTCGTTCATGCTTTAACGATCTCGGCCATTAGACTCGCATGCCGTTGAGAAGTTTCACGAATCACACAAGATTCCGGTTTGTGCAGTAATTTGGTCGTCATGGGGTTCTTAACATGAGTCTTTCCTTCATCGAAGATCCCAGACCAGGGCAAGAAAACCGGCCACTCCGGATTTCCACGCAGGTTTCCCGGCGCCAGTCTCCACAGGAGATGACTTCAGAGGTGGCGTTTGGGTTCAAGCTCGGATGGTCGAAATAATTCCGGAACTTGAAACTTTTCACGGGAATCCATCTCTTACTACTCGCGGGGACCATTAAACCGGTTTCCAAGCGCGTCCTGCTTTTTTTGGCAACTGGTCGACACTGATTTGGTTGTGAGGTGATTTATCGCATGAGGGATGCGGTGAAAGACTCATGGGCATGACAATACCAAAGCGGATACTTATTCTTGGCGGCGGTTTTGCAGGTCTCTCTGTCGCCATGGAATTGGAGAAGACTCTGGCTCGGGATGCCTCGGTGGAGGTTACCCTCATCAATCGCGATAATTTCTTTTTGTTCACCCCGATGCTTCACGAGGTTGCGGCCAGCGACCTGGATCTCACCACGATCGTGAATCCCGTGCGCAAGATGTTGCGGTATGTCCGTTTTTTGGCTGGTGAAATCCAGCAGATCGATGTGCGAAGCAAAAAAGTTGTCGTTTCCTCTTGGATATCCGCGCGCCCACGGTTTCGCGCCCTGAGGTAGATACCGGCTCGGAGGGATCGATTTCGCCAGTGGACGGAAAAAGGGCGCAACCGTTGACCCGTCCTTGTGATCGCGCTGTTCGAAAAAACGCCGCGTTGTCTACAAATCGAAAGGAAGAATAAACCATGAAGTCGAAGCGTGGCCCCAAAAGTAACCAATCATCAACGCCGGAAGTGCCCCGATCTGAAGGGGATCCCGTGCAAAACGCCCCGAGTCCCGACCAGATCGAACAGCGCGCATACGAAATACACATCGAGCGCGGCAGCGGGCACGGACAGGATTTGGACGACTGGCTCCAGGCGGAGCGTGAACTAGAGGAAAAGCATCGGAACGGCTAGCCAGTAGGACGTGTGATGTAAAAGAGCTTGATTCTAAGCGTTCAGAATTCTAACGAGGGCAGAATATGATCGGGAGGAGCGGTCGTGCGACGATGTGGTCAACGGGAGTTATCCCGTATTCGGTTCTTGGCGTCCTGCTGGTACTGTTGGCCGGGTGCTCGCGTACGAGCAACGACTCTCTCAGGACGCTGCGCCTCAGCATGATCCCCGCGACCGATCCTGGGAAAATCGTCCGTGAGAGCCGGCCTTTCATTGACTATCTGAAGATGAAGACCGGAGCGAAGGTGGAACTGACCATTCCTACCAACTATGCTGCGGTAGTAGAGGCGATAAGCAACGACCGTGTGGACATCGCGTATTTCGGAGGATTCACCTACGTTCAGGCTTCGGCGCGGGCAGGCATCGTGCCGCTCGTGCAACGCGAGCGGGACCAGGTCTTCCATAGTCTATTCATCACCCAGCCAGGTTCTCATATTCATTCGCTCGGCGATTTGAGAGGGCACAGCTTTGCTTTTGGGGACGTGAACTCGACATCTGGCCATCTGATGCCTGCTTATTTCATGCGTCAGCAAGGCGTGGACCCTGCCGTGATCGAGAAGGCCATCTATACAGGCGGACATGACGCCACTGTGCTGGCAGTTGCCAACGGAAAAGTGGATGCCGGAGCGATGGACGAACTGGTTTTTGCACGAATGACCAAGGAAGGCAAATTGAGCGAGTCGCAGGTGAGGATTTTCTACACCACACCACCATTTTTTGACTATGTTTGGGCGGCGCGCAAAGGATTGGACCCGGCAATGGGGGAAGCATTCGCAAATGCCATGCTGGCCCTCGACGCAGAAAAAGCCGAACAGAAACCAATCCTCCAGTTGCTGAATGCCACCAAATACGTGCGGGCCAATGATTCAACTTACGACCCGCTGCGGCAAGCGGCTAAGGCGGAAGGGCTTATGAAGTGAACTATTCGGTCGAGAAGGTCGGAAAAAACTTCGTCGTGAACCACGAGAGGTTATCCGCGTTGGAATGCATTTCGATGTCTGTCGAACGTGGCGAACAGCTGGCTGTTTTGGGTAGCTCGGGGGCGGGGAAGACCACCCTCTTCCGCATCCTTAACGCTACAATCCGTCCCACCACCGGCTCTGTCCGGGTTGACGGACGCGACCTCGCTAACATGTCCAGCGGAGACTTGCGCCGCACCCGCCGCCGAATTGGCACAATATATCAGCAACATAATCTGATTCCTTCCCTAACGGCGCTGCAGAATACTTTGTGCGGTGGGTTGGGACGATGGTCACTCTCGCGCACCATCCGCAACATATTCAATGCTGACAAAGCCGATGCGGAGGACGCGATACAATCGCTGGAACTGGTGGGGCTAGCGGAAAAAAGGCACGCCCGCGCCGACGAACTTTCCGGAGGCCAGCAACAGCGCTTGGCCATCGCTCGCGTCCTTATGCAAAAGCCAGAGGTAATCCTTGCCGACGAGCCAGTTGCCTCGCTCGATCCGGCGCTTGCCGAGGAGATCGTGTCTTTAATCATCCACGTTGGCTCGGAAGGCAAACAAACGTTGATAATGGCCCTGCACAAAGTTGAATTGGCTATGGATCATTTTCCGCGCGTCATCGGCCTTCGTGCGGGCAGCGTCTCCTTTGATCAGCCCTCGGCCAATGTGCATGAAGACCTCTTGCGCGACCTATATAGCAATCGTTTTAGAGAGACTCGACAGATTGAGGATGAAGATCGTTTCCAACGCGAATTCGGCTGCATTCGATAGCAACGGCTACGACCAACGAACCTGGACGCCACGACGGCTGGCCACGGCCTTCGCGGCAGTGTGCGTCCTGGTCGCCTGTTGGCAGGTCGACAGTGTGCGGCTCGGTACTCTATTTCAGACGGCGACACTTCAAGCTCTTTGGACTGTCCTGCGCGGACTTTTCCCCCCAGATTTCTCGGCTGATTTCTTGCATACAGTTTTTCGCGCGATTCTCACCACTCTGGCCACGGCGATTGCCGCAACACTTGTTGCCGTCCTGATCGCAATTCCGCTTGGAGCGCTGGCGACCACCACTTTGTGGCAACGTGGAATCTTATCAGCCGCGGAACGCGGAAACCTCAGGGGGACTCTAACATCATGGGCCGGCCGAGCCGTATTTGCGTTTTTAGGTTTTCTGCGTGCAATACCCGACCTGGTTTGGGGCCTGCTGTTTGTAACGGCCGTGGGATTGGGCTCCCTGGCAGGGACGTTGGCGCTAGTCGTGTCATATGTTGGCATGCTCGGGCGTGTCTACGCATACGCCTTTGAGGATGTGGATTCTCGCCCGCTTGAAGCGTTGCAGGCCATCGGAGCCACCCGTACACAAATATTTCTGCGAGGGATTTGGCCGCAGGCACTTCCTAATGTGATTGCGTACACACTCTATTGTTTCGAGTGTTGCGTGCGCGCCGCTTCTGTACTGGGCTTCGTCGGCGCCGGGGGTATTGGTTACGAAATTAGCCTCTCCATACGCCTTTTCGAGTATCGCCAAGTAATGACACTCATCCTGGCCTTTATCCTGCTCTTGGCTGCGACCGATTCTTTGAGCCGCCAGCTGCGCGCACGCCTTCGATCCAACGCGGGCGTCATTCGAGCACCTCGTCCGTTCAATGCTGACTCAAAAACTCAATACGGATTGCTTATCCCGCGTACGATTCGCTACTCAGTTGTGATCGCCGTGGTGGTTGCCAGTTTTTATGTTGCGGGGTTTTCGCCAGACCACTTTCGCGAAGCCAATATTTTCAGGAACATTTTTCGCTTCTGCCAGGGAATGTTTCCGCCGGAACTTGCCACGGGGTTTGTGCTTAGTCTGGGTCCCTTGCTGATCCAAACGCTAGCCATCTCGATTTTGGGAACAATGTTGGGTATCCTCATCGGTGGAATCCTGGCAATTCCCGCCACATCGACACTAGTGACTCTACGCGCGGATGCCCCCGGAGCTCAATCGCAAACGGCACGCAGTATGCGTTGGGGATTGTTTTGGGCGGCACGACTTCTGCTGAATCTGCTGCGTTCCATCCCTGACTTGGTTTGGGTGTTGATCTGCATCGTGGTTGTTGGGATTGGCCCCTTCGCTGGCACACTGGCCATCGGCATTCACACTGCAGGCGTGTTGGGAAAGCTCTATGCAGAGACGTTGGAAGAAGCTCCGCATCAGCCTGTGGAAGCACTCCGCGCCTTGGGCGCGGGCCCGCTGCAGCTTCTGCTATGGGCGCTCTGGCCTCAAGCCAAGCGAATGCTTGCTAGTTACACGGTGTTGCGTTGGGAGACCAACCTTCGTGCCTCGGCCATCCTCGGGCTCGTGGGCGGGGGTGGCATTGGACAGGCCATCTATAACAACGTGCAACTCGGCTTCTATTCTCGTCTGGCAACGCTGCTCATCGTGATTTACGCGTTGGTGATCGCGTCCGATTGGCTTGGTAATAGGATCTCTCGTCGAACCGTGGAAGGTTAACCTGCACATGCCAAACGCCACACAGTTCCGCGACGCAGAAAAATACATGTCCTACTTGCAAACTCCCTTTGGGAAGTTACGTAGCGACCTGGCATGGGAAAACTTGAGCGGATTTTTGCCTGGCTTTGCACAGCGAAGGCGAGTTCTTGATTTGGGCGGCGGCACTGGCTCCGTGAGTCTGCGACTAGCTGCACAGGGATTTCAAGTTGTGCTGCTTGACAGTTCCGGAGAGATGCTCGCGATCGCACAAAAGGAAGCCCAGGCGAGCGGACTCGCAACCCGAATTTTGATCCACCATGCGGACGCCGCTCAATTGCATGAGCTCTACGCACCAGAATCGTTCGACTTCGTCGTGTGCCACAACGCGCTGGAGTATGTTGCGGACCCGGATCAAATCGTTCGTAACATAGCGCACGTCATGCGCAAGGATGCAGTCGCAACAGTGCTCCTAAGAAATCGTGCCGGGGAAGTTCTAAAGGATGCCATCAAGTCGCCTGATTGGGATCTTGCCAAAGAGAATCTTTCTGCGAAAACCGTTGTGGATTCTCTCTATGGTGAGCCCTCGCGTGTATTTGACTCCACCGATACGTTGCAAATGCTGGGCCGTGCCGGCCTCCACGTTGTCGCTGAATACGGAGTTCGCGTGTTTTCGGACTACCGGGGCCCGGCGGATCACAACGTCCAAACCTACAAACAACTTTTCGAATTAGAACTCATTCTCGGAAAACTGCCTCAATTCGCGGCAATTGCCCGCTACACACAGACCATCGCGAGCCCTTCACGCCCGCCGCTGCCAAGGAAAAATGAAAATGACTGAACCACTGATCCAACTCTTTTCGCGACCTACCCTGGTCAGACCCGCTGGGCAAGGAAGCTTTGCAATCGGACTCGGGCTAACCAACGAATGCAACTTGGCCTGCTCGTTCTGCTACCGTGATCCGACGCGTGCGGACCGGCTGAGTCTCGACCAAGTGCGAACCGTGATGGCAAGCCTTCCTATCAGTTCAGTCAATCTGGGCACCGGTGAGAATGGAATGCACCCACAGTTTCGAGAGATTTTGGATTACCTCCGCACTCTGCCGGTAAAGCTCACCATTACCTCCAACGGCCACAGCGCGGCCGTGCTCACTGATGACGAGCTCCGTGCGTTTCACGATGTCGAGTTTTCCCTCGATTATCCCACCGAACGTGAGCAGGATGCCCAACGCGGTTCTGGCAATTGGGCGCTGATCCAGGATCAAGCGGCTCGCTGTGTGCAATTGGGAACCCCTGTCACTTTCATCGCCGTAATGATGAAGGCAAATTATCTGCGCCTGGCTGAGGTAGCGCGCGTGGCCAAGCGCTACCAGGCGGCGTTGCGGGTCAACGTTTACCAATCGGTGCGCTCTGATCTCTACGCCTTGAGTTATGAAGAGTATTGGCAAGGCTTTCGCGCCCTATTTGCACATACCGACGTGATTGCTGTTGGCGAGCCATTGGTTCGAGCAATGGCGGATTTGCCCCCAAGGGGCGGCGGTTGCGGGGTAAACACCGTGCGGGTTACGCCGCGCGCTACTACTCAGCCTTGTGTGTACTGGCCCGGCGTTGGGGAACCGCTCTCACTCCTGCTATCAGGAGTTGTAGAGACTCCGCCCTTTGTGGAGGCACGCACCACACCAGAGGCATGCCGTTCCTGTGTTTACCTCGAGTCGTGCCACGGCGGGTGTGCGGGACGCCGTCGCATCCAAAACGCTCTACATCAGCCGGACTTCTATTGCCCAATTGTCCGCGGAGAAGCGCAAAAGCTGGAGATTCGCATGGCTCCCGCTCGTGAGCTCCCCAAAGGCGAAAGCGCATGTACCACCATCGTGATTGCCCGCGATTAAGATGGCTGGGTTGTTCATAGGCAGGAGTATGTTCTGAAGGTGTGACTTAAAGAAGTTGGCTAAGGACCGAAGACTTGGAGAATCATGATGACAACAACCACGACCCAACCGCGAGACACCACTTCCCAGGTAGCTGGGCAACCCCATGCCCGAATCGGGCTCGCTTTGGTGCGGCTGACGATTGGTGCCATGTTCGTGTGGGTCTTCTTCGAGAATTTCGGGAAGGACTTATACACCCCGTCAAGTTACGCGGCCCTCATCCGCGATCTCATTGAGAACGGTAACGCCCCCGCCGCCTGGAAGAGTGTCATGGCGCTCGCGGCGAGTCACGCATCTATGGCCGCGCCACTTCAGGGACTAACTGAAATTTCGCTTGGAGTGCTGCTCGTGCTCGGCCTTTTTACGCGTCCGGTCGCACTCGTCGCTTGCGCGTTCCTCGCCAGCCTGTGGGTTTCGGAATGGGGAACGGCGTGGATCTGGGAGCTGCTAGTTCCCGTCCTAGCCTCGCTTGCGTTGGCCGTAGGGGGCGCGGGGCGGACGTGGGGTGTCGATTTTTTCTTGGCGCGCAGGCGACCAACCTCTCTCTGGTGGTAACCAAACGGAGATTGAATGCGAGTCTCAGTTATCATTCCTACGCGTAACGAGGCGCAGGCCATCGGCCGCGTCATAGGTGATCTTCCCGATGACCTCGTCACGGAGGTCATCGTCGTCGACAGCAACTCGACGGACGGGACGCCTGAGATTGCCGCGCGTATGGGTGCCCGAGTCATGACCGAATCGCGCCGCGGGTATGGCCAGGCCTGCCTGACCGGACTCGCCTGCGCTAGCGCGCCTGATGTTGTCGTATTCCTTGACGGCGACTACAGCGACCGGCCTGCTGAGCTTCCGCTTCTCCTCGCTCCGATTGCCGAGGGGCGCGCCGACATCACCATTGGTTCGCGTCTCGCGGGTCCGCGCACACCCGGGGCGCTTCCCTGGCACTCCCTGTTGGGCAATTGGCTTGCGGCTAGCCTGATCACGAACCTCTACGGGTTAAAGATCAGCGACCTCGGTCCGTTCCGCGCTGCGCGCGCCGATGCCCTACGCGCGGTTGAACTTGAAGAGACCACTTACGGATGGGCCGTGGAATTAATCCTGAAGGGGGCCACGCAGGGTCTCCGCATCGTCGAGGTCCCGGTAAGCTATCATCCACGAATCGGGAAATCGAAGATCAGCGGCACGTTCAGAGGTACCGTTGGAGCGGCCTGGTTCATTCTCAGTCGGATCACGCGCTACTATTTCCGCTGGCGAAAAAACAGCATGCCACGGCTGACGTAAAATCCCACGCGCCAATTCATATGGAACCTCGAACGAACGGTGTTACCTTTCGATGACACAAACAAATCGCACGCTAGTCATCATGGCCAAAGCACCCAGACCGGGCTCGGTGAAGACCAGGTTGGCCGGGAGCCTTTCTCTGCAAGCGGTCACCGACCTGTACCGATGCCTTCTGAACGACACAATAGCTCTAGCGCAGGCACTGGATCATGCGGAAATCGCTATTATGTGCCCCGCGTCCGATGTTGAAGACCTGTCGCACGCGGTGGCTAAAACGGTGCGCATCGTACCCCAGACGGGTCAAGGCCTTGCCGCGGGCCTTGCCTCTGCGTTCACGCACTTTGCAACTGCCCACCAGCGGGTCATTGCCTTTAACAGCGACAGCCCGCACCTGCCGGCATCAGTCCTGGAAACTGCCTTCGGCGTACTCGAAGCCTGTGACCTGGTTGTAGGGCCCACGCACGACGGCGGCTATTATCTTGTCGGTGCGAGGGCGTTCCATCCAGGTCTGTTCATCAGTGATGGGATGGGAACCGCGAGTGCGCTTGAGGCGCTGTTGAC
>WNFI01191043.1_pt1 | contig 10429 bp, 7 predicted proteins | sample 5400471 | NCBI WGS metagenome assembly WNFI01 (sample SAMN13153348, study PRJNA577476) | soil metagenome | isolation source: 100 cm saprolite on Douglas fir-dominated hillslope | place: USA:California | collected 2013-09-17 | reverse complement strand
GAGCCGTAGTGCGTCGTTCCCATCAGCAGCGATCCCGTCGTGAATAGTGGCGTCGATACGCTGAGGATCGCGGTCGGCGGGTTGTTATCCAGGGTCACCGGCAGAGCCTGGAGAGCCGCGGCATTGCCGACTTTGTCGTGCGCATCGTAGCGCAACTGGTGCGGTCCCGTCGCGGACAGCGTAAAGGTCGACGTGAACACCTGAAAGGCGCCGCCATCGATCGACACGCGCACATCGGATAACCCGGAGGCGTTTCCAGCGGAGACAGGATCCTGGGCCGGGAAATCAAATGTCGTCGATGTCGAGGCAAAATAGGTCGCTCCGTTAAAGAAGAGCGGCGGCACCGTCCGTGTGCTCACGGTAGGAGGGGTCAGATCGACAAACAACGGCACCAAGTGCGCTGCTTCGACGTTCCCTCCCCAGTCCTGGGCCGCGAAAATGATCTGATGGTTACCCTCGCTCGCTCCAAACGCAGACAGGGTCACGAAGGCCCCCGGGGTGTTGGCGCTCAGCGAATCTTGCGTCGTCACAATGGAACGCACGCCGGAGATGACGATAGAAGAGGATGAATCCACCGCCGTAATCGCAAAGGTCGTGATGCTCGAGATAAACACCACCGCCGTGCCGCTACTTGAGACGCCCTGGAAGGTCATGGAAGATATCGGCGGCTGGTCATCGATGTTCGCCGGCTGCAGCACCGCCGCATTCATGTTGCCGGCGGCATCCAAAGCACGCAAGGCCAAGAGGTGCCGACCCGCGGGGAGCGAGAAGGTCCCTTGTACGATATTGAATTGGTTGGTCGTGTCGACCGCCAGATCGGTCTCCACGATCGGACTTGCATCGACGGCAGAAATCGAGAGTTGGCTCCCCGGGTTGAAATACCCGGACGCCACGTCTCCGCTGTCGGTCGTCAGCCGGACTGTCGGCGGGGTGCTGTCTGCGGTGAAAATCACGTCGCGGACAATCGGATCCAACGTACCCGACCCGGTGACGGTCAAGCGCGCCAGATACGGGCCGTCGGCGATCGGGGTACTAGAAGCATCGACCCCGTTCCAAACAACGGATTTCAGACCGCTGGACTGTACGTCGTTCTGAAGCAGGCGTTTCACCAAGGTTAATGTTGGACCGGATTTCCAAATATCGAGCGACACGACTGCATTCGACGCTGAGAGCTGGTACAAAAAGGTCATGTTTTTCTTGGCCGTCACGCTGGCGCCGCCCGGAGAGAAGATCGTGGGCGATGCGGTGAAGTTGCTCACCTGCAGCAGCGACAGCACCCAGACATTGGGGGACCCACTGCGCGTCGTGGTAAAGGCGACGCGACTGCCGTCGGGACTCCATGTCGGCTCGGTTTCGACATACGTGTTCTGATTATCCAGCAGCAAGCGCGGCGTGAGACCGGCGGGATCCGTGACCCAAAGCTGATTGGCGGAGCCGTTACGCTGCGAGGAGAATACAATCTGCTGGCTATTCGGGCTCCACGCCGGATTGATATCTTTGCCGGTCTGCGTAACGGCCGCATCCCCCGTCCCATCGGTACGGCGCGTGCGGATGTTATCGACATAGAGCGAGCGGCGGTACGTCAAAACATTTCCATCGCTGGAATAGCGCGGCTCCAGATCAAATCCGAGATCGCCTTGCGTGAACTCGCTTTCGCCCAGATTGGCGCCGGTCGCCGTATCGATGTCGACAAACCACAAATGTCCGAAACCGGAACGTGCGCGCGCGAACACCAAGCGGCGCCCATCCAGGCTCCAGGCGGGGGAGGAGTCCTCTCCGGGTCCCGTCGTCAGTTGGAAGAGCGGACCGATCGGAGACGCCGGCAGGCCGCTCGACACTCGCACAGTCCAGAGCTTGGCGTTACCCGTTGCGTCCGAGACAAACGCGATCCGTGCGCCATCAGGAGACCACACCGGCTGCGTTTCGTTAGTGGTCCCGGACGTTAACTGGCGGAGTGTGCCCGAGCTTTCTCCCAGGACGCCGTTCTGGGCCGCGACCACATAGAGATGCTCTCGACCCGACCGCGCAGAAGCAAACGCCATTTGCTGGCTGTCCGGGCTCCATGCCGCCTGGTGTCCGCCGTTAAAGGTCACCGGCCCGAATCCACCGCCGGTCGACGCCGAGAAATCCGCCTGCCAAGTCCAGGTGAACGGCTGCCGAATATGATTGCCGGCCAGATCCGCCAGGTCCGTCACGCTGACGGTGACCAGGTTGCCGTTGACGATCTGGGGCGGCGTCGGCCGCAGCGCAGGAATTGAAATCGACAGGCGTCCGGTCCCGGCGTCAAAGGAAACGCCCCCGGAAGCAACGCTGAACGTCGAGCCATTGATGCTGAAGCGAAGCGTGCTCAGGTCGATGCCGCTGTCGTCTAGCGCCGTGAAGCTCGCCACGGTCTGCGACGTCCGCACGTAGGGGAAAGCCGACGGCGGATCCGGCTGAGACAACAGGGGTGGAACGTTATCGATGTGAATAAGGTAATGGTTGGCCGGACCCCAGCGCCCGGAGGCGTCATGGGCGCGCACATGGAAGTACCAGAAATCCGGCGGCAGCAGGTTAAAGCCCGCGGCATGGGACTGGGTAACGACGGACGACAGCGGCACGGTTGCCGAACTGGTGTCCAGGACATAGCTGTAGCCATCCGCCGAGGTGCTGGGGACTCGCCAATGAAACACCGGATTGGTATTCGACGAGCCCGCGGCCCGGATCATCAAGTTGTCGAAATTGACCCGGCTGCCGATCGGCGTATTGGCAGGCGTGATCGAATAAAAAGAGTCGGATCGCCAGTTGCCCAAGAAGACCTGGTCTACGACAAAACTGTTGTCGGCGGGATAGCGGGCCTTTAAATGCGCGGTCCGTGAAGGTCACGACATGCATCCCGCCGTTCCGACGGAAGAAGAAGTTAAACGGCACGCCCGGCGGCAGCTTGTAGTCGAAGGCGACGACCGAATTCGCGGCGGCTTCAAACGGCTGACCGTAGATCAGCGCGGAGAAGTCGCCGTTAGCGGCATTCTGCGTCAACCGGAGGGAATTTTGACCCGTGGCGGCGGTGGCTGTGTCCAAGGTGATATCAGCGCCCTGGCCGCTGTAGCGGCTCCACTCGCCCAGACCGTCTTCGAACGTATTCTGAACCGCAGAGGGATGCGTGAAGGATTGGATAAAAGGCGCTAAGCCACCGTCCCCAGACTGTAGAGGCAGGGCCGTTTGGACGCGGGGGTCCGCCTGCGCTGTGGCGACAATCGATTCACCGTCGCTGGCGGCGTTCAGCGTGAGCAGTGATTGGCTGGTGAAGGCGCCGAGGGAAGCCGTCCCGCGGTAGGTAGTAGATGTGACGTCGATCTGCGTCAGCGGCACAACGATGCCGATGGGATCCGTTCGCGAGCTGGAGAGAACCGCGTAGACCACGTCCCGCACCGTCGGATTGATATCCGAGGCTCGCATCTCGATAAATACGCTGGAATTTCTGGCCAGTGCTGTGCTCAGCGTGACCCTGAACGCCGCATCCTTGAAAGTGAGTGAACTGATCTGTGCCGGAGTCGAGAGGATGACGTCGACAGGAACCGAGCTGGACGGATAAATGCCCCGCCGCTGTCTGCCCGGAGGAACAGACCTGGATCCACGACGCCGGCGGGCGCGGTGGCGAGCCGAACCGAAATAAAGGAGTCCGGATCCGCCATGCCACTCAGTAAGGCGTCTCGGCGTACGGTCGGAGTGGGGATACGGTCCAGCGCGGGAGCTCGCAAGGACGCGGTGGAGGCATACAACGCCAGGAATCCCCCCTGCGGGGGGATGTTAAGCATCGCAGCGTGCGTGAAGACGGTACTCGTCACTTGCCCGCTGGAGTTCAGGACCACGCCCTGCTGGGTCGGTAGCAAGTCCCAACGAGCCGTCTGGAAGTTATAGCGGTACAAGCCCACCCGGCTGGCCGGGATCCCCTGCATCGCGGTCGTCGATACCACTTCCTGGTATTGAACAGGTCTGGCGAAGTTGTAGTCCGCAGGCCGCAGCTCGTACATGGACCCGATGGGGACCCCGCGTGGTGGAAGGGGAGGCATGCCTCCCGGCTGGGTGGTCGTAGCGGTCACCAACCCGAAGATCTGCCAATCGTTCTGCAGGGAAAGCGGAGCGACCGTGATCTGGGCGTTGTTATCGTCCGAAACGATCAGGCCGCCGGTCGAATTATTGATCACGCGTCCAACAATCACCCGCCGTTCGGTCACCAGCCGGCGACCCTCGGTGGTGTTCACCATCAACCGAACCGTCCAACGGCCGCGATATCCGCGGTCAACAGGTGGATGGAAGATGTCGACGATTGGATATTCCTCGCCGGGAACCAGGCCCGTTTCCCAGGTCGCGAGGTTACCGTATAGGGTCGTCTGCCCGTCCGGGATCACGTAATTATCCAGCACCTTGCTGAACCCTTGATTCAGCAACGTAAAGGTGGAGGGAATCCAGGTCGGACCCAGTTCAACGCTATAGGAAGAGAAGTTTCTGGCCGACGCCGCGCCGATGATCGGCACGGTGGCTTTGACCAGCGCGCGATCCCAGGGAATGCGGATGAACCGGAGTATTTGTCCGGTGTCCTGCACATACAGGTTGCCGGCGAGGTCGAGCGCCAGGGCGGTTGGGTTGGTCAGGACATCCTGGCCAAAAGCGGTGAGGCTGTATCCCAGCGAGTTGGTCTTTGTGATCTGGTGACGGGTCCCGTCGATCCGGTAAACGTTGCCATCGGCATCCGTCATACTGGGAGCAAAGGTCCCACCATACGTTGTGATCGTCGAGAAAACGATCGCTTCCGAATCGACCGGCTTGGCCGGCGAACTGAAGCGGAAATAGTAATCCCCATCCGCGACAATCGTCCCGGACGAGTCGAGCTGGTCCCACTGGACAGTGTAATCGCCGGAGGACTGGGAGCCGGCGAAGACTGTTTTGACCAGCGTCCCCGAGCTCTTGGAAAGCACATCGATCTGCACACTCCCGGCGCGCGGCAGTTTATAGACGAGGGTGGTCGTAGTTCGTTCCTGCGATATGGCGGGCTGGACCACCCGCGTGGAGGTGCGCTGCGTGTCGAGGCTGTCTACAGACGTGGTGGAGCGGTCCCAGGTGGCGCGCCCCCCATTGGCAACGTAAGCGATTCCTTTGATCGTTTTGCCTTCCAGCCCGAGTGCTCGGGCGGAAACCTTGAGTCGGATCCATTGCCCCGTCACGGGCAAAGCACCCATCGGCATCAGCGCCTGGGTACCGGACACCGCGCCGGTCTGAACCACGTTGCTCCCCCAGTAGGCGCGATGCTCCCCATCGCCTTGATCGATATAGTATTGGAGCATGATCTCGGACGGCGCGAACCCTGAGTCAAGATAGACGTATTGGACAAGGTTTTCTCCCACAGCGATCGTCCGCCCCGGTTTGGCATAAATGAAGTAGTGGCTGCGGGCGCCGGGACTGTTGTCGGCGAGGTTGTCGGTGTGCGCGCTCCGCCCGCTGAAGACCGGCGAGCCGACGTCCACCCAGTTAAAGGCCGTCACGGAACCGTCCGGGTTCGAACCGGGGGGCAGGCCTTCATCCACAAATGAAGAGGGGTTATCCGCCGGGCCTTGCGGCGCGCCGAGATTGATCACCGCCTGAGTCGTCGTGCCGATAACGACGCGCAGCGCGCCGCCGCGGTCGGCGCTGGGATCTACGGTTAGCGTTCCGAAGGCGGTCGTTTGCAGGGCGGCCGTGTCCTGGGCCAGAAGTCGAAGGACGTAAGTGCCGGAGGAGATCCCCGTGGTGTTCAGCGTGGCCAGGCCGCCGGCCGTCACGCTTCGCGTCAGCGTCGCCAGAGTTGTAAAAGACCCGGTGGTGCTTGTGCCGATGGACATCGTGTAAAACGCCAAGTGGGCGTCGGACGCGGTGCCGAACACGCCGAGCGACGTGAAATCGCCGTCCTGAACGGCCATCGAGCTGATCGCCACGACGGGAGGGGTGTTGTCGATGGCGACAAAGGCAGCGGTCATTGAAACCCGAGATGCGTCCTGGAAGCTGCGCTGCCGGATGGAGTAGACGTAGACATCCTCCGGCTGCAAGAGGCCCTGGTCATTTTTCCCGTCCCAGATGAACGTTTGCGTTCCGCTGCTCTCCAGGACGGCGGATTTCAGGGTGCGCAGAGTGTCCCCGGCGCGGTTCAAGATGCTGACGGACACTTCCGCCGAGGCCGCCGTGACGGCGTAGGTTTGAGTGAAGACCGGCGTGCCGATCCCCGGAGCCACGGCCGGGCTAAACGCCGGGATGGGAGGCGCCGCGTCGTCCGGCGTCCCGGTGCCGATAGGAAAATCACCCAGGAATGTCGGATCACCGCGGCGGCAGACAGGGACACCGTAATTCGCGATGGATTGGGAACAGCGATTTCCTGGCGGACCATCCGCGTCGCACACCAACATCCGCGCGGAGCCTGAATTAGGGGCATTAATCGTCACGCGGCTCGTCACGCTCTGCCGGCCCGGGCCGCCCACGCTGAGGCCTCCGAGTCCTGCGACGTTCATGCTGTCCCCCGGATCGCCGGTCAAAGAGAGCTGATAAATCGCATACCGGTTGCATTGTGAATCGATCTGCCCAAAGCCGGCCGAGGGTGGTGACCCCACGCCACCGGGGGGTGGGCCGCCCCCTTCACATCCCGGAGCACTCGGATTGATGACACACGGACACCACGGGAGCGCTGGATTCTGTTGGCAGGAGGGCTGACAAAGCGGCGGGTTTTGCTGGCATGCCGTCTGGCAAAGCGGCGGGTACTGCACGCAAACCGCCTGACAATTCTCGGGTTGGGTGCTGCAGATGGAACACAGGTTTGGATATTGGGCGCAATAAAGAACGCACGCGTTCGGATTAATAGTGCAGCCCGTCTGGCACGCGAGGCTGGTCGGGTTCTGCTGGCAGTAAGTGGTGCAGGATTGAGGATTGGCCTGACACGTTTGCTGACATTGCGAGGCCGTCATGCCTGGGCACGGGTTTGGACTCGCCGTGCAGCCGTTCGGATTGGTGCAGATCGTTATCGATGTATCCGCGCGGTTCCCCGCCAGGTCATAGGATGAAACCACATAGTCCCCATCGGGCAACTTGAAGAACCGGGTGCTGAAAATTCTCTGCCCCGGCTGCGGCGCGTCATCGATAGCCAGCGTGGTCCCCCAGGGATTATTCACCTCCACCCAGTCCATCCCAGAGCCATCGTCCTGAGCGGTTACATAAATCCCCTGCGTATTGGGCTGGAAGGAACGGCGTTGATCATCCAAGATGGTTTGGGTGGGGGGGGTGTTGTCGATGGCGATAGTTAGTTGGCTTACTAACGAATCCACTGGCGGTCGAACGATAACATTCGTCAGCGACAACGCAAAGGAAACAGAAATAGATCCCGACTGGAAACCTGGCGAGACCTGATAATTAATATGAAAAGTTTTGCTTGCCCCTCTGTTGATTGTCGCAGGGCCGAGATCTGAGTTCCCTTGAACTTGGAAGAAGTTTGGAGCATCCACAACAACTTTGACTGCTTGGGCGTCATCTACGCTTTGAGGGTCATTTTGCACAGACCAATCGACCGTTCCTGAATCGCCCGGTCGTACGAACAAATCTGTCCAACCTGACTTTGCAAACATGAAGAGTAACAAAAACAAAAAAACGACTTTCGTCAATATGGAATAACCAAACCTAATGAAATGTTTATATTCCAATTAATTAACCCAAAATAAATTTCGCACCTTTGTCCTTACTACTAGTTTGTGTGACCTATTCTCCAAAAACGAATTTCGTATTACCTCTCTTTACTTGATCTTCGAAATCATTCAAAAGACTTTTATTTTTGATGAATCTTTCAGCTGACGCAATAGCTTTCTTATCGCCAAATGCCAAAAGATTTCTGGCAACCACCTCGGCAGCCTGGGACGGCTGATTCTCACAACTGGAAATGATCCACGCAACGGCTGGACCATGATGCAACCGGGCAAGTCCTTGAGCGCCGTAGTAGGCGATTAAGGGATTCCGAGATTGTAAGGCGCGGTGCAACAACGGCACGAACCGCAGATGTTCCGCTAAACTGACAAAGAGCACATCAGCGGGGTCAAATCTCATGGCGTAGTCTATGGCGTTTTCAAGATTTTCCGAATGATTTGTGCACCATATTCTAAAGTCATCGCTTAACTTGCCCTTAACAAAATCTCCATGCGTATCCAGCGCGAGGGGGAATGGGAGATCTCTCGCGATTGCCTGCTCAGCGTAATTCGAGAGAAACCGAAACAATTCTTCATCGTTTTCACCCAATGAAATCAACGCAGCAGCGATGGCCTGTTTTTCATTCTTTATCCGACTTTTCACATAAGCATCACGCAGGGCGGAAACAGCATCTCGCTGATGCGACTCACGAAATTGCTGGATCACAGTTAATGGCATGGCATACTGATTTGATCCATTCATCTGATTGTCTCTACTTACAGGTGTGCCCGAACTTCGAGTGGCATTGAATACTTCGTTCCGATTGGCATCGCAAAATGCGCAAGGGGAATCCAACGTAATCGCGGCCAATACTACACATACCAGCCTGTTCCGAAAAATATGTTCTAGTTCAAAATATTTCATAATCTCCTCAGCTCAAGGATCGCTACGAATAATTTGTGAAGTTTGATCAAGTGCAATGAAGGTTTCCAAATCGCCTTGGGTGAATGTGGCAACTATTACTCCATCTTCATAAACCGAATATGTTGGAAATATTTGACGGTTCAATCGGGACCCAATTGAGAAAATGCGGACATCGTTACCACTCGCATCAAACTTTATGACTGACCATATCCACGGCACCGTACGCCCATTCAGAGTCTCACTTGCCGCTTGGCCAAGAATCCCCACCCTGCCTTCCGCTAGTTGAAAGACTCCTGCTCCATCCCTCGTGACCCCGCGTGCCCCATTATCCACATGTGATTCACTGGCCGATGATGGTAATAAACGTAGACAAGGATTCGGCGTACTGCCTGCAACAGCGACCGCTTTCAGAAATTTGGTAACTCCCGTCACTTGACCATTCTCGGCTTTCATAGAAATTTGAAATCGGTTAAAAGCCCTAAAATCACCCTTTCCAAGCTCGGTGCTAGGATCTATGTTGGCGGGCGGTCTCTGATTTGCCGAATTCTTAATCAGAAAAGCGTTTGCGTATCTTCGATCTACATCCGAGCTGATCAAAGAACGTATTCCCAGTGACCAGTTGAGTACCAGCAGACCACAGCTGACAGAATTATCCAAACTGTCGGTTAAAGTAGAGTTTGCTCCACTTGGCAACGTTATCGAATTGCCATCGATCCACCCGATCATCGTAACGTCACCTTGTCGTCCCTCCGCCTGATTCGAGCAATACCAACGATGAGAACAACTAAAATCAAGTTGATCGCGACGATGAGAGTAGCCATAACATAAAACGTGGCCACATTATTCGGCATCCTGAAGCCAATTAGACGAGCCAAAGAATATTCAGGCATAAACAGAAACATCGTCAAGTATAGGAGCACCTGGCCCATCACGTCATTCGTGATCAAAATCCTATAGACTATCCAAAAAGAAACAAGCTTTAGAATGACCACGGCGCATGCCGACCTTACGGTCTTAAATACGAAACTCCTGGCACTGTAGCGTTTGAAAATAATCCTAGCGCAAACCCAATAAGGCAAAAAGACCAGAATCGCGGCCGCGATGTTTACCGCCAGAAAGCTACCAAGTCGTGTTGCCATGATTTCTCCTCCTTACGGTGTCAGTCCTGATGTCTTTCCTGGTTTCCTGTACATAGAACTTAACGGTGCCGTTGTTTACATTTAACATTCGGTCCCCTGACCCACTGCCTCACACCCGTCCGGCAGGGGCATTACTTCCAGAATCGCCACCAACTTCTTACTCTCTTCCAAGGGCTGCCCCTTTTCCCAATTCTTCCGGACCATCCGGCTGAGCACGCGATCCTTGCCTGCCTGGACTAACCGCTCTTCTGTTACACCAAAACACTGTGCCGCCTTAATTCCTAATCCTGTAAAAGTCCTCCCACGTCCCCGTGTTAAGTCCATCTGCTAAGAACTTCGCCATTCCACGACCTCACTGGCCCCACCCCGACCCCGCTGCGGGGGTTACGCGAACAACCGGTGAGGGGCTCGACTCCGCGTTGTCGCTCCTCGCCGAAGTAATCACGTACGAATAGGCCCGGCCGTCGGTTAAAGCGGTGTCCTGATAGGTGGTCTGGGCGACGGCAAGGGGCCTTGCGTTTACGGGCGTCGCGTTGCCGTCCCGGTAAATGTTGTAGCCGATCACCACCGATTGCGTGCTGGCGGTCCAGGAAAGCGAAACCGTGGTGTCGCCCGGAGCGCCCTGGAAGTTCGTCGGCGCCAGCGGCAGGACGCTGACGTTGATAGTGACCACCGTCGCCGAGCTGACCTGG
>WNFI01173329.1_pt1 | contig 10429 bp, 12 predicted proteins | sample 5400471 | NCBI WGS metagenome assembly WNFI01 (sample SAMN13153348, study PRJNA577476) | soil metagenome | isolation source: 100 cm saprolite on Douglas fir-dominated hillslope | place: USA:California | collected 2013-09-17 | reverse complement strand
ACCGTCAATCAGATCAAGGAGAATGTCCTTCTTCTCCCGGAAGAAGAATGTCAGTTACATACCCTCCCCTGCCCTTTCCACTTGCCCTTCCTTACCTTTCTTTTTCTTCTCTTCATCTCAACCAGGAGAAGCACCACCCACAGCCGGCACCACAGCCCGCGCATCCCTCTCGCGACACCGACGTGTAAGCCTCCTACTCTCTCTGTAACCTTACCGCCGCCTAACCGCCCATATCCCCGTCTATCATCATTCTCCGCAATAATATCCCAGCCATCCCACCCAGAACTTACCGGGCTCCTACAACCAATCATCAACTTCTCTTCGCCCTCCAACAAACACCCCACCCTCCAACTCATCTTCTACCAATGGTCTCCCTTCACAATCTACCCAACAACTGCCACCGCAACACCAACCGCCTCCCGCCCAATCACAATCACATCCCCCCTCGCAACAACAACAACCCCGACCTATCTATCCATGGTCCGCACGTCGCCTGAACCTTCTACCTCCTACTTTTCTCAGCAAGAATGCTCCCCCATCCGGTCCGTCGCCATCTCCATTTCCCCGCTATGGTCATGCACTTCCCGCTTTTGCCACTCCCGCTGGTGAATTGTTCCTTTTTGGAGGTCTTGTACACGACTCTGCTCGCAATGACCTATATGTTTTCTCAACACGGGATCTATCTGGAACCCTCTTGCAAACCAGCGGAGAGGTTCCCAGCCCACGTGTCGGGCACGCCGCCGCGCTAGTCAGCAGCGTCCTTTTGATTTGGGGTGGGGACACGAATACTGGCGGCCAGGAGGTACCGAATGAGCCTCAGGATGACTCCCTTTATTTGCTCAATCTTGGCACGTTGGATCTTTCGATATTCCTGGCTCCAGCTGATTAGAGTTCCTTTTGCTCTAGTATCGCGAGAGTGGACCCGCGTCGTGATCAACGGTCCCGGACCCCTTGGTCGTTACGGCCATGCCGTGACAATGGTTGGTTCCAAGCTCTTCGTTTTTGGTGGTCAGGTCGACGGGGAGTTTTTGAATGATATGTGGGCATTTGACTTGAACTCCCGTACGTCTGCTCGTCATTGTTCGAAGCCATCTTGATTCGATATTTCCGCAGTGAAATCGAAACCTCTTTGGGAGTCATATGAGCCCCCACCCGGAAACGTCAAGCCCCCTCGGAGGACCGGTCATGCATCAGTAACCCACGGCGACCATATCATCATGTTTGTTGCCCCTTTGCCCATCGTCTTCCTTCTTTGTTACGACGTTTTGTAGATTCGGTGGTACCGACGGCCTATATCACTATAACGACACTTGGTTGTTTGACGTTTCGACACGAAAGTGGTCTGAGCTACAATGTACTGGGTACATTCCATCTCCTCGTGAAGGTCACGCTGCTGCCCTCGTCGATGATGTTATGTATGTCTTTGGTGGGCGTGGCGTCGACGGAACCGACTTGGGTGACTTGACGGCCTTCAAGCTGTCGAGTAAGTGATTTAGCAGTCTGAACCGCACGAACTCCTCGTTCATACGACGTGTAGCTCAGCGATGGTTCATGTTTCAAAACATGGGACCAAGTCCAAGCGGAAGGTCGGGTCACGCCATGGCTTCTAACGGGACACGGATCTTGGTGCTTGGAGGAGAATCATCGGGAGGTGCACAGGCGGATGAAGCTGCACTTATTCACGTTCTCGACACAAGTACGTATTTTCCTTTTGTAATTTTACTGGACGGCCTCAAAGTTTGTAAAACACAGAGCACATCAAGTACCCCAAATCCGACTCCAACACTGTCAAGCCTGGCGAGAAGACCACCCAACTCTCGCGCAAGTCATCCGCGGGACCCCAAACCCAGGAGCAACCACCACGTCCCTCTTCAGCAGTTGGGAGTGCGGCAACCACACCTTCTCAGGCTGTTGACCCTGAGGAATTGCGCCGCGCGGTAAGCCCGCATCAAGCGCGTGGGGGACGTCCCAGTCCGAATGGTCTCCCATCGCAATTAGCGAGTGTAAATGGTAGGCCAAGGCGTGTCATTGGGGGAGACGACGATGTCGAGAGTTCGACCGAGTCGGTAATTCGTGAACGTGCGTTATCCCCTGACCAAGTACGGGCACTTAGCCCACCTGCACGCGGAGGAACACCTACTGGTCCTGTCAGTATCGAGAGCGTGGTGAAGCCGGTACAAAATCGGCGTTCCGAGTCGCCTCTGGTCGAGCGTGAGCGCGCCAAATCACCCGACGCTCAAAACTACGGGCATCAACATCCGAACCTCGCTTCGGCTAACGGCTTGACTTCCGTGCAAGGCGCGAAAACCGGCTCCGCGGGCAATGTTACGACTGATCTGATTCGCGATGTCAAGGCTCGTGATGCAGAGCTAGAGAGCCTGCGCCGCCGTGAGGCTTGGATGAAGGCAGCCCTTTCTCAAGCTATACATTCTGGATTCGTCTACGTTAACGCCAGCCTTGGTGATGAAGATCGCGGTGTCACCGATGAGCAACCGAAAATAGCCGAGGCGGTTATTACCCTGAAAAAACTCCATGGACGCATTCAGGTACGTAACTCCGCTGTTTCAGCGCGGCTCCGAGATGTTGAACTACGTTGTCCGTCGCCTAGGCGAGGCTTACTGAACAGGCACGCAATGCGTCGCTACGCATTAATGAGGCCGAACAGCAACGGCTTGGTGCGGTTCAGGAGGCTATGTACTACCGTGCGAAGCTCGCGGCGCTAGAGGCCTCTTCGGAGGGAGATGTTACACGGTTGGAGCGCGAACGTCTTGTGGAGCTTGAACGGCAACTATCGGCAACCCTTGCTGCGCAAGCTGAGCGGGACCGGCGCCTGACACAACTACGAGCTCGCACTGAAGAGCACGCTACTCGAACAGGCCGAGGCGAATTCCGCGGAGGCAATGAAGCGCGCGGGACTACTGGAGGAGACGCATGTACACGTTCTACGGGATCACACAGATGTTCAGGAACGGCACGCTGCCCTCGACGCCGAGCTACGAGAACAGGCAGACCGACTCCTCGCGCAGACATCACTAGTGGATCAGAAGGATGCAGAGCTCGTGAATTTGCAAGCGCAACTCGACGAATTGCTACTTTCCCGCGACCAGCACGTGCGTGCCCTCGAGCAGGCTCAGAGCGCACTGCAGAAAGCGACCTCCCGTGCCTCTGAGGTTGACGAGCAGAGTCAACGTGCTCGCGAGCAGGTTGGGCAGTACGAAGGGGAGCTTGCGGAGCTGCGCGGCGAACTTGAGACGAGGACCGCCGAATTGGAGGCGGTTCGTTTACGACTCACGAATGCAGAGAATGCGTGGACCAAGAGTAGGGAAGAAGCCGATGCATTCCGTACCCTCACAACGACGGGTCTTGGTGAACTTCTTGACGCACATCGCGATCTCAAAACTGAGGAGGACCGATTCACACGTGGGCATGCAGAACGCGTGCAAGCTATGGAGGCGGAGGTGGCGTCGCTACGGGTCATGTTAAAGGATGCGACAAAACGGCTTGAGGACTCGCATGGGGAGCTTGCGAACGAGCGGCGCAAAGCACGCGAAAACGAGACAGAGGCTCTCGGACTACAAACTCAGATCTCCGGGCTACGTTCGCAGCTCAGCAATGCTCTGTCAGAGAGCGGGCGCGCACGCCAAGATCTCACTTTGCGCGAGTCGGAGCTGAAGCAAAAAGCAAAGGACGCGGCGGATGCCGCCATGCGGTTGGACATGCTCCGGAACTACCTGGCAGAGAACGATATCGTGCTTAATAATGACGGTCTACCAGCAAAGACCGAGAGCGAGACAGCCTCCCGGGTCGCGGAACTGGAGACAAAGTTGGCACAGTACACGCGCCTGCAAGAACAGACCGAACGCGAGTTGCAGACCGTGTCGCGCCAGAAGCAAGACGCTCTTGCACAGGTCAGCGCAATGTCGACTCAGCTCGATCGTCTCCGCAGTACGCAGAGTCCTGCCCTGACTCGCAACGATTTGGACGATAGCACGAGTGATGCCCGACTCGTGGAGGTTGAACGGCGCGCCGAGGATGTGGAGCGGAGTTATAAGGCGCGGATGCAGCATCTCGAGGACGACTACCGCCTCGCGTTGCAGCTTGTGAAGTAGGTGTGATTCATGATAGAATATGGGCGATCGGTCTAAACGTGATGCGCTTCAATAGGGAAACCGAACGATTGAACCGACGCATGAAGGACGAGCTTATGAAACAGAAGAACCTCAACACGAGTCTGTTGACCGAAGTTGACTCGCTGCGCGGGTCGTCCGGTAGTGTGGAATCAGCCACTCGCACACGTGTCAATGGCCGCGCAACCCCCCTCTCGGATGATGGACGTTCGAGCGAATCACTCCGCAGCCAACTCATTGACATGCAACGGCAAGCACAACGTGCCATTGGCGAAAACAAGGACCTGCGGTTACGCATCGAGTCGCTCGAGAAGGACCTCGGAACGATGCGGAATAGCCTCATTGCGGCTCAGCGCGAGGCGGACGAACGTCTGTCGCGCGTCGAAGAGTTGGAACAGGAGGTGGAGCAACAGAGATCCGCGTTGGTGATCACGCGTGGTGGGCACGACGAGACATTGCTGGAGCGACTGAGCGGCGAAAACAATGCGCTTAAACGTGAGAACGAACAACTCTCTCATAAAATCGGTCTTCTCCTCGAGGACGACGAGCCTGCCTTTGGTCGCGACCATCGCACGTCAGCAATGTCAATGTCGGACCGACCGGTCAGCGGCACAAGCTCAGACGGTATCAACTATGGTTCTCGTATCTCGAATGGTGAATTTGATAGCTGGCAACGCCAATTTACGAGCGCTCTTGGTACGCGACGGCCACCTAGCGAGTACGAGTCACAAAGTTATAGCGCACACGGTCATGAACGCACGCGTTCACGACCTTGATGTGATGCCCGCCCGTTTGCAGTTTCTTCTTTTTCATTGACTTGCTTCATCAGCTTTTGACTTGCTCTCCATGCCCTCCTTTCATGCCCTATATGCTTTCTTCTCCCTTTTCACTTTTCTTTCTTAGGCATATACCCTACCTATCTCGACGTAAAACGATGTCGCTCACACTCATTTTTGGTTTTTTTCCTTATCTGCTACCCCGTAATTTTTTTTTCGACCTGCTTTCTTACGATGTGTGATATTAGTTATATATTGGAGCAGTACACACAGACCCAGGCCTTCGAGCTACTTCTTGGAGAATGGCCCAATGCAAGGTCGGCATTAGCCATTTTACGCCTCACTGATCTGGATCGTCCTCTGTTGTGGTTGTGTGAATTGCGGCACGCCGAGTCCATTCGATAGCTTTTGCTTTGACTGTCTCAGCACCTGCCTCGTCTCCAACCCTTTTCTCCAGTGCAAGCCATTTCTTGAAGAAAACCCTAAGGACGTGCAGCGTCCAGATTAGAATGGGCAATCATCACTGTGACTAAACGTACTTGGCTTTGTGGCTCGTCATTTTTTGGGCGAGCACACGATCGAAGAGGTTTCTGAAGCGACGGGGGTGAGAGAAAGGTGAAAGTTAACACAAGTCGGGGAAAAAAACGGTGCTTTGAGTAGAGCCAACCTCATGCTTTGGATGTCATTCTGTCCCACTTCCATATCTATATAAACGGACCATAGGTCCCATCGTTTGGGATGCGAATCGACGATACCCTCGAAAAGCGTCTTGCCCCGCTCAGGCTCGCCCAATTTATACTCCAGCTGTGCAAACTTGGAGATGGTCTTGAGATCTGGGGGCGTGGGGACACGTGAGCGCGATGCGGCGACGAAAACGATAACGACAACGAACTTACGTTTGCGCTTTTCTAGACTCTGTAGACTTCTTGGAAGGAGCTTCCGGGCTTGTTCTACGACGCCGCGCTTGAGGTAGTGTTCGCAGAATAAGGTCCAAACTTTTGAGCTCTGCCCGAACTTTTTGCAAGTCCTCTTATACTGCTCTTCGGCTTTCTGGTATCACCATCACCACCATACCACACCGCGCGATAAGCGAACAACGTCTTCATAAGAAAAGAGGGAAGGAAATGCTTTATTTACCTCGTTATTGCCTGATTCCTCTAAGATAGAAGCAAATCTCAGATAAACGGTTTTCGGCTCGCAATGCCGTGCAGCGTCCTTGAATACGCTCTCGAGAGACTCATCGTTGCCATAGACGTTTTCTATGTTCATAAGCGCGATCCATACATTCAGCTTTTCTCTCTCCTCGCGGAAATTGATCGTGCTCAATGCGCGCCTGGCAATCTCGCGCGCCTTTTCGATCTCAGACAGTTGAAGCTGGAACGACATGTACTGTATCCACAGGTACGACGAATTGGGCGAGCCGAGCAATACGCGCTCAAAGTCGCTTGTCGACGATGGTGTCTTGCTGTGCATGTCGGCGGTCAGATCGATCTCAATTTGCTTTTTCTTTTTCTTTCGCTTCTTTTTGCCCGATTGCTCTTCATCATCGGTGTCGCTATCCTCCGAAGGTCCTGTGTCATCGCCGCCTTCTTGTGGGATATCGCCGGACCATTGGAAGCCGCCCTGTATCTTGAGAACAGGCGCAGGCCGCACGCTGTTGGGAATGGTCATCGCATCAACCTGTTTCAGATTGAGGGTTTGAATGTTAGCGTCAATCTCCACTTCCATGGACTCGACTTCGGAATCTTGGTCTTCGTTGTCTTCTGAGGTCGCTTCATGGTCCACATCATCAACGCCGTCCTCTCCAGCGCTTTCCATCTCAACGTCTTCAACGACGCCCAATGGTTCCTGATCGTCCTTAGAGGAGGCATCATCCGCTTCCAGGAAATCTTCGTTTGCAAAGTGAGACGGCTTCAGGCTGAATGATATGCGTCGTTTGTCGAGGTCGATCGAGCTGATAAAGGCTTTCACTGTGTCTCCCTCCTGGAAACTGCGCAGAGCCAGGGCGGTATCCGCGTCCTTGTTGTCCGATAACTGGGATATCTTTCAGTAAAGTAAAGGACACCGAGGCACAATTGGCACACACCTCAGATTTATGGCACAGACCGGAAACCTTGCTGCCTTCGATTTCAATGAAAAGACCATAGTCTTGAATTCTCTTTACGCGGCCCTTGACCTTTTGGCCTTCCTGGAAGTCCGACAGTGAGAGCGTGGGTCGGGTGGACTTTGACAGATTTCCTGAACGGAAGGTAAGCTCGACCTTCTTGTTGATGGTATCGATGCTAAATCACAAGTTTAGCTACGACGGAACTGGATTAGTGAGAAAATGAAGCTTAACCTGAGGATGCAGCCCTTAACAAGCTGGTTGACTTGAAAACGAGGCCGCCAATCCTTCACGAACTAGGTGACATGGGTATACTGTAGGTTTGATCGCGGATCAAAACTGATGCCCCTACCTCGTCGAAAAGCTCTTTAATCTGAACTCGCGCATCAATAGAGCGACCAAGAGTGACAAACATGCCATGCTCTGGTATGCTCTTTACAATGCCCCGGACAGTCTCGCCAACTTTCAGCTCTTCAATCCCGTTGATCTCTCGATCCACGATCGGTGGATGATCCTCTGGTTGGATTCTCGACGCACGAGTGGAGACAACTAGCTGCTTCTTCTCTTTATCAAAGGAGATCACTGCGACCTTGACAATTGAGTCAAGGGCCGGGAAAAGCACGCCGGTTTCGTAATCGTCCGATGTGTCCGTAGGGTGCAGGGTACCCGTGATCTTCCCAGAAAATTTGAGGACCGTACAATGAGAGTGGCGTACTCAGCTCTTCGCCGGCCGTGAGAGAGGTCCGCAACTGGGGAAGGGAGAGACTGCGATGGTTCGCCAGGTTCTTCAGAGACAGGAGTGCACGAATATTTGACTGCTTGAGCGACAAAACGGCGTTGTCTTTATGGATCTCGACTACTACACCCTCGACATTAGTGCCAATCTCGACCGCGCTGATGTCTGCGATGTCGAAACTAGGGGCAGCACGGCGAATACTTGCGGTGATGTAACTTTTTTCGACGTCCACTGAAACAACGCGGACCCTGACTGGTTTCCCTATAGCAAATGAACTAGTCAAGGGTCCAACCAGATTTTCGCTAACGGGATTTAGTAACAAAAAGCACATGTACGATAGTTTATTTACCTAGCCTCCTTTTGTGGAATAAATCCTTTGACGTTGTTGAAAAACTCCACGAGCAAGCGATTTTCCATTATCTTGAAAACGACAGCGTGACTCACCATGCCGACTTGGGCATCCTCTACGCGGGTGATAAGAGGTAAGTCCGATTCCACTAGAGTCTTCTTGGCCGTCAAAGCTACCCTTTTCCGCTCGGGATCGACAACAAGGACCTAATTGGTAAAGTAGGCGACTAGAATAATGCCAATGGTTGGCATTTACTTACGCGACACTTGATACTGGCCCCTTCCTTAAATCTCCTTTGAGGATGCTTCAACATGATATCCGCATAGTGATTGGGAAAGACAACAGCATCCACGCTTCCAGATATGGATACGAACAAAGCGTTGTTAGTGAGCTTTTTGACAGTTCCTTTGAGCAGTTCTCCAACTTGGACGTCAGAAACTCTGAGAAATTTCTGTTCTAGAACGGAAACGCGCATAGACAGTTGAAGGACGCCATCAAAAGGGTGGTATCCCGTGACCCGAGCACGAGGCGAAGCACCGATTTTCCATGCTCCTGAAGAAGCAGATAACGAGGGGACATATCCATCGGATGTGTGAGAGATCTAGGAGACTTTAGATAATCGGAAGCATGGCAAATAAAACTGCCCACGTGAACAAACCCTTGAAGATTCTCCTGCACGTCAACCAGTAGACCACGCTCTGCCTCTACCTTGACGATCTTCACGGCATCCAGGGTAGTACCGATAGGATACGCCTCTTCAATACTCGTCAACTCCTCGTCACCTGCGCTAATAGATTTCTGCCCCAGGGAGACTATATGATTGGCGAGTGAGAGGGCAAAGCGCGGCGGCGAAGTACCCGGAATCTCGTACAGCACCCTAGCCTTGACCTTCTTTCCCTCCTTGAATTTGTCAGTTGGGTCGCCTGGTGGGAGGTGATATTCATCGATAGTGCCATCAAAGTAACCCAGAACCTGAACATTCAGTCCAAGAGGTGAGACGCCTGTGATAAGACATTGCACCAGTTCTCCCGGGAGGATAGAAGTCACGTTTGTAACCTCATTCAACTAAAACGCAAAGTTTACTGAAAAGACGGGGTAAAGGTATAGGTGAACATACATAGGAAACATTTATGCTTGCAGGAGAGATAGTCACGTTACAAGTACGCCCATTGCTCGATAGCTTCAAAATGGAGACGTCGACTATACTTCCAACATGAAGTTTTGACGAGCTTTCCAGCGCCTTCTTGGCATCCTTAAATGATAAGAAGCCAGAGGCATCCGGGATTCCGAGGTTGAGTATGTATCCATGGTCTTCGATACTTTTGACAGAGGCGGACATGGTCTATAGCTTCATGAGTGAAATGGCCATAAAACGGGTGCGGAATTACCCACAAAGCCAGGCTTCAAGTCCGTTTTTACCACTCCTTGGTTCACCCGCTCGGGGATCAGACCCAGTTCCACTCGGCTGCTAGTTTTTTCAACCTCATCTCTCGCTCGTCCTATTCCAGCTCCCGCTTTTGTCGTACCGGCGGCATGCGAGGCAACTACGACACAGCGCAGATATTGACCAGGCCGGAAAAGATCGAACAGGTCGGGGAGATGAGATGCTTTCGCAGCTGCATCCTCCACCTCTTCGTCGTCGGAAGGTAGTTCATCGACTACATCCACAGATTCTAGAGAGGCAGTGAGCTCAGAGGAGATCTGCGTAATTGGGACGTGGCCATATAACTGGTTTGGCAGTGACACGATGAGAGCCAGGGGTTCGATAGAGACAACCTGCGCAAGAATCTTCATCCCTACGGTGATGCGCTATTGGGGTTATAATCTATTTGAGGGGACGAAAGCTGCCTCCGGAGACATACCTTGTAGTTGAGGTGCTCTATTCGAATAGCATTTGTTTTCTTTTTGCTTCGTTCGTCTACCTTGCCTTTATCCTTGGCATCAGATTTTTTGCGTGGCCTTTTTGTTTTCTGCGCAGGTTCCTTCACGCAGCATATAAGCAGGAGAATCATAGACACTACGTATCGTATCGCATTCGCACCTTGAACAAGTCATCGGCCTCCTTCATAGCGTCGGCACGAATGGCCTTCACTTCTTGGGGCGTGAACGTCGTCCCACCACCTCGAGGAAAATCGATCTCCTCTGGAACAATATTCGAGGTGGTCTCCAGTGGCTTGTCGGCTTTGACTTTCGCCTTGACCTTTTTCTGTTTCTTGTCTGTACTCCCTTCCGCCGCTAGCTTGGACTTCTTCGTCTTGGGGGACGTAGCATCCTCCAGATTCCTCTTCTTAGAGACCATTGCACAATAAACAAAGGTCTGAGAGTATCTATGGCGAA
>WNFI01168800.1_pt1 | contig 10429 bp, 11 predicted proteins | sample 5400471 | NCBI WGS metagenome assembly WNFI01 (sample SAMN13153348, study PRJNA577476) | soil metagenome | isolation source: 100 cm saprolite on Douglas fir-dominated hillslope | place: USA:California | collected 2013-09-17 | reverse complement strand
CAGTTGCCGGTCCTTGCCGGGCCGACCGAGGCGGCGACCTGGGGGAACGCGATCTACCAGGCCAGGGCTGTGGGGGCGATCAGCGGCACGCTTGCCGACACGCGCGCGATCATCCGGCAGGCCGAGCCGCCGGTCAGCTTTCCCGTGTGCGGCGACGACGCGGGGTGGCAGCGGGGAGGCGAGCTCATCCTCCAGGCACGAGGCGCGCGGGCACGAAGCTGATCACCGGCCAGCTACGGGCAGCTATTCGCGTCATCGCCGAAGGCGGTCGGCTTATTGCCCGCCGGAACGACCAGCAGACCCCCGCCGATCGACATGCCGATCAGGACGTCGGCGTTCTGTTTCACCCCGCCGAAAGCCCGTTGGTGGACGATCGGCGAGGTGAAACTGGGTTCACTCGGGGTACTGGCTAGGCGCGTCGGAGAACGGTGATGGCGACTGCGGGAAGAGCGCCTGCGGCGGCGAAGACGGCCGCGTGAACGTCCCGGTGGCTGAGTACTGGTCGGATTCGGAGGGGAACGGGGTCGCCGCTGTGGCTGCCACGCGCATCGGCAGGGGGTTAGTCGGCGCGCTGGGCGCGTAGGATTCCTCGTCCCCGGCCAGGTCCTTGGCGGCGAGCATGGAGAACCTGCCAATGGCCACAGCGCCGATCAGCACGATCAGCAGGCCGAGTCCGCCGAACAGCGTGATCTGCTCCAGGTACACCCGGATCGGGACTGGGGACACCGCGGGGCCGAAACCGCCACCAGCGGTGGACCCGGCCCTTATCGGCCCGCCGATAACGATCGAGGTCTTCTTCAGAACGTCCACGACGAAACCCTCGCCGAGGCCGAACCAGATGCCGCCAAGCGCGGCTAGCAGACCGCCCGCGATGCCGATGGCGCGGTTCCGCGTGAGCAGCACGATGATGCCGCCGAGCAGTGCCGCCGCGCCGGGCACGATGGAGTAGTACAGCCGGCCGGAGTTGTATGCCCAGGCCTTGTCCGGCGTCACGCCGAAGTGGAAGTACGGGCCGACGAAGGGGGCCAGGCCGCCCCACAGGCCAAGCAAGATCAGCAGCACCCCGCAAATTGCACCGCGGCTACGCGGAATCCCGGCCGGTAGGTTCATCTGCATTCACTCCCTACGGAATCGGATGTTTAAAGACTTGCACATGTGCTGCACCAGCCGATGGGTTCCTTCGGCAAAGTGCTGGTAAATCAGCTAGGAAAGCCTACCTGGCCAGGTCGCATGGCAACCGCAGCCAGGTATGGTCGCGATCGTGGACGTCCGCAGGCTGACTCCCCGCACTGACGCCGTGCTGGCCGATCCACGGCTGGCCGCCGCGGAGCAGAGACTCGGCCGAGCCATCGTGCTAGCCGCGGTCCGCCAGGCCCAGGATCGCGCCCGCACGGGCGAGATTGCCGCCGCCGCGGTAGCGGATGCGGCGGCGGGCGCACTGCCGCCGTTGGCCGCGACTGTCACCAGGGTCATCAACGCCACCGGCGTGCTGCTGCACACTAACCTTGGCCGGGCGCCGCTGTCGGCTGCCGCGCGCGAGGCGCTGACGGCTGCGGCAGGCTGCACGGACCTGGAATTCGACCTGGCCACCGGCCAGCGCGGTCCGCGCGGCCGCGGCATGCTGATCGCGCTGGCTGCCGCAGTACCGGCCGCCGAGGCCGTGCACGTGGTAAACAACAATGCGGCTGCGCTAGTTCTGACGGCCACGGCCCTGGCGGCCGGCCGCGAGATCGTGGTGAGCCGCGGCGAGCTGATCGAGATCGGGGACGGTTTCCGGCTGCCGGACCTGATCGAGTCGACCGGCGCGCGGATCAAAGAGGTCGGTACGACCAACCGCACGACCGTCGCCGACTATGCGGCCGCGGTCGGCCCGCAGACGGCGTTCGTGCTCAAGGTTCACCCATCCAATTACCGGATCGAGGGCTTCACCGCGAGCGCGTCGGTCGCCGAGCTATCCGGCCTCAGCGTTCCGGTAGTCGGGGACATCGGGTCCGGCCTGCTAGCCCCGCATCCGCTGCTGCCGGCCGAACCCGACGCCTCAAGCTGGCTGCGTGCGGGAGCCGCCCTGGTTACCGCCAGCGGCGACAAGCTGCTGGGCGGCCCGCAGGCCGGGCTGTTGCTCGGCCAGGCGGAGCTCGTTGCCCGGTTGGCGCGGCATCCGCTCGCCAGGGCGCTGCGCGTGGACAAGCTGACAGTCGCAGCGCTGGAGGCGACGCTGGCCGGCCCGCGGCCGCCGGTGGCCGACTCGCTCACGGTCAGCCAGGCCGAACTCGGCAGCCGGGCGCGTCAGATCGCCGACCGGCTGAGCACCGTCGATGCAAAGGTGGAGCTATCGGACGCGGCAGTTGGCGGCGGCGGCGCGCCGGGCCAACGGTTGCCGAGCGCGGCCGTCAGCCTGCCAGCTGAGCTCGCCGCCACGATGCGCTGCGGGGCCGCGGTGCGCAACGACTCCGTACCTGCGGTCGTCGGCCGCGTTGAGAACGGGCGGCTGCTCCTTGACCTCCGGGCCGTCGCCCCCGCGGATGACGAGCTGCTTATCGCGGCCGTCATGGCCGCTGCGGGCTGAGTGCTAGGTGGGTGGCATGCACGTCGTAGTGACCGCAGGCCACGTGGACCATGGCAAGTCGGCGCTGATCCGCGCGCTCACCGGGATGGAACCGGACCGATGGGCCGAGGAACGGCGCCGCGGCATGACCATCGATCTTGGCTTCGCGTGGCTGACCCTGCCCTCGGGCGACCAGGTCGCGTTCGTCGACGTGCCCGGCCATGAGCGGTTCGTCAGCAACATGCTGGCGGGTGCCGGACCAGTGCCGGCGGTACTGTTCGTGGTCGCGGCGGACGAGGGCTGGATGCCGCAGTCGGCCGAGCACCTCGCGGTGCTCAGCGCCCTCGGCATCAGCGACGGACTGCTCGTGATCACCAAGAGTGACCTGGCCGATCCAGCAACTGTAATGGCGCAAGCCGCCGCCAAGCTCGCTGCCACCAGCCTCCGCGCGGTCCCGGCGGTTGCGGTCAGCGCAGTGACCGGGGCGGGCATGGCCGATCTCCATCAGGCGCTGGATCAGCTCCGTCGGCGGCTGCCCGAACCTGACCCGGGCGCGCCAGTCCGGATCTGGATCGACCGGGCATTCAGCATGACCGGCAGCGGCACCGTCGTCACCGGGACACTGCCCGCCGGGACTGTGCACCACGGCGACGAGCTCGTCCTGACTCCGGCGATGCGGCCAGTCAGAGTCCGCGAGCTGCAGTCGCTTGGCCAGACCGCACAGACGGCGACCGCCGCTGCACGGGTGGCGCTGAACCTGCGCGGGGCTGGCAAGGACATGCCGCGCCGCGGCATGGCCTTGATCCAGGCCGGGCGCTGGACGCTGACCGATCTGATCGACGTCAGGGTGCAAACGGTGACCGAGCCCGATGATGCGAACCGGCAGTGGCGCCGGGGGGCGGCAGAGGGCGAGCTTCCTCGTACGGTCAACGTGCACGTCGGCTCGGCCCGGAGCATCGCCCAGGTCCGCCCGCTCGGGTCTGGCGCTGCCAGGCTGACCCTGGCTGAGCCGCTCCCGCTGCACGTCGGAGACCGCATCCTGCTGCGCGATCCCGGCAGCCGCAAACCCGGATCATGGCCGGGTGTGGCCGGCGCGCTGGTGCTGGACGTGGCGCCGCTACCGCTGCGGCGGCGCGGGGCTGCGGCCGCCGCCGGACGCCAGCTCGCGGCCTGGCCAGACCGGCCGGGAGCGGCCGACCTGCTGGCCCGGCACGGACTGCTGAAGGCTAGCGCCCTGCTGGCGATGGGGATAACTGACCACCCGGTGCCGGTCACGGGGGAATGGCTTGCTGACCCTGAGCACTGGCGCACGCTCAGCAGTGCGCTCGGCGAGGTGGTTGCCAGCCACGCTGCGAGCGAGCCGCTGGCGCCTGGCATGCCGATCGAGGCGGCCCGGGCGGCGCTCGATCTCCCGGACCGGCGCCTAGTCACGGCACTTGCCCGGCCGCCGTTGCAGGTAGCTTGCGGTGCTTTGCGCATCGCGAAGCCAGCCGACAAGTCGGCCGGCCCGGACCTGCCGGAGGCGCTGCTGGCGGCGGTCCGCATTCTGCGCGCTGACCTTGCTGCGACGCCTTTCCTGGCGCCGGACGCCGACCGGCTCAGGAAACTCGGGCTTGACGCGCGTAGTCTCGCCGCTGCCGTCCGGGCGGGTGAGCTGATGCGCGTCAGCGACCAGATCGTGCTGGCGCCTGGTGCCGACACGGCCGCTGCGGCCATCCTGGCCCGCCTCGATCAGCCCTTCACCGCGGCGCAGGCACGCGAAGCGCTGGCCAGCACCCGGCGCACGGTCATCCCGCTGCTGGAGCTGCTGGACTCTGCTGGGGTCACCCAGCGGCAGCCAGACGATCGGCGGGTGCTGCGGTCCGCGCCGCCCGAGCCCGCGACCCGGCCTGCAGAGGCGCTAGTGACCGGCGAACCGGGTAGCTGACCAGGTTCCTGCCTCCACCGGCGGTTCTCCGGCCGCGATCCAGCGAGACAGCACGGCAGCGGTCACCGGCGCATTCAGGATCCCGGTGCGGAAGTGGCCGGAGGTCAGCCACGCGTTGGCCAGCCCCGGCACCATGTCGATGACCGGTCGGCGGTCGGGGTGGCGAGGCCGGAAGCAGCACCACTGGTAGGCAACGCCGATCCCGCGCAGCGCCGGCAATACGGCAGCAAGACCCTGGACGATCGCGTCGATGACTTCGGGCTGCACGGCCGGGCTCTCATCGCCCGGATCGAAGGTTCCGCCGGCCAGCAGCTGGCCGTTCTCGATCTGGGTAGCCAGCGCAGCGGAAGTCGCTACCCTGACGATGCGATCGCCATTGATCTCCACCGAGGTAGCGGCCACGCCGGTGGTCACAGCGGGCAGCCGGGCCGCCAGCCTGGCCACCGCCCGGAGCGGATTGATCCGGCCCTGCCGGTGGATGAGCGCGCCCTCCATGGGCCGGGCGAGGCCAGGCAGCAGCTCTCCGACCTGGCCGGGGTTGAGCCATTCCACCGCGCGGGGCTGGTGGGCCGCGTACCCGCTGTCATGCGGCGCCAGCCCCAGCCAGTCGACTTCCACCAGCCCGACCCCGCCCGGCACGGATTGCTGCAGATCACGCCAGCGCTCGAGCCCGGCCCGCTCAAGGTCAACGAAGGGCTCGGGGTCGCTCCACTGATGCGGCTCGGGGATGAGCAGGCCGGTAGCGCCGCCGGTTGCCCCGGCGCCCAGACGGCCGGTCTCGATCAGCAGCACGCTGCCCAGCCCAGCCTCGGCGCACGCCGCCGCAGTGGTCACGCCGAGAATGCCGCCGCCAATAACCAGCACATCCGGCCGCGCCCCGGCAACTCCGTCGTCGGCGCGGCCCAGAACGGACCGCTCCTCGGCGGTGAGCTGGTCGCGCCAGATGGCGCCATTCACGGTCATGAGACCATCCTGGGTGAACAGCCGACAAGGTCGGCTTGCCGGGGCCGCGCAGTGCTAGGCGGCGAGGGAAATCGTAGGCGACATATCGCAGGCCTGGTGCGGTGGCTGCCAATCCGCCTCCAATCGCAGTCCTGGCCGCCCTGTTCCGGCCCCACGGCTGAGGCCGGCGGGCGGGTCCGGCCGAACGCGAACCCCGTTCCCCCCATAGTGATCTTCGATCCGGGAAGTAACGGCGGGCGGCCATTGCTGCTAACGGGAGGGCGCGCTGGTGATGTGCGGGCCTGAGCCTGGCCGTATGGTTAGGAGATTGTTGCCGCGCGCTGGCCATGCTGGTGGAGGAGGTGCCGTGCCGCTCACAGACTCGTACGGGCGAACGGCGACCGACCTGCGGGTGTCCCTGACTGACAAATGCAATCTCAGGTGCGCCTACTGCATGCCGGCTGAAGGGCTGGAGTGGCTGCCAAAGCCGGAGTTGCTGACCGATGACGAGCTGGTCAGGCTGATCGCGCTGGCCGTTACCAGGCTCGGCATCACCGAGGTGCGGTTCACCGGCGGTGAGCCGCTGCTGCGGCGCGGATTGGTCGGCATCATCGCGCATGTCGCGGCGCTAGCGCCGAGGCCGGAGATCTCGCTGACCACCAACGGCATCGGGCTGGACCGGCTGGCGTCGCCGCTGCGGGAGGCCGGACTAGACCGGATCAACGTGTCCCTGGACACGCTGTCGGCGGAGACCTTCATCCAGCTGGCCCGCCGCGACCGGCTCGCCGACGTCTTGGCCGGTCTCTCCGCCGCTGCCGCCGCCGGAATGACTCCGGTCAAGGTCAATTCCGTGCTGATGCGCGGCCTGAACGACCGTGATGCGGCCGGGCTGCTGCGGTTCTGCCTGGATCACGGGTATGAGCTGCGGTTCATCGAGCAGATGCCGCTAGATGCGCAGCATGGCTGGCGGCGCGAGAACATGGTGACCGCGGACGAGATCCTGGCCATGCTCAGCGATGAGTTCGTGCTCAAGCCCGACGACCCGGCCGCGCGCGGCTCCGCGCCTGCTGAGACCTTCCTGGTTGACGGCGGGCCGCAGAAGGTGGGCGTCATCGGCTCGGTGACCAGGCCGTTCTGCGGATCTTGCGACCGGGTTCGGCTGACGGCCGACGGCCAGCTGCGGAATTGCCTGTTCGCCACCTCGGAGAGCGACCTGCGCACGCCAATGCGGGCGGGCGCGTCCGACGATGAGCTGGCGGTCAGGTGGCAGCGCTGCCTTGCAGCGAAGCTGCCTGGGCACGGCATCAATGACCCGGGCTTCCTGCAGCCCGCGAGGCCGATGTCGGCTATCGGCGGCTGAACCGGGTGCAGGCCGACCCGATCCTGAACGCCTGAACCTTAGTGCGGGCGCTGGCTGACTTCGACGCGGTCTCTTCATCGATTCTGGATTCTGGTTCCACAAACCAGCATATAACGGGGCGTCGAACGACCCGAATCGATGAAAGGCCGCGGTGCCCGCAGCGTATCGGGGACTGACCATGCACCAAATCCCGGCCTGAGGCTTGCCATCTTGGCACTAGCGATATATCGTTGACGTATCGACGAGCTACGATGACAGTCCTGAATAGGCCGGACTAGTCAGATTCGTAGCCGGACAAGAGGAGCAATGCAAGTGAGAAACGAAGACGAGCGTCGGGGACGGCGCGGATCTAGTCGGTGGGAGCCCGCTGAAGATGGCGAGGGTCGCCGCTGGCACGACGATGACGAGAGGCACGGCCGAAGCCGGGGCCGCGGCCACGGTCATTTCGCCGGTCCATTCGGCGGACCTGGTTTCCCAGGCCCGGAAATGCACGGATTCGGCCAGTTTCCGCGCGAGTTCCGTGGCATGCGCGGGCCGCGTGCGCGGCGCGGGGACGTCCGCGCTGGAGCGCTAGCGCTGCTGGCCGAGCAGCCCATGAACGAGGGCGTACCAGCTGACCGAGGATGGCCGGGCGTATGCGGCCGCGCACCCGGACGAGCTGAGGGCCCCGTGGGACGTCGTCACCGGCCCTGCCGGGGGAGCCGCCATCGAGATGCGCAAGCTGATCGGGCAGGTGGCCATGGCCGCCTTCCAGGTTGTGAGCGTAGGCACCGAGGCACAGGCTGGGCAGGCCAGGCAACTGCTGACCGAGACCCGCAAGGCGCTGTACCGGATACTGGCCGCCGACGACGACGGCGAGGCCACTAGCGCCGACGAGAAGTAACGTGCCCCGCCGCGCGAGGTGCGGCACGGAGCGACCAGGAGACCTCCGCCCCAGATAAGGGCGCGGGGGTCTCTCGCCGCAGGCCGCGAACATAGAGCGACATGGGGGTCCGCGGGTCTCCCCGGGGAAACGCTGCGAGCCGTTGGCGAGGGCCGGAACGGCCCGAGCATAGAGCGACGCCGGGTGGCTACGGGGGCAAACCACCCGGCGTCGCATTCATCGGCGCTCCGACGGGGGCCCGGAACGCCGGCAATTGGTGCCCCAGCGGGGGACCAGAGCACCGGTAAGCATGTTACACCGAACCTCCCCCTAGTGCGTCAAGACCGGATTACGAGGCAATCTGAGCATCCCGGCCAGCAGCGTCACTCAAACCCGAATAACGATGTTTTGTCCGGCAAGACGGGAAAGCCAATCCGCCGAAATGCCGGGCCACTCCGGTAAAGCCGGACTTGACGCGATTACTGCTCTATCGCCCAGGTGGCTGTGCCGCAGGCGGCGTTGGCGGAACGAACGGTGCGTCGTCACGGTCGCTGTCGGGCGGCCGATATATCTCGGGCAAGTTTGGCTCGTAAGGCCGGAAGCCCCGGTTGATGGTGGGCTCGCGTCCGCCATTGGCGAAAACGACCGCGAAGTAAGGGATGACGATCGCCCCGACCAGCGGGATCGCGGTGATCCAGCCCAGATGGTTCACGAACAGCAGCACGGCCGTGATGAAGCAGACCGTCCGGACGCCCATCATGATCAGGTAGCGACGCTCCCGGTAGCTGATGTCGTCGGAAAGGCTCCGTCGTGCCTCGGTGACGACATGCGCCTGCTCGCGACCTGTCCGCTTGGCAGTTCTCACACTTCCACGTTATTCCGCAGGACGGCTTCGTGCTATGCCGGTAGGACCTGTAGTGAGGGCTAGGCGACGATGCAAGGCAGAAGGCCGGCCGGGAACGCTGGCCGACCGAAGCCAGATGTCCGGAGGACACATGACCGACCGCACATACCGGGTTACCGAGATCGTGGGCACCTCGCCCGACGGCATCGAGGCCGCGATCAAAGGCGCGCTGCACCGGGCAGGCCAGACGCTGCGGCATCTCGACTGGTTTGAGGTAACGCAGATCCGCGGCCAGATCGTCGACGGTGACGTCGCGCATTTCCAGGTCGGCCTCAAGGTGGGCTTCCGCCTCGAGGACGCCTGATTCGGGGCGTCAGCTGGCCTGGCTCACCGACGACATGTTGAAGTCCTCGACCCGCACGGGCGGCATCGCAGCCCTGGTGAAATAGTCGCTCCACTCGCGCGGCAACGTGGGCACTGTGGCGCCAGCCTCGGTGATTCGGTTCAGCATGGCCACTGGGCTCTCGTTGAACCTGAAGTTGTTGACGGCGGCAGTGACCTCGCCGTTTTCGACCAGGTACACGCCGTCCCTGGTCAGGCCGGTCAGCAGCAGGGTCTGCGGGTCGACTTCGCGGATGTACCACAGGCATGTCAGCAGCAGGCCGCGCCGCGTGTTTGCGATCAGCTCCGCCGTAGTGCCAGCCGCACCTGGCACATCCATGATCAGGTTGTCGATCGCCGGTGTCACCGGCAGTCCGGATAGCGCAGCAGTGTGCCTGGTTTGCACCAGGGCGGCCAGCTGGCCAGCTGAGATCCAGTCGGTCGCGGCCTTGGGCAGGCCGTTATCGAATACCGAGGACTCGCGGCTGGACGCGTGCGCGATGACGAAGGGCGAACATTGCAGGCCGCGCGCGTCCGGATCGCTGCGCAGCGACAGCGGCAGGCTGGCGAGCTGCTCGCCGACCCTGGTAACCGCCGCCCGGCTTGCTGAACACGGTGCGGCCATCCAGGGCGTCCTTGGCGCCAGCAGACCAGTACAGGTAGACCATCAGGTCGGCAAGCGCCGTCGGCGGGAGCAGCGTCTCGTACCGGCCAGCGGGCAGGTCAACCGTCCGCGCCGCCCAGCCCAGCCGCCCGGCCAGCGCCGCTTCCATGGCCTGCACGTCGACGTCGGAGAAATCCCTGGTGCCGACGCCCGCCCAGGCGGAATTGCTCATGTCGGCCGACTTGGCGTTCAGCTCGAGCCTGCCCGTTGGCTGGTCATGGCGCAGCCGGATGCCGCTGGAGGTGCCGAGGAAGCTGGAGGTCATCTGGTGCTCAGCAAACCCGTAGAGTCGCCGGCCGGCACCGGCCGCCGTGGCGAACGCGTCACCGAGGTCCTCGGCGAATGCCTTCAGCACGGTGATCTCGGTCGTGGCGGCCGGCTCATCCCAGCCAGCGCCCGGCGGCCCGGCGGCACTGACCAGGGGCTGCGCGTCCTCGGCCGGCGACGCGTCCGCAGCAGCCTGCTCCGCCTCGGCCACGATGCCGGTGATCTGGTCGTCGAGCACCCCGGCCCTGGACACCACGCCGACCCGTGCCTCGCCGCCGCTGCGGCTTATCGCGATCACCGTAAGCTGGCGGCTCCTGGAGACGCCGTTTGTCGTCAGCGAGTTCCCGGCCCAGCGGAGGTTGGCTGCCGAACCTTCGTCGGCAATAACGATGCAGTCGTCGCATCGAGCCGCCTGGAGGGCGCGCTCGACGGCATCCTGCGGCGACTGAACTGGCTGGGATGGTGCTGCCTGGGACTGTGCTGCCTGGGACTGGCCGCTCATGCGCCCGCCTCCTCCACTGTGTTGAGGATCTTGATGCCGCGCATGACGACCGACGGGCTGCCATGGCTGACCGGCGCCACCTGCCCAGGCTGGCCCTTCCCGCAGTTAAAAGCGCCGCCCAGAACATAGGTCTGG
>WNFI01711637.1_pt1 | contig 10431 bp, 12 predicted proteins | sample 5400471 | NCBI WGS metagenome assembly WNFI01 (sample SAMN13153348, study PRJNA577476) | soil metagenome | isolation source: 100 cm saprolite on Douglas fir-dominated hillslope | place: USA:California | collected 2013-09-17 | reverse complement strand
TGACTATGCCCAGTTCCGAGTATCGGTCTCGGAACTCGCGGGCCAGCCGCAGACCGTCGCCGTCGGGGAGCGTGACATCCACGGTCACGACATTCGGCAGCGCGCCGGCGAGCATGCGCGCCGCCTCGGCCGCCGACTGGCACTCCGCCACAATCTCGATGTCAGAATGATGCGCGACGAGTTCGCGCAGACCGTAGCGGATGAGGGTTTGGCCATCAACGATGGCGAGGCGGATCGGCATTACAACTTCCCCCCTGCGACGCGGACTTGGTCTCGCAACGCGAGCGCGCAGCGAATCCCTCGTCGATCACGTCGTTCCATTCGTCGAGCATCAAGCCGCCCGCGCAGGCTCATGACGTGCCAGGTGTGCGAGCCTACGGTCGGCCGTAATCTCTCAGATGAGTCGTTACCATAAGCCGTGAAGACGGTTATTGACCGATCGTTATAGGAATGTAGCCTAACATCTAGGATGTTTCAGGGCGGTCTGATTCGATATTTACGACAGTCCCGGGGAAAGTGTCCGTCGCTCCGTGTCCGTCGCTGCGAATTCAGATGCGTTGCTGGGCCGAACACCAGTGCCTCCCGCCCACTTCGTTCGCCGACCCGGCTAGCGCCTGGGCGTGAGCGCCGCGAGCAGAGCGCCCCCGAGCAGGAACGGGCCGAAGCTGATCGCGCTGTCAAGCCTCACCCGCCGCGCGGCGAGTAGCGCGAGGCTGACGATCGCGGAGAGGACGAATCCCAGGGCAGCCCCGGTGATCAGCGTGGACCAGCCGAGCCAGCCCAGGGCGAGCCCGGCAAGGCCTGCGAGCTTGACGTCGCCGCCGCCGAGCTGTCCTGGCCGCACCAGGGCGAGCAGCAGGTAGCTGCCGGACAGAACCAGGCCGCCGAGCAGCGCCCGCCCGAACGCGGGCGCATCGTGCCCCGTTATCGCTGCCGCGGCCAGCAGCACGATCAGGATGGGATAGGACGGCAGCGTGAGCGGGTCAGGAAGGCGCTGAACGGCGATATCGATAGCGGCCAGTGCGACGCCGAGCGCGCCAAGGAAGCCGAAAGCTATCATGTCGGGTTGGCCGCCGAACCGGCCGAGAAGCAGCGCCAGCACGGCCGCGGTGGTCAGTTCCAGCGCCAGCGGCGCGCCCAGGCTGCTCCCGCAGTGCCCGCACTGAACCGCTAGCCAGCGGCGCACGGATACACCGCATTGCAGGCAGGTTCCCCCAGCCGGATCGCCACTGGCCACGGACAGCTGGAACACTGTGCCCCTGAGCGCCGCCCCGGCCAGCAGGCCCGCGACGCCACCGGCAGCCGCCCAGAGCAGGTTCATGCCGATTTAGGCTAGGCTGCCGCCGTCGCGATGGCCGCGCAATCGGCCGATGAGTGGCCGGCCGGGGGACGGATGCCAGCCGGCAGGTGGCTGATGTCGGCCGATCGGCCGACGTGTCGTCAGCTCGGCCGGATTTGTCTGACCAGCTAGCCGATGCCACCAGTGAGGCGATTTCCAACAAGGTGTCCTCTACCGGGCGGCACGGTGCCGTCCAGCCGAGGCGAGTGGGATGGCCGCTCGCCGACCGTCGAAGGGGCATCCCATGCTCAACGTCTTCATGTTCCTGCAGAACTTCCTCGCCAGGTCGCTGCGGCTGGGCGACCGAGGTGCCACGGCCGTTGAGTACGGCCTCATCGTGACGCTGATCGCGGTGGCCATCATCCTCGTGGTCAGAGCTGTCGGCGTGGGTCTGACAACCGAATTCCAGAACGTCGTGAACGCGCTGTAACCACGTACTACAGGCGGGAAGGCATCGCGTCACACATGGTGCTCCGCATGTCAGGCAGGTCAACGGCACGGCAGGCGTGAGGGAGCCTCCAGATGACTAGCGTTTTCGTGATCGTGCAGAACTTGCTCGCGGAAACGTTGCGCCGGGGTGACCGAGGCGCCACAGCCGTTGAGTACTGCTTGCTGGCGACGCTGATTGCGGTAGTGATCGTCGGAGTCGTGACCGCCCTCGGTGTCAAGGTCACAGCCATGTTCAGCAACCTTGCCAACGCGCTCTGACCCCGATGACCAGCCGGGAAAGCCGCATGGACGGATGGGCTAGCCGCCGCGTCGACGGACGGGCTAGCCGTTCCGCCATCTGGGGTGCAGAGAAAGGGGCAGCCGATGACAGACCGGCGCGATCAAGCCGCTACCACGCGCGAGACCGCGGGGCCACGGCCGTTGAGTTCGCCCTGCTGTTTCCGCTCTTGATGCTGATCGTGTTCGGGACCATCGACTTCGGCCGGGTGTTGAACGCGCAAATAACCCTGACACAAGCTGCTCGTGAGGGGGCGAGGCTGGACGCGCTGGGTGTGCCCAACGCCAACGTGGTAGCGCGTGCGCAAGCGGCCGCGACCGGGCTCACTCCGGTCAACGTGACCGTGACTGCCTGTCCTCCCGGCGCCGGGCCAACTGCTGACGCGGTCGTCGCTGTCAACTATCAGTTCTCCTTCGTCACCCCGATCGGCGCGATTGCCGGACTCATAGGCGGTTCGGGTGGCCTTGGTTCTCCGGTCACGCTCAACGCTCAAGGGGTCATGCCATGCGAGACCTGATGATCACGCTCGCGCGCCGGATCGTCCGGCAGCTCCGGCGCGACGAGCGTGGCGCGATCGGAGTGCTGGTCGGCTTGCTGATCGGCGGCGGGGTCCTGACCGGAATGGGCGCCCTGGTCGTGGACGTCGGCGAGCTGTACCAGGTCCGCGCCGCCCAGCAGGACGGCGCGGACGCCGGGGCACTCGGCGTGGCCAAGAGCTGTGTGCTGGGTGCGTGTGATTCGAGCGTCGCCGCACACTATGCCGATGCCAACGCTTCCGGCCTGACCGGCGGCTCCGCGGGAGTGAGCCTGGTCTGCGGTTCAGGAGCCGGCCTGACAAGCTGCCCGACGAGTACCGGGGCGCTCACGGACTGCCCGCCGCCCGCCGCTACCAACTTCGTGGACGTGCATACCTCAACACTGACCGCCAGCGGTGGCACCCTGCTTCCCCCTGTTTTCGCGCGCACCCTGCTGGGGACCAGGCGACCCAGCAGGGCACTTCATTCGCGCCAGCCCCGCCATATCCGCCGGATCCAGCCTTTGACCAGGTGCTCCAGCTGAACTCTGGAACGGGTGGCGGCTGCGCCACCGAGCCCGCCGGGGCCGACGGGCCAGGGACGTTCAGCTGGCTGTCAGATCCGGACGTAAGCTGCACGACGCCCGTCAGCCCGCCGAGCTTCTTGGGCCGTACCGAGACAGCGCCAAGCTCATCCTGTCAGCGTCTTTTGCAAAACTCGCAACAATATCAGACGCCGCTCTTGGTGCCCATCTATGGATCGGCTGCCGCCGGTAGCCCCCCCACCTACACGCTGAAGGGGTTCGCGGACTTTGTTGTCACCGGGTACAACCTGCCCACCAGCTTCTACGCCTCGGACTGGCTCAACCCGGCGAACAACTGTCAGGGGACCAATTACTGCCTCAACGGCTATTTCACGCACGGAGTGATCCCTTTCACCGGCAGCCTCAACGGCACCGATCTCGGCGTGTCCGTCATCCAGCTGACCGGCTGAGGCAGGCCGACCAAACCGGAAGAAGAGCAGATACGTGAAACGTCGCGTCCTAACCGTCGCCCTAGCGGTGCTGCTGGCCCTCATTGGCATCGTGGCTGTGCTGGCCTACGTGCATAAGGCCAATCAACGTGCCATCCAGGGCTTGAAGGCAGTCAAGGTGCTGGTGGCCAGTCAGCCCATACCGGCCGGCACCTCCGCGGGCGCAGCGCTGAGCGGAGGGATGCTGACTACCGAGAAGGTGCCGTTGTCATCCGTCCAGACCGGCTACGTCAGCTCCCTGACCCCCGATATCTCCCATCTCGTGACCAGTTCGGCCTTGCAGCCCGGGCAGATCCTACTAAGGCTGATGCTGGTACGCGCCGGACAAGTGACCGGTGCTGGCATCGCGATCCCGCCGGGAATGACCGCGGTGAGCGTGGAGCTGTGCCTAGAGGCCGACGTCGCCGGGTTTGTGCGGCCTGGCTCGAGTGTCGCCGTGTTCGACACATACCTACGGGGAAACGGCTCTCTCCAGGAGGCCTGCAATCCCACCCGTCAGGTGCAGGGCGGTACCACGGTCATCACCCGCGTTGTGCTGCCGAAGGCTGAGGTGCTGTCACTGGCCGCTGGCCCAGCCAGTTCCCTGGCGACCGCGGCCGGGTCCGGCACGGTGCAGGTGAGTCTTAGCGGAAGCTCAGCAGCCTCGCAGGGTGCCGTTTTCGTGACCCTTGCCGTGACGCCGGACCAAGCCCAGCGGCTCATCCGGGTCAGTCTGGGGGGCCTGCCGTACCTCGCGCTCCTCGGGACCAATACCACTGTCCCAGCCAATTTGGTGCCAGCACAATCATTCAAGTAATTGAGTCCAGGAGAAGACGTTGCCCATACTCTGCGAGCCGGCCTCCAGCGCCGGAGAGTTGATCGCCGGAATCGGCGGCGAAGTACGCAAGGCGGATACCGTCGGAGCCGCTGCCAAGCTGCTGGACAGTGACCCAGAAGAGACGCTCGTGGTGATTGGCCCGCGGGCCATGACCGGTGAAGCCTTGGCGTTCAGCGCGGCGCTGCGGCTGGCGCGGCCCGCGGTCGGCGTGATCCTGACACGCCACGAGGTCGACGTCACCCTGCTGACTCAAGCGCTGCGTGCCGGGGTCCGCGAGGTCGTTGCCGTCGGGGATCACGCCGCGCTAGCAGCCGCTTGCCGACGCTCTTATGAGGTGTCGCGGCGGATGCTCGCGCCACCGCCGCCAGATGAGTCTTCACCAGGCCAGCTCGTCACGGTATTCGCCGCGAAGGGAGGCTGCGGCAAGACCACGCTGGCGATCAATCTCGGCGTAGCCCTGGCCAAGCAGGCAGCCGGCCGGGTCTGCGTCGTGGATCTCGACCTGTCGTTCGGGGACGTGGCCATCAGTGTGCAGCTTGCCCCACTGCGGACCATAGCGGACGGTCTGGCCATGGCTGGTCACCTGGACATGGCTGGCACCGCATCCCTGCTGACCAGTTACAAGCCGGGACTCGACATGCTGCTGGCGCCCGTAACTCCGGGCGACGCGGAAAAGGTGCCCGCCAGGCTGGTGGGCGAGTTGCTCGCCGTTCTGCGCGGCATGTACGACTTCGTCGTGGTGGACACGCCGGCCCAGTTCAGTGAGCACGTGCTAACGGCGATTGACGTCTCGTCGCAACTCGTGCTGCTGACGACTCCTGACGTTCCTGCGCTGAAGAACCTTCGCGTCACGCTGGACATGCTCGACCTGCTGTCGTACCCGAGACAGATCCGCTCGGTTGTGGTCAACCGTTCGGATTCCAAGGTAGGGCTGAGCCTCGAGCACGTCGAGCGCGTCGTACGGTGCCCGATATCCGGGTACATCCCATCCAGCCGGGCAGTGCCGATTTCGATTAACAAAGGCGTGCCCATCACCCTGGAGAGCCCAGGCCACCCGGTCAGCCAGGCCATCATGAAGCTCGCTCAGCAGCGGCTGCTCGGCGAGCCAGCTGCCCATAGGAGGGTGGCCAGGTCGCGCCGCAAGGGACGGGCCGCGTGAGCAGCCTGTCCGACCGGTTGTCGCAGATGCGGGTGGCAGGCGCGCCACCGCTGGAACGGCGTGGCGCGCCCCGCCGCGCGACCCGCCATCTTGACCCGTTTGCCCCGCTGAAGCGCAGCGTACACGAGGAGTTGCTGGCGACGCTCGGACCGAAACTCTATGACGCGCATCTGGAGCAGCGCGAACTTGAACAGCTTGTGACCCAGACGCTGCAGGGGGTCCTGCAGCGCGACGAGACTCCTATGACGACGGGCGATCGGATCCGCGTGGCGCAGGAGGTGGCTGATGACATCCTCGGCCACGGGCCTCTGGAGCCGTACCTTCGAGATCCGGAAGTCTCCGAGATCATGGTCAACGGCTACGACCAAATCTTCGTTGAGCGCGACGGCCTTCTGTACCCGGTGGACGCCGCCTTTAGCGACGAAGCGCATTTGCGCCGCACCATCGACAAGATCGTGGCCCGGGTTGGGCGGCGAGTGGACGAGGCCAGCCCCATGGTCGACGCTCGGCTGCCCGACGGCAGCAGGATTAACGCGGTCGTGCCGCCGGTGGCCCTGGATGGATCACTGCTGACAATCAGGAAGTTCGCCGTCGAGCCGCTTACGGTGGGTCATCTGATCCAGTTCGGCACGATGACCCCCCAGGTAGCCGACCTGCTGCGAGTCTGCGTCGAGGGCCGCCTCAACATAGTGATCGGCGGCGGCACCGGCTCGGGCAAGACGACCACGCTCAACGTGCTGTCCGCATTCGTGCCACCGGACGAGCGGATTGTCACCATCGAGGACGCAGCGGAGCTTCAGCTGCGCCAGGAGCACGTACTGCGACTGGAGTCGCGGCCGGCCAACCTGGAGAAACGCGGTGAGATCACCGTCCGTGACCTCGTCCGCAACGCGATGCGTATGCGGCCAGACAGGGTCATCGTCGGCGAAGTACGTGACCAAGCCACCCTCGACATGCTCCAGGCGATGAACACGGGCCACGATGGCTCCATCACCACTATTCACTCCAACTCGCCACGAGACACGCTGTCGCGGATGGAAACGATGGTGATGATGGCCAACGTCGAGCTGACTCAGCGCGCGATCCGCGAGCAGATGGCGTCGGCCATCGACCTGATCCTGCATCAGGCGCGGCTCAAAGACGGCTCCCGGAAGATCACGCACATCACTGAGGTGCAGGGTACGGAGAGCGAAGTCGTCATGCTCCAGGATCTGTTTCTCTTCGACTTTCACGCGGGCTTTGACGCGCGTGGCCGCCACCGGGGCAGACTGCACGGCACCGGCCTGCGCCCGCGATTCCTTGACCGCCTGGCTGACCGGGGGATCGAAGTGCCGCAAGGAATATTCAGTCCGGGGGTGCAGGTGCGGTGACGCGGATGCGGATCAGGCGGGCCTCTGGCAGCGGTGCAGCAGCGTCACCTCACTGGCGGCTGAGCATGCTGATGGTGGCGATTGCCGGGCCGTGCCTCGTTGTTTCCGTGGCATTCGCTGATGCGGCACAGGCGGCCGTGCCTAAGCACGCGAAGTGGAAATCTGCTAGCCCATCTGCGACCTGGTCTGAAGGAGGGTTCACCCTCAGCAACAACGTGCTGGCTACCACCGGGGCCGGGCGTCAGCTGATCTGGGCTGACTCCTATCGCAAATGGGGCGTCGAGTCTACGCAGCCGAATACCACCAGCGTCAAGAGCTACCCCTCTGTGCAATGGATCTACCCGAACCAGCCGGCATACTCATCGCTGCGCTATCTGCGGAGCAGTTTCACGCAGTCCATGCCTTCCGCGGTCAACCTAAGCGCCGACGCTGCCTACGAAGTCTGGCTGAACAATCACACGGTCGAGGTCACGATGTGGGTCGATAACCACAATCAGGCTCCGGCCGGTCAGCTCATCGACCAGATGGTTCCTATTTACAATGAAAAGTTCGACCTCTACAAGAATGGTCCGAACAACTACAGCTTCGTGCTGAACGGACAGCAGCAGACCAGGGGCAAGGTGCATCTTCTCAGCGCTCTGCGCTGGCTAGTCCACCACGGACCGTCTAAGCACGTCCATTATCTGAGCAGGTCCGATACGTTGACTGAGGTCGACTTCGGCTGGGAGATTGCTTCCACGGGCGGAAAGCCGCTGGACTTCAGGGTGACCGGATACCGTGTGTCATCTGGCGGGATACACCGGATACATCCGCCGACAAATCATCAGCCCGGAGGTCTTGCTCTACCTCGCTTGCCGTGGTCACTGATGCTAGGCCTGGCAGCGGTTTTCGCTGCAGTGTTCTTGATAGTGATCCTTATGCTTGGCAGGGCGGCCCGCGCTGGCGAGGACCGCACTCTAACCAGCATGTTCGAAAAGTATGGCCCGCGGCACCAACCGGTCCCGGTCAAGAATGACAGCGAGAACAACGGTGCCGTAGCCACCGCTGCCGTTGGCGCGGTGACGCGCCTGATGAGTACGGGCGCGACGGAGCGCCTTTCCAGGCGCCTCGACCTTGCCGGGATCAGGCGCAAGCCAGCCGAATGGGCGCTCCTGGGCGGCTGTGTCGCGGTCGCGGTCGCCACGACTCTGAGCCTTGTAACCAGCGTCCTCCTGGTCGGAATCCTCGGGGGGATGGTGATCGGCTGGCTGGCCATGCGGCTGTCGCTGAGCGTGCGGATCCTGCGGAGGCGAGCGTCCTTCAGCGATCAACTTCCTGACATGTTGCAGTTGATCGCCAGCACCTTGCAGGCCGGCTTCTCGCTGCCGCAGGCGCTGGACGCGGTGGTGCGAGAGGAAAATCAGCCTGCCGCCGGAGAGTTCTCCCGGGCCCTGGCTGAAGTCAGGATCGGCGCGAATCTTGAGGACGGGCTGGAGGCTGTCGCGAGCCGCATGGATTCCGATGATCTGCGCTGGACGGTCATGGCCATCCGCATCCAGCAGGGCGTCGGCGGCAACCTTGCCGAGGTGCTCCTGACGATCGCCGACACGATCCGCGAGCGCGCCTTCATCCGGCGCCAGGTCCGTGCCCTCAGTGCCGAGGGACGGCTATCCGCCTACATCCTCGTAGCACTGCCGTTGGTCGTTGCGACCTGGCTCTTCGTAAGCAGCGCCACCTACATGCGCCCGCTTTATACGACCCCACTGGGCGAATTCTTGCTGGTGACCGCCACATCACTGCTGCTAATCGGAACGTACTGGATGCATAAAGTGATCAAGGTGGAGGTCTAAATGCCCGGCTCCGCACTTCTCTACGGCGGCCTGGGGGCGCTGGCGCTGGCGATCACCGTCATCACGCTGGGCTTCTTGCCACAGCGGTCGGAGCGCCCGAGTGTGACCCGCGCCCTGGCCACTATCGAAGAGCAGTACGCCCGCGAGGCGCCGGAGGCCGGGAAGTCTGACCCGGTCAAGCTGCCCGAATGGCTGGAAAGCCTCGCCGTTTGGCTCTCGCCCGCCGGAATCGCCAGCATCATGCAGCGCAGGCTCGACGTCGCGGGCAACCCGCAGGGATGGACAACTGACCGGATGCTCGCCGTCAAGGGGCTTGGCCTGCTGACGCTTGGCTTGCTCGGCGCTTTGTACGGGCTGCACAACCCCGAGATTCTCGTCGTAGGCGGAGCGTTCGGTGCGGTGATCGGTTTCTTCCTGCCCGACCTTCTGCTCTATAACTCCGGGCAGAAGCGCCAGGCGCAGATACCGCGCACGCTGCCGGACGCATTGGACATGCTCACCATCTGCGTCGAGGCTGGTCTGGCGTTCGACGCCGCGCTCGCGCAGGTCGCACGCTACCTTCACGGCCCGCTGGCCGCTGAGTTCGCGCGGGTTCTGCAAGAGATGCAGATCGGCAAGTCACGGAGCGAGGCACTGCGGGCCATGGGCGAACGCACGACGGTGCCCGAGCTACGCGCGTTCGTCTCCGCCATGATTCAGTCCGCTGAGCTGGGCATTCCGATTGCCCATGTACTGCGTGAGCAGGCTAAGGAGATGCGGGTGCGGCGCCGTCAGCGGGCCGAGGGGCAGGCGCAGAAAGTACCGGTTAAGATCACCTTCCCGCTGATCCTGTGCCTCTTCCCGGCATTGCTGGTGGTCATCATCGGACCGGGGATCATCGAGATCTCGCACTCGCTGTTCGTGAAGTGAGACATGTCGTGCTAGTAACTTCCCGCCGCGCCCGGTTCGACATCGGCAAGCTGATCATGGTGCCGACGGCTTGCGTGATCTTCGTGGCCGACTTGTCGGCTCTGACCCACCACGGCACATCTGGTGCCGATGGAGTCTTGCGAACCTTCGGCGCGGTGCTCGCGCTACTCTTTTACGCGGTCTTGATCTGGTGCTACCTGCGGCGGGGCCCGGCCGTCGCCACGAGCGGCTCGAGAACGGCCCATGTCGCGGCGGTAGCCGCCACCTGGCTGCCGTTCGCGCTCCCGCTCCTGCACGGCGCGCCTCCTGGACCTGCCAGGCAGGCTCTCTCCGACGTGCTGCTGCTGTGTGGCATGTCGTGGTCGGTCTGGTCGCTGCGTTCACTCGGCCGGAACGTGTCCGTGCTTGCGCAGGCCCGCGACGTCGTCGACCGAGGACCGTATCGCTGGGTGCGGCATCCGCTCTATACCGGAGAGATCGTGTCCGCGCTGGGCGTGGCGATCGCCATGAACAGCCTCACCGCGCTTGCGTTCTGGCTCGTGCTGTGCTGCCTGCAGGTATACCGGGCGCTGCGCGAGGAGGAGGTGCTGCTCAACGCGCTGCCGGCCTATAGCTCCTACCGGCTACACACGGCGGCGCTGCTGCCCGGAGTGTTCTGGCGGCCTACCCGGCGTTGAGGACTGCGGCGATCCGGTCGATCATCTCGGCGAGCAATGGCTGCGGCGACGCGAAGT
>WNFI01384451.1_pt2 | contig 10431 bp, 12 predicted proteins | sample 5400471 | NCBI WGS metagenome assembly WNFI01 (sample SAMN13153348, study PRJNA577476) | soil metagenome | isolation source: 100 cm saprolite on Douglas fir-dominated hillslope | place: USA:California | collected 2013-09-17 | reverse complement strand
TCCATGAGCATCTCGCCGACGCCCCGGCCGCGGTGGTCGGGCGCCACATAAACCTCGGCGACCTCGCCCTCCAGTCCCGTGCCCGGGTCGAAGAGGACGAGCCAGCAGAAGCCGATGACGTCGCCGATCTCGTCGCGCACACCGAAGACGACGTTCTCTCCCCGAAAGTACGAGGGCACAGTCGCGAGGTGGTTTTCGATCTCTTCGCGCCGGAGCTGGGGATGGTCTGAGTAGTGGACCTGCTCACCCATGTGGAGCTCAACCAGCAGCGGTTTGATGAGGTCGTAATCGCCCTCGGCGAGGCGTTCCACGTCAAGTGTCCGCATCGTCTCGATGGTAGCCTAGGCGCCCACCCAAAACGCGCGCATTCAACCACCAAAATGCCGACGTAGCTCAGCTGGCAGAGCAGCCGCCTCGTAAGTGGCAGGTCGTGAGTTCGAATCTCACCGTCGGCTCCACGCCGTACGCCGTCATGCGACTGGTCTGGTTGCGAGCGGCGGCGCTACCCGGCGCACCAGAGACACGAGCAGCAGGGCCTCTGCCGCCAAAATCGGTATGGCCAGGACCACGATCGCGAACTGCAACAGCGCGTAGCCCAGAACCATCAGCACGACCTGCCACCGACTCGCTCCGGCCCGAAGGATCAGCCAGCCCGCGACGATGAGCATCACGAAGTCCTGGAAGCCGAGGTATGGCGTGGCGAGCAGCGAGCCGACGATCCCCGCCGCGATCGGCAACTCCGGACCTTGTCCTCGGTGCCGCCCCGCGGCGAGCAAAGCCACCGCCACCACCAGGACCTGGGTGATGTTCAGGACCGGCCCCAGCCCGAGCGGGCCCGAAATCGAGTAGCGCCGGGTGATATCCCACGCGGGTGTCTGGGTCTGCGCGAGCACGTCGCGGTAACGCGCCAGTCCGTCCGGTCCCCGGGATGGTCGCGCCGGAGCAACCACCAGGCCGTGGCCACGGCGGCCGCGACCAACGCCCCCGGCTGGCCGACCATCACGCCGAACGCAACTGGAAAAACCCCCAGGAGCAGGGCCAGATGAGCTCCTTTGGCAACCCCTCCGGATGGGGCCAGCAGGTACCAGGTCCAGCCCAGCGCCGCGAGCAGCAGTAGCGTCCAGACGACCAGCGCGGCCACGAACGGAAGCACCAGCAGCGGCGTCACCAGCCAGGCCAGCGGCGGCGGCGAAATGAACGGTTGAGGGTTGAAGCCGCGGCCGAGGCTTTCGATGGCGGAGCTCTGGGCGGCGAGGTCGTAGAGGTGGCTGTACCCGTTCTTGATCCCGACTGTGGCCGCGCCATAGTCGAGCCGGAAGTCATTGCGCACCGCGTACTGCGACACGAACGTGCCCGCGGCCGCCCACAGATCCCACGCGACCAGGATCAGTCCCACGACCAGACCCACCCCGGGCCAGAGCCGGCGTCGTGCCTGGAGGTAGGCGATCATCGTCGGCGTAAAAGTAAAGGGCTCCGACCGAAGCCGGAGCCCTTTGGCGGGTCTAAACGAAGTGTTGGTTAGTTGACTTCGCGGTAATCCGCGTCCACCACGTCCTCATCCTTCTTCTTCTCGCCACCATCGTGGCCGTCCGACTCCGCCGATGCGGAAGCCGCTCCGCCACCGGCGCCGGCGCCCTGGTAGATGTGCTGGCCGATCTTCTGGAGGGCCTCGTTGAACTCGTCCATCTGCCTCTTGAGGGCGTTGGTGTCCGAGCCTTTGGCCGCGCTCTTCAGCGCCTCCAGCTTCGTGTTGACCTCGGTCTTGACGTCGTCGGGGATCTTGTCGGCGTTGTCCTTGATGATCTTCTCGGCCTGGTGGATCATGTGGTCTGCCTGGTTGCGGACCTCCACCTCCTCCCTCTTGGCGCGGTCCTCGGACGAGTGCAGCTCGGCCTCCTTGACCATTCGCTCGACCTCATCCTTGGCCAGGGTCGAAGACGCTGTGATGGTCACGGACTGCTCGCGGCCGGTGCCTTTGTCCTGAGCCTTGACGTTCAGGATGCCGTTGGCGTCGATGTCGAACGTGACCTCGATCTGCGGCATGCCCCGCGGAGAAGGCGGAATCCCATCGAGGTGGAAGCGTCCGAGGGTGCGGTTGTCCCGCGCCATCTCGCGCTCACCCTGGAGCACGTGGACCTCGACTGACGTCTGGTTGTCCGCCGCGGTGGAGAACACCTGCGACCGCGAGGTCGGGATGGTGGTGTTGCGCTCGATCACTTTGGTCGCGACGCCGCCCAGCGTTTCGACGCCGAGCGACAGCGGGGTGACGTCCAGGAGCAGGATGTCCTTGACCTCGCCCTTGAGCACGCCGGCCTGGATCGCAGCCCCCACGGCCACCACCTCGTCGGGGTTGACGCCCTTGTGGGCGTCCTTGCCGCCGAGCAGGTTCTTGACCAGCTGCTGGATCACCGGCATGCGGGTCGACCCACCCACGAGCACGACCTCGTCGATCTGCGGAGGGGTCAGGTTGGCATCCTTGAGCGCGGCCAAGAATGGTCCCCGGCATCGCTCGGTGAGGTCGGCGGTGAGCGACTCGAACTTGGCGCGCGTCAGCGTCATCTCGAGGTGCTTCGGGCCGGTCTGGTCGGCGGTGATGAACGGCAGGTTGACCGTTGTCTCGAGCCGTGAAGACAGCTCGATCTTGGCCCGCTCTGCGGCCTCTGTGAGGCGCTGAAGGGCCTGGCGGTCGGACTTGAGGTCGATTCCGTTCTGCTTCTTGAACTCCTCGGCGAGCCAGTCCACGACGCGCCGGTCGTAGTCGTCGCCACCCAGGTGGGTGTCGCCGTTGGTGGACTTGACCTCGAAGACTCCGTCGCCGACGTCGAGGACGGAAACGTCAAAGGTCCCGCCACCCAGGTCGAAGACAAGGATCGTCTCATTGGCCTTCTTGTCGAGGCCGTACGCGAGCGAGGCGGCGGTGGGCTCGTTGATGATGCGGAGCACGTTCAGGCCCGCGATCTGGCCTGCGTTCTTGGTCGCCTGCCGCGGCGAGTCGTTGAAGTAAGCGGGCACGGTGATGACCGCGGCCGTGACCTTCTCGCCAAGGTATGCCTCGGCGTCGGTCTTCAGCTTCTGCAGGATGATGGCCGAGATCTCTTCGGGCGTGAAGTCTTTGTCCACGGCCGGCACGTGCACGACGACGCGGTCGTCTTTGCCCGCCTTGACCAGGTACGGGACGATCTTCCGCTCAGACTCCACCTCGGCGAACTTGCGGCCCATGAAGCGCTTGATCGAGTAGACGGTGTTCTCCGGGTTCACGGCCGCCTGCCGGCGCGCGAGCGTGCCGACGAGCCTCTCACCCGACTTCGTGAATGCGACCACCGACGGGGTGGTGCGGGAACCTTCCGCGTTCGGGATGACGACGGGCTCGCCGCCTTCCATGACCGCGATGACCGAGTTGGTCGTCCCCAGGTCGATTCCTACGGTTTTCGGCATCTGTGATTCCTCCACGCGCGATTGTGTGCGCGTATTTCGATTTTCAACTCCTGATCTTGTTCCCCAGGATTTGGGCCCCGAAACCCTGAGCCGGTAGGCTTTTGGAGATGCCCATCTTCGAGCTCGACCCGACGGAGCAGATCGCCGTCGCGGCGGTCGGCGAGCCAGGCCGGCGCCAGTTCTTCCTGCTCGCGAGCGGCGCGGGCCGCACGCTCACGTTGAGCTGCGAGAAATCGCAGATCCAGGCGCTCCTCGTCCGGCTCCAGCAGATGATCGAGGCGCAGGGTCTGGAAGGGGTCGCGCCTGCAGCGGGTGAGTTGGGCTTGAAGCCCGGCGAGCCGGAGTGGCAGGTCGGCGAGATGGGTCTCGGATATCACGAAGACCGCCACATGTTCGTTCTGGTGGCCAGCCAGGGGGCGGCCGGGGAAGAAGGCCCCGGCGATGACGCGCCCAGCGTCCGCTTCTGGCTCAGCCACAAGCAGGTCGTTGCCTTCTCGAAGCAGGCTGAGACCGTGCTCGGCGCGGGCCGTCCCCTTTGCCCACGCTGCGGCCTCCCCATGGACCCCGCCGGCCACCCCTGCCCGGTCAGCAACGGTGCCCGACCGATCTTCTGATTCCCCGGCCGAGGCGACCGAGCACCTGCTGGCCCGGCTGCCGGAGATGCAGCTGGCGGGCGTCTTGCATGGAGCTTCCAACTACACCTTCCTCGCGACCCTGGTGCCGCATCCGCCGGCTGGATTGCGCGTCGTTTACAAGCCCGCGCGTGGTGAGTCGCCGCTGTGGGACTTCGAGGCGGGGACCCTTTACAAGAGAGAGGTCGCGGCCTACCAGCTCAGCAAGGTGATCGGCTGGCCGAACATCCCACCCACCGTGGTGCGCAGGCGCGGCCCGCACGGCGTGGGGATGGTCCAGCTGTTCGTCGACGCCGACCAGCGGCACTTCCTCGGAGAGCAATCGTTGTTCCGCGACACCTGGGTCAAGGTTGCCCTGTTCGACGTCATCACCAACAATGCCGACCGCAAGTCAGGACACTGCCTGTTCGACGCCGACGACCGCGTCTGGGTCATCGACCACGGGCTCACATTCAACACCGCTCACAAGCTGAGGACCGTGATCTGGGACTTCGCCGGCGAGCCCCTGCCGGGCGACCTCTGCGGCGACGTGGAACGGGCGCTCACCTGGCGGTTTCCGGAGCCGACCTCCGCGTGGTCGATCCCGTGGCCACCGATCTGAGGTAACCTTCGGCCTTCGAGTGAGGTCGCTCAAGGTCCTGGTCATCGTTGCTTCCTGGTTTGTGCTCGCCGCAGCCATCAGCTTGCCTCCTCCGACGCCAACGCCAACGCCAACTCCACCACCGAGCTCCGCGCCGACCCCAACACCAAGCCCGACCCCATCGCCGGTAGTCACGCCCACTCCAACCGCCGCCAACATCGTCCTCGACTTCGCCGCGGGCGGCCCCAGCACCCGGATCACGGCCACGGGCTCGTACTTCCTCGCCAACGAGTCGATGAGCCTTTTCTGGGACACGCAGTCCCACGTTGCCGCCAGCGTCACCACCGACTCCAGCGGCAACTTCTCGAAGGTCGTGACACCTTTCCCAGGCGACAGCCCGGGCGCGCATCGGCTGTGTGCGACCGTGCCGCCCGGTCCGTGCGCCAACTTCACGCTGCAGGGACCGCCGACGCCAACTCCCCACCGCATCGCCGTCCGCGAGCCCGAGCCCCAGCCCAAGCGCATCTCCGTTGGCGCTGACCGTCAACGGCGGCGGGCGCGGCGGCCTGGACGTGATCACGAAGCCGCCATTCGTCTTCCTCCCGATCATCGCCCTGCTCGCGCTGCTGGCCGCCCTCGCGTACTGGGTGCTGATGCGCGGGGACCGCACGCCCGTCCTGCCGTCCGCGTCCGTCGTCCACCGGAGCGCCCGTCCGGAAATCGGTCCGGTGGCTACGCCACCCGCCCCGCCCGCGCCGCCACCTCCGCTCGCGTCCGAGCTGCAGCCGCCCGAGCAATCCGAGCCGCCCGAGCCGCCTGCCTAGTAGCCATCCGGGGAAGTTCGCTTATAGACTTGCGCGCTGATGGGGGGCTTGCTGGAAGTCCGGGACGTCAACGTCCGCTTCGGCGGCATCGTCGCGCTCGACTCGGTCTCCTTTACCGTCCCCGAAGGAACCATCGTCGGCCTGATCGGGCCCAACGGCGCCGGCAAGACGACGCTGTTCAACACCATCAGCGGCCTCTACCGCCTGAACAGCGGCGACCTCGTCTTCCGGGACAAGAGCCTCCTCGGCGAGGCCCCTCACAACATCGTCCGCCGCGGCATCGCGCGCACGTTTCAGAACGTCGAGCTCTGGCCGCGGATGACCGTCCTCGAGAACGTGCTCACCGGCTATCACAGCCAGTTCCAGACCGATTACTTCCACTTCCTGCGCGCCGGACTCAGGCTGCCCGGGACTCGGCGCATCGAGCGCGAGGCCAAGACCAAATCGCTCGAGGTCCTCCGCTACCTCGGCCTCGAGAACCTGGCCAACCAACCGGCCCGCGGCCATCCGTTCGGCGTGCTCAAGAAAATCGAGCTCGCCCGGGCGCTCGTCTCGGCGCCCCGCCTCCTGCTCCTCGACGAGCCCGCCGGAGGGTTGACTCACGAGGAGGTCGACCGGCTGGCGCAGGAGCTGCGCCGCCTTCACACCGACTTCAACCTGACTCTGCTGGTTGTCGAGCACCACATGAACCTGGTCATGAGAGTCAGCGATCGCGTCGTCGTGCTCGACTTCGGCCGCGTGATCGCCGAAGGCACCCCGCGCGAAGTACAGACCAACCCGCGCGTCATCGAGGCCTACCTGGGGACGCAGCAGAATGGCGCAGCTTGAGCTGAAAGGCGTCGTCGCCGCGTACGGGCCCATCAGCGCGCTGCATGGGGTGTCGCTCAGCGTCGACGCGGGCGGGAGCACATCGCGCGCCTTGGCATCGCCCACGTCCCCGAGGGACGCGGCACGCTCGGCCAGCTGACCGTGTGGGAGAACCTCCAGATGGGCGCCTACATCCGGCGCGACAGCAAAGGCGTCAAGGCCGATTACGACCGCGTGTGCGAGTACTTCGCCTGGATCCCGGCGCGCCGCAAGCAGCTCGCCGCCACCCTTTCAGGAGGAGAGCAGCAGATGCTCGCCATCGCCCGAGCGCTGATGATGCGGCCCCGCCTCCTGCTGCTCGACGAACCCTCGCTCGGCCTGGCTCCGATAGTCGTGCGAGAGATCTTCCGGATCGTCCGCGCCGTCAACGAGCGGGACAAGGTGACGATCCTGGTGGTCGAGCAGAATGCCAGCATCGCCCTCGAAGCGGCCGCCCACGCGTACGTCCTCGAGGCGGGCAAGGTGGCGGTCTCGGGCACCAGCGCCGAGCTTCAGAAGGACGAAGCGGTGCGCAGGTCGTATCTGGGGTACTAAGTGTCTCGATCCCGAAGTTCCTTGCATCTTCGCGGCCTAGGCGGCCGGGCGCCCGCCCACCCCGCGGAATCTAGCGATTCAGCGAGGGCCCCGAGGGGGGCGCTGAAGCCTGCGTCGACTCCTGTGCGCGCTCGGTCACGCATCTACGCGATGCGCTCCCTCGCGTGCTCGTCGTCTCCTTGGCTCCGCCCGCCGATGCCACGAAATATGCTGCGGACCTCGGGGTCGAGGCACTTCTAATGCTTGCTTTCATTCAGCAGATCGTCTCGGGCATCGCCACCGGCGGCATCTACGCGAGCCTGGCGCTGGCCCTGGTCCTCGTCTACCGGGCGATGGACGTGGCCAACTTCGCTCAGGGCGAGATGGCGACCTTTTCGACTTTCATCAGCTACTCGCTGATCGAGTACGCACACTTCGACTTCTGGACCGCGTTCGTGATCACGATCGTGCTCTCGTTCATCCTGGGAATCGGGATCGAACGGCTGCTGATAAGGCCGTTCGAGGGCGCGCCGGTGCTGACGCTCGTGATCGTGACGCTGGGCCTCTTCACGATCATCAACGGCGTCACCGGGTTGGTGTGGGGCTACGTTTTCAAGGAATATCGCGGCGCATTCATAAGCCAGCCGGTGCGCTTCGGCGGCCTCTACCTCGACACGCAGGACCTGGGTGTGCTGGCCGTGGTCCTGGTGATGCTGCTGCTCCTCTACCTGTTCTTCTCGCGCACCAAGATCGGGCTGGCGATGCGGGCGGCGTCGCTCTATCCGGACAGCAGCCGCCTCCTGGGTGTGCGGGTGGGCTGGATGCTGGCACTCGGTTGGGGCCTGGCCGCGGCGGTGGGAGCGGTCTCCGGGATGATGGTCGCGCCGATCATCTTCCTCGACCCGAACATGATGCAGTCGATCCTGCTGTTCGCCTTCGCCGCCGCCGTCCTGGGTGGGATCGAGAGCCCGCTCGGCGCCGTGGTGGGCGGTCTTGCGATCGGCATCGTTATGGCCCTGGTCGGGACGTACATCCCGGGCGGGCAGGATCTACGGCTCGCCTTCGGGCTCATCGTGATCGTGGTCGTGCTGCTTCTGCGGCCGGCGGGGCTGTTCGGAAGGGCAGCTGTGAGGCGCGTGTGAGGCTCCTGACCGGCTACAGCGGCCAGATCTCGCTGGGCAACGGCGCATTCATGGCCGTCGGCGGCTACACGACGGCGATCCTCGTCCACGGGCCCGGCGTCCCATACTGGGCGACCATCCCGGCGGCCGGTCTCCTGGCTGGGGCGGCCGGGGTCCTGATCGGCATCCCCGCGCTTCGGCTGGCCGGCATCTACCTGGCGCTCGCCACGTTTGCCCTCGCCCTTTCGATCCCGCCGGTCCTCAACCATTTCGACTCGTTCACCGGCGGGCATTCCGGCATCGTGATGCCGCCGGTGCTGGCGCCCTTTGGCCTCGATCTCAGCCAGGAGCAATGGCTCTACTACCTGAACGCGGGGATCGCGCTCGCGCTCTTCGCCTTCGCATGGGGCGTCGTCCGCAGCCGGACCGGCCGCGCTTTCATGGCCATCCGTGACAGCGAGACGGCAGCCGTCGCCAGCGGGATCAACCTCGCGTACTACAAGACCCTTGCCTTTGGACTTTCGGCCTTCTACGCCGGCGTGGCAGGCTCCCTGCTCGCCATCGCGACCAGCTATCTCAACCCCGACAGCTTCGGCCTCAGCCTCTCCCTGGCGCTGCTGGTGGGAATTGTGATCGGCGGGCTCGGCCTGGACTTCGGCGCGGTGCTGGGGGGCCTGTTCGTGGTCTGGCTGCCTTACTTCGCGGAGAAGGCTTCGGGCCTGCAGATCGGCGTTTTCTCATTTCCGGGCAAGCCGGACATCATCTTCGGTGCGCTGTTGATCCTGATCCTGTTCTTCGCGCCCAACGGCGCGGCCGGTTTCCTGCGGCGGGGGTGGCTTTGGTACCTCTCGCTCCGCGGGGCAGCGCGCCTGCCGGCAGCCGAGCCGGTGGCGGAGCGGGAGCCCACTGAGATCGTCCCTTGATCTCCGGCTCAAGACTGTTTAAATACATCTTCATGAAATTGGGAGGAAGTTCTATGCCAAAGACCGGGTCTCGCATCGCTGCGGTCGCAGCCTTTCTCGTTGTCCTCGGCGCCTGCGGGAGCCAGGCCTCCCCCGGGATCACCGCCACCGATCCCGGCGTCACCGCCACCGAGATCAAGATCGGGGCGACCTTCCCGCTCAGTGGCACCGCCTCCTTCTATTACGCGGTCGCCAAAGGCGCCACCGCTTACTTCACTTACATCAACAAGGAGAAAGGAGGCGTCAACGGTCGCCAGATCAACTACGTCGTCCTCGACGACGGCTATGACCCGTCCAAGACGCCCGACAAGGCCCGCCAGCTGGTCCAGGACGAGAAGGTCTTCGCCACGTTCGGCGACCTGGGCACCCCCAACAACAAAGCCGTGCGCGACTACTACAACGCGCAGAAGGTTCCTCAGCTGTTCGTGTTCACCGGCGCCAGCACCTGGGGAGCCGATTACGACAAGTTTCCGTACACCATCGGCTGGCAGCCTGACTACGTGACCGAAGCCACGATCTATGCCAAGTACATCGTGGCGAACGCGCCCAGCTCGAAGATCGCAATCCTGTACCAGAACGACGCCTACGGGCAGGACGGCTGGAACGGCTTCAAGAACGCACTGGGTAGCAACGTCTCCATGGTCGTCAGCGAGACGAAGTACAACGCCGGCGACCCCACCGACATGCGCTCGCAGGTCAACGTGATGAAGGCCAGCGGCGCCGACACCTTCTTCGTCATCGCCACCCCCGGTTACGCCGCCAGCGCCGTCACCAATGCCTACATCAGCGGCTGGAAGCCAAAGATCTACATGAACCAGGTCGCCGCCAGCACCACGACCTGGAGGTCGGTGATCAAGAACGTCGGCAACTCGTCGCCGGTCGACGGCATGATCTCAGCGCGATACCTGAAAGACCCCAACGACAGCGGCTTTGCGAACGACGCCGGGATCCTCCAGTACAAGACGATCCTGGACAAGTACGGGAACGGCTGCCAGTTCGCCGACAACTTCTGCGTCGCCGGCATGGCCTTCGCGTTCTCCGTGGTGGACGTGCTAAAGAAGGCCGGCACCAACATGACGCGGCAGAACGTGGTCGACATCGCAGCCGGCCAGCTGAGCGAGACGGACAACTTCCTGGTCCTGCCGGGGATCAAGGTGCATACCTCGAAGACGCACCGCTTCCCCATCTCCCAGCTGCAGACAATCAAGTGGACGACCGACCACTGGGAGCCCTTCGGCTCCATCCAGGACGGCCGACCCACCTAACACTCCGTCAGGCTACTTACCGAAGGGGCCGGATCTTCCGGCCCCTTTCTTCTTCTCGGGTACCATGGGCCCCCGTTGATCAAGCGCCTCGCTGCGTTCGCAGCCTTGCTCGTCACCGCGGCCGCCTGCGGCGGCTCGGCCGGCCCGCCTCCCCAGACCGATATCGGCATCACCACCGACACGATCCTGCTTGGCAACACCACCGCGCTGTCGGGTCCCGCTTCCGCCAACA
>WNFI01093793.1_pt1 | contig 10431 bp, 7 predicted proteins | sample 5400471 | NCBI WGS metagenome assembly WNFI01 (sample SAMN13153348, study PRJNA577476) | soil metagenome | isolation source: 100 cm saprolite on Douglas fir-dominated hillslope | place: USA:California | collected 2013-09-17 | reverse complement strand
GTGATAGGCCAGGCCATGCTCGGCTACGCGTGGCCCGATGCTCTGGCCAAGGCGCGGGCAGCAGCGGAGATTATTCAGCAACAGATGCGCGAGATCGGTCTGCAGCCCGAGGAGACGCTTGTCGAGTATCTGGGCTATAATTCGATCCACGGCCCGCTGGCCGATCCCACGCACGCGGAGGATCTCAACGAGGTCTACCTGCGCATCGCAGTGCGCTGCGCGGATAAGCAGGAGGCGGCGAAGCTGGGCCGACTCTTCCCGCCGCTGGCTCTGAGCGGACCACCGTTTATTGGTGGGGCAGGTGGGATGCTGGAGCCGCGTGGTCTGCTGGGCATCTGGCCCACGCTAGCCCCGCGTGACGTGATCGAGGAGTATATTCGCGTTAGCGTGGAGGAGTCATGAAACAGCAGCTTGTCCATCTGGCCCACGCTCGTTCCGGCGACAAGGGCGATAAAGCTGATCTCAGCCTCTTCGCGCCCGATCAGGCCATCTACGATCTGTTGGTACGCGAAGTCACCGCCGAGCGCGTCAGAGAGCATTTCAGTGAGCTAATTACTGGCAAGGTCGAGCGTTTCGAGGTGCCCAATCTCCTGGCCCTCAAGTTTGTTCTGCACGGCGCGCTCAATGGTGGGGCCTCGCGTTCGCTGCGCAGCGATGCGCTGGGTAAATCCTTGGCCTCAGCCTTGCTCAGGATGGAGATTGATAAATGAAAGGGGTTTCCCAATTTCATGACCAGTAAAGAGGAACAGGTAGCCGCCCAGATCGAACGTATTCAGAAGGGTGGAGCTGAGAAATATCACGCCCGCAATCGCGAACAGAAGAAGCTTTTTGCGCGCGATCGCCTCAAGCTCCTGCTCGACGATGGCAAGATCGAGTTTGAGGACGGCATGTTTGCCGAATGCCAGAACCCTGAATTGCCCGCTGATGGCTCGATCACGGGCGTTGGGCGCATTCATGGCCGTCCTGTGGCCTTCAGCGCCTCGGACTCGACGGTCAAGGCCGGGAGCGCTGGCGAGAAGTCGGTGCAGAAGGGCCTGCGTATTCAGGAAATGGCCATGCAGATGCGCATTCCCTTTTTCTCGCTGATCGATTCCGCCGGGGCGCGCATTACCGACCAGATCCGCCTCTTTCCTGGACGCAACCAGGGCGGGCGATCCTTCTACAATCAGGTCAAGATGTCTGGCGTGGTGCCGCAGATCTCGCTGATGTTTGGTCCTTCCCCGGCTGGCGCGGCCTATACGCCTGCTTTTGCCGATGTCGCGATTATGGTCGAGGGCAACGCCAGCGCCTATCTGGGTTCGCCGCGATCCAGCTCGCGCGCGACTATTTCCGCTACATGCCACAAAACTACCTTGAGAAGCCCGCCGACGCCGAACCGGTGCCCCCAGCGAGCGAGCGACCACTGAGCGACATCGTGCCAGAAATTCAGAGCAAGCCATTCAATATGTACGACTTTCTCAACTCGTTGGTCGATGGTGGCAGCTTTCTGGAAGTCAAAAAATTGTTCGCGCCCGAACTGATCACCGGCTTTGCACGCCTTAACGGACGGGTCGTGGGGATCGTGGCCAATCAGCCGCGTGTCAAAGGCGGCGTGCTCTTTACTGATTCCTCGGACAAAGGCACGCGCTTTGTCAATATCTGCAACGCCTTTAACATCCCACTGCTCTTTCTCTCGGACGTGTCGGGCTTTATGATCGGCTCAGCAGTCGAACGGGCCGGGATTATTCGCCACGGAGCCAAATTTATCGCCGCCGTCTCACAGGCCGTGGTGCCCAAGATCGCCGTGATCGTGCGCAAGTGCTATGGCGCGGGCCTCTACGCTATGGCCGGGCCAGCCTTCGGCACCGACGCCGTGATCGCCCTACCCACCGCGCAAATCGCTGTGATGGGTCCAGAGGCCGCAATCAATGCCGTCTTCGCTAATCAGCTCGCCAGTATGCCTGAGGAGCAGCGCGCAACCTTCCGCAAGGAGATGGAGGCGCAGTACGCCCAGGATATCGACATTTTCCGCCTGGCCTCTGAACTGATCGTCGATACAATCACGCCCTTTGAGGCTCTGCGCGGCGAGCTGATCGCGCGCTACAGCGTCTACTCAACCAAAGAGGCGCGCTTTTCCGAGTGCCGCAACCCTATTTATCCAGTGTAATTGCAGTATCCTCAACGGATCGAAATGAAGTCATTGTCCACACATCTGCGCCTTGAGGAATTGTATATGAGTTAGCCGAAGCGGTCAAGTGATTTTACATGAGAGAAGAGAAGATATGAAACAGATTCGCTCAAACATGGCCGGGCTTGTCCTGGAATTCCTGGTACAGCCCGGTGAAACCGTCGCAGTCGATCAAGATGTCGTAATGCTTGAGTCGATGAAAATGCAAATCCCGATCCAGGCCACCGCTAGCGGCACCGTCAAAGCCATGAAAGCTAATGCAGGCGACTTTGTGGACGATGGCGACGTATTATTAGAGTTGGAGTAAACAGCGTGGCCACATTCACATGTATCTGATATGAAATCCGTGAAAAGCATGTCTATTGTGTGTTGTGAATGTAGGACTACTCAAACAGATTTCACATGACACGCCTGGAAAGCTAAAGCCAATGCCGCTCTGCCATTATTGCGGACAATCTATACAAGGCAGCTATATCACTGCCCTGGGCCACACCTGGCATCAGGAACATTTTCTCTGTGCCGGGTGTGGTCGGCCTTTGCACGCGGAGAAATTTCAGGTTGTGCAGGGTAAGCCGTACCACATGGCTTGCTACCTGGCTACCGAGGCTCCTCGCTGCGCCTACTGCGGTCAGCCGATCGCGGGATCGTACACTACGTCGCAGGGCCAGACCTATCACGATGAGTGTTTTCACGAACACGTGGTGCCGCGCTGCATCTACTGCCACAAACCCCTGCTAGGTCACTATATGATCGATGCCTGGGGCGGTACCTACTGTTCAGAACACCAGGAGCAGTATCCCCACTGCTCCTTCTGTGGCCGTCTGATTCCTCCGCAACAGCAGACGCCGGGCTGGGACGCCTACGGAAGTTCACACTGTCCCGTCTGCCGCTCCACAGCAATTGAAACAATTGAACAGGCTCAGCCGCTCTTTCAGCAGTGCAAACTGTGGATTGCGCAGCAAGGTTTTCGCTTCAACCAGCTCCCCTTACGCCTGGAGCTCCGCGAGCGAACAGTGCTCATTAGCATGTTGCAGGGGCGCGCGGTAAATCACCCGCTGGGCGTTACGCTCTCGTCCAGGCACACACTGAACGGCTACGCGCTGGCTAGCCGCGTCGAAGGTGTGGCAGTACTACAGGGCATGCCCGCCACACTTTTTGCTGGCGTGGTGCTGCACGAGCTGGGTCACGTCTGGCTGACCGTACATGGAATTGAGAATTTGCCGCCCTGGGCTGAAGAGGGCTTCTGCCAACTCCTCTCGCACCGCTACTATAGCAGCCTCGACACACCCGAAGCCCGCTATCGCGCCAGCAGCCTGGAGAATGAGCGCGATCCCGTCTATGGCGATGGCTTCCGCTCCATCCGCGCGCTTGCTGAAAGGGTGGGTTTTCAGCGTCTTGTGGAGACGTTGCAGAGGACAAAGCGCTTGCCAAATGGATAAGCTCACTATTTTGAACGGCGAGTGAGCATAAAAAATTCGTCTTCAAAAACCTGGCTTTTTTGGCCAAAATATGTTATACTTGTATATGTTAACGACGCAGCCACCCATGTGGCTGTTTTTTTGTACCCCCAGAGAGAAACGCGACCATAGTACGCGGAGGATGGCAGTGTGCAGAAGAACGAGCACGCTATGCGCGTCACTCTACGGGGCTTAGGCCAGGCTCACAGACACAGCCAGTTTTCCATCGAGGGCTGGCGACTTGGCCTACCCCCTCTTGCTGCAAAACAAGAACATCGATCCGACTGCACCTCAAACACAGGTGAAGCAAATCCAGGCAGTGGGTGCCTGGATCAAAGCTGGTCGGGGCAAGGAACTTATGCATTGCCAGAGCTTCGCAGAAATGTACGAGGTCACGCGCCAGGGCAGAAAGTAGTCTGTGTGTTGTTAGCAATCCTCTAGCGGTAGAAGCCATGGATGGTTGGGATGCACAATGGTGAGAGCTTGAGCTAACCATTGACAGCTCTCTCGGTTGAGGTAGGGAAGCGTGCTAGCAAAATCAGCTTCGTCCTTAGGGCGCGGCTCTTTCGCTTTATACAACAGTTGAATTTCTGGGGCAAGATAGGGAATGCCATCAGCAGTTCTCAGCCCAATTGTGGTAAGTGGCCGAAAGATACGCGCATCGCGCCGAAATAGCCAGTGCTCATCATTGGTATCCGCGGTCATGAGTTGAAGCGCCCAGGGATCAGCTTGCTTGGGGCGGCACCAGACATCGTGTACCTCAGGGTTAAGGGGCATGTAAGCAAAGTGGCCTTACTCTTCTAGACGCAATCATAGCACAAGAATAAAAGAAAGCCAACGAGGGGGCGCGAAATGCTCTTTCACGCCCCCTTGTTGGCTTTAGAGAAACCTATGCTTCCTCTGAGACATCTCCCTCCAGCCGCACAACCTCCAGCATCTTCCCTTTGATCAGCTCCACGCCTTTGCGAGCGCGGGGAAAGAATTTGAGTTCGCTGGCTTTGAGCGCGAGGGCCTGGTCGCCGTTCTCGTCGGACGCGGTGAAGAGGAAGTGGTCGCGATCGCTGATGAGCGTGGCCAGCAGCACGCGATCGTTACCGACGAGTTCGGTGGTGATCACGCCAGCGGTGGCGCGGCCCTTCTGTGGATATTCGGGCAGCAGAACTTTCTTGACGAAGCCGCGTTGGGTGACGACCAGCAGGCTGAGCGGCTCGCTGACGGTGCTCTGGATCTCGCTGTCCAGGTAGACGGCGCTGACCACTTCGGCTTTGGGTCCCAGCGACATAGCAGCAACCCCCTGACCGACGCGGCCCTGGGCACGCACTGTTTCGTCGCTCAGGCGCAGAGTCTGGGCGTTATCGGTGGTGACAAAGTATTCGCCCTGGCCACGCGAGATCAGCACGCTGACCACAGTATCGCCCGCGGCCAGCTTCATATCCTGCAAACCATCCAGGTCGGCAGTTTTGTACTCGCTGAGTAGCGATTTCTTGACCTTGCCCAACTTGCTGAACACCACCAGATAGAGTTCTTCGTCGTAACTCTCGATGGGCAGCACGCTGATAATTTCCTCGTGCGCGCCTAGATCGAGCAGGCGGCGCAATGGCTCGCCCTTGGCCGAACGCGTGCCCTCCGGGATCGAATGCGCGGCAATCTGGAAGACGCGCCCGCTGGAAGCCACGCAGAGTAGGTAATCCTGTGAATTCGTGCTGACCACCTGGCGCAGTTGCTCATCGCCGCGCACAGGCGTATAGCTGGCAGAGCCGTTCTTGCCCTTAAGCGCGAAGGTACCGGCGGGCAGGGCTTTGAGCGTGCCCGCGCGTGTCATGGCCACGGCCAGCGGCTCGCGTTCGTGCAAGTGCGCAACCTCGGTAACCGGCTCGTGGGCCAGGCCCTCGGTCTCGATCACAGTGCGCCGCTCGTCGCCGAACTGCTTGATCAACTGCTGCATCTCTTTCTTGAGCAACGCGAGCAAGGCTTTGCGATCGCTGAGCAGCTTCTGGAGTTCGCTGATCCGCGTCTCCAATTCAGCCTTTTCTTTAGCGTATTTGCTAGCATCCATCCTGGTAACCTGGGCCAGGGTCATCGAGGCAATCACATCGGACTGGATAGGTGTGAGATGATACTTTTCCTCAATCGTCCTGCGCGCGGCGACGCGGTCCTCGGCCTGCTGGAAGATCTTGACGATCTCGTCGGCGTGACTGGAGCCGACGATCAGGCCCTCGACAATGTGCTGCCGCTCCAGGGCCTTGCGCAGATCGAACTGCGAGCGCCTGGTGAGTACGTCGATCTGGTGGTTGTTCCAGTAATTGAGCAGTTCAAGCATGCCCGCCGTCTTCGGCTGGCGCGCGGCCTGCATGGATTCGCCGAAGAGAAAAACCATCTGGAACGACTGCGCGATCTGCAAATCGGTGTCGCTGTAACATTGCGAGAGACATTGCGCGGCGTCGGCGTCCTTGCGCAGTTCGAGCACGATGCGTGTGCCCTTCTCAGTATCGCTCTCGTCGCGCATATCGATCACGCCTTCAAGCTTGTGGGCGTTGATGGCTTTGGCGATCGACTCCTTGACCTTATCCCGGCCAATCGGCGGCAACTGGGTGACGATCAAGGCACGGTTGCGCGGCGTCTCTTCCAGGCGCACCTCAGCGCGCACAAGGATGCGACCTTTGCCGGTGGTCAGGTAGCTCTTGATGCCATCAATGCCCATCACGCGCCCGCCCTGGCTGAAGTCCGGTCCCTGGATATACGTCATCAACTGTTCAACGCTCATGTCGGGGCGATCGAGCAAGGCGATGCAGGCGCGCAACACTTCGGTCAGGTTGTGCGGCGGAATATTGGTTGAGAGGCCCACGGCGATGCCGCTGGAGGCATTGACTACCGGCGGAATATGGCCAGGTAAATAGTCCGGCTCCAACACTTTGGGGTCTTGCTTATAGGTCGGATGCAAGGGCACGGTATCGCGCTCCATATCGGCCATCAGAGCCTCGGCCAGTGGTGAGAGACGCATTTCGGTATAACGATAGGCAGCGGGCGCGTCGCCGTCTTCGCTACCCATGTTGCCCTGGCCCTCGATAAGCGGATAGCGCAGGGTAAAGGGCTGAGCCATACGCGCGGCGGCATCGTAGACCGAAACATCGCCGTGGGGATGATAATTGCCCAGGATCAGGCCGACGACCTCGGCGCTCTTGACCGTGGGACGGCTGGAGAGATAACGTGCCTCGCGCATACCCGCCAGGATACGCCGCTGCACAGGTTTCAAACCATCGCGCGCATCCGGCAGGGCGCGATCAGTGACCACTGAGAGGCCATAGGTCGCGAAGGCCTGCGCCATGATGACGGAAAACATCCGTGAATGTAGCGGCGGCCCTCGCGCCCGCCGCTACATTCACGGATTGGATATCAGACATCCAATTCCCGGATCTTCCGGGCGTGTTCGGCCAGGAACACGCGACGGGCCTCCGCGTTCTTATCTTCCATCAACTGATCGACCAGGCGAGCCGCCAGCACGCCATCCTCCATGGTGACACGTTTGAGCGTGCGCCCGGCGGGAGCAAACGTGGTGTCGCGCAACTCTTTGGGGTTCATCTCGCCCAGACCTTTAAAACGCTTGAACTCTAAATTCTGCGCGTCGGGATGGAGCTTAATAAATTTCAGGCGCGCCTCATCGTCGAGCAGCCAGTTCACCTTGCCTTTGTACTTCACCGAGTAGAGCGGCGGGCAGGCGATATAGATATGGCCGTGCTCAATCAGATCGCTGAACTCCTGGTAGAAGAGCGTGAGCAGCAGGCATTGAATGTGTAGCCCATCCACGTCGGCGTCGGTCGCGATGATCACGCGGTTGAAGCGCAGGCGACTGAGATCGAACGAATCGCGCGTGCCAGTGCCCAGCACATTAATGATTGTGCGAATCTCCTCGTTGGCCACAATGCGGCTCAGATCGGCCTTGGCGACGTTAAGCGGCTTGCCTTTGAGCTTGAGCACAGCCTGGAAGTCCGAGAAACGCCCCTGACCAGCGCTCCCACCCGCCGAATCGCCTTCGACGATGAACAGCTCGGAGCGTTCGGCATCGTTCGTATTGCAGCGCAAGAACTTTTTTGAGAGCGAGGTATCGATCAGTTCGCCGTTTTTCTTGGTGCCTGTGCGCGCCAATTCCTCGACCAGTTGGGCCTCGTTGCGCGCCTTCTGCATCTGCTGGATCTTCTTCAGCCAGTCCTTGGCGGGACCCTGGTTGCGCTCGAACCAATCTTTCAGGCCCTCGTCCACTACTGAACGCACGATCCCCTCGACCGGCGCGTTGTTCAGGCGATCCTTCGTTTGGCCCTGGAACTGCGGATTGGTCAGCTTGACCGAGATCACAACGTTCAAACCTTGCAGGATGATTTCGTTTTTGAAACCGTCTTTTTCACGACTCTTGATAATCCCCAACTTGAGAGCGTAGTCGTTGACCACCTTGGTCAGCGCGGCCTTGAAGCCGGTTTCGTGAACGCCGCCGTCGCGCGTGCGCACCGCGTTGGCGTAGCTGTACATCATGACTTTAAAGCCAGCGGTTGGCTGCAAGGCGACCTCGACCTGCACTGTGTCCTTCTCTTTGGCTATGCCGATGACCTGCTTAAATAGCGGCGCGGCAGTCATGGTCGCCAGGTCGCGCACATAGTCGGGCAGACCCTCCTTGGAGTAGTAGACGTGCTCGATCTGCTGCTCGTTGGCGTCATCCCAGGCGTTCAGATGGAAGTACACGCCGCGATTGAGATAGGCGGCGGCATTGAGGCGGCTCTGAATGGCCTCCAGCGCGTAGTAGGCATCGGCATCAAAGATCGTGCGGTCGAAGAGCCAGCGCAGTTCAGTGCCGTGTAGAGCGGGATCACAGCGCTTGATCTTATGAGGCAGCGCGGCTCCACGACTGAAAATCTGCGTGAAGCACTGGCCATCCTTCCAGATCGTCAGTTCCAGCTTCTCCGCCAGGGCATTGATTACCGTCGAGCCAACGCCGTGCAGGCCGCCAGCGGTCTTATAGACGCCCTCGCTAAATTTGCCACCCGAATGGGGGACGGTCAGGATCACGGTGGCTGCGGGCAGATAGTCGCCCTGGTAGAGCATGGGATCGAAAGGCATGCCGCGAGCCTCGTCGCGCACCGTCACCCAGCCCTCGCGGTCGAGCGTGACCCAGATATGTTTGCCATACCCGGCCACAGCCTCGTCAACGGCGTTATCAAGCGCCTCCCAGATCAGATGAACCAGGCCCGAAGAGGAGGTCGAGCCAATATACATGCCCGGACGATGCCGGATGGCTGCGATTCCCTCTAACACCTGGATATCTGAGGCGGAGTACGTGATCGTTTTTTTTCCTCGTGTCATGGTTTTTGCCCCGGTCGATGAGTTATGCATTGGGCGCGATTCTACCACATCAGTGAGTAGTTTGTCTTCAAACAGGGAAAGTTGCGTGCCCTGCCCTAGCTCATTCAGAGCCGGGGTGGTTACTTTGGCGGGACGAGCCATCTGAGTTCCTCTCTGCTTCACTTTTTTGTTTTTTCAGCATACTCGCTCTTATTCTTAAAGTCAAGAGGGATTTCGGTCATAGGTTCTACACAAAAGGAACGCCCGTTCATGTTGGTACTATCCTGCGTGAGAGGCTTACAATGAAACGCGAAACTTTTTGCATGAGAAACCGTATTTCTCTTTAGGACACATCTCATTTGTAAATTTAGATGAATTGTCGGAGGATGCAGATATGCCACGTCCCGCAAAACTGGTAGCCCTCAATACGCTAGGGGGAAGACTGCGAGCCGCTCGCCAGGCCCTGCATCTCTCGCTGGCGGAAGTGGCTGGCACCAGGTACAGCACCAGTCTGATCTCACAAATTGAACGCAACCGCGTTGATCCCTCAACGGAGAGCCTCCACTATTTGTCGGAGCATCTGAAGCTGCCGTTTGAGGAGTTGCAAGGTCTGGCGCGCCAGCATCGCGAGTCGGAAACCGAGGCAAGCCTTTACCGAACCTACGAAGATCACTATGCCGAACTCAACCAATTGCTGGCGCGCAATCAGCCAGCAGAGGCGCTGGCGAGCTTCAAGGCGCTGGCCCTGGAGCAGTTGCCGATGTTCCTGCGCTGGAGGATGCTGGCGCTACGTGGGCAAGCGTACTATGAGTTGCGAGAGTTCTCGCACGCGCAACGCGATTTTCAGTCGGCTCTGACCATTCTGCCTCTGTCGATCACGGCAGAGTATCAGTTAGAGGTCGTGAAGCTACGCCTGCACCTGGCTGCGGCCACGCGTGAGCTTAGCCAGCCTGAGGCGGCGCTGGACTACTACCAGGCGGCACTGGCGAGTATGGACGCGTCAACCTCGCTGCGTTACGTAGCCGAGGCGCACTGGGGACTGGCCCTGGTCTACTACCGTCAGGCGCGCAACGCGTCCTTATTCGACGGGAATGGCTCTGAAGGGCAGACGACGGCGCGGCGATTGTTAGAAGCGGCCTGGCGACATGCTGAGGATGCGCGCACCCTCTACAACGCGATTGCAGATCATCTGAACGCGGCGCTTCTCCAGTGCCAGATCGCGCAGATTGAAGAGGCGCAGGACAAAATAGAGCAGGCAAGAGAGAGATTGCTCGCAGTTCTGGATACCTGGCAACCTATGCTAGCCGAGGATTTTCAATCAGCACCTGGAAACCGATCCCATACGCTGCCCGAACGAGCAAATGTGGTGTCAGCCGCAGCCTGCTATCTAGCGGACATTGAGTGCCAGGCCAGGCGATTCGAAGCCGCGCTGGAGTACGCGCAACTGGCTATTCAGGCGGGACAGCAGAGCTACAAAGT
>WNFI01698148.1_pt1 | contig 10432 bp, 9 predicted proteins | sample 5400471 | NCBI WGS metagenome assembly WNFI01 (sample SAMN13153348, study PRJNA577476) | soil metagenome | isolation source: 100 cm saprolite on Douglas fir-dominated hillslope | place: USA:California | collected 2013-09-17 | reverse complement strand
CCGGAAAGTTTGGCGTGGCTTTCGGCGACGGCGATCAGCGCCGGCAGCGTCACCGCGCCGACATGGAGCACGGCTTTGCGGTGCACGTCGTCGAGCTCGAACCCTTGCACCTGGGTGCCGTTGACCAGCGCCGCGTGCGGCGAGGACAGTTTCCGATCGGTGCCCCAGATCGACGTCGTGCGCGTGGCGTCGAGCGCTTCGAGCGTGCCGCGCAGGATGCGGCACCATTCGAGGTTGGCGCCGTAGATGGCGCAGCCCAGCGAATCGAGAATGAGGAGCTTGATCCGCTCGCGCACATCGACGGGGATTTGCTCGTAGGTCAGGCCCGAGACGAATTCGGCGATCTTGCGCGTGTGAACGTTGTTGGCGCCGGCATGGGCGTCCATGCTCAGCCCCTGCACTTGTTCATCACTGCGCGGCGGTTTTTGCTTTAAAACCGTCCCACCACGGACACACGCCGGACATGACTCGGTAATTGCCGTCCATCACCTGAACCGGCCGGCGGAAGCCGTCGGCGGCGTTCTTCAGCCGCAGCGCGCGGGCTTTGGCGTTGTCTTCCTTGGACAGCCAGACGCGATCGTGGCCCCACATGCTGGGGCCTTCCTTGCGCTCCGACGCCTGCCAGGTGGCGACGTCGATCGAGCGCGCGCCCCAGCCGTATTCGACCATGAAGGCGGACGGCGTCCAGCTATAGAACGAAGTGATGAAGTCGCTGGTGTGGCGGCCGAGCGTCACGCCGACGCGACCCTCTTCGCCGAGCGCCAGATCGTAGCCCTGGCCGACGTCGTCGAAGCTGAACAGCTCCATCATGATGTGATGCACGGCGTTCTTGCCGGTCTGGATGAAGGCGAGGCTGTGATGGCGCGGATTGAGATGCAGGAACCGCGCGACGAACGGATGGTCGTAATAATCCGTCAGCCGGAAGCCGAGCGTGTCGCGATAGAACGCCATCAGCCTGTCGATGGTTTCCGCCGTGTCGACGTTGAGCACGACATGGCCCAGGCCGAGCGGCCCAGTGCGGAATCCCGAGATTGAGCGGCCGGGCTTGAACGGCTCCGCGGTGGTTTCGGCGCCGTGGAAGATTTCCAGCCGATTGCCGACCGGATCGTTGAGCACGATCAGGTCGCGCACGTGCCGCTCGCTGGCCAACGCACGGGCGCCGCGCGCCACCTTGATCTCGTTTTTCTCCAGATGCGCCGCGATGGCGGCGCTGCAGGCCGAGCAGGCCCGAGCCATAGCTTGACCAGTCGCCCAAATCCTTGGCGCGGACGCCGACATAGCCCAAGGCCTGCGGCGCCGAAGCTTCAGTAGCCATTGGCAAACCTCATGCAAACGTTGCCATCCTTTTACACCGATGGCATGAACAGGAAAACCGCTTGTCGTCCCCGCGAAAGCGGGGAGCCATAATCACAGGTCGAGCAGAATGATCTCGGGCAGTGGTTATGGGTTCCCGCTTGCGCGGGAACGACCATAGAAAACGGACAACTGACCCATGCAAGAGCGAGTGAAACCGCCGTTCCGCGCCGACCATGTCGGCAGCCTGATCCGGCCCGATGCGCTGATCAAGGCAAGGGAAACCGCCGAAAAGGGCGCGCTGGCGCCGGCCGAGCTGACGCGTATCCAGCACGACGCGATCCGCGGCGTGGTGCGCCTGCAGGAGGACATCGGGCTGAAACTCGTCACCGACGGCGAGTACAACCGGCATTCCTGGCAGCGTGATTTCCTGCTCAAGATCGGCAACGTCAAGCCGATGGCGTCAAAACTCACGGTGCGGTTTCATTCCGCCGCCGGCACCCGCGATCACTCGCCGCCGTCGCTGCAGGTCGCGGGCAAGCTGTCGCGTCCCGCGGGCATTTTCGTCGACGATTTCAAGTTCCTGAAAACCGTCGCCGAGGCCGTGCCGAAGATCACCATTCCGTCGCCGACCATCGTGCATTTCCGCGGCGGCCGCGACGCGATCGATGCCAAGGCCTATCCGGAGATGGATGCGTTCTACGACGATTTGGCGGACGTCTATCGCGCCGAAATCCGCGATTTGGCCGACGCAGGCTGCCGCTATTTGCAGGTCGACGAGGTCAATCTCGCTTATCTGTGCGATCCCGAACTGCGCCGCCAAGTCGCCAATATCGGCGAGGACCCGGCGACGCTGCCGAAGACCTACGCCAAGCTGCTCAACGCCGCGATCGCCGGCCGGCCGGCCGACATGACGGTGTGCATGCATTTGTGCCGTGGCAATTTCGCCGGCGCCTGGATCAGCCCGCAGATGGAAACCAAGGACGAGCTCAAGCGCCGCATCGACGAAGCAAGCCGTTATGCGCCGCTCGAGCAGCTGGCGCTGTCGCCGCAATGCGGCTTCTCCAGCGGCATCGGCGGCAACGCGATGACGGTGGAGGACGAGATTGCGAAACTGAAGCTCGTCGTCGAGACGGCACGCGAGGTGTGGGGCACGGCGTAATTCACCTGCGTACGGTTCAATCCGCAATGACGATCTCCGCGCCTTCCATGGCGTAGCGTGCGTAGCGGAAATCACGAATGTTGGTGAGCCGATCGGCACTCCATTGCAGCAGAACGAAATAGGCCGGCGTCGCCGACGGGTCGTGGAGATCGCGGACCACGAGCGCCGGCCGGCGGTCCACCAGCGCCAGCGCAAATTGCCAATCCTCGGCGGTATTGTAGTTGTGAAAGTACCGGCCAACCTCGCTGCGGCCGTTCATGCGTGTCCGGTTGACCAGTTCGAGCCGCACCTCGTCGGCCAGCATATCGCGTATGGCGTCGAAGTCGCGGGCGTTGAAACGATCGACGTAGGCGGCGAGCAGCGTGCGCTCCGCGTCCGGTAAGGCCGGAACGGCAAGATCCTCGGGCTCGGTGGCAATTTCGCGAAGCCGCTCGCGGCCGCGGTGCAGCGCCGCTTTTACGGCCGGTATGCTCAGGTCGGTCACCCGGCCGATCTCGTCCAGGGAATAGCCAAGCACATCCATCAGGATGACACTGCTGCGCTGGGCCACCGGAAGGCGCATGAAGGTCCGCAGACTCGCGGTGGCGAATTGACGATCCTCCGGAGTGCTTGTGGTGTCGACAACCATGTCCGGGTCCTCGTCGGAGCGGGCGGCAATTTGCCGGGCGCGCTGGCGCAGAAAATCGACGGCGGTGTTGTGCGCGATGCGGAACAGCCAGCCCTCGGGATCGGCGATCGATCCGGCTTGAGGAAACGCCGTGATCGCCTTCATCAAGGCTTCCTGGACGACGTCCTCGCCATCGATCACCGACCCGGTCATGCGCGCACAGTATCGATGCAGCTTCGGCCGCAGCGCGCCGAGCAGCCGATCGAAAGCGGTGCGGGCTTGCGGGCCCGCAGTCTCGGACGCGCTCACGCTCATTGCCTCACTGTGTCATGACCGGCCAAGCATCCGGTAATTGCCGACGATGGTCGCGGCGCCGGCCTGCGGTTGCTCGATGCAACGCTCGGCAATGCCGCTGCGGAACGACTGAAACGCTTCCAGCCGCGAAAGCGGATTGGCGTCGTCGTCGGACTCGACGATGACGAAATGCATGAATGTACCGTCGCCGAGTTTCATCACCATGTAGCGAATGCCTTCCGGCGCTTTCGCCTGGAGTTCTGCAAACACGTTTTCGATCAGGCGCTGATTGTCGTCCGCCATCTCCAGTTTGGTGCGATACCGCACGATAGTCTGTTTCATGAACGCGCTCCACCATCTGCGAACCACTCGCTGATGCAAAGACGATCCGGGCCGGCGAAAAGATGCGGCGGCCAAAAATTTATTTTGGCTGCCGGCCTCTCGCTGGCGGGAGCCATTGCCGGCTTGGCTTTGCCGGGACGCGAGGTCGCGCGTGCGGCACCTTCAAAGGCGAGGGCCTGAGATGCGCAACGCACAAACGGAACTGGGCAAATTCGAGCTCGCGCGGATTTCGTTACGAGGACATTGACGATGCGATGCCACCCCCGCGATCTAGGCCTTCGCTCTTTCCGCGACAATCATCGATCGCATGATTTCGTCCGAAATATCTTTCACGGCTCCGGGGGAGTGGGTCAGGAAAAGCGTATTGGTCTTATCGCTTTCGCCGATGGATTTGATCGTATCGAAATATTGCGTCACCAGCACGAGCTGCATGACCTCCGAAGTCGATACGCCGCCGACGACTTTCTGAAATTGTTCGATCGAGCCCTGCAGCCCCTCGATGATGGCTTTCCGCTGGTTGGCGATGCCTTGCCCTTGCAGAGCCTTGCTTTCCGCTTCGGCTTCGGCCCGCTTGACCACGAGAATTTTCTCGGCCTCGCCCCGGGCGTTTGCCGCGACCTGTTCGCGTTGCGCCGCATTGATGTCGTTCATGGCCGACTTCACCTTGGCGTCGGGAACGATGTCGGTGACCAGAACATTGACGATTTCATAGCCGAACCCCGCCATATCGGCATCGAGCTCCTGTTTCACGGCGGCCGCGATCCACGATTGGCTTGCAAACACCTCATCCAGCGTCATGCCGGGAACATGCCCGAGGATAACTTGCTCGACATAGGCCTGGATCTGCTCTGCCGGATTGGACAGCTTGTAGAAGGCATCAAAAGCCTTTTCGGGACGCACGCGATTTTGCACGGAAATGGGAATGGTGACGAAGACGTTGTCTTTGGTCTTCGTCTCCATGGTCAACGTAATCTGATTGACGCGCAGGCTGATCCTGCCGGCCACGCTGTCGATGAACGGCCACTTCCAGTTCAAACCCGGATTGGCGACACGAAGAAATCTGCCAAATCGCGTGATGACCGCGACCTGCGCGGTGTTGACCGTGAAAAAACTTCCCAGGATCGTGGAGAGCGCCAGGAAGGCCAGGATGGCAAACGCGAACCAGCCCAAAACCGCCATCGGATTGTCCATTTTTTATTCCCCTCTCTGCCTTGTGCGCGCCCCAACTAGAACCCCAGCGTCGGCACGACGTCGGTCGGCGGTGTCGTCCAGCGCTTGGCCGGACGGCCTTCGGCGATGGCGCGAAATTCGCGCGTGAGAATTTTCCGCCACAGGATGATCGCGGCGTCGGAACGGCCGAGCCGCTCGGCCTCGCGATCCTCGACGCGGCCCTGTCCCGCCTGCACGGCGATATCCTGGACGATGGCGAGGTCCGGGTGGACCACGTCGGCGAAGCGCTGTTTGCCCGACCAGATGTCGCGGACGACATCCATCACCGGCGGCGCCTCGGCGACGCTGCGGTCATATTCGGCGCGTTTCGCCCGATAGGCGTCGGCCTCCTTGCCGGTGACCGCGACATGGCTGGTGATCAGCCACAAATGGTTCTCGTCATCGACCGGGGTGAAGCTGAAATAGATTTCGGTCCAGCCGCCGACGCCATCCATGCCGGCAAGCGGCGGCACGATCCCCCGCGTCAGGTTCGGCGCGTAATGCAAGGTGTGCCGCACCTTGCCCGACTTGCGCGTGCCGTAGCGCAGCATGCCCCAATCGGTCTCTTCCGCGGTGATGATCGGCAGATCGGCGGACAGTTTGGCATGCGAGCCGCCGGGTTGGTGGGCGAAGGCGACGTGCACCTCGTCCATGCTGTTCTCGAAACTCTGCAGGTAATTGCAGGGTACGTGCTCGATGTTCCAGACCTGGATCAAGCCCTCGGCGGAGCGGTGCGGAAAATGCGGAAACGGCGGCGGCTCGCCGGGACCGAAATAGCCGAAGATGAGGCCGAGATATTCGCGCGTCGGATAAGTGCGCAGCTGCACCTTGCGGGCGAAGCTCGCTTCCTCGGCCGGTTGATCGACACACTGGCCGCAGCTGTCGAACTTCCAGCCGTGATACACGCAGCGAATACAGTCGTCCTCGATCCAGCCGAGATGCAGCGGCGCGCCGCGGTGCGGGCAATGGTAGTCGACGACCTGCGCTTTTCCCGATTGACCGCGATAAAGCGCAAAATTCTCGCTCATGACGCGGATCGGCTTGGCGTGGCCGGCGGGCAAATCCTGGCTGCGATAGAGCGCGTGCCAGAACTGGCGCATGAAAATGCCGCCGGGGGTGCCGGGGCGCGTGGTGGCGATGTCGATGTCGGCAGTTTCGGGCTTCGTGGTTTGCGCAAGCGGTGGTGGGCGGCGTTCGATGAGCGTCATGGACAGTGCTCCCGGGAACGAGGTCCAACTATAGCACGCCGCTACTCCGCTTTGAGGCCCGCGGCCTTGATGATCGGCCACCACTTGTCGATCTCGGCCTGGCGCAGCGCGCCGAGCGCCTCGGGCGAGTGCTGGTCGCTGTCCACATTGTCGAGCCCCATCCCGGTCATCCGCTTTTGCAGCTCCGGGTCGGCCAAGCCTGCGGTCACGGCGGCGTTGAGCTTGGCGATTGCTTCCTTCGGCGTGCCCTTCGGCACCCAGAGCGCATTCCAGACCGAGGTGTAGAATCCCGGCAGCCCGGCCTCGTTCGCCGTGGGAATTTCCGGTGCGGCGTCGATGCGCTTCTTCGCCGTGACGGCGTAAGCCTTGATCCGGCCGTCGTGCACCAGTTGCAGGAAGCCGCCGGTGGTGGTGCACATGAAGTTGATCTGCCCGCCGAGCAGATCCTGCATCGCCGGTGGCCCGCCTTTATAGGGCACCAATTGCCATTTCACGCCGGTGGTCTTTTGTAGCTGCAGGCCGCACAGGTGCTGCATGGTGCCGACGCCGACGGTGCCCTGCAGCACCTTGTCGGGGTTTGCCTTGATCCAGGCGATCAACTCGCCGAGGCTTTTCGCCGGCACATCGTTGGTCGTCACCAGCAGAAACGGATAACTCGGCAACAGCGCCACCGGCTCGAAGTCGGTCAGCGCATTGTAGGAGATCGCCATGGTGACCGGCGCGAACACCATGCTCTCGCTGTTGCCGAGCACCAGCGTGTAGCCGTCGGGCGCCGCGCGCGACACGCGATCGACGCCGATCGTGCCGCCGCCACCGCCGATGTTCTCGATCACGATCGACTGGCCGAGCGAGTTCTTCATCCGCTCGGCCAGCAGGCGCACCAGGTTGTCGGTGACGCCGCCGGCCGGGTAGGGCACGACGATGGTGATCGGGCGGGAGGGATAGCTTTGTGCGTGTGCGGGGGTGGTTGCGCACGAGATCGCCAGCAGTGCCGTCAGCAATAGCCGCCAAGCTTGAGTCAGATACATGTGATAGCGCCCAGAAAGCGGCCTTGATCGCTTGGATAGCATTCTGTTCGTGTTGGTGATCTCGTCAAGGGTCCTTGACCGCCGGAGGCGGCGGCGTTTCGCGCCGCCCTTGACAAGATCGTCAACGCGAACAATCCAGCATCCAAGCGATCAAGGCCGCACTCCGACCAGTCTTGGATGGGTTGATTGCGCGCAGCCGCCTTGTCGACCGCGGCCCGCAACGCTACGCTTCCTTGCCGCCATAGACGACAAACAAAGCGGCCGCCGTGCCGGGACGGGGAGAGTGTCATGGGAGGATTTTTCGCCAATCGCTGGTGGATCGTGTTCGCCTGCGCGTGCGGGCTCATGGTCGGCGCCGGCTCGATCCTGATCTTTTCGTTCGGCGTTTTTCTCAAACCCGTCACCGAAGATCTCGGCATCACCCGCGGCGACCTGTCGGGCGCGCTGGGCCTGAGCGCCTGGTTCGTGGCGCTGTCGTGTCCGGTGATCGGCTGGCTGATCGACCGCTATGGCACGCGCCGCGTCATGATTCCCGGCATCTTGCTGTTCGCGCTGGCGGTCGCGAGCTTTGGGCTGATGCCGGCGAAATCCATGCCCGTGGTATTTTTGATCTTCTGTGTCGCCGGCTTCATCAGCGGCGTGCAGACGCCGATCCCTTACGCCGCCGTGGTGTCGCATTGGTTCGACCGCGAGCGCGGCATCGCGCTCGGCGTGGCGACCGCCGGCGTCGGGCTGGGCGTGGCGCTTATTCCGCAGCTTGCCGCCTACCTGATCGGTCACTTCGGCTGGCGCGATGCGTATTTTGGTTTGGGGCTGGCGGTCATCGTGCTCGCCTGGCTGCCCGTTGCCATTTTCGTGCGCGATCCGCCGGCGCTCGCCGCCTCGCGCGGCGGCGCCGTTCAAACATCCGCACTACCGGGAATTGACGCGCTGGCCGCGCTCAAGACCGGCAATTTCTGGGTGCTGTCGGTCGCGTTCTTCCTCGGCGTCATGGCGATCAACGGCACCATCGTGCACATCGTCGCGCTGTTGACCGACCGCGGCATCCCGCTACAGGCGGCAACCGGCGCGCTGTCGATCGCCGGCCTCGCCATCATCATCGGCCGCATCATCTGCGGCTGGTGCCTCGACCGGTGCTGGGGGCCCTATGTGGCGATCTGTTTCTTCATCCTGCCGATGGCCGGCATCGCGCTGCTCGGCAGCGGCTGGGGCTATCCTATTCCACTGATCGGCGCGGCGTTGTGCGGCGCCGGCATCGGCGCCGAGATCGACCTCATGGCGTTCTTCATCAGCCGTTATTTCGGGCTGAAGGCGTATGGAAAAATCTACGGGCTGATGTTCATGCTGTTCAATATCGGCACCGGCCTCGGGCCGGCGCTGAGCGGACGTGCCTTCGACATGTTCCACTCCTATACACAAATCTTTATCGTCTACGAGGTGGCGCTGGCGATCACCTGCCTGCTGCTGGTCCGCCTCGGCCAATACGTCTATCCGCCGCCGCCCAAGGCGCCCGCCGTGCTGGCCAAGGCGGCGTAGCGGCGTAGCGTTATGGCAAATCCGCACATGCAGCCGCCGGTCTTGTCGCTTACGGAGCGCGACCGCCGCTGGGCAAAGGTCCGCAAACTGATGCGCGAGCGCGGCTTCGACGGGCTCTTGGTCGCCGGTTTCCGGTCACGTGAGATGTACGAGACCTATATCAGCGACGATTACAACGAAGGCTGCGTGATCTTTCCGCTCGAAGGCGACCCGGTCGTCATCACCTGGGCATACTTGCGGGTGATGCGGGCGCGCTGGTCGGAGCAGCGCGGCACGACGTTGTGGGTCGGCGACTATCGCGTGGCGACCAGCGGCAGCGGCGTCGCCGAAGTTTTTCGCGAGAAGCATCTGGCCGAGAGCAGCCTCGGCGTCGTCGGCTTGAGCTCGCAGGCGCCGACCGAAATCTACGGCGCCATTCCGGCCAATTTCTGGGCGGAGCTCACCGCGGCGCTGCCCAACGCGCGCTGGCAGGACATTTCCGAAGAGTTCAGCCACCTGATGCTGGTCAAGAGCGAAGAGGAATTGGCGCAGGTGCGCTACGCCGCCCGCGCCGCCGAGGCCGCCTGCAAGGTCATCGCCGAGGTCGCGGCGCCGGGCGTCGGCGAGGAGGTGGTGTTCGCCGAGGGCACGCGCGAGATGCTGCGTCACGGCATCGGCGTGCGCTATCCGGTGATCGTGATGAATTCCGGCCCGCATACGCTGTCATGGGGCCCGCCGCGCTGGACCACGAGCGGCGAGGCACCGCGCATCCTGCAGCGCGGCGACCTGATGCAGGCCGAGCTGATGCCGCTGTGCGGCAATCAGGAAGTCCAGGTGCAGATGACGGTGGCGCTCGATCCGCTCGACGACACCAACAAGACATGCGAACGCGTCGCGCTCGCCTCATACGCCGCCGGCATCAAGGCGCTGAAGCCGGGAATAGCCTTCGCCGATCTGTTGGCGGCGATGGAGGAGCCGCTGAAGTTGGCCGGATGCTGGGGCTACACGCTTCGAGCCCAATGCCTGCATCGGCACGCACCGGGTCAATATCGGCGGCACGGTGATCGTGACGGCGACCGGCTGCGAGGAGCTCAATCACATCCCGACGACGGGGACGCACAAGCAGTGAAGCGTAAGCACCGTAGCAACCATTAAATGGTTGCTACGCAATTTTCTTCAGCCACACCTTGTTGTCATGGAACGCCGCGCCGCCATAGGGCGCGATCGAGTCGGCGCCGGTCAGCGTGTTGATGCCGCGGCCGTCGGCGTGAGCCGAATTGGGCCACAGCGATTCCGCGATCAGCACGCCGCGGCGTAGACCGTCGAACAGCTTTGCGTGCAGTTGCACCCGGCCGCGGCGATTGCCAAGCGTGACCCTTTCTCCCTCTGCGACGCCACACGCCGCGGCATCGTCGGGATTGATCATCACTGTCGGCCGCTGCTCGCGGTTGAGCGAGCTGGGCGTCTCCGTAAAAGTCGAATTGAGAAAGCCGCGCGCCGGCGACGTCGCCAGGCGGAACGGATGCTCGTCGTCGGCTTCCTCGATCACGTCCCAATGGTCGGGCAGCGACGGAATGGGGCGGGAGGACACGTTGCGGTGCCAGCGGCTGAACGGCACTTTGCGCCAGTCCGGCTTGAAGCGGAATTTGCCGTCCGGATAGGCGAAGCCGTTGAGATAATGTGCGGTGGCGAAATCCGGCTGGCAATCGATCCAGCGGTTGGCTTCGAGATCGGCGAGCGTGCCCCAGCCGGATCTTTGCAAGGTGCCGTCGAT
>WNFI01676139.1_pt1 | contig 10432 bp, 7 predicted proteins | sample 5400471 | NCBI WGS metagenome assembly WNFI01 (sample SAMN13153348, study PRJNA577476) | soil metagenome | isolation source: 100 cm saprolite on Douglas fir-dominated hillslope | place: USA:California | collected 2013-09-17 | reverse complement strand
GGTTATGAGCGTCGGCACAGGAATTTCTTGTCGAAAGAGCCGTTCGACGTGTTCCACAACGGTCGGACCGATAATCGAGATACTTTCCAGGTCGCGTTCGTTTCACACCTAAATGACAGGCTCCAGTTCACGACCGGGTATAGCTACGCTTTCGAAAACTCCAACCGTCCCAATGATCCGGGAGTCGTGGGTGAGGTCAACGACTATAAACGCACTGGGGCATTTGTGAGCCTGAGTTACCGCTTCTGAGCTGATGACTGGTCACAAATTTAACGAGAAGCGAGAACATCAGGCGGCATATATGACAAGCACGACTGCAATCCGGAACAGGTGTCAAATGCCGCCCATGTTCTGAAATCCGCCCGGTATCAAAGCTCGTGTCGTATCAACACACGGATGGGTTAAGGCCTTCCAAGTGCGGCGCCAGGACGACGGCTTAAAAGTGCAATTTGAACGAGTTACGCCGTCCGCCCTTTGGCCAACCAATTGCCACTAATACGGGCGACCTGTTGGAGCTCCTACAAGGATAGAGGCACTTATTTTTTCTGGAGAATTCATTCATGAGCATTTTTCTTACAGACGAGATGAAGGCGAACATGCGAGTGTCTTATGCGTTGCGATGGGTTCCGCGACCGAGTATGGCCACCCTGCTGCCCTGCCCGGTTTCTCCACAGGCTGGCGACATTGCACTCGCTAAACTCGAGAAAATCGGCAAGAACGCGACTCTCGAACTGGCGAACGGTCGGCGATGCAATCTCCATGAAGGAGACCTTCTCGCGGTGGTGTTCGGAAACCGCTACGCGACACTGCAATTCGAAGGCTACGCGCGCGCAAATGGAGATTCCTGCGACTTGCTCTCCATGGGCGGTCTCTGCGGTTTAGTGGAAAGCAAGCATGCAAAAGCAGCGGAACCCAGCAAGCTCCGCTTGTTGGGCGCACTCGGAGACGTCAAAGGTTCTCCCCTTAATCTTCGAGACTTCGCCTTGGCTCCACTGCCTCAGCCCAACCACCCTAACGTTGTCGTGGTCTGCGGCACCTCCATGGATGCTGGCAAAACGCACACGGTCATGAGTCTCATCATGGGCTTAAGGAAGCAAGCGCCTGCCGTAGCAGGCATCAAACTAACCGGCACTGCCACCGGCAAAGATACCTGGAATATGCTCGACGCCGGTGCGTGTATAGCTCTGGATTTTGTTGACGGTGGATTTCCATCAACCTATCTCTCCACCTTGGAAGAACTGCTGCATCTATACGATCTGCTCGTCTCGCGTGCAGCCGCGGAGGGCGCTTCTTGGGTGGTCGTCGAGATCGCGGACGGGCTGCTACAGCGCGAAACCGCAGCATTACTGCAGCATCCTGGCTTCACTGCCAGTGTGGGCGCATGGATTTTTGCAGCGGGCGATCCTCTCGCGGCAGCCGGAGGTGTCGGGGTTCTACGCAACTGGGCCATCGATCCGCTGGCGATTAGCGGAGTGGTTTCCATGAGTCCACTGGGCATGAAAGAAACACAAGCAGCCACAGAGCTGCCGTGTCTTACAGCCGGTGAGTTACAGTCTGGCGCCTTGAATGCCCGCCTGCAGGAAACTGTCTCTAAACATGCTGGCACTCTTTTTGCAACGGCTGGGAGTCGAGAGGAGTTCCTCAATACGTGAGCAAGGGCCGTGTCTATCTTTGGACTGATGGTTCCGATCGCGGGCTATATGGGCATCTGACCGCGAGCGTCGAATCCCTGCATCATCTCGATGTCAGCATAAGAGATGGTAGCGGTTTGTCGGGACGTTTCGTCTGCGTGCGGAACGGCGGCGCGGTCTATGCGCCTGATCCGGTAACAAAGTCTGAGCGTGCGGTCCCTCTCGGTGACGCACGACCGGACGCCACGGGCGACTTTTTATTTGAGCCCGGCCGTGGTGGTGGTCGCATCGACAAGGTGAGAATTGCAGAGCCAAATTTCCGGTGGCGCTATATTCAGGCCTCACGCTTCGGCGAGGTCAACACGTATTTCCACGTCGATCGCATCGCGACCTATATCCAAGATTTACTCGCCGAACTGGGTTCTGCACCATTGCCCCGGGTCACAGTGGTAGTAACTGCCCACCATGCCGCTACGGAGCACGACGGCCTTCGCGATGGGGTGAGAGGCCGCAACCACTGGTTGCCTTTCCAGGGAGGCCACTACCGTTTGCCAAGCAGACGGTACGAACTGTCGGAGCACGATCCCATTTCCCCCGCAGGCGAGATTCACCTCGGGCCAGGCTGGCAGTTGCTGGAGCATGGTTCGCTTGTCGAGGCGGCGGGCGGGCGCTATCGTGCCAACGCCTCGCACAACGCAGGAATCATCTATCACGAATACGGACACCACATCACCCGTCATACCGCGGATTTTCGCGCAAACAACCTGCGTCCCTCGGATCAGCAGAGCAACCGCAAAACTGCCATGGACGAAGGCACCTGTGACTATTGGGCAGCCTCAATGCTGGGTACGCCGCACATTTGGATCTTGCACCGCCGTCATGACGATCAGGAGATTCATGTTCGCAGTCTGACCTCCCGCAAAACCATGGCGGACTATGACACCGGGGCGCGGGCCGACGTGCATGCCAATGGCACCATCTGGGGCGCGGCGCTTTGGGATCTTCGCACCCAAATGTCTGCAACGGAGCCCGGCGGAATCCGCAAGACCGGTCTGCTGGTGCTGAAAGCTCTGCTCCTGATGGGAAAGCTCACGCCCCGGTGGCAAGAGACGTCCGTGACCAGCGTCTGGCTAGCGAGAAACAATTTTGATGTCGGACTGACGTCGCTGCTTTTGGCTGACGAACAACTGAACCGGAGTCAAAACCAGAAAACCATTCTGGAGATCTTCGGCAAGCGGGGGATACAGCCCGTGCCCAGCTTCCGCCAGGGCAGATGCGGTGAATTGTTTCTGGACACGCAGATTGAGCTGCAGCTCAATGCGATGAGGCCGAATCGCGGATAGAAAGAGAGAGCGAGACGCAATGCTGAACGGCACCGATGCACTTCTATCGAGCAAGCATGAATTTCTGACTTTACCTCCATTGGCTCTGCAAGCTTTGCTGAAGCATGTCTCCGTTGATGAAATTCCTAGCTCAGCAGATTTGCTTTCCGGAAGAGATTTAGAAGAACAAATTTCCGCTCTCGGCGAACCTCCACCATCGGTCATCGTCGCAGGGGACATCATGTTAGGAGGGCGCGCCAAGAAAGCAGTTACCGAATTTGGTCTGGATTACCCGTTTGACGGGGTGTTGCCGCTCTTGCGGACGGCACCTATTGTGCTGGGCAACTTGGAAGGTCCATTTGCCGAGAAGGCCCGAAAGCAGCAACGTAATTTTTCATATCGGGTGGATGTGAGCCTTGCCAGTTCGTTGAGCCGTGCAGGAATCAATGTCGTCACGCTCGCGAATAACCATCTCATGGATTGCGGGCGATCAGGTGTTCTTGAGACGCTCGATGCACTGTCGAACGCCAACGTGTTCGCAGTGGGCGCGGGAACAAGCCAACGAGCAGCCCACACAGCCGTTATCCTTCAAGCGGACGGGATGCAAATCGGCCTGCTTGGCTACTACTGGAATCGCCGGACTGCTGCCACTGCGGATCGCCCTGGCAGCGCGATGGATCCCCCCGAAGTCCTCGAAGCCGACATTCGAGGGCTTCGCAAATACACAGATCGCATCGTGGTCACCTTCCACTGGGGCGTGCCCTACGAGCGAGAGCCGTCACCGGAGGACCGTGCGAAGGCACACTTCGCTGTGGATTGCGGAGCGGATGCTGTCGTCGGCCATCACCCGCACATCGTGCAGCCATTCGAAATTTATCGCGGCTGTCCCATCTTCTACAGTGTCGGAAATTTTGCGTTCGGATCGGGCAACAGCCGCGCCGAGGGGCTCTTAGTCGGACTTCGATTTGAAGAAAACAAAACTGTGGCGAATGTTTACCCGCTCTATGTCAAGAATCGCGACCCGCGCGTGAACTTCCAGCCTAAGATGCTGGCTGGCAAAACCGCAGAACGAGTGCTCATTGCACTTGCCAGGATTTCGGGTGACAGCGCCGCATTCCTGAAGTTGCAAAATGGACGGGGACAGATCGAACTCTCTCGGCCTTGCGGATCGCGCGAAGCGGCAAGAGGCTGTCATGATTAGCACCCCTCGAAAGCGCCAAGCCGGAAAAAGCACCAGGCGATGGCTGCCGCATTTCTTGCCGCTGCTTCGCCACTTCCGAAAACAATTGTGGTGGGCCGTGCTGGCCATGGTTTTGGATGCTTCTCTGACCGTTTTCCGTCCCTGGCCCCTCAAAGTCGTCATTGACCGCGTACTTACCCATCGGCCCACACGCGTACCTTTCTTAAGCGCCTGGCTGGATAACACAACTCTCAGCCGCTTGCATATCCTGTACGGCGCTTGCGCCATGACACTCTTAATCGCACTGAGCACCGGCCTGCTCACCTACTGGTACACCCGGACTCTAGGTATCGTCGGACAGCGTTTTGTATTCGACTTGCGCTGCCGGCTCTTTGCGCATCTGCAGCGGCTCTCCCTGCGTTTTCACGATACTCAGCGCCGGGGCGATCTAATCACTCGGCTGACCTCTGATATTCAGGCCATTCAGGATCTGATTTCCAACGGCCTGATTGTTCTCGGAAGTAACGCGTTTCTGCTGATCGGCATGCTCATCTTGATGTTCTGGCTCAATTGGCAATTTGCCTTTGTTGCTCTCGCTGTGGCGCCGCTCTTGTTTTGGACGGTCTTCCGTTACACGCACCGTATCAAAGTGGCCGCGCGTGAGGCACGTGTGAGCACAGGTCTTTTGGCTTCCTTGGCCCAGGAGACCCTTGCATCCATTCGAATTGTTCAGGGATTGGCACAGGAGGAACAGCAAAACGATCGCTTCGAGGCGCAAAGTGAAAGCAGCCTGCGATCCTATCTCGAGGGCGTCCGTTATCAGGCGCGCGTGGCTCCGCTCGTCGACGTCTTCGCTGCCGCAGGTCTCGCCTTAGTGATGTGGTTTGGCGCCACGCACGTCATGCAAGGACATCTCACGACTGGCGACATGGTCGTCTTTTTTGCTTACGTGACAAACCTTTATAGCCCGATGAAGGCTCTGGCGCGGCTCTCCTACGTCACGAGTAAAGCCACTGTTGGTGCCGAGAGAATCGCGGACATCCTGAGCGTGCGTTCCGAAGTAACCGATCGGCAGGGAGCTCGAGAAGTCTCGCGGTTTAAAGGAGAAATCGAGTTCCGCGATGTTTCGTTCGAATACCAATCCGGGCAGCCCGTACTTTCCCGCATCAACCTGCGTTTAGCTCCCGGTGAAAAAGTCGCGATTGTAGGGGCCACTGGTGCGGGCAAAAGCACTCTCATCAGCCTGGTTCCACGGCTCTATGATCCCAGCAGCGGCGCCGTTTCGATTGACGGCGAAGACATTCGAAACTATTCCGTTCAGTCCTTGCGCGCGCAGATCAGTCTCGTTTTGCAGGACTCCCTGCTCTTCAGCGGGACAATCCGCGAAAACATCGCTTTCGGACGCCCAGACGCCAGCGACAAAGAGATTGTCGCGGCCACGTTTGTGGCGAATGCCGCCGAGTTCATTGACCGGCTTCCAGACGGTTATGAAACCCTGGTCGCCGAGGGTGGCACCTCGCTTTCCGGCGGCCAGAAACAGCGCATCGCCATTGCCAGGGCGATTCTGAGAGCCTCCCCCATTCTAATCCTGGATGAACCTACCAGTGGGCTTGATGCGGCCTCCGAACGGACCGTTATCGATGCACTGGAACGTGCTGCCCGGGGACGCACTACCCTGCTGATTGCGCATCGTCTAACGACCGTGCGCCTTGCGGACCGCATCATTGTCCTGGAAAAAGGCCGCATCGTGGAAGAAGGACCTCACCAGGAACTTTTGGCCCGCAAGGGCAACTATGCCCACATTTACAGCCTGCAGCTGATGATTGAGAAACAAGCTGTTTTAACCCTCGCGAATGGACCGGATATTCTCGCATGATCGCAGCCACTGACAGACAACTCCGCCGAGCGCTATTGCGTTGCCGACGGTTTGCTGAAGGAACTAGCGGAATCATGGCCAAGATCAATTCCATGGCCAAAGCGATTCTCTTTTCCTGCCTTCTAGCCAATTCTGCATGGGGACAGAGCACAGGGGCGCTTAGGGGAACGGTGGAAGATGCCACTGGAGAATACGTGCTCGGAGCTGATGTGCGACTCCGAAACCAGACAACCGGCCAGGAATTATCCACGAGTTCAGACGAAGAAGGCCAATTCAGGTTTGACCATGTCACATTTGGCGATTATCTGCTCATCGTCTATGCGCAGGGCTTCAAATCGGCGGAGATCCAGGTCAAGGTCGGGGAACGCGCGGAAAGTCCCATCCGCGTCCCTTTGCAAATTGCCGCTTCCGTGGAGAGCGTGACAGTTTCGGCGAACAGTCCTTCCATGCCGACCGCTGGACAAAACATCGACGTTGTCGAGCTGGATCGCCATTGGCTTGAAAATCTGCCTGCCAAAGAAGGTGATCCGCTGGCGGTGCCGTCTATCTTTTTGGACCCCTCGGCTGCCGGTGCTCTTGGACCCAAGATCATCGTTGACGGGGTGGAGTCCAGCGCGTTGGAGGTGCCGCTGACGAGCATCCGAAGAGTTTATGTGAACAAAAGTCCCTACTCGGCCGAGTTTGGACGGCCCGGAAGGGGACGCATCGAAGTGATAACCAGGAAGGGTTCTCGCAGCTACTATCATGGCAATCTCACATTCCTGCTGCGGAATTCCGCTTTGGATGCACGCAACGCATTCTCTCGCGTGCGGCCACCGTTGCACCGGGAGATCACTGAGACGGAGCTTGATGGCCCGTTCGGAAACAAGATTCGATTTCTTCTTGCAGGCCGCTATTACACCAGCGATGAAAGCGTCACGGTCCACGCCCGCACTCCCACCGGCTCGGTGGTGGAAAATGTTCCCATTCCTGAGCACAACACCCGTCTTTTCGGACGTCTCGATTTTGATCTGACTCCGGCGCATACTCTGACGTTCAGTTACAAATTTAAGAATAAGTCGCAACAGAATCAGGGGGTGGGCGGGTTCAACCTTGCCGAGCGCGCTACGGACTTCTCCATTCACGAAAATGAAGTGAAGGTTTTCGAGCGGGCTTTCATTTCCCCCACTTTTTTGAACGAGCTGCGCTTCGCGTTCAAAGACGAGCCTCAGCAAACCACCAGCCGTTCGGACCAGCCGGCAATTCTAGTTCTGGGCGCCTTTAGTTCCGGCGGCGCACAGTTAAGTCTGCGCCAGCAGGAAAGAGCAATCACAATCCAGGATGCAGCCACTCTTAGCAGGGGAAAACATACTTTTCGGTTTGGTGCCGGGGCGCGGCCTCGCTCTTTTCAAACCACTAATGCCTCGAACACCGGAGGCACCTTCACATTTCCCAGTTTAACCGCATACTCCTCAGGCCAGCCCGAACTCTTCACGATGAACCAAGGAAATCCCCGGGTCGCTTTCACACAACGCGAGTACTACTCATTTTTTCAGGATGAGATCCAGGTACGGCAGAACCTATCCCTTTCTCTTGGACTGCGCTACGAGTGGCAATCAAATTTGTCCGATTACAACAATTTCGCGCCGCGAGTCGCCTTCGCTTTTTCCCCGCATGGCGGACAAATGGTGATACGCGGTGGATTCGGCATTTTTTATGACCGTCAGCCGGAAATCATCCAGCAGCAGGCATTGCTTTATGATGGGGCGCAGGGCCACCAGATTGTCGTTGAGAATCCGGGGTACCCGGTCCCTTATGATCCGGCATCGCCCCCTCCTCCCAGCCTATTGCGGATCGCTACGGATATCCGTACTCCTTACCTGACGCAGGCCAGTTTGGGGATCGAGATTTCATTGACATCAATCTGTTCGAATCGTCCGGGAGGTCCCGCAGTCATAGTCTGACCGTCTCTTTGCAAACGACCCTGAGAAACAGGTTCGACCTTCTCGGGCAGTACACGTTTTCCAAGTCCATGGACGATGCGAATGGGATGTTTTCTCTTCCCGCGAATAACTATGACCTGCGCCCGGAATACGGGCGAGCCGACTACGATCGCCGTCATCGATTCAACCTTATCAGCATCTATCATTTGCCTTGGGACTTCAGGGCCGGCACGATTGTCAGCATGAATTCAGGCATCCCCTACAATATAACGACCGGCTTTGACGACAACGGTGACACCGTGCCAAACGATCGGCCACTCGGAATTGGCCGAAATACGGGAGCGGGGCCGGGTTACGCCGGTGTCGACTTCCATCTCTCAAAGCGGATTACGTTTGCAAAAATTGAAAGTAAAGACAGCGGGACTCGACCTGCTGGAAGACATGCGAGCGGCCGTCTCTCCAACCTGGGTGAAGGACGTCGCGAAGGCCGCGGGCCATGTCTGGAAGCTGGCATTGATGCATTCAATGTCTTCAATCGAGTCAATTTCAAGAATTTCGTCGGCGTACAGACCTCACCCTTTTTCGGCCGCGCCAACGCCGCAAACCCGGCTCGCCAACTGCAATTCTCCATGAAATTCCATTTTTGATTTGCGATTTTTAACGCCAGTGCCATCCATGCAGTGCTGGCGGGAATTGTTTTCTTGCTCGTACGCCTAGATATCTCGGAAATTCCTTTCACATGGGCTGCTTAGAGAAATTATCGGCTTGCCATCCGTGCCGCGAAGTTTTACTTCGACTGCCGACGTTTCCCGGCTTATTGCTGCCTTTTGCTGCCTCGCGGAATTCCCAAGTCCTTTGGAAAGAATAAGAAATCTGGTAGGGGCGGTGGGGATCGAACCCACGACCCAGGGATCTAACCTGCAGCAAGAGCCCCTCGAGGATTTCATCTCGACATCATGGAGACACGAGGCCTGTAGCTCTGTGGAATTCTTCGACAAGAGCTAGAGGCTGTACAAAGCTAGTGCCCGCTCGGCGCGTGCCAGATCAAAATGATGCGTGCGGAGAATCTCCAAGTATCCAAGCTTATCGCCTAAACACAGCTTGTGGTCTGCTTGAAGCTTATAGCCGTGGCAGGTCCCGCAAATACACTGAAGGTTTTCGCGGCGGTCTGGATTCCCTGCCCTCAATCGCCGAATGAGTCTTGCCGGAACGATGTGGTCCACGTGGCGCTTGGCCCCGGCTTCCTTGAAATCTATTTCGCAAAACTCCACTTCGCATCTTCCTCGAAGTGCTGGGGTTCGATGACTTTTCCAACCCCTGCGCGCTGGGCTTTGGCCAGGCCACTTCCGGTCCACCCCTTCCCAGCGTACCGCCTTCTCTTGCGTCCTGAATCGCGCCTTGCAGAACTGGCAGCGGCGGTAACGGTACGTCTTGCTGCGAAGAAACTGAGTTCTGAAGACTTCAGTTTGGCTATTCCTGCAGTATGGACAGCGCATGGCCGTGAACCTCCTTTAGTCTGGAATGGCTGCCCTAGAAACAACACCCTTCGAGGCGGATTCCGAGAATTGATAAAGAAACCGGTTTCTTTTGCGGATCCTTCGAATTAAGGCAAAATTGGGATACCCTTCTTGCGGACTATGCCGGGGATACGAGAATCTTTCTCCGGGTCAAATTAGCACTTGACAGATACTACATGCTGTTGCATTCTTAACATGGAAAAATACTCGATTTCCGAAGCAGCGAGACGGTTAGGCGTTCATCGCACAACGCTACATAGGTGGATCGAGCAGGGAGCAATTCCTCAACCGGTCGCTGAGAACATCGCGGGTGTGCGGCTTCGTTACTGGACAAAGGCTAACTTTGCCAAAGTGGAGGAGTACAAGCGCACGAAATATTGGGGACAAGGCAGCAAGCGGAGCAAAGGTAAGTGAACCAACGAACGTAAATAATGAGCAAGCGGGACGCGCCGGTGCTAGAACACCGAACGCGCCCCTGACCACAATCGCACGTCTGAGGTGCAACGATGGCTGCACAAGAAGTTATCCATTTCCCATGCCGGGCGCAACTTTCCCAACGCGCCAATTCTCCGGTTCTTATCCCACCTGAGCCGGTCGCGGAAGCCCCTCCTTAGCTGAAAACAGGACGGATGTTTGCCCTTTGCAATCGGATTCCGGACCGCTCAGCCATCTGTCTGTCTAGTCAGCCCTCCGAATGCCGATCGCCAGCGGCCAAGGACCGGCGAAACCAAAAGCAAGATCCTGAGCAACAACCTTTGGAGCAGGAATGACCAAAACCGACGCCTACATAGAGATCGTCCTATGGAATCAAAGCATGGATCGACTGATTCGTATGCTCGATCGACTGGAGTTGCACTTGATTCGTTCCCGTCGAGAACTCAGAGCGTACGCCATCCGCCTGGAAGAAGTCCGGGCCGGATTGAATGCCGATTTTGCCGAAACGATGGCCGCGCGTGAACGCGCCGATGAATTTCGCTTCTGGAC
>WNFI01083852.1_pt1 | contig 10433 bp, 7 predicted proteins | sample 5400471 | NCBI WGS metagenome assembly WNFI01 (sample SAMN13153348, study PRJNA577476) | soil metagenome | isolation source: 100 cm saprolite on Douglas fir-dominated hillslope | place: USA:California | collected 2013-09-17 | reverse complement strand
CGAGAATTTCGCGCAGCGTGACGGTGGGCGCCGACGTGAATTCGTCGACATGCGTTTCGTAGTACTTGCGCGCCTCGTCCTCCGCCACGCCAATCTTGCCCATCACTTCGTTCTGCTGCACGCGCTGTACGATCATCGAGCGCTCGACGTTGCGTCGCAGATCGCCAAGCGCCATGTTTTCCGCTTTGAGCGCCGCCTGAAACGCCTCCTCGGTGTCGATTTTGTTTTCCTTCTTGATATTGTCGATCACGCCCTTGAACTGATCGTCGGCGAGCTTGTAGCCGAGCTCTTTCCCGCGCTGCACGATCAGCATCTCGTCGATGGCGTCGACCATGAGCTGCGGCGTGATCTCGTCGAGCGCCTTCCGGAGCTGCTGGTTCGACGGGTCGGCCTTCAGATCGAACTGCTGCCCTTTCTGACGCAGGGCAGCGATTTGACGCTGCTCGAGATCGGACTTGGTGAAGATTTCGCCGTTTACCTTCACCAGAATCTGCTCGATGATTTCCGCGCGCGCGGCGCCGACGGCGACCACCGACAGCAATGCCAGGATTGCGAGAGGTGTTTTCATAAGTACCTGAAAGACAATATTTTACCCTTGATCGAGGAGGTCGCTCAACAACCCGCCGACCTGCTCGAATACGCCGCCCGGCGCCCTCGGATCTTCAGCCCTCGGCTTGAGGATCGCTTCCTTGGTGAACCCGGTGGTGACCTCGCCCGCACGCGCACGGGCCGTCCACCAACTGGGCGCGGCCGAGCTCGCGCGCGCGCCGCTCCTTCGAGAACTAGGCACTGGGGGGCGAGTCCCCTCGAGATTCAGCTTGAGACCGCTTGGCGGGACGAGCGTGAGGCTGGGCCGCTGCCGCACCAACGACACAAGCCGCGCCGGATCGACCTTCGCCAGCGGTCTGAACTTTAAGACGACGACGCGCGCTTCACGGTCGACCGATTCGATGCCGAGCCGATCGGCCATCACACGAATGCGTCCGTAGTCGGCCAGGTTGAGCACCGAATCGGGCAGCGGACCGTAGCGGTCGATCGCCTCGTCGAGCACGCGGTCGATCTCCTCTTCACGGCGCGCGGCCGCGACTTTGCGGTACAGCATGAGCCGCTGGTTCATGTCGGGCACGTAGGACTCGTCGATGCGCAAATCGACGCGCAGATTGACGGTCGCGCGCGTGTCGTCCTCGAGCTCCTCGCCCTTGAGCTCTTTCACCGTCTCCTCGAGCAGCTTCATGTACATCTCGAAGCCGACGGTGTCGATCTGTCCGCTCTGCTCGCCGCCGAGCAGATTGCCGGCGCCGCGAATCTCGAGATCGAGCGCCGCGACGCGGAAACCGCTGCCCAGATCGCTGAATTCTTTGATCGCCGCGAGACGCTTCTTCGCGATCGGCGACAGATTGTCCTCGGGCGGAATCAGCAGGAACGCGTACGCGGGGCGGTCCGAACGGCCGACGCGGCCGCGGAGCTGGTAGAGCTGCGACAAGCCGTAACGATCCGCGCGGTTGATGATGATCGTGTTGGCGTTGGGAATGTCGAGGCCGTTTTCCACGATCGTCGTTGCCAGAAGCACGTCGAATTTCCTGGCGACGAAATCGAGCATCGCTTTTTCGAGCAGTTCCTCGTCCATTTGACCGTGACCGACGACCACGCGCGCCTCGGGAACGAGCCGTTGGATCAGACCGCCGATTGAGAAGATCGACTCGACGCGGTTGTGGACGAAATAGACCTGGCCGCCGCGCGCGAGCTCGCTGCGAATCGCGCGCCCGATCACCTGCTGATCGAACTTCACGACATTTGTCTGAATCGACAGTCGATCCTTCGGCGGCGTTTCGATGATCGACATGTCGCGGATGCCGACAAGCGACATGTTGAGCGTTCGCGGGATGGGCGTCGCGCTCATCGTCAGCACGTCGACTTTTTTCTTCAGCTGCTTGATCTTCTCTTTGTGAGCGACGCCGAAGCGCTGTTCCTCGTCGACGACGAGCAGCCCGAGGTCGCGGAACTGGACGTCTTTCGACAGCAGCCGGTGGGTCCCCACGATGATGTCGACCTTGCCGGCGGCGAGATCGGCGATCGTCTCCTTCTGCTCCTGTTTGCTGCGGAACCGGCTCACCATGTCGATGCGCACTGGAAATCCAGCGAACCGCTCCTTCAGCGTCTTCTGATGCTGAAACGCGAGCACGGTCGTCGGCGCGAGAAAGGCGACCTGCTTGCCGTCCATCACCGCTTTGAACGCGGCGCGCATCGCGACTTCTGTTTTGCCGTACCCGACGTCGCCGCACAACAGCCGATCCATAGGCGTCGTCGACTCCATGTCGAGTTTGATGTCGGCGATCGCCGTCTTCTGATCGGCCGTCAGGTCGTACTCGAACGCGTCCTCGAATTCGTGCTGCCAATGCGAGTCGGGGCTGAACGGATGACCGGGGACGGCGCGGCGGGCGGCATAAAGCTTCAACAGCTCCTCCGCCATGTCGCGCATCGCCTTCTTGACTCTGGTCTTCGTGCGCTCCCACGACGCGCCGCCAAGGCGATCGAGCGGTGGCCGCGTCGCGCCGGTGTACTTCTGAACGAGATCGAGCCGCTCGACGGGAACGAACAGCTTGTCGTCGCCTGCGTAGCGGAGCTCGAGGAACTCCTGCATCGCATCACCGATCCCAATCTGCTTCAGGCCGACGAACATACCGATGCCGTTGTCGATGTGCACGACGAAGTCGCCGACCTTGAGGTCGCGCAGATCGGAAAGGAATGCTTTCGTCGCGGATCGCCGGCGTTCGGGCGCGCGGCGCTCCTCTTCGAAGACGTCGGCTTCGGCGTAGATCTGGAGGCCCGCATCCGGCAGGCGGAAACCGCGCGACAACCCGCCGACGGCCACGAGCACCGCGGCGTACCGCGCGTCCTCGGCCTGCTCCACCGGGATCGCAAAGACCTCGTACTCCTTCAACAGCTCGATCGTCCGCTCGGCGCGGCCCGACGTGGCGGCTACGAACAGCGTCGTCTCGCCCGCGTCGCGCAGGCGCCGGATCTCGCTGACCCAATCGGCGACGCGCCCTTTCATCTCCACGGCGGGCTGGCATCGCACGCGGTGCGCGGGAAGTGCTTCGAGAGGTTGCTGGCTTGCCGGTTCCTGTGCATCATCATCGAGGCCGAGCTGCGCGAGCGCGGTTGCGGTCGCGAGTCTCGATTCGAGGAGCTCCCAAGTGACGAACAGTTCATCCGGCGCAGGGGCCGACCTCTGTGCCGGCCCCGAGCGGACACGCGGGTCCGCCCCTGCAAGATCGTCGTAGCTTCGCTGCAGCTGCTCGAGACGCTTCTGCGCGTTGGTCGCGACTTCATCGCGCTCAGAAACGACCGTCAGCGCATCTTTGGCGCGCGAGACGTAGTCGAAAAGCGTCGCACCGCGGTTGTCCTGCAGCACATCGCGCAGCGGCACGACGGCGATCTGATCGATTGGCGCAATCGATCGCTGCGTCGACGGATCGTACGTGCGAAGCGTTTCGATCGTGTCGCCGATGAATTCCAGCCGGATCGGCTGCACGTCGCCCGCGGGAAAAATGTCGACGATGCCGCCGCGGACGGCGAACTCGCCGTGCTCGTCGGCCGGATCCTCACGCGTGAAACCGGCGTCGACGAGCAGTTCCGCGAGGTCGGTTGGCGCGATGTCCTGGCCAGGCTTCAAGTCGAGCGCGGCCGCGAGCAGACGCTGCGGAGTCGTGACCCGCGGCAGGAGTGCGGCAGCCGATGCGACAACGACGCGCGCGCTGCCCTGCGCGATTGCGTGGAGCGCGCGGGCCCGCGCCGACGTGACGCCGACATGCGGCGTCAGACCGCGGTACGGATCCACTTCGTGGGACGGAAACGGCAACACGGCACGGTCGACGGCTGTCGGCGTCAACCCTTCGAGCGCTGCCAGAAAGAACGCGACATCAGCGCACGCCCGTTCGAGATCGCCATCGGTCGGTACGACGAAGAGCACGACGCCTGACGGACGCGCCTGCGCCGCGCCGGCGACGAACAGCGCTTGGGCGGCCGGCGTGAGGCCGGAAATCAGGCGTGCGGGAACATCCAGGCCGCTGCGAGCGATGGCTGTTTTGAGAAGCGCGCGGAGGTTGAGCGAGGTTGATGTCGCCACTGAAATTCGTCGTACCGAACTATTCAGTCTACGACGATTTCCTGATCTTGCTGATGATGGCCGTCGTGGAATAGCCGGGTTCGACGGGCACGCGAACGACTCGGCCGCCCCTCGCTTCGACGATGTCGCGTCCGACGATCGCGTGTTCGGCCCAATCCGCGCCTTTGACGAGAATGTCGGGCTGAAGCGCCGCGATCAACGCGTGCGGCGTGCTTTCGTCGAAAATGACGGCGCCGTCGACGCAGGTCAGGGCCGCTAACAACTCGGCGCGCTCGTGTTCAGGTGTGATGGGACGGTCCAGTCCCTTCACCTCGCGCACCGATCGATCGGAGTTGAGCCCGACAAGCAGCGCGTCGCCGAGCGCTCTCGCGTGCTGCAAGTACCTCAGGTGTCCGGGATGCAGTAAATCGAAGACGCCGTTGGTGAACACCACGGTGCCGCCCGCGGCGCGCACGCGCGCGACCAGCGCGGTCGCCTCGGCGAGGGTCACGACGGTCCTGTCTTGAAGTGCACGTTCGGCGAAAAACTCCAGCGATGCCGCGGACGATAGATGCCGACGTCGTGAATGCGCGACTTCACGCGGAAAGTGTAGAGGAGCCGGTGGTAGTCGTATGGATAGCCGTCGCGCTTGTGCACGGCCACGTCGACCTTGTACGTGCCCTCGACAAGCTCGAGGCTGTCGATCGCGAACGTTACTTCAGCGTCGCCTGCGAGCCGCTCGGGGTTCATCTCCTCGAGATAGGTGTTCGTGCCGTAGCAGCAGACGCCATCGGCGTTGAACAATCCGAATCCAAAGACGAAGTCGTCGGTGGGATTCGGTGCGCGCACTTTGATTCGCACCGCCACTGGCTCGCCGGAATGAAACACGTGCGCAGGCTCGCCCTTCGGGTCGAGGAACGCGACGTCGACGATTTCCACTTCGCGCGAACCCCATCGCCCTTCGATCGCCCGATGACCGTCAACCGGCCCCTCAGAGCGCCCCGAGGCCGTCGAGGGGTGTCCTCCGGTTGCGTCGAACATGTTGGCGGTCGGATCCGGCGTGTGTTCTTTCCCGACCTGCCCGCCCTGCCCGTCGCGCCCGTCCTCACCTGCATGTTCGACCGCGCGCGCCGTTGTTTCTGCGAGCAGCGCCTCTTCGCCTTGTTCGACCTTGGTCAGGTAGGCGCCGACGACGCGTTTGGGATCGCCGTACGTCATCGCGGCGCCGCCGTCGAGCCACAACGCCTCGTCGCAGAACCGCTCCACGAGCGCCAGCGAGTGGGTGACGAGAAGGATCGTCTTGCCGCGGCGCCGGAATTCGCCGAACTTATCGAGGCATTTGTGCGTGAAGCCTTCGTCGCCGACGGCGAGGACTTCATCGACGAGCAGGACGTCGGGGTCCACATGGATCGCGACCGCAAATCCGAGGCGCATGTACATACCCGACGAATACGTCTTCACGGGCGCGTCGATGAACTCGCGCAGTTCCGCGAAATCGACGATGTCGTCGAAGCGATCCTGGATTTCACGCTTCGTGAGGCCGAGCATGATGCCGTTGATGAAGACGTTCTCGCGGCCGGAAATCTCCGGATGAAAACCCGCGCCGAGCTCGATCAGCGCCGAGATGCGGCCGTCGACGCGCACGCTGCCGCTCGTCGGCTTCGGCGCTCTTCAGCGTGGAGAACTGCCGACCGCCGTAACGGCGATAGATTTTCGTGACGTTGACGAGCTCGATGGCCGACGTCACACCGCCTCCGCAAAGGAGTCGCGCAGGCGATCGAACAGCCAGTACCCCGCGAGGAACAGCGCGACGGAGCCGACGCCGAGCGCCATCAGCCACTTCCAATGACCCACAGGTCCTTGATTGAAGAACAAGACTTCCTGGTACGTCACGGCGAGGTGCGTGAACGGATTGACGTCGAAAAAGACATGAAACTTCTGGACGCTCGGCTGGAACCACGGGTAGATGATCGGCGTCGCGAAGAACCAGAGCGTCAGCAGGTTCGACAGGATGTCCTTGATATCGCGAAAATGCACGGCCAGCGCCGACAGAATCAACGCCAGTGCGGAGGTGAATACCAGCTGAATCATCACCACCACCGGAAACCACAAGAGATTTTCTGGCCGCGGATAGTGACGATACACAAGCAGGAACGCGATCAGGATCGGCAGTCCCAAAAAGAAATGCACCATGTTCGTCAGTACGCTGACGAGCGGCAGTACTTCCGCCGGAAACAGTACTTTCTTGATCAGATTTCCCCCCGCGATCAACGAGTTCGCTGATTCCGCGAGGGAGGAGGAAAACCAGGTCCAGGGGAGGATGCCGCAGAACATGAACAACTGGTACGGCTGCACGCCTTCGGTAGTGTTCGGCATCACGGTGGTGAAGACGAACGAGTAGATCAAGAGGAGCAGCAGCGGATTGACGAACGACCACACGAACCCGAGCGCCGATCCGCGATAGCGCGCCTTGAGCTCGCGCGCGACCAGGCTCTGGATCAAGCCGCGATAGCGAAAGAGGTTGGCGAGATTGGAAAGCAAAATGACGGCAGGTCTGAGGGCCTGCCCTACGACCGAATTCTAGCGCGACTCGCAACCTGCAGGCGGATGAGCGCCTTCAGCATCGCGATGCGCGCCCGTTCGAAGTCCATGTCGGTCGTCGACTTGCTTCTCCTGTCCCTGCCGGTACCACAGCGTGCCGACCTGCAGCGTCGCCAGAAGCGGCGTGTGCCCCGGCAGGATGCCGAGATAACCATCGGCGCCCGGGATCTGCACCTCGTCGACCTGCTCGTTCACGAGCGAGCGGTCGGCAGACACAATCTGCAGTTGGAGATGCGCCGGAATCGCGGGAATCGCCATCGATATGTCCTGAGCCCTCTACCCTTAGCCCTTGCGCTTGCGTGCTTTTTCCAGCACTTCATCGATGCTGCCGACCATGTAGAAGTCCTGCTCGCTGATCTCGTCGTGCTTGCCTTCGACGATCTCTTTGAAGCCGCGGATCGTTTCCGCGATCGGCACGTACTTGCCTTCGAGACCGGTGAACTGCTGCGCGACGAAGAACGGCTGCGACAGGAACTTCTGCAGCTTGCGCGCGCGCGACACGGTGAGCTTGTCTTCTTCCGACAGCTCGTCGATGCCGAGAATCGCAATGATGTCCTGCAGGTCCTTGTAGCGCTGCAGCGTCTGTTTCACCTGGCGCGCCACGTTGTAGTGCTCGTCGCCGATGATGCGCGCGTCGAGAATGCGCGACGTCGATGCCAGCGGATCGACGGCCGGATAAATCCCCAGCTCGGAAATCGCGCGCGACAAGTTCGTCGTCGCATCCAGATGCGCGAACGTCGTCGCCGGCGCCGGATCGGTGTAATCGTCGGCGGGCACGTAGATCGCCTGCACCGACGTGATCGACCCCTTCTTCGTGGACGTGATGCGCTCTTGCATCTGGCCCATCTCGCTGAGCAGCGTCGGCTGGTAACCAACCGCCGACGGCATGCGGCCCAGGAGCGCCGACACTTCGGAGCCCGCCTGCGTGAAGCGGAAGATGTTGTCGATGAACAACAGCACGTCCTTGCCTTCCGCGTCGCGGAAGTACTCGGAGACCGTGAGCGCGGACAACGCAACGCGCAGACGCGCCCCTGGCGGCTCCGTCATCTGTCCGTAGACGAGCGTGCGTTCGCCGACGCCGCCGAACACCGACACGCCGCCGTGCTTCAGCGCGATGTTGTGAATCAGCTCCATGATGACGACGGTCTTGCCGACGCCGGCGCCGCCGAACAGCCCGATCTTGCCGCCCTGCAGGTACGGCTCGAGCAGATCGATGACCTTGATGCCGGTCTCGAACATCTTCAGATCGGTCGACTGGTCTTCGAGGCTCGGCGGCAACCGGTGAATCGGCCAGCGCTCCTTCGACTGCACCGGACGATCGGGAAAGTCGACCGGTTCGCCGAGCACGTTCAGCACGCGGCCGAGCGTCTCGGGACCGACCGGCATCGTGATCGGTCCGCCGAGGTCGACCGCGGACATGCCGCGCTGCAGGCCGTCGGTCGGCTTCATCGCGACTGCGCGCACGCGGTTCTCGCCGAGGTGCTGCTCCACTTCGGCGACGATGTCGATGGCGTTGGCGCCGGTTCCGGCCTTGATGGACAGTGCGTTGTAGATGGCGGGAAGATGACCGGCTTCGAACTCGACGTCGACGACCGGTCCGATGATCTGAACGATCTTGCCGACCTGTTGTGTGGTTGCTGTTGCGGTTGCCATATGTTTTCCCGGGCAGGCCTACAGGGGCTGCCTCTAAAGCGCTTCTGCTCCAGAGACGACCTCAATGATCTCTCTGGTGATGGCGGCCTGCCGCACTTTGTTCATGTAAAGCGTCAGGTTGCCGATCATCTCGGCTGAATTCTTCGTCGCGGTATCCATCGCGGTCATCTGCGCGGCGAAGAACGCCGCGTTCGATTCGAGCAGCGCGCGGTACACCTGCACTTCGATATAGCGCGGCAGGAGCTGATTGAAGATGTCCTGCGGCGACGGCTCGTACAGATAGTCGATCTGCGCGCCGTCCGCGGCCGTCATGTCGACGTCGCCGCGCGCGATCGGCAGCAGTTGATCGACGACGACCCGCTGCGACATCACGGAGCGGAACTCGTTGTAGACGAGCACCACGCGATCGACCTTGCCGCTGATGAACGCTTCGATCGCGGTCTGCGCAATCGCCCGCGCGTCGTCATAGCGAAGCTTCTGGAAAAGCCCGATCTGCTCGAAGAGAACGTCGAAGCCGCGGCGGCCGAAGAAGTCGCGGCCTTTCCGGCCGACCAGGCCGAGCGTGCACGGCTGCGAGCTCTCGACGATGAAGGTGGCGCCCGCCTTGATCGCGTTGGTGTTGAAGCTGCCACAGAGCCCTTTGTCGCCGGTGACAACGATCACGAGCGTACGCGCGTCGGGTCTCGGCTCGCGCACCGTGAGCAGCGGATGGATCGACGGATCGACGCGCGACGCCACGCTGCTGAGCACGCGGTGCATCTGCGATGCGTACGGCCGCGCGTTCATGATCCGCTCCTGCGAGCGGCGCAGCTTCGACGCGGCGACCATCTTCATCGCCTTCGTGATCTGCTGCGTGTTCTTGACCGCGCGGATCCGTCGTCTGAGATCGATTAGTGACGGCATGCGATCACGCGGCGGTTGCCTTTCTCGCGGCGAAGGTGCCGGCGAATTCCTTGATCGCGCCGTCGAGGTCCGCCTTGAGCTGGTCGTCGAGTTGTTTCTTGGCGACGATGTCGCGGAACAGATTCGGGCGCCGCGTCTCGATGAACGCGTACAAACCGGTCTCAAACGCGCGCAGATCCGGAATGGCCACCGCGTCGAGGTGGCCGACGGTGGCGGCATAGATGATCGTGACCTGACGCTCGACCGCGAGCGGCGAGTACTGCGGCTGCTTCAGAATTTCGACGAGGCGCGCGCCGCGATTGAGCTGCTGCTGCGTCGATTTGTCCAGGTCGCTGCCGAACTGCGCGAAGGCGGCGAGCTCGCGATACTGCGCGAGGTCGAGCCGCAGCGTCCCGGCCACCTGGCGCATCGCTTTGACCTGCGCCGAGCCGCCGACGCGCGACACGGAGTTGCCGACGTTGATGGCGGGACGGACGCCCTGGTGGAAGAGATCCGATTCCAGGAAGATCTGGCCGTCGGTGATCGAAATCACGTTCGGCGGGATGTACGCCGACAGGTCGCCCGCCTGCGTCTCGATGATGGGGAGCGCCGTGAGCGATCCGCCGCCGAGCTCGTTGTTCAATTTCGCCGCGCGCTCGAGCAGACGCGAGTGGAGGTAAAAGACGTCGCCGGGATACGCCTCGCGGCCCGGCGGCCGGCGCAGCAGGAGCGATATCTCGCGGTACGCCTGCGCGTGCTTGGACAGATCGTCATAGACGACCAGCGCATGGCGGCCGCTGTCGCGGAAGAACTCACCGAACGTGCACGCCGAGTACGGCGCGATGTAGAGGAGCGGCGCCGGATCGGACGCCGTCGCGGCGACGACGATCGTGTAGCGCATGGCGTCGGCTTCTTCGAGCGTCCGCACGACCTGCGCGACGGTGGACTGCTTCTGCCCGATCGCGTTGTAGATGCAGATGACGCCGGTGTCTTTCTGATTGAGGATCGCGTCGATGGCGACGGCCGTCTTGCCCGTCTGCCGGTCGCCGATGATCAGCTCGCGCTGTCCGCGGCCGATCGGCACCATCGCATCGATCGCCTTCAGGCCGGTCTGCATCGGCTCTTTCACCGACTGCCGATCGACGACGCCCGGCGCCAGACGTTCGATCGGCGCGGTCTGGTTCGTCAC
>WNFI01678370.1_pt1 | contig 10434 bp, 10 predicted proteins | sample 5400471 | NCBI WGS metagenome assembly WNFI01 (sample SAMN13153348, study PRJNA577476) | soil metagenome | isolation source: 100 cm saprolite on Douglas fir-dominated hillslope | place: USA:California | collected 2013-09-17 | reverse complement strand
GAAAGGCCTGCGCTACGCGAGGGTGTTGTGGCCCATTGTCGCCGCCCTCGCGGCCGTTGGCGCCATCGTCTTCCTCCCGCCCTGGGATCACGAACTGCTGGCGAGCGGCGCTTACAAGTACGCTCCGTACGTCGGCGGCGCCGACGTCGCGACGAGCCTCCGCGCCGGCACGTTGGAGTACTACAAGGAAGGCGCGTCGGCGACCGTCAGTGTTCGTCGGCTCGCGGGCACGACGTCGCTGGCGATCGACGGCAAGGTGGACGCGTCGAACCGCGGCGACATGCTGACGCAGCGGCTGCTCGGACTCCTGCCCGTGCTGCTCCACGGTCGCGCCGAAGACATCTGCGTGATCGGGCTTGGCAGCGGCGTCACCATCGGATCGGCGTTGACCGCCGGCACGGTGCGCCACGCGGACGTCGTCGAGATTTCACGGGAAGTGGTCGAGGCGTCCCACTACTTCGACCGGGAAAACGGGCGCGCGCTCGCGCATCCTGCAGTCCGCCTGATCGTCGGCGACGGGCGATCGCATCTGCGGCTTACGCCGCGCCGCTACGACGTCATCGTGTCGGAGCCGTCGAATCCGTGGATGGCCGGCGTCGCAGCGCTATTCACCCGCGAATTCTTCGTGGCGGCGCGGTCGCGATTGAAGCCGGACGGCTTGCTCTGCCAGTGGGCGCATACCTACGACATCAGCGCCGACGATCTGCAGTCGATCGTCCGGACATTCGCGTCGGTGTTTCCCCAAGGCACGCTATGGCTGATTGGTGAAAGCGATCTGCTGCTGATCGGCACGAATGGCAACGACCTCACGCCGCGGCTCGACGCCTTCGCCGGCGCACGTCCCGGACCGGATGCGGCCGCGGCGCTCGCGACCGTCGGGATCGCCGCGCCTCACGCCGCGTTCGACCTGCTGTCGCTCTATGCCGGCGGGCCGCGCGACATCGAACGCTACGGCGGCACTGCCGTCATTCAGACCGACGACCAGGACGCGCTCGAGTACTCGGCGCCGCGCGGTATCTACGGCAGAACGGTCAACGAGAACGCTGCGTCGATCCGGCGGCTGGCACCCACCCCGCCAGCAGCGGTGCACGCGACGCTGGCGGCCGCAACCGACGCGAGCTGGACCTCCCGCGGCACGATGGAGCTGAGAGCCGAGGCGTTTACGCTCGCATACGATGCGTTCCGCCAGGCGCTCGCGCTGAACAACCGCAACGCGGAGGCGCTGGCGGGACTCACGGACGCGGCGGCCGGTGCGCACAAACAGGCAGAGACCCTTGACTGGCTGAAGAGCGTCGCAGCGCGTGAACCGCAGAATGCCGAGGTGCGCGTCGAGCTCGCGCGCCTGTTCGCCGCGTCCGGCGACCTCGCGTCTGCCGCCGAAACGGCGCTCGAAGCGACTCGCCTCGCTCCGAACGAACCGCGTCCCGCCGAGCAACTCGCCTCGATCGTCGCCGACGCATCCGACGTGGAACGGCTGGCGCCGCTGGCCGACTCGCTCGTCTCGAAGTTTCCCGATCGGCCGGACGGCCAGTACTACCGGGCGACCGCGCTGTTCCTGCGAGGGCGTACCGAGGACGCGATGAACGCGGCCCTTCAACTGGTCGCCAAGCATCCCGAGCATGCGCGGGCGCAGAACCTCGTGGGTGCTGCGTGTGCGACGCTGGGCCGCCGGGAGTGTGCGGTCGCGGCGTTCGACGCGTCGCTGCGTGCGAATCCGCGCGATGCGTCGACGTATGTGAATCTCGGGCTGCTGTATCTACAGTCGGCGAATCCGTCGGCCGCCGAGCGCGTCTTCTCCGAAGCGTTGACCATCGATCCTGAATCGGCGGGTGCGCGCAACGGCCTCGCGCAAGCGCGCGCGCAGTTTTAAATCCACGCTGACGGAGATTACTTCAAAGATCCGAAGAGCGCGGGCCTGTCCTTCCTCCTTGGACTGCCGATATGTGAAGTGTCGCCAGCGCATTTCCAGTCACGACACGCGCGTTTGCTGCGGCACATATATTGCTCCGCGAATTGACGGAGGGCGGCATGAGTCTCGTTCGTCTCCTCGGCTTCACGACACTCGGATGCGGCTGCGTCGTCGGCCGGTATCGGGAAGTCGCGACCAGCCGCGAAGTCACCTACGTCGAGGAAAAAGGGAAAGGCTGCGGGAGCCACGGGCATCGGCGCAATCACACCGTCGCCGCCGAGCGGAGCGCCTCTGCGTCGCCGATCGGCCTCGCCAGCAAGGCGTCCTGATTCTCAACGTGTGACCACAGGGCCACAGCCCTGTTGCCGATCCGCGTCGCGCCCTCTAATCTCCCTGCCCTCCTCGACCGAAACACATGCGTGTCCGTTCTCCTAAAACCGTATGACACCGTCGACGTCGGCGGCGCCCGAAGCACCTTTCATCTGGGCGACTGCGTCGAGGTTCTGTGTCAACTCCCCGCCCGCTCGGTGGACGTCATCGTCACGTCACCGCCGTATAACCTGGGCATCCAGTACAACCAGTACCGCGACACGTTGTCGCACGCGGACTACCTGAAATGGACCAACCGGTGGGTGGCGGCGGCGGCGCGCGTGCTGCGTCCGGACGGATCGATGTTCCTGAACGTCGGCGCCAAGCCGACCGACCCGTGGACGGCGCTCGACGTCGCGCAGGCGGTGCGTCCGCACCTGCGGCTCCAGAACATCATTCACTGGATCAAGTCGATTGCGATCGACCGCTCGTCGGCCGGCGCGGCGGCGGGACTGACGCGCGATCTGGCAATCGGCCACTACAAGCCGATCAACAGCGAACGTTTTCTCAACGACTGTCACGAGTTCATTTTTCACTTCACGCCGCTCGGTGACACGAACCTCGATCGACTCGCGCTCGGCGTTCCTTATCAGGATCAGTCGAACACCGATCGCTGGCGATCCGGAGCGGAGGGCGTGCGCTGCCGCGGCAACACGTGGTTCATTCCTTACGAGACGATTCAACGCCGAGACCGCGACCGTCCGCATCCCGCGACGTTTCCGTCACGTCTGCCGGAGCAGTGTCTGCGGCTGCACGGTCTGAGCCGCATCGAGCGCGTCTTGGACCCGTTCACGGGCCTTGGGAGCACGGCGGTCGCCTGCGCGCGCCTGAAGCTGGATTTCGTCGGAGCGGAACTCGACGAGACGTATCTGAAGGAAGCTGTCGAACGGACAAAGACGGTGACGAAGGGATCGATGGCGAAAGTCAGTCTGCGGACGCGGGCAGGACGGGCGAGACAAAAGGCAGCAGGGGCGGCACAGGCTGGATAGCCTTCCCTGCCTACTTCTTTGTTGACGACGAAGGCTTCGGCGGCGGCTTGAGGACGTATTCTTTGCGGAACCAGACCGTAGCGTCCTTCCGCGTCACTTTCACTTCCACCTGCCGGCGCCGTCTCGTAGCGTCCGGATTCTTCGAGTAGTATCCAATCACGTAGTAGTCGCTCGTCTCGGCGTCGATCCGCTTCAGCGCCTTGCTGAAGTCGTTCTGGTTCACGACGGCGATCCCGCCGGTCTCTTCCGCGATCACACGAAGACTGTCCTGCGACTTCCGGATGAATTCGTTCCACTGGCTCCGATCGACCTGTTCGTCGATGTCGCCCATGCCGACCAACCCGCGCGGGTCGATCGTGTACATCGTCACGTTCGAGCGGTTCGCCTGACGCGTCAGCTCGCCGAGCTCGCGCGCGAGATCCGCATCCGCGAATGTTTCGCTCTGCTTCTGCTGCTGCGCAAAGGGATCGGTGCTGGGAGAGCTCGAGCCGTCGCTGCTCTGCGCGTTCATCTGATTCTGCGTGCGCGCGAACTCGTTCTGCGCGAACGGCGAATTCGGATCCATCAGGCCGAGCCGCGCGTCCTGGAACGGATTGAAATCGTATCCGTCACTCACGTACACGAGCGCCTTGCGGCGGTTGTGCACGCTTTCGAGGTTGTTCAACAAATCGTTGACCGTCGAGAATGCCACGTGCGCGCGGTAGCGAACTTCGCTCGGACCCTCGGCGCCGGACGGCCCCTGGATGATGTCGCTCGGCTTCAGCTCGCTGCCCGCGATCTTCTTGATCGCTTCGTCGAGGCGCGATTTGTCGTACGTCATGTCCACCGCGATCGAAGACGGTCCGCTCGAGACGATGCCGAACATGTCGCCGTCGTGCACGAGCTCCTTGGAGATGCGCTTGAACAGGTCGCGCACGCGTCCGGTGTTGTGGAACTGGAGGTGCAAGTCGTCGACGAAAAACAGGAAGATGCGGCCCGACACGTCGTTCTTCGGCCGTGTCGGCGGCAGAATGATCCCTTCGGGCGGCGGCGGAGGCGGCGGCGCCAGCACGTTCGTGACGCGTCCACCCGTGACGACCGTCATCGACGAGATGTCCTGCTTCACCCCGTCTTCGTAAACCTCGAATTCGTCCTTTTTCAGATCGCTGACGAAATTTCCCTTCGAGTCACGCACGACGATGTCGTTGGTGACGAGGTCGACTTGAACGCGGAATGTCGGTCTCTCCTGCGAGACAGCGCTCGCCGGTGGTTGGGCAGGCGGCTGAGCGGGCGGCTGCGCAGACAATCCGGCGACGCCGGCCACCAGAAGTCCGGTGGACCAGAAACCGTTCATTCTCAAACTCATAAGGCCAAATTATACATCGCGCACGGTGACCCGCTCATTAGACGCGTCCTCCGCGATTTGAGCCTGTCTCGTCAGAGCCGCAAGGTCACTCGGGTTCGTGAGAGTCGTCGGATTCGGACGGCTTGGGAGGAGCCTGGGGGTGAGCGGCCGGTTCGGAACCCTGGTTGCGGCGTCCACGGCGACGCCGCCGTCGGCGTCGTTGAGAATCGACGGGCGCGCCCGACGCCGCTGTCTGCTGCGAGATATGTCGGAGATCCAGCTCAGCGGGATCCGGCTCTGTTTGCTGCGAGATATGTCGGAGTTCCGGCTCAGCGGGAACCGGCTCAGCGGGGTCAGACTCAGTGGGAGATCCCGAAACGATTGTTAACTCGGAGACAACCCGCAGTTCCGGCTCGGCCCGCTCGGCGTCCCCATCCTCGTCGCGTTCCGATTCCAACAACGAGTCGTCGTATTGAGGGGCCTCTCCCCTACTCTCCACCAACTCCACGTCCTCGGCGGATCCTTCGCGGGCCGGCGGCACGTCTACTTCGTCGCTATCTTCACTGGACGACTCCGACGCGGCCGCAGCGCGACGGGCGGCTTTCTCGGCTTTCTCCGCACGGCGGCGCTCGCGCCACTTCTCCGTCTCGGCAGAAGGAATCGGCGTCTCGACGATCTTGCGCCAGTCGAACACGATGTCGGGGTTCTGTGCCTCGAGCGCGCGCCGCATCGAGTCGTCGAACGGCTCGCGGCCGACGCGCACGCCGGGCGGCGTGCGATACCAGTAGAGCACTCTCGTCCGCACCTTGCCGCGACGGTTCGTCGTCGGATGCACGAGCGCGAACTGTTCGTACCCTCGTTTGTCGCGCGTGAAGCGGAGAAACGGCACCTATTTTTTCTTCTTGCCCGCCGGCTTCTTGGCAGGCGCGGGCTTCGCCTTTTTCTGGGCTCTCGCGGCCGGCTTCGCGGGGCGAGCTACAGGTTTTCGAGCGACCGGCGCCGGCTTGGCCGGTGCCTGCGGCGCCGGTATCTTCGGCCGCGGCGGCGGCGCTTCGCGATTGCGATGGACGAGCGCGAATCGCGGCTGATCGCCGATCAGATGATAGCTCCAGATTTCGGCGACGTAAATTTTGTTGTCTTCGCACAAACGCCGCGCGACGTCGACCATGCCGGCCGGCACGTAGAGATGAAATGCGGCGCGAATCTTTCCGAAATGCGCCCACTGCGCCAGCGCTTCGAGGTGATTCACCGACTCGCCGGTTTCGACCTCGATCACGACTTCGATCTTGTGACCGCGGTTCTGGGCCATGAGGACCAGATCCGGGTACAACGCGGTGGGCCCGGTGCCGACTGGGACGTTTTGTTCGTTGCCCGGATTCATTCCGGCGTCGTAGCGGCGGCGGAACTTGTTCTGGAGGAGCCGGATTAACCGGTCGTGCTCCAGCTGCTCGCGAACCGGCCGTACTAGAATCGGACTCACCGACTGCCTCCAAATCGTTGGATAAGCACGAGTATTAAACCCGAAAGTTTAGCATGGATTTGTCAAGCTCGACGGTTCCCTCGTCGGATTCCACTGAGCCATCGTGAGTTACAATGTTTCGGTCTCTGACCTATGGTACCTGAGCCGATTCCGTGCAAAATCCTGATCGTCGACGACGATGAAGGAGTCACGCAGACTTTTGCGCGCATGCTGCGTCTCGAAGGGTTTCAGGTGAGAACCGCGCTGAACGCTGAGACCGGCTTGCGCGAGGCCGACGACAGCCATCCCGACGCGATTATCCTGGACCTGCGGATGCCGCTGACCGACGGACTCGGCTTCCTCCGGCGCCTCCGCGCGCGCGAAGAATACCGCCACACTCCGGTCGCGATCGTCACGGGCGACTATTTCCTGGACGATGCAGTCTCGACCGAACTGCGCGAGCTGGGCGCCGAACTCAGGTTCAAGCCGATGTGGCTCGAAGATCTCGTCGGTCTGGCACGCAACCTTCTGAAGGTGACGCACTGAACGACGCGGTCGGCCGCTTCCTCAAAGCCTGCAGACGCGAAGCCGTCGACGCCACGCCCGTCTGGTTCATGCGCCAGGCCGGCAGGTACATGCCCGAGTACCGGCTCCTGCGTGAGCGCTACTCGCTGCTCGACCTGTGTCGCACTCCCGATCTCGCGACCGAAGTCACGCTGCAGCCGGTGCGGCGTCTCGACATCGATGCCGCGATCCTCTTCTCCGATCTTCTGCTGCCGCTCGAGCCGATGGGCATCGGATTCGACTTCGTCAAAGGCGAAGGGCCGCAAATCGACAACCCGCTGCGCAGCGAGGCCGACCTCTCGGCGATCCGCCGTTTCGAGCCGCGTGAGCACCTCGGCTACGTGCTCCAGGCGATTCGGCAGATCAAGATTGAGCTCGCGGGACGCGTGCCGCTGATTGGATTTGCCGGCGCGCCGTTCACGCTTGCGTCGTACGCAATCGAAGGCGGCCATTCGAGCGCGTTCGCGTACACGAAGTCTCTCATGTACGGTCATCCCGCGGCGTGGCACCGTTTCTGCGACACGTTGGCGGACATCATCGGCGACTATCTCGTCGCACAGGTCGAAGCCGGCGTTGACGTGGTGCAGGTATTCGACTCGTGGGTCGGTCAGCTGAACGCCGCCGACTATCGCGAGTTCATCCTGCCCCACACGAAACGCATCTTCGAACGCGTCGCGCCGACCGGCGTCCCGACGATCCACTTCGGCGTCGGCACCGGCTCGATTCTCCGCGAGCTGCGCGAAGCGGGCGGCGACGTGATCGGCGCCGACTGGCGGACGCCGCTCGACGATGCGTGGGCGCGCATCGGATTCGATCGCGCGGTTCAAGGGAATCTCGATCCGACGCTGCTGCTCGGTCCGCTCGATCGGATCTTCGCCGCGGCCGACGATGTGCTCGAACGCGCCGGCGGACGTCCCGGGCATATCTTCAATCTCGGTCATGGCATCCTGCCGACCACGCCTGTCGAACACGTCCAGGCGCTCGCGCGGTACGTGCATCAGAAGACGATCAGGTAGCCGGTGATTGGTGTTGGGTGCTCGGTGATGGGTGCAGCATGAACGGCGTTCTCCTGATGGCCCACGGCACGCCGTCCTCGATGGACGACATGCCGGAATATCTCACCCTCGTGCGCGGCGGCCGTCCACCATCCACCGAGCTCGTCGCCGAGATGCGGCACAACTACGAGGCGATCGGCGGACAGTCTCCGCTCACCGCGCTCACCCAGGCGCAGGCGGCCGCGCTGCGCGCGCGGCTCGGCCCCGACACGCCGGTGGCGGTCGGCATGCGCAACTGGACGCCGTTCATCAAAGACGCGCTGCGGACGCTGGCGTCCGCCGGCGCGACTCGAGTCATCGGCATTCCGATGGCGCCGCAATTCTCCACGCTGAGCGTGCAGAAATATCTGGACGCCGCGACTGCGGCACTCCCGCCTGGCGTCACCTTCCAGGCGATCGTTACGCCCAGGAAGTTGCGGAAACGGCGCGCGCCGTCGCCGAACGCGCAGGAATTCAGCGGTACGAGATCGCGTACCAGAGCGCCGGCCGCACGCCTGAACCGTGGATCGGACCGTCGCTCGATCAGCTGATCGACGATCGTTCGGTGAACACGCGCAAGTTTCTCGCGGTGCCTATTGGCTTCGTCTGCGATCACACGGAAGTCCTCTTCGATATCGATATTCAGGCGGCGCGTGTCGCGCGCGAGTTTGCGACGACGCTGCGGCGCACGGAGTCCTTGAACACCTCTCCGCTGCTGATCGACGTCCTCGAGGATCTCGTCCGCGCCGCGTCATGATCGACGTCGTCGTCGTGGGCGGCGGCATCGCGGGGCTCGCCGCGGCGTACGAGCTCTCGAAGCTTGGCGTGGACTTCGTGCTGCTCGAGCGAGCGTCGCGCATCGGCGGCGTCATCCTCAGCGAGCAGGTCGACGGCTTCACGGTCGACGGCGGCCCCGACTCCCTGCTGACTCAGAAACCTGAAGGCATCCGACTCTGTGAAGAGCTCGGACTGGGCGCGCGCCTCGTGCCGACGAAACAGCCGCGCATCGCGTACATTCAGCGCGCGGGAACGCTGCACGCGCTGCCGGCCGCATCGGTCCTCGGGATTCCGACGCGCCCCGGTCCGTTCCTACGATCGACGCTCTTTTCGTGGTCCGGCAAGATGCGGATGGCCGCGGAGCTCTTCGTCCCGGCACGCCGCGACGCTGCGGATGAGTCGATCGGCGCGTTTGTCCGGCGTCGGTTCGGCGACGAAGCAGCCTCGTATCTCGCCGAGCCGCTGCTCGCCGGCATCCATGCGGGCGACGTCGATCGCTTGTCGATCAAGGCGCTGTTCCCGCGCTTCGTCGAAGCAGAACGAGAGCACGGCAGCGTATTGCGAGCCTTCGCAATCCACAATCCACAATCCGCAATCCGCAATACCGACGGTGTGTTCCGTTCGCTGCCCGCAGGCCTGTCGGAGCTCACGGCTGCGCTGTCGAACGCCTTGCCTGCGGGATCGATCAAGACGGACACGATCGTGAAAGAGCTCTGGCCTGCCGCGCGGGAGCCCGGTGGCATTTCGGACGGGCGAAGGCGGGACGACCCAGGGCTACAGATCGAAACGACCAGCGGCGCTCCGATCCGCGCGCGAGCCGTCGTGCTTGCGACACCAGCCTACGTCACGTCGACGCTGACGCGCAGTGTCGATGGCGAGCTCTCGCGTTTGTGCGGCGAGATTCCGTACGCGTCGAGCGCTGCCGTCGTGCTCGCGTTCCGCCGCGAGGCGGTCGCCCACTCGCTGAGCGGATCCGGATTCGTCGTGCCGCGCGCCGAAGGATCCGGCATTCTGGCCGCATCGTGGTTGTCGTCGAAGTGGCCGCATCGCGCGCCGGACGATTGCGTGCTGATGCGGACGTTTGTCGGCGGGGCCCGCGATCCGCGCGCGCTCGATCGATCGGATGCCGACCTCGTGACGATCTCGCTCGCCGCGCTGTCGCCGCTCCTTCGCATCGGCGGTCCGCCGCTGTTCACGCGCGTGTATCGGTGGGATCGCGCAAACGCGCAGCACGAAGTCGGTCACCTCGATCGGATGGCGGCGATCGAGACAGCGCTCGCGCGCCGGCCTGGACTGTTCCTGACGGGCAGCGGATTCCGCGGCGTCGGCATCCCGGACTGCATCGCCGACGGCCGATCGACGGGGCGAAGAGTGGCAGAATACTTGAACGGTCGGCTGACTGTTCCATGAAACCTGTCCACATCATCGGCGTCCCACTCGATCTCGGCGGCGGCCGCCGCGGTGTCGACATGGGGCCGTCGGCGTTTCGCATCGCCGCCCTCGGCGAGCGCATCGCGTCAATCGGCCGGACCGTCGTCGACAAAGGCGATCTGGCGACGCCGATTCCCGAGACGCAGGAACTCCGCGACGAGACGAAGAAATACATCCGCGAGATCGCGAAGGTCTGTCAGAAGCTCTATCAGACGGCGCTCGCGTCGATTGCCGAAGGCGCGATCCCGATCGTGCTCGGCGGCGATCACAGCCTCGGCGCCGGGTCGGTGGCGGCGGCGGCGGAATGGGCGCAGACGTCGCGCAAGCTGCCGATCGGTCTCTTGTGGGTGGACGCGCATGGCGACATGAACACGCCCGCGACCTCGCCGTCAGGGAACGTGCACGGCATGCCGCTCTCGGCGCTGCTCGGCGGCGAGCCGGCGGAGCTCGCGAAGATTGGCCCGTTCTCGCCGAAAGTCGCCGCGGCGACGACGGTGCTGGTCGGCATCCGCAATCTGGACGATCGCGAGAAGGTCGCCGTCCGAGACTCGGGCGTGCACGTCTTCACGATCAAGGAC
>WNFI01230848.1_pt1 | contig 10434 bp, 8 predicted proteins | sample 5400471 | NCBI WGS metagenome assembly WNFI01 (sample SAMN13153348, study PRJNA577476) | soil metagenome | isolation source: 100 cm saprolite on Douglas fir-dominated hillslope | place: USA:California | collected 2013-09-17 | reverse complement strand
GTCACCACCGGCACGAGCGCGTTGCGCAGCGCGTGGCGCAGGATCACCACGCGCTCGTCGAGTCCCTTGGCGCGCGCCGTGCGCACGTAGTCCGACGACAGCACCTGCAGCATCGCGCTTCGCGTGTGGCGCATGAGCACGGCGGCGAGCGCGTTGCCGAGGACGAACGCGGGCAGGATCATCGAGGCGAGGTTGCCCTTCAGGTCCTCGAACGGGCTCACGTACCCGGAGGCCGGCAGCCAACCGAGCTTCACCGCGAAGAGCAGGATGAGGAGGATGCCGAGCCAGAAATTCGGCGTCGACAAGCCCCACAGCGCGAACACGTTGGCGACGTAATCGACCCAGGTGTCGCGATAGACCGCCGATACGATGCCCGCGGTGATGCCGATCACGAGCGCGATCGCCATCGCGATGCCCGCGAGCTCGAGCGTGACCGGCAGCTTCTCGAGGATGAGGCTCGCCACCGGCCGCTGGATGCGCACCGACTCGCCCAGGTCTCCCTCGAGCACGCCCTTCATCCAGTAGCCGTAGCGCACGTGCAGCGGCTCGTCGAGATGGAATTTCCCGCGCAGGTACGCGACCACGTTCGGGTCGCGCTCCTCGCCCGCCATCGCGATCGCCGGGTCGCCGGGCAGCAGCTGCTGCAGCCCGAAGATCATCACCGACACGAAGAACAGCGTCGAGACGATGGCGCCCAGGCGCCGCAGGATGAACGACACGCAGCGCGCCTAGTTGAGTTTCATGTCCTGCGGGCGCACCAGGCCGTCGGGAATCACGCGGAAGCCGCCGAGCCGGCTCGTGTGCGCCCAGAGCCATTGGCGGTGGTAGAGATACACGATCGGGCGCGCCTGGTGCTCGAGATGCATCGCCTGCTCGAAGAGCTTCATGCGCTGCGCCGTGTCGGTGGTTTCGCGCGCCTGCGTGATCGCCTGGTCGAAGCCGGGGTTGGAGAAGCCCGAATAGTTGAGCGGCTGTTTGGTGACGAGATGGCTGTAGATGTTGCCGTCCGGATCGGCGCGGCCGCTCCACGCGAGCACGTAGGCCTCGTACTGCCCCTTGTCGGCGAGGTTGAGCGAGGTGGCGAATTCCGTGAGCTGGATCTTCACGTCGAAGCCGGCTTCCTTGGCCATCGACTGCACGACCTGCGCCACGCGCTGCGCATCGGCCGTGGTGGGCGTGAGGAGCGTGAACGAGGGATTCATCGCGCCCGCTTCGCGCAGCAACGCCTTCGCGCGATTCACGTCGCGCTTCGGCATGCGCTCGCTCTTCACGTACCAAGCGTTGGTGGGCGCGACCCATTGGTTGCCCGCAACCGCCTCGCCGTCCATCGCGACCTGCACGATCGCGTCGCGGTCGAGCGAGAGCTCGAACGCCTCGCGCACGCGCGGGTCCTTGCCGAGCGCCGTCTTCTGCGACTCCTCGCTCTTGCCGATGTTGATCGTGATGCCCTGGTAGCCGATCTCGACCACCTTGGCGACCCTGATCTTGGCCTCACCCTTGAGGGCCGGCATGTCCGAGGGATTCACGCGCTCGATGAAGTCGAGCTGGCCCGCCTTCAGGTTCGCGAGCCGCACCGTGGGATCCACGATGGGCTCGTAGGTCACCTTGTCGAAATGGATCGCGCCCTTGTCCCAGTAGCCCGGGAAGCGCTCGAGCGTGATGCGCCCCTGCGCGACGCGCTCGACGAACTTGAACGGACCCGAGCAGACCGGGTTGGCGGAGAACTTCTCGCCCGCGGCCTGCGCGGCTTTCGGCGACACCATCATGCCGGCGCGGTCGGCGAGCTGCGCGAGCAGCGGCGCGAAGGGCGCCGAGAGGCTGAGCCGCACGGTGGAGGGATCGACGACGTCGACGCTCGCCACGGGCGCCAGCTCGCCGCGGCGGTTCGAGCCCTGCATCGTCTTGTGGCGCTCGATATTGAACTTGACCGCCGCGGCGTCGAGCTTCTCGCCGTCGTGGAACGTCACGCCCGGGCGGATCTTCAACGTGAGCGCCTTCTGGTCCTTCGACCACTCCCATGACGTCGCGAGCTGCGGGACGATCTTCAGGTCCTTGTCGATGTCGACCAGCTTGTCGCACAGGCCGGCGAAGACGATGCGGCCGACGAACGTGCGCGCGAGCGTGGGATCGAGCACGTCCGGATCTTCCGCGAGCCCGATGCGCAGCGTCTGCGCGCAGGCGAGCGGGATGGCGAGAACGGCGGCGGCGAGGGCGGCGGCGAAGGGTTTCTTCATGGAGCGAGTTCCTCCGTGGGAGACGTTGGAGTCTATTTCATTCAACCGGCGCGGGCGGCGAAAGCCGCCTGCAGCTTCTCGAGTCGCGGATTGGGCGCCGCTTCGATCGCGCTTGGGGCGACAACACCGGTGGCGCGGATTTCCTTCCAGAAATGGCAGGCGACGTCGTGGCCGTCGTCGGAGGCGAGCGGCGGCTCCTCGGCGGCGCAGAGCTCGCGCGCGTAGGGGCATCGGGTGCGGAAACGGCAGCCCGAGGGCGGATCGATCGGGTTCGGCACGTCGCCCTGCAGCACGACGCGATGGCGCGGCACCGAAGGGTCGGGCACCGGAATCGCCGACAGCAGCGCCTGCGTGTACGGATGGCGAGGCTCGCGGAACACGGCACGCTTGGTGCCGATCTCCACGATCTTCCCGAGATGTCGCAGACGATGAGGCGCGGCTCGACCGCGAGAGCGCGCGCGATGCCGATGCGCTGGCGCTGGCCGCCGGAGAACTCGTGCGGATAGCGCTGCGCATGCTGCGGCGCGAGCCCCACCAGGGCGAGGATCTCGCGCACGCGCCCGCGGCGCTCGGCGCGCGGCACTCCGTGCAGCATCAGCGGTTCGGCGACCATCTCCTCGACCGTCATGCGAGGATTGAGCGACCCGTACGGATCCTGGAAGATGACCTGCATCGAGCGGCGCGCCTGGCGCATCGCGCTCGCATCGAGATCGAAGAGATCGCGGCCCTCGAAGCGCACGCGGCCGGCCGTCGCCTCGAGCAGGCGCAGCACGAGCCGGCCCGTGGTCGACTTGCCGCAGCCCGACTCGCCGACGAGCGCCAGCGTTTCGCCCGGCGCGAGCGCGAAGCTCACGCCATCCACGGCGCGCACCGCGCCGAAGTGCTTCACCAGGCCCTCGGCCTCGAGCAGCGCGCTCATGCCGCGATCCCGGCTTTTTCCTCGAGCGGCGCGTACCAGCACGCCGCCTCGTCGCCGGCGGTGATCGGCATGAGCGGCGGATCGTCCGCGCGGCACTTGTCGGTGGCGAACGGGCAGCGCGGCGTGAAGCGGCAGCCCGGCGGGATCTCGGCGGGGTTCGGCACCTGGCCCTGGATCGCCGTGAGCGTCTCGCTCTCGACGTGCAGCTTGGGGATCGAGCCCAGCAGGCCGATCGTGTACGGATGCTGGGGCCGCGCGAAGAGCTCGGCCACGGCCGCGCGCTCGACGATGCGTCCCGCATACATGACCGCGACGTCGTGCGCCATCTCCGCGATCACGCCGAGGTCGTGCGTGATGAGGATGATCGCCGCACCCGTCTCCTCGCGCAGCTCGCGCATCAGCTCGAGGATCTGGGCCTGGATCGTGACGTCGAGCGCGGTGGTCGGCTCGTCGGCGATCAGCAGGCGCGGCCGCAGCGCCAGCGCCATGGCGATCATCGCGCGCTGGCGCATGCCGCCGGAGAGCCGATGCGGATAGTCGTCGAAGCGCCGCTCGGGCGAGGGCATGCGCACGCGCTCGAGCATCTGGATCGCCTGGTGGCGCGCGGCTTCGCGGCCCACGGCGCGATGGCGCAGGATGCCCTCGACGATCTGGTCGCCGATGGTGAAGGCGGGATTGAGCGACGTCATCGGCTCCTGGAAGATCATCGAGATGCGGTCGCCGCGCACCGCCCGCATCTGCGCCGGAGCGAGGCGCCGCAGGTCCGCGCCCTCGAAGAGGATCTCGCCGGCCTCGATGCGCCCCGGCGGCGCGATGAGGCCCATAATCGAAAGCGCCGTCACGCTCTTGCCGCAGCCGGATTCGCCCACCAGGCCGAGCGTGCGGCCCGGCTCGATCGAGAAGCTCACGGCGTCCACCGCATTGAAGCGGCCCGCGTCGGTGCCGAACGACGTGCGCAAGCCGCGGATGTCGAGCAGCGCCGCCATTCAGCGCGCCCGGGCCGCGTTGAAGCGCGCGATCTCGGCTTCGATCGCCGCGCGGTCGGTGACGCCGGCGGCGTTCTCGCGGCTCGCGAGGCACGACACGAACGGCTGGAAGCGCTCGAGGCTCACGCCGTGGAGGCGCCGCAGCTCGGCGAGCGGCTCGGCGTGGTCGTCGACGCGAAGGTCGAGGAACGGATAGTCCTCGGTGGTGCAGACGAGGAGCGCCGCGGCCTGCTTGCCGCGCTTGTCGCCGCCGGCGGCCTCGCCGGCGTCCATCGCCGCGATGAGGCGCTCGGCGAACGCAAGCGCGGCGTTGTCCTCGTAGGCGCGCGCGCAACGCTCGATCACCTGCGCGCCGGCGAGCATGTTGCCGGCGACCGAGAAACCGTCGCCCGCGAGATGGCCGCACCACTCGATGCATTTCGATCCGGTGTGCGCGGCGGCGCGGCCCGCGGCATCGACGACGTGGAACTGGCGCACGTCGCGTCCGGGGTCCGCGGCGGTGAGACGCGCCACGATCCGCGAAGCGCTCGTTCCCGCTTCGAGCGCGGCGAGGCCATCGCGCACGTAGAGCGGATTCATCAGCGCCTGCGACGAAAGCGCTCCCTTGAAGCTCCTCGCGGCGGGACAAAGCGCGCCGACGGCGAAGAACCGGCTGGCGATGGCGACGCCGAAGGCGCCCGACGCATCACGCGCGACGATGGACCAGGTCATGCGGCGATTCTAGCGGGTTGAGCTACAGTTTCCGCATGGACATCCGCGAGCTCTTCGGCATCGACCTTCCCGTGATCCAGGCACCCATGGCCGGTGTGCAGCTCGGTGCGCTCGCCGCCGCGGTGAGCGAAGCGGGCGGCCTGGGATCGCTTCCGTGCGCGCTCCTGACGCCCGGGGGCATGACGAAGGAGCTCGACCTCATTCGCGCGCGCACGCGCCGTCCGATCAACGTGAACTTCTTCTGCCATGCCGAGCCGCCGTCCGACCCGGCGCGGGAGGCGGCTTGGCGCCGCGAGCTCGAACCTTACTACCGTGAATTCGGGATCGATCCGGCGAGCATCGGATCGGGACCGGGACGCGCACCGTTCAGCGGCGACAGCGCCGATGCGCTCGAGCCTTACCGTCCCGAGGTCGTGAGCTTCCATTTCGGGCTTCCCACCGCCGAGCTCTTGCGGCGCGTACGTTCGTGGGGCTCGCTCGTGATCGCTTCGGCCACGACAGTCGACGAAGCGCGGTGGCTCGAGTCCCACGGCGTCGCGGCGATCATCGCGCAGGGCGTCGAAGCGGGCGGCCACCGCGGCATGTTCCTCAGCGAGGACCTGACGACGCAGGTCGGCACGCTCTCGCTCGTGCCGCAGGTCGTCGCCGCTGTGAAGGTGCCCGTGATCGCCGCGGGCGGCATCGCGGATGCGCGCGGGGTGAAGGCCGCGATCGCGCTGGGCGCCGCGGGCGTACAGGCCGGGACCGCGTACCTCCTGTGTCCCGAAGCCACGACGTCCACGCTGCATCGCGCCGCGTTGAAGACCGAAGCGGCGCGGCACACGGCGCTCACCAATGTGTTCACGGGGCGGCCGGCCCGGTGCATCGTGAACCGGATCGTGCGCGAGAAGGGCCCGATCCATCCTGCCGTGCCTCGATTCCCTCTCGCCAGCGCGGCGATGGCGCCGCTGCGTGCGAAGGCCGAGGCGCGGGGATCGGCGGATTCGCGGTGCGCAAGGCGATCAGACGTCCGCCTCGATGAGGTGGCCCTTCTCTTCCATCCACGCGCGCCGTCCGCCGGCTTCGCCCTTGGCCATGAGGAGCCTGAAGACGCTGTGTGCCGCGTCACGCTCGGCGCTCGCGAGGCGCATCTCGATCAGCCGGCGCGTGTCCGGGTTCATGGTGGTCTCGCGCAGCTGCTCGGGGTTCATCTCGCCCAGGCCCTTGAAGCGGCCGATGTGGACGAGCGATTCGCGCACGCCTTCGTCCTTCAGCTTCTCGAGGATCTGGTCGCGCTCCGCATCGTCGAGCGCGTACAGGCGCCGCTCCGCTTTCACCTTGCCGTGCGGCGCCACGCGGATCGAGTAGAGCGGCGCCTGCGCGACGAAGACGTGGCCCTTGTCGATGAGCCTCGGGAAGTGGCGGTAGAAGAGCGTGAGCAGCAGCGTCTGGATGTGCGAGCCGTCCACGTCCGCGTCGGCCATGATGATCACCTTGCCGTAGCGCAGGTTGTCGAGCACGGCATCCGGCGCCCCGGGATCGTGCGGGTCGATGCCCAGCGCCACCGCGATGTCGTGCACCTCGGTGTTGGCATAGAGCTCCTGCGGCGACACCTCGAACGTGTTGAGCACCTTGCCCTTCAGCGGCAGGATCGCCTGGTACTGGCGATCGCGTCCCTGCTTGGCCGAGCCGCCGGCGGAATCGCCCTCGACGAGGAAGACCTCGTTGCGCGTCATGTCCTGCGATTCGCAATCGGTGAGCTTGCCCGGCAGCACCGCCACGCCCGAGCCGCGCCGTTTCTCCACCACCTTGCCGGCCTTCTGCCGCGCCGTGGCCGCGCTGATCGCGAGCTGAGCGATTCTGCGTCCTTCCTCGACGTTCTGGTTCAGCCACGCGTCGAGCGGGTCCTTCACCCGCGAGGCGATGAGCTTCACCGCTTCGCGCGACGAGAGGCGCTCCTTGGTCTGGCCCTGGAACTGGGGATCGAGGATGCGCCCGGACAGCACGTAGCGCAGCGCCTTCCACACGTCCTCCGATTGCAGGCTCACGCCGCGCGTGAGGAGCTCGTGGTGCTCGCAGAATTCCTTGACCGATTCGTAGACGGCATTGCGCAGTCCCGCCTCGTGCGTGCCGCCGAGCGCCGTCGGGATGAGGTTCACGAACGATTCGCCTTCACCGCCCGCTTCGGCCCACGCGATCGCCCACGCGGCGCCTTCGCCCTGCGCGAACTGCGCATCGTCGGCGCCGACGTACGATTCGCCGGCGAATATCGCGCTCACGTATCCGCCGGCGTCCGCGAGGCTCTCGCGCAGGTAGGCGGAGAGGCCGCCTTCATATTTCCATTTGCGCTCATCCTTCTTGGCCTCGTCGGTGAGCGACACCTCGAGGCCCGGAAGCAGCACCGCCTTGGCGCGCAGCAGCGCTTCGAGGTCCGCGCGCTTGACGGTCGGATGGTCGAAGTACTTGGGATCGGGCCACGCGCGCACCCAGGTGCCGCTCGTGCGCGGGCCGGCCTTGCCGGCCTTCTTCAGCTTCGAGGTGACGTCACCGCCCGCGAACACGATCTCGTGGACGGCGCCCTCGCGCGTCACGCGCACTTCCATGCGCTTGGACAGCGCGTTGGTGACCGACACGCCGACGCCGTGCAATCCGCCGGAGAACGCGTAGGGGCCGCCGCCTTTCTTGTCGAACTTGCCGCCCGCGTGCAGCCGCGTGAAGACGACTTCCACGGTGGGCGCCTTCTCGACCGGGTGTGGGCCGACCGGAATGCCGCGGCCGTCGTCCTCGACGCTCACCGAGCCGTCGGCGTGCAGCGTGACGTCGATGTGCTTCGCGAAGCCGCCGAGCGCCTCGTCGGCGGCGTTGTCGATGACTTCCTGGATGATGTGCAGCGGGCTGTCGGTGCGCGTGTACATGCCGGGGCGCGCGCGCACCGGCTCGAGGCCCTTGAGGACCTTGATCGACTGCTCGTCGTAGCGGGTCACCCGGCTATTTTATCGCTAGCCGCACCACACCTCGCGCGAGATGTCCACGATGAGGCGCAGCTTCGCCGCCTGCGCCTCGCGATGGATCTCGTTGCCGTGCACGGTGCTCGAGAACCCGCATTGCGGCGAGAGGCAGAACTGGTCGAGCGGCGCGTACTTCGCGGCCTCGTCGATGCGCCGCTTGATGGCGTCCTTCGATTCGAGGTCGTCGAGCTTCGTGGTGACGAGCCCCAGCACCATCGTCTTGCCCTTCGGCAGGAAGCGCAGCGGCCTGAAGTCGCCCGAGCGCTCGTCGTCGTACTCGAGGAAGTAGCCGTCGACGTTCAATTCGTTGAACAGCACCTCGGCGACCGGCTCATAGCCGCCTTCGGCCACCCACGCGCTCTTGAAGTTGCCGCGGCACAGGTGCGTGCAGATCGTCATGTTCTTCGGCTTTTCGGCGATGGCGGCGTTGATGAGCTTCGCGTAGTCGCGCGGCAGGTGGTCGGGATCGAGGCCGCGCCCGCGCGCCGCCTCGCGCATCTTCGGGTCGCACAGGTAGGCGAGGTTGGTGTCGTCGAGCTGCAGGTAGGTGAGCCCCGCCTCGCCCAGCTGCCGGATTTCTTCGCGATAGGCGGCGGCGACGTCGGCGAAGAAATCGTCGAGGTCGGGATAGGCCTGCCTGCTGATGCCCTCGCGTCCGCCCCGGAAGTGCAGCATGGTGGGCGAGGGGATCGAGACCTTCGGCGTTTCCTTCGTCACGGACTTGAGGAACTTGAAGTCCTCGAGCTGGATCGGCTTCGCGTGCTTCACCTTGCCGGTGACCTTGAGCACGGGAGGCGCGAAGCCCACGTCGCCGCGCTTGGTATGGAACTGCGAGGTGAATCCGGTGTGCGTCTCGACGCCGTCGAGCTGCTCGAGGAAATCGATGTGGAAATACTCGCGCCGGAATTCGCCGTCCGTGATGCCGTTCAGGCCCAGGCCTTCCTGGAACTTCACGATGTCTCGGATGGCTTCGTCCTCGACCTTGCGCAGCTCCTGGGCGGAGATCTCGCCCTTGGCCTTGCGCTCGCGTGCCTCGATGAGGTTCTTCGGGCGCAGGAAGCTGCCGACGTGGTCGGCGCGGAACGGCGGCCTTGCGCGTGCGCTCATCAACCCGGGTCCTTCACGTTCTCGATCTTGTCGAACTCGATGTTCCAGATCTTGCCGTCCTTCATCTCGCAGCGGCGGATGTAGATGTTCTGCACCACGTCGCGCGTCGCCGGATCGATCGAGATCGGGCCGCGCGGGCTCAGCCACTTGAGGCCGCGCGCGGCGTCCACAAGCTGCTCGCCCGTGCCGCTGCCGCCGGTCTTCTTCAGCATCTCGTAGATCACGTGCATGCCGTCGTAGCCGTTGATGGCCATGAAGTTCGGCCGCATCCCCGGGTTCGCCTTCATGAAGGCATCCACATACGCCTTGTTCTCCGGCGAGTCGTGCGCCGCGGAATAGTGGTGCGAGGTGATGGCGCCAAGCGCCGACGGCCCGATCGCCTCCAGCAGGTCGTCGTCGAGGATGTCGCCGGTGCCGATCAACTTGATGCCAGCCTCCTTGAGGCCGCGCTCCTGGAACTGCTTCATGATCGCCGCGCCCTGGCCCGACGGAACGAAGATGAACGCCGCCTGCGGCTTGGCGTCCTTGATGCGCTGCAGAAACGGCGAGAAATCCGGGTTCTGGAGCGGCGTGCGCATCGACTCGATGATCGTCCCGCCGCCCTCGGTGAAGAACTTGATGAAGGTCTTCTCACACTCGAGGCCCGGCGCGAACTCGGTCACGCTCGAGACCACGCGCTTGATGCCGTTCCTGGTCGCCCACTGCGCGATCGGAGCGGTGATTTGCGGCACCGTAAAGCCGGCGCGCACGATGAACGGAGAGCGTTGCGGAATGACCGAAGTGGCACCGCCCATGACGATCATCGGCGTCTTCGATTCGGTGGCGACGGGCGCCGTGGCGAATGCAAGGGGCGTGAGGCCGAAGCCGGCGAGGAACATCACGTTGTCGCGCGCGATCAGCTCCTGGGCCAGACGCTTCGTCGTCTCGGGAGCGAGCCCCGTGTCGTCGCGCACCAGCAGCTCGACCTTCCGGCCGCCGGCCGAATCGCCGTTGCGCGCCATGTAGAGGCGCACCGCGGCCTCGATCTGGCGGCCGGTCGAGGCGAAGGGACCGGTGAGGGGCAGGATCAGCCCGACGCGCGCCGGCTCGGCTCCCAGCACGGCGGGCGCGAAGGCCGATCCGGCCAGGGCCGCGGAACCTTTCAGGAATGCACGTCTCGATGCTAGGGAATGCCGCATGGGTGGTCTCCTCCGGGGCGGTCTTCGGGGGAATGCTAACCTGATCGGCGACTTCGCTCCCGCCATGGCCGCCAAGCCGAAGCATTTCTCCATGATCCGCGGGTTCCACCTCGCGGACTTCTTCACCCTCGCCAACGCCGCGTGCGGGACGGCATGCATCTTCCTCGCGATGCTCTACGCCGCGACCGAGTCGCTCGCCTATTTCCTGGCCGCCGCCGTGATGGCGCCCGCGGCATTCGTGTTCGACGTCTTCGACGGCAGGATCGCGCGCTGGCGCCAGCAGCATTCGGCGCTCGGCCGCGAGCTCGACTC
>WNFI01071460.1_pt1 | contig 10434 bp, 7 predicted proteins | sample 5400471 | NCBI WGS metagenome assembly WNFI01 (sample SAMN13153348, study PRJNA577476) | soil metagenome | isolation source: 100 cm saprolite on Douglas fir-dominated hillslope | place: USA:California | collected 2013-09-17 | reverse complement strand
CGGCGAATCGCTTCCCAGCAGGAATTCGGTGACGAGACCGCCGCGGGTGATTCCCATCCACGTGCCGCCCGCCTGGAGGTCGCGCCCGGCGAGCAGCTCCGGATGGTCAGGCCACCAGTGGGCCGGCTCGGCCGCCCGGTCGCGCCATTCGTCGCGATTGGCCGCGACCACGAGGGGCAGGTCGGCGCGCGCCTGCCAGGCGAGGACGATGAGGCACATGCCGCCCCTAGCTCTCCTTCTTGATCTTCGCGAGGAGCTCGGCGTAGCGCTCGTTATCGAACGGCGTCGCCTCGGACATCATGCGGTTCATCTCGACCCGCAGGGCCGCGGCGATGAGCTGCAGGGCATGGTTGCGCGGATTTCCCTCGGCGATGAGCCGGTCGTAGGTCGCCTTGGTCTCGGGCGGATCCCCGGTCTCGAGCTGGTTCATCACCGTATCGAGGAAAGCATCCCTGACGGTCTTGTCTTCCATGCAAACCTCCCACGGATGTGGCCTGAATGGTTATTTTGACACGTTGGATGCTCATTGCATCCGGCCCGGCAGCCAGGTGACGATGCCGGGGAAAAAGTAGATCAGCGCGACCGCCACCACCATCAAGAAGAACAGGGGCATCGACACGCGCGCGATCCAGGTGATTTCCCTCCTGGTCATGCCCTGCAGCACGAAGAGGTTGAATCCGACGGGTGGAGTGATCTGCGCCATCTCCACCACCAGCACGATGAAGATCCCGAACCACACGAGGTCGATGCCGGCCTTCACGATGGTGGGAAGGATCACCCCCATGGTGAGCACCACCATCGAGATCCCGTCGAGGAAGCAGCCGAGAATGATGTAGAAGACCATCAGCCAGAACAGCAGCCAGAGCTGCGAGAGTCCCATCCCGGTGATGAACTCGGCGAGCCGGCGCGGCAGTCCGATGTAGCCCATCGACAGCGTGAGGAAAGAGGCGCCGGCGAGGATCAGCGCGATCATGCAATACAGGCGCGTGGCGCCCATGAGGCTCTCGGTGAACACTTTCGCGCTCATCGAGCCCTGGATCCACGACAGCGCCAGCGCGCCGACCACGCCCAGCGCCGCGGCTTCGGTGGCGGTCGCGATGCCCACGTAGATCGATCCGAGCACCAGCGCGATGAGCGCGACTACCGGGATCAGGTGGCGCGAGGCATGGACCTTTTCACCGAGGGACATCGCGCGGTCCGGGGGCGGAATCTTTCCCGGGTTGAGCAACGCCCAGACGATGGTGTAGCCCATGAAAAGGCCCGCGAGCATCAGCCCCGGAACCACGCCGGCGATGAAAAGCCGCGTGATCGAGACATCCGCGCTCACCCCGTAGACGATCATGATGATCGAGGGCGGAATGAGAAGGCCCAGGGTCCCGGCGCCGGCCAGCGTTCCGATGGTCATGTCTTCCGGGTAGCCGCGCCTCTTCAGCTCCGGCAGCGTCATCTTGCCGATCGTGGCGCAGGTTGCCGCGCTCGAGCCCGAGACCGCCGCGAAGATGGTGCAGCCGATGATGTTGGTGTGCAGCAGCCGCCCGGGAAGCTTGGAGAGCCAGGGCGCCAGTCCCTTGAACATGTCCTCCGAGAGCTTGGTGCGGAAAAGGATTTCTCCCATCCACACGAAGAGCGGCAGCGCGGTGAGCGTCCACGACGACAGCGATCCCCAGATGGTGACCGCCATCGCGTCGCCCACCGGGCGGCTGGTGAAAAGCTGCATCCCGATCCATGCGACGCCGAGAAGCGAGAGCCCGATCCAGAGCCCGCTCGCCAGGAGCAGGAAGAGGAATGCGATGAGCAGGACGGTGACGAGGAGGTCCATGCCCTACTCGATCGCCTTCAGCTCGTCGATCGGCGCGCGGGGGAGCGCGCGGCCGCGGATCACCAGGATGAAATCGTCGACCATCGCCACCAGGAGGACCACCGCGCCGAGCGCCATCGCGATCTGCGGGATCCACAGCGGGGTCGCGTCATTGCCCTGCGAGATGTCGTGGAACGCCAGCGATTGCCACACGAGCCGCACGCTGTAGAAAGCGAGCACGGCGCAGAAGAAAGTCCCCGCGGCGTGGCTCCACAGCTCGAGGGGCCGCTTGAGGCGCCCGCCGAACCGCTCGAGCACGAGAGTGACGCGAATGTGCTCGCCGCGCTTCAACGTGTGCGCGAGGGCGAGGAAGCTCGTCGCGGCCATGCAATAGCCCGCGTAGGCGTCGGAACCGCGCAGGTTGAACCCGGCGAGCCGGCCCACGACGCTCGCGAGCACCATGAGGAGGATCCCCACCATGAAAAACGCCGCGAGATAACCCGCGGCGTCGTAGAGGGTGTCGAGGGCCTTGCGCACTATCTGTGGTACGCGTCGACGATCGCCTTGCCATCCGCGCCGGCGCTCGCCATCCATTCCGCGGTCATGGTGTCGCCGATCTTCTTGAAGTCGGCCTTGAGCTGCGCGGAGGGCGGCGCCACGCTCATCCCGTTCTTCGCGAGCTGCTCCAGGTACCACTTGTTCTTTTCCTCCGATGCCTTCCAGCCCCGCGCCTCGGCATCGGCGGCGGCCTTGAGCAGCGCCTGCTGCGCGGGCTTGTCGAGCGCGTCGAAGGCCTGCTTGTTCACGAACACGATGTTCTTCGGAAGCCACGCCTGCGTGTCGTAGTAGTTCTTCACGACTTCCCACGCCTTGGTGTCGAAACCGGTCGCGCCCGAGGTGATGTTCGCGTTCACCGCGCCGGTGGCGAACGCCTGCGCGAGCTCGGCGACCTGGATGGTCACCGGCTGCGCGCCGGCGAGCTCCGCGATGCGCGAGGTGTAGGGGTTGTAGGTGCGCATCTTGAGCCCCTTCATGTCGGCGACCGAATGGAGGGGCTTGCTCGAATAGATGCCCTGCGGCGGCCAGGGGACGGAATAGAGGATCATCAGGCCTTGCCTGGCGAAACGATCCTCCAGGGCCTTGCGCGAGGCTTGCCAGAGCCTGGCCGCGTCGGCATAGCTGGTGGCGAGGAACGGCACGGAGTCGACGCCGAAGATGGGGTCCTCGTTCGAATAGCCGGAGATGAGAATCTCGCCGATCTGCGCCTGACCGCCCTGCACCGCGCGCTTGATCTCGGGCGCCTTGAAGAGCGAGGCGCTCGAATGCACCGTGATCTTGAGCCTGCCGGCGGTCGCCTTGTCGACGTCCGCGGCGAACTGCATCACGTTCTCGGTGTGGAAGTTGGTCGCCGGGTACGGCGTGGGCATGTCCCACTTGGTCTGCGCCATGGCGGCGGCGCAGGATGCGGCGGCAACGGCGGCGACGAGCGCCTTGATGGGCTTCATGGGTTTTCTCCTCGGGGTGTGGGGGCAAGCTAACAAAGGCGGGGGTGCGTGTCAAAATGAGATTCCGATGAAGACCACCCTTTGGATGGGAGTGGCGGCCGCGGCCGCCGCGCTGGGCGCGAGCGCCCATCCCCACGGCGAGCAGTGGGCCCTGGCGAACGAATACCCCGCGGCGTCGATCACCGCCGAGGGCGACGCCCGCTTTGCGAAGCTCGTGGCCGACCACACGCGCGGCAAGCTCTCGATCGTCACCATGCCGGAGGCGAAGCTCGGTTACAAATCGCGCGAGCAGCTGCGGGCCGTGGCCGACGGCCGGATCGCGATGGCGACGACCTTCGGCGGCGCGCTGGGCGACGACGAGCCGATCCTGGCGCTTTCCTCGCAGCCTTTCGTCGTCGCGGATCTCGCGCAGGCGAAGGCGCTCTACGCCACGGCGCGCCCCGCGTACGAGGCCGCTTTCGCCCGCCACAACCAGAAACTGCTGTTCGCCACACCGTGGCCCGCGTCGGGAATCTGGACGAAGACGCCGGCGACCTCTCCGGAGATGCTTGAAACGCTGCACATCCGCACCTACGACAAGACGAGCACGGAGGTCTTCTCGCGCCTGGGCGCGACTCCCGCCGTGGTCTCGTTCGCGGACCTGGCGCCGAAGCTCGCGAACGGCGAGATCGACGCGGTGCTCTCGTCGGGCGACGGCGGCGCCGGGCGCAGGCTCTGGGAGCGCCTGCCGTATTTCACCGCGATCAACTACGCGATCCCGCTGAGCTTCACGACGGTGAATCGCGACAAGTGGCAGGCGCTCGACGCCGGGACGCGGCGCGCGGTCGAGGAAGCGGCGGCCGAAGCCGAGGCTTGGCAGTGGCAGGCCGCCGCGGGGCGGGTGGAAGAAAACTACGCGCGCATGCGCGCCAACGGCATGACCATCGCGACTGATGTATCGCCCGCGTTGCGGGCAAGCCTGCGCGAGGCCGGAAGGGCCGCGGCCGAGGAGTGGGCGGCGCAGGCGGGATCGGAGGCGCGCGCGTTGCTGGATCGCCGATGAGCGCGGGCTGGCAGTTCTGGATCGACCGCGGCGGGACGTTCACCGACGTCGTCGCGAGAACGCCCAACGGCGAGCTCGCCACCCACAAGCTGCTCTCGGAGAATCCCGGGCAATACCAGGATGCGGCGATCGCCGGAATCCGCCATCTGTTGAAGGTGCCCGGCGGACGGGCGATTCCGGTCGAGAAGATCGACGCGGTGAAGATGGGAACCACGGTGGCGACCAACGCGCTGCTCGAGCGCAAGGGCGAAGCGACGGTGCTGTTCATCACTCGCGGCTTTCGCGACCAGCTGCGCATCGCCTACCAGAACCGGCCGCGCATCTTCGACCGCAACATCCGCCTGCCGGAGCTGCTCTACCGGAAGGTGGTCGAGGTTGGCGAGCGCGTGAGCGCCCGCGGCGACGTCGTCACGCCGCTGGACGAAGCGAGCGTTGCGCGCGACCTCGCCGCGGCGCTCGCCGAGGGCTATCGCTCGATCGCGATCGTCTTCCTGCACGGCTACCGCTTTCCCGCGCACGAGGCGCGCGTCGCCGCACTGGCGCGGGAGGCGGGATTCGACCAGGTGTCAGCTTCGCACGTCGTCTCTCCCCTCATGAAGATCGTCGGGCGGGGCGACACGACGGTGGTCGATGCGTACCTCTCGCCGATCCTGAGACGCTACGTCGACCAGGTGGCCGAAGAATTGACCCTCTCCCCCCTGGTGGACTCCCCCGCATCCGCGCAACGGGGAGGGAGTCCGGGCCCGCGTCTCATGTTCATGCAGTCCAACGGCGGCCTGACCGACGCGCGTCGCTTCCAGGGCAAGGACTCGATCCTCTCGGGTCCGGCGGGAGGGATCATCGGCATGGTGCGCACCTCGGAAGCCGCGGGCTTCTCGAAGGTGATCGGCTTCGACATGGGCGGCACCTCGACCGATGTGTCGCACTACGCGGGCGAGCTCGAGCGCGAATTCGAGACGCTCGTGGCGGGCGTGCGCATGAGAGCGCCGATGATGTCGATCCACACCATCGCCGCCGGCGGCGGGTCGATCCTCTTCTTCGACGGCCAGCGCCAGCGCGTGGGCCCCGACTCCGCGGGCGCCAACCCGGGTCCCGCGAGCTATCGCCGCGGCGGCCCGCTCACCGTGACCGACTGCAACGTGATGCTGGGCAAGATCCAGCCCGCCTATTTCCCGAAAGTGTTCGGGCCGCGCGGCGACGAGGCGCTCGACGCCGCGGTCGTGCGCGAGAAGTTCGCGGAGCTCGCTGCCGAGATCGCCCGCGCTACGGGCAAGCCGCAGACCCCCGCGTCGGTCGCCGAAGGGTTCCTGCGCATCGCGGTGGCCAACATGGCGAACGCGATCAAGTTTATCTCGGTGCAGCGCGGGCACGACGTGACCGGGTACACGCTCGCCTGCTTCGGCGGGGCGGGCGGGCAGCATGCGTGCCTCGTGGCCGACGAGCTCGGCATGAAGCGCGTCTACATCCATCCGCTCGCCGGCGTGCTTTCGGCGTACGGGATGGGCCTCGCGCAGATTCGCGCATTGCGCGAGGAGGCCGTGGAGCGCCGCCTGGACGACGCGCTCCTCGACGTGGAGGAAAAGTGCGTGCGGCTGGGCGAGCAGTGCGTGCGCGAGCTCGCGGAGCAAGACGTTGCCTTCGAGCGCCTCGAGAAGCGCGTGCACTTGAAATACGACGGGACCGACACCTCGCTCGCGGTGCCGCTCGACACGATCGCGGCGATGCGCGCGGAGTTCGAGCGCCTCTACCGCAGCCGCTTCAGCTTTCTCATGCCCGACCGCGCTCTCGTCGCCGAGGCGGTATCCGTCGAGGCCATCGGGCGCGCCGACGCTCCCGCGGGATTCATCGTCGCAAGCCCCGTGTCGCTCGGCAAGCCCGCCGCCGTGGCGCAGGCGACCATGACCACGGGCGGGACGCCGTATCCGACCCCGGTGTACGTGCGCGACAACCTCGCCCCGGGCACGCGCATCGCCGGGCCCGCGATCATCGCCGAGCGCAACGCGACGACGGTGGTCGAGCCCGAGTGGGAAGCGCGCGTCACGGAGCTGAACCACCTGGTGCTCGAGCGCGTGACGCAGAGGAAGGCGCAATACGCCCTCGGCACCACCGCCGACCCGGTGATGCTGGAAGTCTTCAACAACCTCTTCATGTCGATCGCCGAGCAGATGGGCGTGCGCCTCGCGCAGACCGCCTATTCGGTCAACATCAAGGAACGCCTCGACTTCTCGTGCGCGCTCTTCGACGCCGCGGGCAACCTCATCGCCAACGCGCCCCACATGCCGGTACATCTGGGCTCCATGGGCGAGAGCATCAAGACGGTGATCGCGAAGAACGCCGGAAAGATGAAGCCGGGCGACGTGTACGTGTTGAACGACCCGTACAACGGCGGCACCCACCTACCCGACGTCACTGTGATCACGCCGGTTTATCTCGAGGAAGGTGGCGGCGTTTATCCGCGTTCAGGTGATGATCCTGCAGGCGCTTCGCGACCACGGGATTCAAAGCCTTTGTTTTATGTAGGATCGCGGGGCCACCACGCGGATATTGGCGGGATCACTCCCGGCTCGATGCCGCCGTTCTCGAAGAACGTCGAAGAGGAAGGGGTCCTTCTCGACAACGTGAAGTTGGTCGAGAACGGCCGCATGCTCGAGAGCGAGATGCGCCGCCTGCTCGCCGCGGCCCGCTACCCGGCGCGCAACCCCGACCAGAACATCGCCGATTTGCGCGCGCAGATCGCCGCGAACGAGAAGGGCGTTCAGGAGCTCAAGCGCATGGTCGCGCACTTCGGCCTGGACGTGGTGAAGGCTTACATGCGCCACGTCCAGGACAACGCCGAGGAGTGCGTGCGCCGCGTCATCGGCGTCCTGAAGGACGGAGAATTCGCCTACGAGATGGATAACGGCGCGGTCATTCGGGTGAAGATTACAATCGGTCCCGACCGGCGTAGCGCCACGATCGATTTCACCGGCACCAGCGCGCAGCTCGAGAGCAACTTCAACGCGCCCTCGGCGGTAGCCTACGCCGCCGTCCTCTACGTCTTCCGCACCCTCGTCGACGACGACATCCCGCTCAACGCCGGCTGCCTGAAGCCGCTTGAGGTAATCATCCCCGAAGGCTCGATGCTCAATCCGCGCCCGCCCGCGGCGACCGTCGCCGGTAACGTCGAGACTTCGCAGTGCCTCACCGACGCGCTCTACGGGGCGCTCGGCCTCATGGCGGCGTCGTACGGCACGATGAACAACTTCACGTTCGGCAACGACCGCTATCAGTATTACGAGACAGTCTCCGGCGGCACCGGCGCGGGTCCCGGCTTCAATGGCACCGACACGGTGCAGGCGCACATGACCAATTCACGCCTTACCGATCCGGAGGTGCTCGAGTGGCGCTACCCGGTGCGAATAGACGAGCACTCGATCCGCCGCGGGAGCGGCGGGGCGGGAAAGTGGCACGGAGGCAACGGCGCGACACGCAGAGTGCGCTTCCTCGAGCCCATGACCGCGGCGATCCTTGCCGGGCATCGCCGCATTCCACCCTATGGAATGGCGGGCGGGTCGCCGGGTGCGGTGGGAGCGAACTGGGTGGAGCGCGCCGACGGCACGCGCACCGACCTGTCATTCGCCGACGAGACGCAAATGAACGCCGGGGATGTCTTCGTGATCGACACGCCCGGTGGTGGCGGCTTCGGGAGCGCCTAGGGCGCGGCAATCCACAACTGGTTGGGTTTGCCGACGGCGCCGCACCCGTAGAGGATGATCGGCGTGCCGTTGGCGGGATTCTCCCCCTTCACGTCGGCGCAGAGCTGCGTGCCGGACACGACGAGCCGGCCGTTGCGCGATTCCCAACGCTCGTCGTTGCCGGAGTGACAATCCCACAGCAGCAACTGCCGGCCCGCTTCGAGCTTGCCGTTGTCGACCGCCAGGCACAGACCGCCTGCCTCGCTCTCCAGGCGGCCATTCGCGAACTTCCATTTCTGGTTCGCGCTCCCGGTGCACTCCCAGAGGCGGATCTTCGATCCCTTGCCGGCTTCCTGCTTGCCCGCGAGCCATTGGGCGTCGAGGCACTTGCCGGACAGCCCCTTGAGGGACGCGTACTTGGGCTGGGTCTTCCCGCCTTCAGGCGGCCGAAGCGGCGGCGTGGGCGCGGTGGGCGCGAGCTGCGTGACGATGAGGCCGATCTTGCGGAAGCCCACCGTGCTCGCTTCCAGGTGGCCTTGCATCACCAAAGGCGAGGTGTACGAGGCATGGCGATCCATTCCGGCAAGAACCTTGATGTCACCGTGGCTCAGGTTCGGATTCGCCTGCAGGGCTCGCGCGACCATTCCCGCCTGGTACGCGGCGATGACGAACTGCGAACAGAACATTTCGCTCCAATGCGCGGGCCCGCCGGGGACGTTGGCGGCCTTGCCGTAGGCCAACGCCTCCTTTTGGGCATTCGATCCGAAGTTCGAGTTGTGGAACGGCACGTCCCAGGGCAATTTGTATCCCATGCGCATGGTGGACCACGTGCGCGCGACCTTCGCCGCATCGACGCCGAAGCGCGGGTCGTTGGGCCGGTAGACGATCCAGATGTAGCCCGCATGATGCGCGAGCTTGCGCAAGCCGACGCCCGCGTTGTCTTCGTCCGACTTGCCGTGCGCTTCCGCGGTCTCCCCGTTGCCCACATACATGGCGACGTGCACGGCGGCGGGAGTGCCCTTGGCCGCCGCCTCGCTGAAGCCCTTGTACCACTGCTGGATCGCCGTTTCCGAGACGGTGATGCCCCAGCTGGAGGCCTGTGACTTCGTGTTGATCAGTTTGATCATCACGTCCCCGGGCTGCAGCACCTGCTCGGCATTGACGCTGGACACAGGCCTCACCAGCTCGGCCGATAGGGCGAGCGGTGCGGCCGCGAAGGCGAAAGCGGCGGCGAGGGCGCTCGCCAGTCGTGCGCGGTTGGAAGCGGGGGTCGTGTGAGCCTCCTGCCTTTCTTCGTTGCAGGTTTTCGCGCCCCATGATGCGCCGGGACGGGGAATTGCGCTCGATCCCGTCCCTGGTTGACATTTGTTGTAAATCGGCGACGCGATAATGCGAGTGTGCGAAATTTAACTTCCTCGCGATTTGCGCTGCGTATAAAATAAGCACCTTTTCCGCCGCCGTGAGTCTCACGCGTGACGGACAAAGTGAAACCGGCGAGCGAAATTGAAGATCGGTCCCATCCAGCTCAGGAACAACCTCATCGTCGCGCCCATGGCGGGCGTGACCGATCGGCCGTTCCGCAGCCTGTGCAAGAAGCTGGGCGCGGGCATGGCCGTCTCCGAGATGGTCGCGTCCAACTCGCTGCTGTGGGGCTCCGAGAAGACCATCCGGCGCGGCAACCACGAGGGCGAGGTCGAGCCCAAGGTGATCCAGATCGCCGGCGCGAACCCCGCGATGATGGCCGAGGCGGCGCGGTACAACGTCGACAGCGGCGCCCACATCATCGACATCAACATGGGCTGCCCGGCGAAGAAGATCTGCAACGTCTACGCGGGCTCCGCGCTCTTGAAGGACGAGCTTCTCGTGGCGCGGATCGTAGACGCCGTGGTGAGGGCGGTGAACGTCCCCGTCACGCTCAAGATCCGTACCGGGTGGGACAGGGAGAACCGCAACGCCATCCGCATCGCGCGCATCGCCGAGGACCATGGCATCCAGGCGCTCGCCATGCACGGGCGCACGCGCGCCTGCATGTACACGGGGGATGCCGAGTACGACACCATTCGCGCGGTGAAGCGATCGGTGCGCATCCCCGTGGTCGCCAACGGCGACATCGAGACGCCCGAGAAGGCGAAGCACGTCCTCGAATACACCGGCGCCGACGCGATCATGATCGGGCGCGCCGCACAGGGGCGTCCCTGGATCTTCCGCGAGATCGACCACTATTTGAAAACCGGCACGAAGCTGCCGCCACCCGAAGTGGCGGAGATCCGCGACGTGCTGGTCGGACACCTGCATGACCTGTATGCCTTCTACGGCTACGAGCGCGGCACGCGGGTGGCCCGCAAGCACATCAGCTGGTACACGAAAGGACTCAAGAACTCCGCCGTGTTCCGCGCCCGCATGAATACCCTCGAG
>WNFI01059523.1_pt1 | contig 10435 bp, 8 predicted proteins | sample 5400471 | NCBI WGS metagenome assembly WNFI01 (sample SAMN13153348, study PRJNA577476) | soil metagenome | isolation source: 100 cm saprolite on Douglas fir-dominated hillslope | place: USA:California | collected 2013-09-17 | reverse complement strand
TCTGATCGCGCCGCGGCCCGGGTTCCTCGAGCGCCTGCGCGAGCTGTGCACGCGGCACGGCGCGGTGCTGATCTTCGATGAAGTGATGACGGGCTTTAGGGTCGGACTGCAAGGCGCCCAGCAGCTCTACGGAGTGCGGGCGGACCTGGTCACGCTCGGCAAGATAATCGGCGGTGGGATGCCCCTGGGAGCATTCGGCGGCCGCCGCGACATCATGGGGAAAATCGCGCCGCTGGGGCCCGTGTACCAAGCCGGTACGCTGTCGGGCAATCCGCTCGCGGTCGCCGCGGGACTTGCGACCTTGAAAAAACTCGAAGCGCCGGGTTTCTATGAACAGCTTGCCGCGACCGCGCGCACGCTCTGCGACGGTCTTGCCTCATCTGCGCGCAGACGCGGCATTGTGTTTTCGGCGCAGTCCGTGGGAGGCATGTTCGGCCTGTATTTTCGGGCCGTGCCGCCTTCGACCTACGCCGAGGTCATGCAATGCGACAAGGAGGCGTTCAACCGCTTTTTCCACGCCATGCTCGAGCGCGGCGTGTATCTGGCGCCATCCGCATACGAGGCAGGCTTCGTCTCCTCGGCGCACTCCGAAGCTGACGTCGCGAGCACGATTGCGGCGGCCGGCTCCGCGTTCCGTTCAATATCCTAGAGCAGGCTCACGCCGCGTCCCGGGCGTTTCGCACATGCGCAGGTCACACCAGGAATAGCGTCGCCAAACCCAGGAAAATGAAAAACCCGCCGCTGTCGGTGATGGCCGTGATCAGGACCGAGGAGCCGAGCGCCGGGTCGCGCCCGAACCGAATCATGGTGAGCGGGATCAGCACTCCGGCGATCGCGGAAAGAACAAGGTTCAACGTCATCGCCGCCGTCATGACCAGACCGAGCGAGACCTTCTGATAGAGCCAATAGGCGATCAGACCGAGCGCGCTGCCCCAGATAAGGCCGTTCAGAAGCGAGACGCCCAGCTCCTTTGCGAGCAGCTTTTTTGCGTGCTCCCTTTGCAAAAGCGGTGACGAGATTGATCGCCAGCCACGACCAGCGGTTCTTCACGCTCGCCCAGACCGAGGAAAAAACGTCCTCCTCCTCGCGCAGTCCGGCTTGGGTGAGGAGTTCGCTCTCGCTCTTGCTGCGGATGAAGTCCACGACCTTGTCCACCGTGACGCGACCGACGAGTTTGCCTTGCTCGTCCACGACCGGTGCCGAAACCAGGTCATAGCGCTCGAACGCCTTGGCGGCGTCTTGCGCCTTGTCCCCGGATTGAAGCGTGACGACGTCGCCCACCATGACCTTTCCGACGTTATGCTCGAGTTCGGAGACGATCAGTTTGGAGAGCGGCAGCACGCCTTTCAGGCGCTCATCGCGGTCGACGACGAAAATCTGGTCGGTGTGGTGCGGCAACGCGTCGAAGCGCCGCAGATACCGCGTGACGGTCTCGATCGCGGTGTCCTCGCGCACGCTGACCACGTCGAAATCCATAAGGGCGCCGACGGCGTCCTCGGGATACGACATTGCCGCGCGCAACTGCTCGCGTTCCTCGACGGGCAAGGCTTGGAAGACATCGTGAATGACCTCCTCGGGGAGGTCCGGCGCGAGGTCGGCGATCTCGTCGGCCTCCAGCTGCTCGGTTGCAGCGACGAGCTCCTGCAGGTCCATGCTGCGGATGAGCGTCTCGCGTACCGCATCCGAGGCTTGCAGCAGGATCTCGCCGTCGCGCTCCGCCTTGACGAGATTCCAGACAACCAGGCGTTCCTCGAGCGGAAGCGACTCCAGCACGTAGGCGATGTCGGCCGGATGCATGGAGTCGAGCTTCGCGCGAAGCTCTGCGACGTTCCGCCGGTGCACGAGAGACTCCACCAGCTCGTGTTTCGGCATTTCCTGGCGCTCCACCAGGCGCTCGACTAGGCGGTGCCGCCGCAGGAGCTCTTGAACCTCACGCAAGTCGGCCTGGAGGTCTTCGAGCTCCTTCTTCGGGCTGAGAGTTTCGATCATGCGCCGGCGCTTCGACGTGGACTGGACCCGTGGTTGCCGCGGACAGCGCCTGGGGCGCCGCGTGCGGCTGCGGCGATTCTAGCAGCCGGCTGTATGATGTCGATAGAAAAATCTCGCCGATGGTACCTCACGACGTGACGGCTTCAGATCATTTTGCCGAGGATGTGCGCCCCAGGGAGGTTCTCGCCTGGGCGATGTACGACTTTGCCAACTCGGGTTACACAACGGTGGTGATCACCGCCGTATTCAACGCCTACTTCGTCGCGGTGGTCGCGAGCAATGCACCTTGGGCGACCTTCGCCTGGACGGCGACGTTGTCGGTTTCGTACGCTTTGATCCTGCTGACGGGACCAGTCCTTGGAGCTTACGCCGACCTGCGTGCCGCAAAAAAGCGCCTGCTCGTTCTCACCACGGCTGGTTGCGTGATCGCGACCGCCCTGCTCGCATTCACCGGACCCGGAACGCTCGCGCTTGCTGTTCTGCTGCTTGTGCTTTCCAACTTCTGCTTCGGTTCCGGCGAAAACCTCATCGCCGCGTTCCTGCCCGAACTCGCCCAGGGCGAATCGCTGGGACGGGTTTCGGGTTGGGGCTGGGGTCTGGGCTATCTGGGCGGGCTCTTGACTCTCGGTCTTTGCCTTGGCTACGTCACATGGGCGCAGGCTCACGGCCACGAACCGCAGCAGTTTGTGCCTGTCACGATGCTGATCACCGCCGCGACCTTCGCTCTAGCGAGCCTGCCGACATTCTTGCTGCTCAGGGAGCGCGCCCACCCGGCGCCGGTCGCCGCAGGGGAAAATCTGGCACGGGCGGCATTTGCGCGGCTCGCGCAGACGGTGCGCCAAGCCGCGCGCTACCGGGACCTCGCGCGATTTCTGGTATGCATCGTCTTTTATCAGGCGGGAATCCAGACGGTCATCGCGCTCGCTGCGATTTACGCCGAACAGGCGCTCGGCTTCACGACGAAGGATACGATCACCCTGATCCTGGGGGCGGGACTTTTCTGGGTGGCCGCCAATCTTGCGGGACTGTGCCTGGGTTCCTCGCAGTCGGCGGGCCGGGCACTCGTCGGATACCTGAGTCCCGCTGACAGGCGCGCCGAGTTTTTCGGACTCTGGGGACTGGCTGTAAAGCTGTCCTCGATTCTGGGGCCGATCACCTACGGCTCGGTGACCTGGATGACCGATGGCAACCATCGTCTCGCAATGCTGGCGACCGGCGGATTCTTCCTTGCCGGCCTTCTCTTGCTGGCGGGGATCGACGTCCCTCGCGGTCGGCGCGCCGCAGGACAGTCCTAGCGATCGTCGCCGCTAGGGAATCTGCGCCGCGGGCATCTGCTCCAATATGCTTTCGCTATAGTTCTCCAGATAGACCGAGCCGCGGTTGCGGTCGTAGTAACGGGGGCGCGGGAGCATCGCAGCCAGACGCGCCGCAATGCGCCGCTTGTCCATGGCGGCCTCGAGCATCGCGGTGAGAATCGCTTCCTGGCCCTTGCGCAGCAGGCTGCGCTCGCCCGAAAGAAACAGGTTCTTTGCGAGCTGCTGGGTGATGGTAGAGCCCCCGGCGACGATTTTCCCGCGGCGCAGATTCTTGCCCATCGCCCGCTGGATGCCTTCCCAATCGAAGCCTTCGTGATCGACGAATTTCGCGTCTTCCGCAATGATGATGGCGCGCTTCAAATGGATCGAAATTCCTTGGTAGTCCACCCACTTGTGATCAAGCGCCCCGCTGCGCCTATTCTGTCGCAACGCCTCCAGACGAGCGTCCATGACTCGCGTCGTCGCAGGATTGTGCTCGACCCAGTACAGGATCTGCGCCAAGAACCAGAACTCGTAGACGGCAAGGCCGATAACCACCGTTCCGGCGGTGTAACAGAACATCTTCCACAACGAGACGAGCAGCCTCATTCGGTAGGCGCTCAGCTCTCGCTGCGGAAAGAGGCCATCGCTTCCTAATCACTGAAAACCTTGTCACCGCGCGCGAAATGCCAGGTGCGGGTGATCACCAGGATGTCGGTTTCCCTGCGTATGTCGGCGGGGAATCTGGCGTAGGGCGCCGCCAGCTGAACGATGCGCTGCGCAGCGGCATCGAGGATTTTGTACCCGGAGGATCGCTCGAGATCCATCGCCGCGAGCGTGCCGTCCGAATTGATCGACACGGTGAGCCGGAGGCTCCCGTAGATTCTGCTTGTACTCCTCGAGCTGGCGTGCGATTTGCGCTTCCATCCGCGCAACGATCAAGGCGCTTTCGGCGAGTTCGGCTCCGGAGACCTGCGACTTCATCTCCGCCTGCTGTTCGGGCTCGGCCGACGCGATCTCTTCCCGGGATTGCACTTGTGAGAGCAGTTGTCTTTGTCGCGCCTCCAGTTCCTGCACGCGGCGGGTCGCCTGGTCCAGGTCCGAGCCGGGCTCCGTCGCCTGCAACACGGGAAGCGGGGACTTCGCCCGGCGATCGAGATCGGTGTCGCCGCCTCCGTCAAGGTTGGACTGGGCGTGGACCTCGGGGCGGGTCGGCTTGGAGCGGGTCTTGGAATTCACCAACACCACCTCGAGCTGTGACGGCGTGAACTTGCGCAGGGTGTCGGGCAGCTTGAAGTGGATAGAGAGCACGATCGCGTGGAGCACGATCGAAATGGAGAGCGCCATCGCGAGCACGCGCGAATCGGGATCCAGCCTGGCAAGCGGCTCCGGCCACGGCCACGGCCACTCGAGGGCGTTAGAAACGCTCAACTTTCCAGCCCCTAAAAGCTTGGAGAATCATGTAATTCTAGGCTCTCTTTCGAGTTTTGTCTCAGGTATGTCGACCGCCGAGCCTGAAACGTCCTCGCAGCGACGAAATACACACTTGAGATCGGCTCCGACGAGATCGATTTCGGTCACCGCGATTTCGACGCCCGTACCCGGAGCGAGTTCGGGCAGCGACGGCACTCTGACGTAAAGCGGCAAGCCGTCGAACTTCACTAGATTTTCGCGCACCACTTCGGCTCCCGCAACGTCGATCGCCTCCTGCAGCAGCCACCTCAAGCACCAGTAGTGTTCCATGCGCCGCTGGAATTCGTCATAAGCGGCGTAGGTCGTTTCGAAATCATGCACCGCCGCCAGCATGATGTCCGCATTTCGCGAAAACGGCGGCGGCCGCCCGTCGAGGAGCGCGAGAAGCTGCCACTGGTTCACCAGATCCACGTAACGGCGCAGGGGCGAGCTCGTCCAGGCGTAGTGGCTGATTCCCAGGCCTTGGTGCGCCATGGCCGAAGTGGTCATCCTCACCTTGCCCGCCGACTGCACGCGGTAGATCGCCGCGATATCGTGATCGTCGAGCAACTTCCCCCACGTGCTGTTCACGGCGATCATCATCTCGGCGACAAGCTTGTCGAGCGGCGTGCCGCGGCGGCGCTCGACGATGTCGATGCGCGCATGTTCCCCTTCGCCCTCGACGCGGAAGGTGTAATCGGGACGTTCCGGCCCCGAAGAGGGTTTGCCGCGCCCCCGCTCGAGCGCGCACGCAAACTTCCAGACCGTGTTCAGTTCCCGCGAATAGGCGATGTCCTCCCGTGACGTTCCGGAAAGAAACGCCGTATCCAGCTCCTCGACCGCCTGATGGCGCAGGTTCGCGACAATGCGCACCCGCTCGACGCGTGTGTAGTGAGACTCCACCGCGAAATCATCGGCGCGTACGTTGAAATAGAGAGAACATGTCGGGCGCTCGGCGCCTTCGGCAAGGGAGAAGCGCTCGATCGCCTCGGGCGGCAGCATGGTGATCTTGCGGCCGGGCATATACACGGTCGAGAGCCGCTCGCGCGCCACGGCGTCGAGCGGCGATCCGGGTGCGAACCCGAGGGCGGGGGCGGCAATATGGACCCCAACGCGAAGGCGGCCGCCCGCAAGAGGGGTGAGCGAGAATGCATCGTCGATTTCCGTCGTGGCCGTGTCGTCCAGGCTGAACGCATCCGCTTCGGCGACCGGCAAGTCCCGGGGCTCGGCAATCTCGACCCCTCCGCGGAAACCCGTTCCCTTGGGAAAGTACTCATACAGAAATCGGTTGAGATGGTAATCGTGGCTGGAGGGCAGCACGCCGCAGCGCTCAATCAGCTTCGCCGGCGGCAAGCCGGTCTTCGCGCAAGCCTCTTCGAGCGCTTTGGTTTCCGGGCGGTTGCGATCAGGCTTGTACAGGAGCTGCTCCCGGAGCGGCTTGAACGCTTCCGGAAACGCGCCGTGCTCGAGCTCTCTCGCCCAGGCTGAAACCTGTTCTTGCTGTTGTTTCTTCTTTTCGATGCCGTCAAGCGCGGCGCGCAGCGTCTCGGGCGGCGCGGCGCGATATCGCCCCCTGCCCTTGCGGTAAAAGTACATCGGCGCCGAGTGCAGTTTCACCAGAATTCCGGCTGCCTCCACGGCCGAAGGCGCGCGGCCGCAATACTCGCGCGCGAGATCGGCGAATCCGAATTCCTCCGTGCCGCAGCACTGCCACAGGAAATCCGCTTCTATGCCGCCCGCCAACGCTTCGGCTTGGGCGAGCAGCTCCAGGGCACCGGGCTCCGGAAATCGCAACAGCACGTCCTTTGACTTGATCTTGGCTCGCTTGCCATGCGGGGCTTCGACCTGGAGGGTGCTGTCGCTGTCGGCGAGCACCGTCGCGACCTTGAACGCACCGCTGTCTTCGTAGAGAACGTTCACGAAAGGGGGCAAGCCGGAAAAGAGCCGCGTCGCGCCGGCCCGATGAGTGCCATAATTATATCGCAGCAATGCTCCCCCTCACGCCGATAAGAACGCCAACGTTTGCCAAATGGCCAAGATCGAGTCGATTGCCGTAGCAACCGCCCGGATCCCGCTGGATAACGCAACGAGCTTCGCTACGCGAACGGTTTCGGCGCGAGACTACGGGCTCGTCCGGGTACGCGCAGGGGGCGTCGAGGGCATCGGATTCTGTTACGCAGGGTCTTCCGGGGGGACGCTGGTCGCGCAGGCAGTGGAGCACCTGCTCGCGCCGGGTCTGCTCGGCCGCGAAAGCCTGCTCGTCGAGGGCCTTTGGCAGCGCATGTTCGAGGAAACGTTGCTGCATGGACGCGCCGGCAGCGTCATGCGTGCGATCTCGATCCTGGACTGTGCGCTTTGGGATCTGAATTCGCGCGCGTCGAAACTTCCGCTTTACAGGTATCTCGGCGCTGCGGTGGACGAGGCCGTGCCGGCGTACGCAAGCGGCGGCTACTATCTCGCGGGCAAGACGCCGAAAAAGCTCGGCGAGGAAATGGCGGGCTACGCAAAAGCCGGCTTTCGTGCCGTGAAGATGAAGGTGGGACGGCTCTCCCCCAAGGAGGAGGAGGCGCGCGTAAAAGCCGCGCGCGACTCGATTGGGCCGGATGTCGAGCTGATGCTGGACGCGAACAACGCCTGGCACGATTTGCCTACCGCGATGCGATATATGGAGCGTTTCGAGCTCTACGACCCTTACTGGATCGAGGAACCGTTCTTCCCCGATGACATCGACAACCACGCGCGCCTGGCGAAGCTCACGCGCGTGACGGTCGCCACGGGCGAGATCGGCACGGGGCGCTGGCATTTCAAGGAAATCCTCGATAAGGGCGCCGCGCAGATACTGCAGACGGACGCTCTGGTATGCGGCGGGGTTACCGAGTGGAGGAAAATTGCCGCCACGGCGTCGAGCTACGGCGTCACCGTCTGCCCGCACTGGTTTCACGACTTGCACGCGCAGCTTGTTGCAGCAACACCCAACGCGCGTTACGTGGAATTCTTCCCCGACGACCAAGTGCTCAATTTTCGGCGTCTCATCGATACGCAACTCAAGATGGCTGACGGCATGCTGATTCTGCCGAAAACGCCGGGCCTCGGGTTTGGGTTCGATGAAAAAGCCGTCGCGCGCTACGCGCTCAAAGACGGAAACTCGGTCTGGAGGGTGTTGAAGTAGTCAATCCATTCCGGCGAATTCCATTATCAGCGGGATTTGTTCGGGAAAGCTCGCAAGGCTGTGGTCTCCGCCTTGCATCACGACCTGTTTCGCGCCCCTGTATTTTCTCACCGCCGCCCGGTAGTCGAGCACTTCGTCCCCCGTTTCCACAAGGAGCAGGTAGCGTTCGGGGTGCACTCTCATCACGAAGAGTTCTTTCCATTGGCGAAGGTGCTCTTGGGTCAGCTCGTAGCGCTCGCCTCCGTGGAAGGCCTGTTGCGGGCCGAGGTCGAGGCGCAAGGCCACGTGGGGCTCGATCGCCGGATTGATCAGCACCGCTCGCACGCTGTGCTTCTCCGCCAGCCAAGTCGCGTAGAATCCGCCGAGCGAACTCCCGACTAGGGTGATTTTTTCCTTCGGTTGTCGCACGATCTCGGCTTCCACGAGCGCCACGGTCTTGTCCGGCCAGTGTGGCAAGTGCGGGCAGGCGAACTCCACGCCTTGGCCCTTCCCATCGAGGTATCGCTTCAAATGCTGCGCTTTGCCCGACTGCGGCGAGCTGTTGAACCCGTGAAGGTAAATGATCACGTCCGGGTCGTCGGGGCCGCCTGTATCGAGAGCGAGGCGAGCAGCCGTTCATGAATACCCCCGAATCCCCCATTCGACATGACCAGCACGTGATCGCCGGGCTGGGCCTCGGCAACGATTGCTCCGACAAGCCGCTCCAGATCGCTCTCGATGCTGGCGCGATCGCCGAGCGGCGCGAGCGCAGCCGCGACGTCCCAGCCGAGGTTCGCGCTATAGCAAAAAATCCTGTCAGCCTGCTGGAGACTCGCGGGCAGGCGGTCCTTCATCACACCCGCTTTCATAGTACTGGAGCGCGGCTCGAGGACGGCCAAAATGCGCGCGTGACCCACTTGGTCCCGCAAGCCTGAAACCGTCGTCGCGATGGCCGTCGGGTGATGCGCGAAGTCATCCCAAACTGCGATACCTGCAACCTTGCCCCGCAGCTCCATGCGGCGCCGGACACCCCTGAAGCGCGCGAGCGCCTCGATTGCCCGCGCCGGATCGACGCCGGCAGCCTGCGCCGCTGCGACAGCCGCGAGCGCATTGTGGAGGTTGTGCTCGCCCTGAAGCTCCAAGCGCAGCAGTCCAATCGGTCTGCCTCGGTTGAATATTTCAAAAGCGCCCCGCCCCAGCACGCTTGCGTTCCACCCATCTTCCACGCCAAACCATTCCACTGCGCTCCAGCAGCCGCGAGCAAGGACACGGTCGGTCGACGGGTCAGCGCCATTTACTATCAATTTTCCGGATCTGGGTATCGTTCTGACGAAATAATGAAATTGAGTCTCGATCGCTGCAAGATCGGGGAAGATGTCTGCATGATCGAACTCAATGTTGTTGAGAACGGCAACCCTGGGCCGGTAATGCACCATCTTGGAACGTTTATCGAAGAAGGCCGTATCGTATTCATCGGCTTCGATCACGAAATGGTTTTGTTTTCCTAGTCTTGCCGACACCCCGAAATTGATCGGAACGCCGCCGATGAGAAAGCTGGGAGCCAGCCCGGCATCCTCCAGGATCCACGCTAGCATGGAGGAAGTCGTTGTTTTTCCGTGAGTCCCCGCCACTCCGAGGACCTCTCTGCCGAGCAGAGTATTTTCAGCCAGCCACTGAGGACCCGAAACGTAGCGCTCGCCCCGGTCCAATAGGACCTCCACGAGCGGGTTGCCGCGGCTTACGACATTCCCCACTACCCACAGATCCGGTTTTAGCGCCGTTTGATCGGCACCATACCCCACGGTCAATTCGATGCCCTGCGCCTCGAGCTGCGTGCTCATCGGCGGATAGACATGGGCGTCGCATCCTGTAACCCGGTGACCCGCCGCCTTGGCGATCGCGGCGATGCCACCCATGAATGTCCCGCAGATGCCAAGTATGTGGATGTGCACAGGCCGGGTGACGGAGCGCGCCGAGAAAGAAGGAGGCGCGCGGTGAAAGGGAATAATTTTAGCCTACTTCGCCGCGTTTTCCGGCTGCGGTATCATGGCCCGACTCCCGCCGTTCCCATGCCGAAAGACAGCAAGTCCAAGCAGCAACAGATGCGCGTGCGCATCGCTGCGGCCGCCGCACGCATGATGGCCGAGGATGGTCTTGAGGATTTCGCCCTCGCCAAACGCAAGGCTGCCCGCCAGCTGGGCGCGGAGGACACGCAGTCGCTGCCGAAAAACGATGAGATCGAGGCGGAGCTGCGAGCTTACCAGTCCCTCTATCAGGGTGAGGAGCAGCGTGAGCGCATCAACTACTTGCGCGAGCGGGCGCTCGAGGCAATGCGCTTGCTCGAGCGGTTCCGCCCTTACCTCGCCGGTGCGGTGCTCAAGGGCACAGCAGGGCGATACAGCGACATCGATTTGCAGCTGTTCACCGATGACGGTAAGGCCGTGGAGCTATTTCTTTTGAGCCGCAATATCGCCTACGATATCTCCGATCAGCGCCACTTCGCGGGCGACCAGGCACGGGCCGTGTCGGTGCTGAAGGTCGATTGGCAGGG
>WNFI01045527.1_pt1 | contig 10435 bp, 10 predicted proteins | sample 5400471 | NCBI WGS metagenome assembly WNFI01 (sample SAMN13153348, study PRJNA577476) | soil metagenome | isolation source: 100 cm saprolite on Douglas fir-dominated hillslope | place: USA:California | collected 2013-09-17 | reverse complement strand
CGGTCCCGGTCGCGTTCCGGCGTGTGCGAATGCACGCCAACGAGTTCCTCTTCCTCGTGACCTCGGGCGGCACGGCATCGGTCACCGCGCTCCACGACAAGCTCTACACGCGCTCCTTCGCACCGCACCTGCGCCGCGACCTGCCCTACGAGCCGCACATCACGATCGCGCGCTACGCCCGGCTCGAAGCGCTCGAGGCGGCTTGCGGGGAAGCCGGGGATGCGTTCGGCGGCGAGTTCGCGGCCGTCATGCGCGAGGTCACGCTGCTCGCGGTGGCGCGCGACGGTAGAATCGAAAAACTCACGTCGATCTCCCTGCACACCGCATGAGCACTCCCGTCCTCACCATCGCCCAGGCCTCCTGCGCCGACGACTACGATCCGAACTCGATGCCGGTCGCGAAGGCGCGCGCCTTCATCCACCAGTTCCTCGCGCCCATCGAAGGCACGGTTCGGGTGCCGATTCGCTCCGCGCTGGGCCGCATCCTCGCCGAAGACGTGCTCTCGCCCGTGGACGTGCCTTCGCATCGCAACTCGGCGATGGACGGATGGGCGATGCGCGGCGCGGACCTGAAGGCGGACGGCGAGACGACGCTGGAAGAGACCGGGACCGCGTTCGGGGGCAAGCCGTTCGCGGGCCAGGTGGGCGCGGGCGAGTGCGTGCGCATCATGACCGGCGGCGTGGTGCCGCAAGGCGCGGACACCGTCGTCATGCAGGAGCGCGCGAAGGCGAACGGCAAGGCGGTGACGTTTGCGGGCGGCCACAAGACCGGGCAGAACGTGCGCGAGGCCGGCGAGGACCTGAAGCGTGGCTCGATCGCCTTGAAGAAAGGACGCATCGTGCGTCCCGCGGAGCTCGGGCTGGTCGCCTCGCTCGGCATCGGCGAGATCGCGGTATACCGGCCGCTGCGTGTCGCGTTCTTCTCCACCGGCGACGAGCTCAAGTCCATCGGCACGACGCTGGGCGAGGGGGAGATCTACGACTCGAATCGATACACGTTGCACGGCATGCTCACGCGCCTCGGATGCGAGGTGCTCGACATGGGCGTGGTGCGCGACGACCCGCAGCTCCTCGAGGCGGCGTTCCGCGAGGCGGCGGCGAACGCGGACGTCGTGATCACGAGCGGCGGCGTCTCGGTGGGCGAGGCGGACTTCGTGAGGTCGATGCTCGGCCGCCTCGGCGAGGTCGTGTTCTGGAAGATCGCGATGAAGCCCGGGCGTCCGCTCGCGTACGGACGCGTCGGCCCGGCGCATTTCTTCGGTTTGCCGGGCAATCCCGTCTCGGTGATGGTCACGTTCTACCAGTTCGTGCGCGATGCCCTCCTCGTGCTGATGGGCGCGGATCCCGTCCCGACGCCGCCCACGTTCCGCGCGGTCTGCACCGCGAAGCTGAAGAAGGCGCCCGGGCGCACGGAGTTCCAGCGCGGCGTGCTCGCGCGCTCGCCCGACGGCACGCTCAGCGTGAAACCGACCGGCGACCGCCGTTCGTGGCATCCAACGAGCGGCCGGGCACCGGGCTCGATTACCTGCAGCGCATCGTTTCCGGCGAATACGCGCAGCTTCCCATCGGCGAGCACCTCGGATTCCGCATCGCCGCGGTCGAACCGGGCAAGGTCACCATCGAGGGCCGCCCCGACGAGCGCTCGTACAACCTGCTGAAGAGCGTGCACGGCGGATGGACCGCGGCCGTGCTCGACACCGCGATGGCGCTCTCCAACCTGACGCTGCTCGCCGCGGACCAGACCTTCACGACGATCGACATCCGCGTGAACTACCTGCGTCCCGTCACCGTCGACACCGGCGTCGTCACGGCCCACGGCAGCGTGCTGCAGTCGGGCCGCAAGATCGCCTACGTCGAGGCGAAGCTCGTCGACGCCAACGGCAAGCTGCTCGCGCACGGCACCGGCAGCCTGCTCATCATGCCCAAATAAATGGGGACAGACTCGAATTTGCCGCATGGCGGAACGGCTATTCCGCTCTATGGGAAATTCGAGTCTGTCCCCATTTATTCGTCGAAGGGCAATCCCACGTAGTTCTCGGCGAAGCTCGTCATCGCCGCGCGCGAGTGGACGAGGTAGTCGAGCTCCGCGAGCTGGCGGTTGCGGTCGAACGAGGTGTCCGACTCCGAGCGGTGCAGCAGCGTGGTGAGCCAATACGAGAAGCGTTGCGCCTTCCACACGCGCTCCAGGCACTTCGAGGAGTAGGCGTCCAGGCCGCCGCGATCGCCGTCCGCATAGAAGCGCTGCATCGCGCGAGCGAGAACGCGCACGTCGGCCGCGGCGAGGTTCAAGCCCTTCGCGCCGGTGGGCGGCACCACGTGCGCGGCGTCTCCCGCGAGGAACAGGTTGCCGAGCTGCATCGGCTCGAACACCAGGCTTCGCATCGGGACGACGACCTTCTGCGTGATGCGCCCCTCGACCGGTTTCCAGCCGTCGCTCGTTTCCAGCCGTGCGCGCATTTCGGCCCAGATGCGCTCCTCGCTCCATGCATCCGGTTCCTCGGAAGGATCGCACTGGAAGTACATTCGCTGCAGCGTTCGCGTTCGCATGCTCACGAGCGCGAAGCCGCGGTCGTGCCGCGCATAGATGAGCTCGTCCGCGGACGGCGCCGCCTCGACCAGGAAGCCGAACCACGCGAAGGGATAGGTGCGCTCGTGGCGCGTGAGCGCGCCCTCGGGCAGCGAATGGCGCGAGACCCCGTGCGTGCCGTCGCAACCGGCGACGAAGTCGCACGCGAGCCGCCGCTCGCGCCCTGCATGCGTGAACGAAAGCGACGGCCGCCCGGACGCGACATCGTGGATCGCGACGTTCGACGCCTCGAAGGCGATCTCGCGCCCCGCGCGCGCCCGCGCATCGACGAGGTCCTTCACGACCTCCTGCTGGGCGTAGAGCGTCACGCGTTTCCCGCCGGTGAGCGCCTGCATGTCGATGTGGTGCGTGCGGCCCGCGAAGCGCAGGTAGACGCCGCGGTGGAAGAACGCCTCGCGATCGAGACGGCTGCCGACGCCGGTCTCGCGCAGCAAGTCCACGGTGCCCTGTTCCAGCACGCCGGCGCGCACCGTGCCTTCGACTTCGGCGCGCGAACGCGATTCGAGCACCAGGGAATCGATGCCCGCGCGATGGAGCAGGTGCGCGAGGAGCAGGCCCGCGGGACCGGCGCCGACGATGCCGACCTGCGTGCGTTCCACGTCAGAGCCCGAGGAGCGGCGCGAGCGCCCCGCCCGCGATGAGCTCGTGCGAGGGACCGGCGAGTGCCACGCGTCCCTTCTGCAGCACCACGAGGCGATCGGAGCGCTCGGCCACGCGGCGATAGTCGCGATCGACGATGAGCGCGGCGGTGCCCGAAGCGCGGATGTCGCCGATCACGCGCCACACCTCCTGCACGATGAGCGGCGCGAGCATCCCGGGGGCGCGCTGCCATCACGAGGTTCTCGCGCACGGTGAGGTTGGGAAACACGCCGCGGCCCTCGGGCACATAGCCGATGCCGTGGCGCGCGATCCGGTGCGGGGCGGCGCGCGAGACGTCGTCGCCCGCGATCGTCACGCGTCCCTCGCGCTCGCGCACGTGCCCGAGCAGCGTGCGGATGAGCGTCGTCTTGCCCATGCCGTTTCGTCCCAGCAATCCGACGGTCTCGCCCGCATCGATGCGCAGGTCCACGCCGTGCAGCACGTGGCTCGATCCGTACCACGCATGCATGCCGCGCACGTCGAGGATCGCCTCGCTCACGCGTGCCCCAGGTAGGCGTTCTGCACGTCGGCATTCGAGCGGACTTCGGCGGGCGTTCCCGATGCGATCAGCGTCCCGTCGACCAGCACCGTGATGCGGTCGGCGATGCGGAACACGGCGTCCATGTCGTGCTCGACGAGCAGGATCGCGTGGCCGGCGCGCAGGCCATCGAGCATCGCGAGCATGCGCTCGGTCTCCTCCGCGCCCATGCCGGCGAGCGGCTCGTCGAGCAGCAGCACCTGCGGTTCGGTCGCGAGGCACATGGCGATCTCGAGCTGGCGCTTCTCGCCGTGCGAGAGCAGGCCGGCGGGACGCTCGAGCACGCCTTCGAGACCGGCGCGCGAGGCCGCGCGGTGCGCCGCCGCGAGGCACTCGACGCAGCGCGATGCGTCCGACCACACGCGCCACGGCGCCTGGTGCCGCGCCTGCGCGGCGAGCCGGCAATTCTCGAGCACCGGGAACGACGCAAAGATCGTGCTGCGCTGGTAGCTGCGGCCGAGGCCGGCGCGCGCGCGCCGCGGCTGCGTCCACTTCGTCACGTCGCGTCCCGCGAGCTCCACCGTGCCCGATGAGGCCGCGATCTCGCCCGACAACACGTTCACGAGCGTGGTCTTGCCCGCGCCGTTGGTCCCGATGAGCGCATGGATCTCCCCGCGCGCAAGCTCGATCGAGACGCCGTCGACGGCGACCACGCCGCCCCAGCGGCGCGACACCGCGCGGCCGCGCAGCAGGACCTCAGCCGCGTCCACGACCGGCGAGGCCGCGCGGCAGGAGCGCGACCACGAGGATGATCGAAAGCCCGACGCCGAGCGCCCAGTGCTTGGAGAATTCGCCGAAGATCGCGTGCGACTTGAACAGCTCCTGCAGCAGCGAGAATGCGAATGCGCCCAGCACCGCGCCGTGCAGGTGCCCGACGCCGCCGAGGATCACCATCATCAGCACGGTGCCGGAGATGTGCCAGCCCATCAGCTCCGGGTTGACGAACCCGTCCTTCACGGCGAAGAGGCCGCCCGCCAGCCCCGCGATGGCGCCCGACAGCACGAACGCCGCGAGCTTGTACGCATAGGTCGAGAAGCCCGCCGCGCGCATGCGCTGCTCGTTCACCCGGATCCCGTCGAGCGCGCGTCCGAAACGCGAGCGCAGCATCATGGCGAGGAAGGCGAACACCGCGACCAGCGCGGCGAGCGTCGCGTAGTAGATCGGGCCGGCCTTGCCCAGGTCGATCGGTCCGGCGGACGGCACGAAGTCGAGATAGATGCCGTCGGTGCCGCCGCCGAGCGGCGTATCGTGCGCGACGTAGTACGCCATCTGCGCGAACGCGAGCGTCACCATGATGAAGTAGACGCCGCGCGTGCGGATCGAGAGCGCGCCCACCACCAGCGCGTAGAGCGCCGCCACGCCCACCGACGCCGGAAGCAGCCAGGCGATCGACGCCGCGGCGGTCTTCGGCGTGAGCAGCACCACCGCGTAGGCGCCGATGCCGAAGAACGCGGCCTGCCCGAAGCACACGAGCCCCACCTGTCCCACGAGCAGCTCGAGCGAGAGCGCGAGGATCGCGAACATCATCGTCTTGGTGACGAAGTCCATGCCGAACTTCCCGCCGAAGAGCGGAAAGAGCGCCAGCGCGAGCGCCACCGCGGCGACCCAGGCCGTGGACGCCCTCACGTCGCCTTGAAGAGGCCTTCGGGCCTCCAGAGCAGCACCACCGCCATCAGCACGTACACCAGCACGCCCGCGGCCTGCGGAAAGAACACCTTGCCGAACGTGTCGACCGCGCCCACGAGGAGCGCCGCCGCGAGCGCGCCGCGCACCGAGCCGAGCCCGCCGATCACGACCACCACGAAGCAGATGATCAATACCTGGTTGCCCATGCCGGGATACACCGACGACACGGGCGCGGCGAGCATGCCGGCCAGTGTCGCGAGTGCCACGCCCGCGGCGAACATCACGCGGAAGAGCTGCTTCACGTCGATACCGAGCGAGGCCACCATCTCGCGGTTCGAGCTGCCGGCGCGGATCGCCATGCCGAGCCGCGTTCGCGAGATGACCGCGTACATCGCGAGCGCGAGCGCGACGCACATGCCGGAAATGAAGAGGCGGTACACCGGATACGACATGAGGCCGCCCAGCGCGATGCTGCCGGAAAGCCACGCGGGCGCCGCCACGCCGTGCACGTCGTCGCCCACCGTGAGGCTGCGCAGCTCCTCGAAGACGAGGATGAGCCCGTAGGTCATGAGCACCTGCTGCAGGTGCTCGCGCTCGTAGAGGAAGCTGAAGAACGCCCACTCGAGCGCGTATCCGAGCGCGACCGAGAGCACGACGCCGATGGCGAGCGTGGCGACGAAGCTTCCGCCGAGCGCGGGCGCGAGCGCATACGCCATGTACGCGCCGATCATGTAGAAGCTGCCGTGCGCGAGGTTGATCACGCCCATCACGCCGAAGATCAGCGTGAGCCCCGAGGCGATCAGGAACAGCAGCAGCCCGTACTGGAGCGCGTTAAGGCACTGGACGGCGAACGTCGCGAGATCCATCGGGCACTGCGCGGCCGCGCGTCACATCCGAGCGCTGCAGCCGCGCCTCACATCTTGCAGCCGCGGCCCGGGTCGGCGAGCGCCTTGGTGGCCACGCCGATCACCTTGTTGTCCCGGCCGGCCACCTGGCGCAGGTAGATGTCCTGCACCGGGTTGTGCGACGGGCCGATCGTGAACGTGCCGCGCGGGCTGTCGATCTTCGCCGCCTCGAGCGCTTTCGCGAAGTCGGCCTGCTTCGAGATGTCGCCCTTCACGGCATTCAATCCGATCGCGAGCATCTGCGCCGCGTCGTAGCCCTGGACCGCGTAGACGTCCGGCACCGCGCTGTACGCCTTCTGGTACGACGCGCGGAAGGCGCGATCCTTCGCGTTGTCGAGCCCATCGCCGTAGTGCAGCGTGGTGAGCAGCCCTTGCGCGTCGGCGCCCTGCGCTTCGAGCGTGCCGTCGGTGAGGAAGCCCGCGCCGTAGAGCGGGATCGTGTTCTTCAGGCCCGCGGCCGCGTAATCCTTCACGAACTTCACCGCGCCGCCGCCCGCGAAGAACGTGTACACCGCGTCCGGCTTGATCGCCGCGATCTCGGTGAGCAGCGGCTGGAACTCCACGTTCGGGAACGGCAGCGACAGCTCCTTCACGACCTGCCCGCCCGCCTTCTCGAACGCTTCCTTGAAGCCGCCGACGGATTCGTCGCCCGCCGCGTACTTCCAGGTGATCGTGACGACTTTCCTTGCGCCGCGCTTGGCCGCCACCTCGCCCATCGCGTAGCCCGGCTGCCAGTTGGAGAACGAGCTGCGGAAGATGTTCTGCGCGCACATCGGTCCCGTCACCGCGACCGCGCCCGCGTTGGGAATGATGAGCAGCGTGCCGTTGTCCTTCGCCGCCTTGGCCATCGCCATCGCCACGCCCGAGTGCACCGTGCCCACCAGCACGTCGACGTTGTCGCGCTTGATGAGCTTGTTCACGTTGTCGGTCGCCTTCGCCGGATCGCTCTCGTCGTCGACCTTCACGTACTCGATCTCGCGGCCGCCGAGGCGTCCGCCCTGCTCGGCCACGTAGAGGCGAAAGCCCTTCTCGATCGCGTCGCCGAGGGCGGCATACGTTCCCGAGTACGGAAGCATGAAACCCACCTTGAGCCTGGGCGACTGGGCCGATGCCGGCAGTACCGTGACCGCGAGCGTGGCGGCGAGCGCCGCGAGAAGCGTGCGTCGTTGCATGGTTCCCTCCTCCATTTCCCGCGATGTTATCCCGAACCCGCGAACTGCACCGCCGCAGCGATCACCGCCTCGGGCTGGTCGCGGTGTGGCGAGTGCCCGCAGCGCGCGAGCTCGAGGAGCTTCGCGTGCGGCACGCGCCGCGCGATGCCGCGAACCTGCTCGATCGTTCCATACTCGTCGTCGAGCCCCTGGATCGCCAGCAGCGGCGCGCGGATCGCCTCGATCTCGCGCTCGATGGTCCATTGGCGAAACGGCGGATGCAGCCAGATGTCGTTCCAGCCCCAGAACGCCGAGTCGACGTCGTCGTGGTAGCGCGCGAGCTTGTCGCGCAGGTCCGTCTCGAGGTAGGCGATGCGCGTCTTCTCGATGCTCGCGACCGAGAGGTCCTCGACGAAAATGTGCGGCGCCGCGACGATGAGGCCCGCCGTGCGTTGCGGAAATCGCGCGGCGAAGAGGAGCGCGATCGAGCCGCCGTCGCTATGGCCGTAGAGCCAGACCGGTTCGGTCATGCCGAGCGCGTCGAGCAGCGCGGGCAGCACCTCGTCGGCCTGGCGATGCATGAAGTCGGGCTGCCAGCGCTCGTCGGGATCGCGCGGCGTCGATCGGCCATAACCCGGGCGTGAATACACCAGACCGCGCATGCCGAGCGCGGCGCAGACCTTCGCCGGGAAATCGCGCCACATCGCGCGCGAGCCGAGGCCTTCGTGAAGGAACGCGAGGACCCGATGGCCCTCGCCCACCCATTCGTACTCGATGCGGACCGGGCGTCCGCGCCACGAGACTTCCGCGAATCGCGGCTCGGGCGCGGGCCTCACGCGCGCGTGGGGGCTGAATTCGCCGCTTCGCGCTCGCGCAGCCTGAAGCGCTGGATCTTGCCGGTCGAGGTCTTCGGCAGCTCGGCGATGAATTCGACCGCCCGCGGGTACTTGTGCGGCGCGAGCTCGCCTTTCACGAACGCCTTGAGCTCGTTTTCGAGCGCTTCGCCGGGCGCATGGCCGGGCTTGAGCACCACGAACGCCTTCGGACGCGTGAGCCCATTCTCATCCGGCGTGCCGATGAGCGCCGCCTCGAGCACCGCCGGATGCTTCATGAGCGTCGCCTCGACCTCGAAGGGCGAGACGAACTGGCCGCTCACGCGCAGCATGTCGTCGGTGCGCCCGGAGTACACGTAGTGGCCGGAGGGGTCATGGACGTACTTGTCGCCGCTCTTTGCCCATCCGCCCTGGAAGGTCTCGATGGTTTTCGCGCGGTTGCCCCAGTACATGAGGCAGGCGCTCGGGCCGCGGACGTAGAGATCGCCGATCTCGCCGTCGCGCACCGGCTTGCCGTCGTCGCCGCGCAGCTCGACGTCGTAGCCGGGCACGGCCTTGCCCGTGGTGCCGTAGCGCACCTCGCCCGGTCGGTTGGAGATGAAGATGTGCAGCATCTCGGTCGAGCCGATGCCGTCGAGCACCTCGCAGCCGAAGCGCGCCTGGAAGCGCTCGCCGATCTCCTTCGGCAACGCCTCTCCCGCCGATACGCACAACCGCAGGGCCACCTCGCCGCGCGCGGGCAGCTTCGGCGACGCCAGCATTCCCGCGTATCCCGTCGGCGCGCCGAAGAAGAGCGTCGGTTTCTTCTCGATCCAGCGCCTGAAGATCGCATCCGGCGTCGGCCGCTCGGCCATGAGCAGCACCGATGCGCCGACCGTCAACGGAAAGGTGAGCGCATTGCCCAGTCCGTACGCGAAATAGAGCTTCGCCGCGGAGAAGCACACGTCGCGCTCGTTCACGCCGAGCACGCCGTTGCCGTAGAGCTCGGAAGTCCAGTACGGGTTCTCGTGGGTGTGCGCGACGCCTTTCGGGCGGCCCGTCGAGCCGGACGAATACAGCCAGAAGGCGACGTCCTCGCGATGCGTCGGCGCGGGCGCCCGGGCCGGCGCTTCGGCGGCGATCGCCTCGCGCAACGGCTTCGCGAATTCCGGCAGACTCCCGTCGGGCCGCGACACGAGCGCGAAACGGAGCTCGTGGGGCCCCTGCTGCATCGCCTTTTCGAGCGCCGGCAACAGCGCATGCGATACCAGCGCCGCCTGCGCCCGGCTGTGGGCGAGCACGTACGCGTAATCGTCGACGGGAAGGAGCGTGTTCACCGCCACCGGCACGACGCCCGCGTGCAGGCAACCCAGGAAGGCGACCGGCCAGTCGTTGTTGTCGTGCATGAGCAGCAGCACCCGCTCCTCGCGATGCACGCCGAGCGCGCGAATGGCCGCCGACATGCGCCGCACCCGGTCGGCGAGCTCGCCGTAGCGGATCGACTCGTGGTCGTCGGTATACGCCGGCGAGCCCGGCCGCCACTGGCGCATGAGCTTCGACGGGCCGATCGCGACCCTCGCCATGGACGTCGCCGAGGATGCGCCGCTCGTGCCTGGTTACAAGCTGAAGCTCAACTCCTACGACCTCGGCGTCGATATCGAGCTCGCCGATGCGCTCAACCGCATCCGTTTCGAGCATCCCGAGGTCCGCACGGTCATCCTCGCGAGCGCCAAGGACCGCATCTTCTGCTCGGGGGCCAACATCTTCATGCTCGGCGCATCGAGCCACTCGTGGAAGGTGAACTTCTGCAAGTTCACCAACGAGACGCGCAACGGCATCGAGGATTCGTCGCGGCACTCGGGCCTGAAGTTCGTCGCGGCCGTGAACGGCACCTGCGCGGGCGGCGGCTATGAGCTGGCCCTCGCGTGCGACGAGATCGTGCTCGTGGACGATCGCTCGTCCGCGGTTTCGCTGCCGGAGGTGCCGCTGCTCGGCGTGCTGCCGGGCACCGGCGGTCTCACGCGCATGACCGACAAGCGCCGTGTGCGCCACGACCATGCCGACATCTTCTGCACCACGGCCGAGGGCGTGCGCGGCCAGCGCGCGCTCGACTGGAAGCTCGTCGACGCGATCGCGAAGCCGGCGCAATTCGCCGCGACGGTGCGCGAGCATGCGATG
>WNFI01059911.1_pt1 | contig 10436 bp, 12 predicted proteins | sample 5400471 | NCBI WGS metagenome assembly WNFI01 (sample SAMN13153348, study PRJNA577476) | soil metagenome | isolation source: 100 cm saprolite on Douglas fir-dominated hillslope | place: USA:California | collected 2013-09-17 | reverse complement strand
CAGGGTCACCACCGCCACCCAGACAGCGATGGTGCCGCTCAGCACCACGACCTTGCGGTGAAGGCCGATCCGCCCCGCCACCACCGCGCCGAGGCCGAGTAGCGCAGCGAGGTTGAACACGTTCGAGCCGAGGATCACCCCGGCGCCCACCCGCTGCTGATGATGGGCGACGGCCGTGACGGCCGCAGTTACTTCCGGAGCGTCAGCCGCGAGGGCTGCGACGATTCCGAGCAGCGCCTCGGAGAAGCCGAGTCGCTCGCCGACCCGCTCGAGCCGGGAAACCAGGAGAAAGCTCGTGAGCAGGCTGACGACTGTTCCGGCGAGGAATGCCGAGACCGCAAGGCCAGCAGACATCCGGTTGCGATCGCTAGGGCTTGCGTCCGACGCCCGCGAACAGATCCGATGCCTCGGTCACCGTCACCTGTTCCGGCGGCTGCCACCGCGATGTCCGCACCAAGCCGGGCTTCACCAGCTGGAACCCGCTGAACATCGCGGCAATGTCGAGGCGCGATCTGGTCACGAGCGGCGACGAGGCACGGCTGTACATCCTGGTCGCACGGGCAGACTCCTCCGGCTGGAAGTCATGGGTCGCGTGCGAGAGAACGAGATAGCTGCCTGATGGCATGGCATCGCGGAATGTCGCGATCAGCTCCGCCGGCCGCTCGAAGTCAGTGATGAAGTGCAAGATCGCGGTCAGCAAGACAACGAACGGCCTGGTCAGGTCGAGCAGGCCGCCCGCCTGGACGTCGGCGAGAATCCGGCCGGGCTCCCGAACGTCCCCGGTGATCGCCGCGACGCCGTCATTGGTGGTGAGCAGCGCTTCGGCGTGGCTGTGGGCCACCTTGTCATTGTCGACATAGACCACCGCGGCGTCACTGATCACCCGCCGCGCGACCTCGTGCACGTTGTCCATGGTCGGCAGCCCGCTGCCCACATCGAGGAACTGGCCGACGCCATGCTCGGCGCAGTAGCGGACGGCCCGCCCGGCGAAGGCGCGGTTCTGCCGTGCGATCCAGGCTGCCTCGGGGAAGGCAGTGAGAAGCTGGCTACCGAGCTGCCGGTCAACCGAGAAGTTGTCCTTGCCGCCGAGCATGTAGTCGTAGACGCGGGCCACGTTCGCGACGCTCGGATCGAGCCCCAGGTTCGTTCCGGAATCAGCGTCGTCGGTCATTGGCTGAGCCTATCTGCGCGGCCTGCGCGGGCCAAAAGGCCGCGCAAGACCCGGCTCCTGCGGACGGCCTGCCGCCTATTGTGTGGCCCGGCAGCTTGTCGTGGTCAGGCAACGGGGGAAATGGGCGGGAGCGGCGGCGAGCCGGCACCGAAGCGGAAGGACGGACCAATGCGGACAGCTCCGGCCGGCCTTGCCGCGACGACCGTGGCGGCGGAGGTCGCCAAAGGCTGGGGGTTGCCGGTCAGCAGGCTACGGTATGTCGCGCTGGGCGGCGGCAGCTATCACTGGTTCGCTGCTGCCAGCGACGGCGGTCGGTACTTCCTGACCGTGGACGACCTGCTGGACAAGCCATGGCTCGGCGCGGATCCCGACTCGACGTTCTGCGGCTTGCGCGCCGCTTTCGACACTGCGCTGACCCTGCGCGACCAGGCCCGGCTAGATTTCGTGGTCGCTCCCGTCCTTTCGGTGCACGGTCAGAGCGCCCACCGCCTCAACTCGCGCTACAGCCTGGCCGTGTTCCCGTACGTGGCCGGGAAGGCCGGACGCTGGGGGACCGACCTCACCGGGCGGGACCGGAACGCGCTGGCTAGCCTCCTCGCCGAGCTGCACAGGTCCACGCCCGCCGTCGGGGCGCTCGCCCGGCGACGCGGCATGGCCCTGCCCGGGCGAGCCGGTCTTGAGGCAGCGCTTAGCGACCTTGACCAGCCGTGGACGGGCGGCCCGTTCGCCGAGCTGGCTCGCGCCGCGCTTGCCGCGGGCGCCGGGACCGTGCGGGACTGGCTGGCTGAGTTCGATAGCCTCGCGGCGCACCTGCCCGACAGCGACGCGAGCCTGGTCGTGACCCATGGTGAGCCGCATCCTGGCAACATCATGCGCGCCGGCAGCCAGCTCATGCTGGTCGACTGGGACACTGTTGCATTGGCTCCGCCGGAGCGGGATCTGTGGATGCTGGACGACGCGCCGCCCGGCGTGCTCGCCGGCTATACCAAGGCCACGGGCAGGACGGTCGACACGATGGCCCTCAGTTACTACCGGCTGGCATGGACACTCGCCGACATCGCGTCCTTCACCGGACGGCTCAGGTCCGCCCACGAGCGCAATCCGGACACCGAGCACGCATGGCGGGCACTGCGAGTCTGTTTTGACCCGGAGTCATCAGCCCGCAGCGGACCATTCGGCCGTCGGCAGCGGCGGCGCTGGTGGCGCCGGCCGTGGCAGCGGGCGGCCCGGTGACGCGCGCGCTCGACGCGCTGGGTCACGCCCTGGCCCTGGCCGGCTCGATGACATGGGAAATCACCTGGTCGCTCATTGGTGGATTCACGCTGTCCGCCGTGATACAGGCAGTCGTCCGGCGCGAGACAGTGGTCCGGCTGCTCGGGGATGACCGGCCCAAGACGATCGCGCTCGCCACCGGTCTCGGGGCCGCCTCATCGTCGTGCTCCTACGCGGCCGTGGCACTCGCGCGTGCCCTGTTCCGCCGGGGCGCAACCTTCACCGCGGCGATGGCGTTCGAGATCGCCAGCACGAACCTGGTGATAGAGCTCGGCATCATCCTCGCGCTGCTGATCGGCTGGCAGTTCACGCTGGCGGAGTTCATCGGCGGCCCCATCATGATCGTCCTGATGGCGGTGGCGTTCCGGCTGTTCGTGCGCCAGCGGCTGATCGACGCTGCGCGCCAGCAGGCCGACAAGGGCGTACCAGGATCGATGGAGGGGCACGCCGCCATGGATATGAGCATCAAGGCCGAAGGCAGCTTCTGGCGGCGGCTGCTGAGCGCCGAGGGATACACGTCGGTCAGCCATATCTTTGTCATGGAGTGGGCGGCAGTCATCCGCGACGTCGTCGCCGGCCTGCTGATCGCTGGAGCCATCGGCGCGTGGGTACCTGCTACGTTCTGGCAGCACTTGTTCCTGACCGGCCATCCGCTGACGGCCAGGCTGTGGGGTCCGCTCATCGGCCCCCTGGTCTCGGTTCTGAGCTTCGTCTGCTCAATCGGCAACGTGCCGCTGGCCGCTGTGCTGTGGAATGGCGGGATCAGCTTCGGCGGTGTCGTGGCGTTCATTTTCGCCGACCTGATTATCATCCCGATCCTGATCATCTACCGGAAGTACTACGGCACCAAGATGATGCTGACGCTGCTCGGGATCTTCTACCTGACGATGGTCATGTCCGGTTACATCGTGGAGTTCCTGTTCGGCGGCCTGGGCCTGATCCCGGCGGAGCGGGCCGCTAAGGTCACAGAGAAGGGCATTAGCTGGAGCTACACGACGGTGCTCAACATCATCTTCCTGCTGCTCGCCGCTGCGCTGATCGTGCGGTTCTTCCGATCCGGCGGTCTGCACATGTTCAAGATGATGGCCGGCGGCCCGGACGCGCACGCGGACGAGCACGCCGCCCATCACAGCACCGGGTAGCTGTGGAGAGCAGCTGCCAGCGGAGGGCCGCGCCGGGTAGCCGAATCGAGGCGAGCAGCCGGCGGATCGAGGGCCAGCGCCACGGCTGCCGCGGCGCCCGCGGCCGCCGCCGTTACGGCGCGTGACAGGCGGATCGCGCGCCGGATGTCGGCGGGCTCGGGCGGCCGCCCAGCACCGAGCACGGGCCGGTTCTCTGTCCGCCCGCCATAGCGGACCGGTCCGCCCAGACGCACCCCGAGAGCGCCGGCGAACGCCGCCTCGCACCATCCGGCGTTCGGGCTGGGATGCAACGGGCCGTAGGCGCGAGCCGCCCGCCAGGCCAGGCCCGGCTTGCCGTCCACCACCGGGGCGCAGGCCGCAGCCAGCAGCGCAGTGAGCCTGGCGGGCGCCCAGTTCGCCGTGTCGTCCAGGCGCGCGGAAGCCCAGCCGAAGCGCTCATGGCGGGGGCTGCGGTGGCCCACCATCGCGTCCAGCGTGTTGACGGCGCGGTAGGCGGCCAGTCCCGGATTGTCAGCGAGCGCTCCCCACAGCAGCGGAGCGACAATCGCGTCACTTGAGTTCTCGGCCACCGACTCGATGACCGCCGAGGCGATCTGGGCCTGGCTGAGGTGCCCGGGGTCGCGGCCGCAGAGGCCGGGCAGCATGTGCCTGGCGGCCTGGATATCGTCTGCCAACAGGGCCTGCCGGACACGTTCAGCCTCCCTCGCCAGCGACCGCGGCGCGATCACGGTCCAGGTACAAGCGGTCGTGAGGGCAAGGCGGGCCGCCGGCCGGTCCCGGGCGGTCCTGCTGGCCACAACCGCCGGTCCGGTGGCGAGCGCCAGGCCGCAGGCCGTGAAGATCGCGCCGCGGGCGCGATTGGGGGCGTAGAGGCAATCCTCAAGTATCCGGGCCGCCGTGCCGAACAACGCCACCGGATGCCCGCGGCGCGGGTCACCCAGCAGGGCGTCGGCGACCGTGCCAGCGATCAAGCCGCCGGCGAGCGGCCAGGCGCCCGGCTTGCGGGCAGGTGTGGCAGGTGCCCGGTCGCTGCTCACGCCCGCTGCCAGCCACTGGGACCCACGAAGGGGCGCCAGTTCAGCGAGCAATCGCCGCAGCGCCCGCCCTGCTCAAGCTGCTCGTACCCGCAGCAGGTCGCACGCGCGTAGCGCGGCCCGTCAGGCCCGGGCACCCACCGGCCGCACGGGGCGACGTTGGCGGGCTGCGCCCAGCCGTGGCCGATCAGCGCATCAAGCGGCTCCGGGCGCGCCTGGGCTAGGACGCCGAGCGCACCCGCCAGGGCAGCGGCGGCGTTCCCGCGCAGCAGGTAGCCGCCGATACGGACGCGGCCCCGGACCGCGGCGGCGAGCGGGGCCAGGTGACCGTCGTGCAGGTGCCGCCAGCCAGCGTCCGTGCTCAGCGGCTGCAGCCGCACGACGCTCAGGTCGACCGGGCCTGACCGGCGCGGCCGGTATCTGACGAGGTCGGCTCGAAGGTCGGGGACGGCGCCGCACAGGACGGCAGACCCCGCGTAGATCGAGGTCAGCCGCGCGGCCCAGCCCTGGTAGAAGATCGAGGCAGCGATCCAGCGCTGTGTCGTGCCGAGCCTGGCGGCTACTTCGTCGATGACCTGACCGAGGTGTTCGGCGTCCTGGACGAGCGAGCTCGCCGGCAGCCAGCCCCGGCTATCTGCTCCCGTGGCGCCGAGCGTGAAGTAGGGGCCGATGGCTGCGAGTTGCTGAACGGGTATCGACGGCAGGGGAGGGCTCATCAGCTCGCCTGGACCCCGGCGACCCGGGCGACCCGGCCAGGCGGCGCGGCGGGAACCGCGTCCGGATGCAGGATCGAGGCGATGGCCTCTGCGCCGTCGATCAGGCGGGGACCTGGCCGGACGATGATGCCATCCGCATCGAACGCCCAGATAGGAACTCCTGGCATGGCCGCCGCCACAGCCTGGGCCTGCTCGGCGGCTCCCGCCAGGTGATAGCCGCACGGCGCCACGATGAGCACGTCCGGCTCGCTCGCGGCGATGCTGGCCCAGGTCGTCGGCACCGACTGGCTTCCTGGCCGGGCTGCGACCGGCTTGCCTCCGGCCGCGACGACCAGGTCGGGTATCCAATGCCCTGCGGTGTACGGCGGGTCGGTCCACTCGATAACGGCGACCCTGGGCCGGCTCCGCCCGGCTACCCTCGCCGCGATTTGGTCCAGCCGGGAGCGGAGCCCGGCGACGAGGCGTGCCGCGCGGTCCGGCACACCAGCGCGATCTCCGACAGCCAGTACAGAGTCCAGCACGTCGTCGAGTGTGTGCGGATCGAGCGACACGACCCCAGCCTGGCAGCCGAGGTAGTCGAGGGCGGCATTGATCTGGCCGGACGGCAGCAAGATCACCTGGCCGCCGACGCGGTGCTCGCGGACGCTGGCCATGGTCTCAGCGATGGCTCCGACGAGTGCCCAAGCCTGGCGCCTGATGTCGCGGCGGCTGGCGCCTGGAGCGTGCTCGAATGCCACGGTCAGAACGCCGTCTTGGCTGACGCTGGCCTGCAGGAGCCGCAGTCCGGTCTGGCCGGGCTTGGTTGCGTCGCGCAGGTGCGGTATCAAGTGCACGTCGGGATCTTCGGCGACCCACCGTGGGCGACGGGCCAGGCTGGCGAGCTCCGCTATTTCTGCTGCGAATGCGCTGGCGTCAGCTACCCCGCCGCACCGCTCGTCGGCGTCCCATCGCTTACGTGCATCAGCAGGCTGCGTCATCGTCGGCCGGGGACGTCGGCAGGCGGCGCCGAGGTCGCGCTGGCAGCAGCCCGCTTGAGGAAGGCCACCGCGCAGCCGAAGGTCTCCTCGACGGTGCGGCCCGCCAAGTATGCCTCGTAGTCGCGGTAGCGGGACGCCTCCCATGCCTGTCCGCGAGGCGGCAGCGAGGCCAGCGCAGGCTCGGGCATAGAGGTCCACCGCCACGTTGCGACGCGGCCATCGCCGGGCGCTCCCCGGTGGATGAAGTCGGTGTGGTCGACGTGCTGGCCTGCCCGGTTCCGCACGAACCGGAGCCCCGCGAGCGTCCCTTCGATCAGCTGCCGATCCTCAGCTGCGTAGCTGGCGAGCAGGGAATCATAGGCGTCCGGGTGATAGCGCACGAGCGTGCCGTCGACGATCGTGACCCACCAGACCGCCTCGCTAATAACGGCAAATGCGCGAGACCGGTCCCTGGCCTGGGCCCTCAGCAACCGCCAGGTCGCGTCGCGCATCGCGCTGATAGACCACTCGAGGGCGCTTCCTCCGGCGGCCCGGTCACCGATGTTCTCGCGGTTCCATGCCACGCGGCAGCGCGCTGAGCAGAACCGGCCGTGCTCCCGGCGCGGCTCGAACACTACGCCGCACTGGTCACAGGTCCGCGTGTCCGCCATCAACCCATGTTACGCGTAACAGATGTCTTGTCATCCGACCAGCGCGGCGTGGCGCAGTCGCAGGCACGTCCGGTAGATACCGGGGATTTGACCGCACCGCAAGCCCTCAGTCCTGGCGCCAAGTAATTTGTACATATGCTTAAATAGTTTCGCGCAGAGACGCGAGGCCGCGCTGCGGGCGCTCGCTCACCCCGGCAGGCGGCTGGCCCTTGAGTTGCTTGCCGGAGCTGAGCGGACGTCTGGCTCGCTGGCCGCCGCATGCGGCTGGACGAAGCCGGCCGCGTCGCAACAGCTGAAGGTACTGCGGGATGCCGGACTCGTGGAGGTGCGGGCGGATGGCAACCGCCGCCTGTACCGGGCCAGGCGGGAAGGGCTCACGGAGCTCCGCACCTTCCTTGACGACTTCTGGCTGGCGCGGCTCGCCGTCCTCGAGGACGAGATCAGGGGATCGCGGTGATCGATCAGGCCGGCCGGGTAGTGCATGAGATCGAGGTCGCCTTGCCGCAGGATGAGGTCTTCGAGTTCTTCACCGATGCGCAGCGCCTGGTGCGGTGGATCGGCCTGTCCGCCTCCCTATCCCCCGTCCCTGGCGGCCGATTCCGGTTCGAGGTGCAGCCCGGGCAGTTCTGTGAGGGCGCTTACATCGACGTGGAACGGCCCGCGTTCGTGTCGTTTACCTGGGGGTGGACCGACCCAGCGTGGAACCTTCCGCCCGGGTCGTCGCTGGTCTCGGTGCGGCTCACGGAAACCGATGGCGGCACCCGGGTCCGGCTCACGCACGACCAGATCCCCGGCGACCTGCGAGCCATCCACGACGAGGGCTGGGCAACCTTCCTGGCCCGCCTGTCGGCTGCCACTGCCGGGACAGATGTACCCGGGTACTCACCGGAGGGACGCCCGTGAAGCCTGTCACCGTGGAGATCGAGATAGCCAGGGCGCCCGCCGTGGTCTGGGAGTACCTGGCGGACGCCGAGCACAACCCGGAATGGCTGCGCAACATGTCCTCGTGCCGCTGGATCACGGACCCGCCGATCCGGGTCGGGTCGCGGTACGAGCAGGTGGCGCGGTTCCTCAGGAAGGAGGTCCGGACCTCCTTCGAGGTGAGCGCGCTGGAACAAGGGCAGCTCGTCACGATTTCGTCGCTGCCCGGATCGTCGTTCCCGCTGACGATCACGCGCCGGCTCGATCCGATCGATTCGGGGCGTTGCCGGGTGATCGAGGTGGCGGGTGGCGACCCGTCCGGCTTCTACCGGGTCGCCGAGGCCCCCATGCGCGTCATGGTGCGGCGCAACATCGACCGCGCCTACCGGCGGCTGAAGCATCTGCTGGAGAACCGGATAGATGCGTAGCTCGCTGCGGAAGGACTAAAGGGACGGACGCACCCAGGCCGGGACCTGGTCACGCTGTCAAGCGTCACGGCTCGCTAGCATTGCATGGGCACGCGGCCGGAATTTCACCTTAGCGCCAGGCCGACCGGAAGGACGGTTGTCATGAGCCTCCAGAAGACTCCGGGCGGAACCCGCGGGGCCAGGGGCCCCGGGGGTTCGAATGCGCTAACCCGATTCATAAGCAAGATGATGGCTAGATGGCACCGGCGGTCAGGTGACAAGTTCCAGGGCATGGACCTGCTGTACCTGACAACCGTCGGCGCCAAGAGCGGCCAGAAGCGCGAATCCACGGTCAGCAGGTTCCCGGACGCCGACGGCGCCTGGCTGATCGTCGCGTCCTCGGGCGGATCCGCCAGCCACCCAGCCTGGTATCACAACATCGCCGCCCACCCCGATCAGGTCTGGATCGAATTCGGCGGCCAGCAGCACCGGGTGACCCCCACGCAACTCGACGGAGACGAGCGCGCGAGGGCCTGGGATCGGATCACGGCAAGCCAGCCTCGTTACGCTGGCTACCAGCAGAAAACTGACCGCTCCCTTCCTGTCATCCGGCTGTCTCAGGCCGACTGAACGCTGCCCGGAAACCCTCAGGCACCGGCGGGCGCGAGGCCGGGGATGCGAGCCGTGATGCGCGCGAGCACCGCCTCGTCGGATACGCCCTGAAAGTCGTCGCGGGGCGTGTAGTGGGCTTGGAGGGCGGCCGCCTCCTCGTCGGTCAGGTCGATGTCGAGTGAGGCGACGGCGTCATCGATCTGGGCGGTGCTGCTCGCCCCGACCAGCGGCGCGACCACGACCGGGTTGCGGCGCAGCCAGGCGAGCGCGATCTGCGCCCGAGTGACGCCCCTCGCGGCGGCCACCGCTCCGACCGCCTCGACCGTTGCGCGGTCGCTGTCGGCGCTGGCGTACAGCATGTCGGCGAAGTTATCGGAGGCCGATCGCTCCGTGGCCTGATTCCAGGGCCGGGCGAGGCGGCCGCGCGCCAGCGGACTCCACACGATCGTGCCCGCTCCCTCGTCAGCGCAGAGCGGCAGCATCTCGCGTTCCTCCTCGCGGGCGAGCAGGTTGTAGTGATCCTGCATGGCGACGAACCGGGTCCAGCCGTGCAGCGTCTGCAGGTGCAACGCCTTGCTGAACTCCCAGGCGTACATCGATGAGGCGCCGATGTAACGGGCCTTGCCCGCCTTGACGACGTCGTGCAGGGCCTCGAGTGTCTCCTCGAGGGGGGTCGACTTGTCCAGCCGGTGGATCTGGTAGAGGTCGATGTAGTCCGTCCCGAGGCGGCGCAGGCTGTGGTCGATCTCGGTCATGATCGCCTTGCGGGACAGGCCCTTGCCGTTGGGCCCCGGCCGCATGGGGTGGCGCACCTTGGTGGCAATGACGATGTCATCGCGGTCGGCGAAGTCCGTCAGGGCACGCCCCAGGATCTCCTCGCTGGACCCCTGGGAGTAGATGTTCGCGGTGTCGAAGAAGTTGATCCCGGCCTCAACCGCGTGCTTGATGAGGGGCCGGCTGTCGTCCTCTGCGAGCGACCACACGGGGTGTCCGCGTCCCGGTTCGCCGTACGTCATAGCGCCGATAGCGATCGATGACACGTCAAGGCCGCTGCGGCCAAGCTTGATATAGCGCATCGCCCCTCCTACAGTAAGTAGCTAATCGGAGAGTTCTCCGCCTCAGGATTCCGAACGTAACGGAGAACTCTCCGCTTGGCAACATGCCCAGTCGAGTCCAGGAGGTGCTATGCCCGCGACACGGCGCGAGACCATGCGGGCCGACGCAAAGCAGAACCGCGAGCACATCCTGCAGGCGGCGCACGACGCTTTCGCCGAGTCAGACGCGGCGTCGCTGAACGCGATCGCGAAGCGGGCAGGCGTCGGGCCAGGAACGCTCTACCGCCACTTCCCGACCCGCGAGGCGCTGATCCTCGCTGTCTACCGGCATGACGTCCAGGTGCTCGTCGACTCGGTGACCGATGTGCTCGCCGGGCATAAGCCGCTCGAGGCCTTCAGGGTGTGGTTCGAGCGGCTTGCCGACTATGTCCGGATCAAGCACGGTCTCGGCGAGGCGCTGAACTCGGCTGCCGCCCAGA
>WNFI01579747.1_pt1 | contig 10437 bp, 6 predicted proteins | sample 5400471 | NCBI WGS metagenome assembly WNFI01 (sample SAMN13153348, study PRJNA577476) | soil metagenome | isolation source: 100 cm saprolite on Douglas fir-dominated hillslope | place: USA:California | collected 2013-09-17 | reverse complement strand
AATGCCGCGCCCAGGCGAAATCAGCCTCGCCCATCGCGGCGTACTCTTCCTGGATGAATTACCAGAATTTGGGCAAAACGTGCTCGAGGTGCTGCGCCAGCCCTTAGAGGATAAACTCGTGACGATTTCGCGTGCGCAAGGTACGATTACCTACCCGGCGAATTTTATGCTGGTTGCGGCGATGAATCCGTGCCCGTGCGGTTATTACGGGGACCCCGTCAAGGAGTGCAGTTGTACCTCGATGGCCATTGCCCGCTATCAGAAAAAAATCAGCGGTCCTCTGTTGGATCGTATCGATATTCACGTGGAGGTGCCGCGAGTCGATTATGAGAAGTTGGCTGACAAGCGGCAGGTCGAGAATTCAAAAACAGTCCGGGCGAGAGTGCAAGCGGCGCGCGAGAGACAATTGGAACGCTTTAAGGGGACGAAGTTGACGTGCAATGCAGAGATGGGGCCGACGGAAGTGCGGGAGTTCTGCCAGCCAGATGCCTCAGGGGAGAAGTTGTTGAAGGCGGCGGTGCAGCAGTTGCACTTATCGGCCAGGGCGTATCATAGGGTGCTCAAGTTAGCCAGGACGATTGCGGACCTGGCGGGGAGTGAGATGATTATGGCTAATCATGTGGCGGAGGCGGTGCAGTATCGGCCGCGGGTGGGGATGTAGTTCTGGGGAAGGTGGGGTGAATTGGTGTGATACAGAACTGCACCTATGGCAACTCGTTCTATCATCTTCAAAACAGAAAAGTCTTTTGATGTGTTCCTGTAAAAGTGGGTTTGACTTCCTATTGAGATCAAGAGGTGCAATAGCCAGCTCATCGTCGTAGGAATCAATACCTTGAGAACAAGGCAGGGCCTTCGATGCTTACCCAAGTATGTGAGGATACTATTCAAAAAGCAGTACTGAGAATGAGAGACAGCAAGAATTGACATGGAAAATTTGGTATGAGAATCGTGTGGAACAGTCTCTGAGGGTATTGTATGCCAATTCCGAAAATCGGCAATCATGATTTCATATGTACATTCATAGAGGTAGTACATATTTCCTAAATAACATGTAAAAAGAGGCTGAATTTCTCTGGTCCAAGTATATTAAAAATCCAGAACATACATGGTTCTATTGAATGAGAGAGCATCAAAATATTATCTCTTTTGCTTGCTGTATCATCTGTTCATACAGCACTTTTTTAGGAATGTTTTATGGCAACATCGGCGTCTCCGACGAGAGACAATGCACAGTTTCCAGCAGAAGATGGCGACCCACTATCTATCGGTGACAGAATATCACCTTCCATCTATGACGTTGCGTCGATAAGAAATATATGGAATCGCCATTTAACGCAACAGATACGCGTTTTGCTTTACACTGAGCCGTTATTGAGAGTTTTACGCAGTGACGAAAATCGTTCTGAAGAGTTAGAACATTATGACTCGCTTGCACTCGCACTCAAACTGCTCGACCACATCGTGACGCATACTGGCCTTGAACGTGAAGCCGATAGCGATACTGCTATGCGAGAACTCTTCCCGCTTATGGAGGCAATGGACCAAGCCGCAGGTGTTGAACCGAATATTGAGCGGCATCTGCGTATGGCAAAGATTGTGCTTGGCGCATTGCGTAACGACAAAGAGGGCCTACGCCCGTTCAAGAGGGTATATATTGATTTCGCGTTAGGACATGCTGTAAAGCGCGAGCTAGCGATACGGCTCATTGAAGAACGCTATACTGTTCGTGGCGATATTGTTCTGCATCTTTCTAATGAAGCTACCAATTTGTTGCTTAATGCGCTCGCCTATGATATTGAAGATGCTCAGGCAGCAGCTGAAGCGATTGTCCAAAATCAGCTTGATCGAGGGCACCTCCAGGACGCGATTGGTACCGCTCGCGCTGCGCGCTTGTATTCGAGCCGTCTTCGAGAGAAGATCGAGCAACTTCTTATCAATACTCGTCGTGATTTGAGCCGTGTTGATTGGAAACAAGAGGTACCTCGTATCCTTACGGAATCGCTGAGACACCTTGAAAGTCGCTGTGATGTCGAACACAATATCATCAAATCGGCACGTGAAAAGCAAGATGCCCTTACACCAGGTAGTGAGGAGGCACACTACTTAACAATCCTTATCTCCATCATTAGCGATTGCCGCCAGTGTCATATGGAGCTACAACAACAACTCATGGAGGCTCCCCAGATTTTTCTTGACGAGCAGGAACGGCAAGTATTTGCGTTACGTCGTCGTCTTGACCTTCCTGCTATGCTCTCTGATGTTTTAACACCACTTTTAAGTATGCAGCGTGTGGTGGCAGTGAAAGCACTTCCTACTGTTTCTGCTAACTGTTTTGGGATTCGCGCTCCAAACGCCTTCTCACTCACTCAATACTTACAAAGACTGCTACAACCACGTCGCGAACCTCGCCCCGAAACTGTGCCAATTGAAGAAAGGGAGCCTGTTGCTGCGAACAACGATCTGTTGCGCTATACACGAGATATGTACGAGCGTGCAGAGAGCTATCTCAATACACTACAAAGCCCAGTCAGATTGGCTGATCTCTTACAGCAAGCTTTAGATGTCGGTGAGTCTGAGTTAACGCTTGAAGTGATATTATTCTCCGTGTTGCACCATTTTGACTCCAATGACGTAGAGTCTCCCAAGTTTTTAACGATCAAGATAGACGATGAACAATTTTTTGTCTGCAATTTTTCCGGAGACAATGTCCTGATATGTGACTACGGCGAGGAGAGGAAAAATGAATAATAACGATGAATTGTACGAGTTACTACATGCCGCTGGTCGCCTCATTCAATGGGCATTACAACCACGCAAACATCCGGTAACTGAGTCAGATTATCGCGAGTTACTCGCACGGTATCATGACCATCCTTCATTTCGCGATGCCGTCCGAGCTATCGCTGATGGGCTGGGATTGCATATCATTAAGGTGAGTGGCTTCGGAATGGTGCTTGCTCCAAGTGAAGATTCTGTCTTTGCAGTGACGCCACTTAACTACCGTCCATCAGGTTCTACTAACGACCGCTTGATTGATGGTCTGATTCAGGTCGCTATTATTGCGACTATCTATCCAAATGCGCAAGACCTGGAGGATGATGCGATGCTGGCTCGCCCCCCTATTACAGTTGAAGATGTCGAGGCAACCCTACAAAATATCTGTAATCAAATTGAAGAGCCGACTCGCAGACAGGCTGATCCGTTGGTTGATGATCTCGAAGCGGGACTTTATGAGGCATGGCGCGTGTATCGAGATAAAGCCCAGGCAAAAACGACAGAAGATGGACGTGCAAGCTCTGCAACGACACGAGGCATGATCTCACGTGGACTCGAGTTTCTGGAAAAACAAGGATGCCTCACATATGCATCGCGAGACGAGCCGAAGCAGTATCGACCAACATGGCGTTATCAAACAATGGTGCAAGAATGGAGCGCGCAACATATCTATGCTGAGGTGCGATCGCTTTTAGCGGTACCTCCCCCAGAAAGGGAGTAATAAATGCCACAACTTACTCGGCTACGCTTATGCTGCGTCGGACCAGCTATGGCACGTATTGATGATATTATACTTCCATTTCATGAAGCCAACGGGCAGCCAGTCAACAGTACACTCTGGTTGCGTAATGCAGGCGGCAAAACGCTCATTATGCAACTTTTCCTCTGGCTCATGTGTCCCGACAAGAGGATGACTCTTACGGAACGCAGCATTGAGGATTATGTGCAAATGCAGGATCGCAGTGTCATTGCCGCAGAGTGGCAGCTCGATGGCAGTAGTCACCGCCACACTCAGAATGAACCTAACCGCTATCTCACCGGGGCGTTCTGCGAATGGCGCGCGCAGGGTGAGAGATTGCAGCGTCTGTTCTTTGTGGCAAGAGTACGACTTGATGAGCCGAGACTCACGCTGGAAGATCTTCCTATCTATGGTCCCCGCGGAGCACGTGCAGAACGCCGCACACTTGCCAGTTTCAAACAGGAGTGGCAAGCACTTGGCAATGCCTATCCAAGTGCTGAGATCAATGAAACAGAAAACCTACATACATGGAGTAAACTCCTTGAACAGGCAGGTATTGATCCTACGCTATTTGGTTATCAAATGAAGATGAACATACGTGAGGGTGGGGCAGAAGACCTGTTCAAATTCAGAGATGCCGACCGTTTTGTAGACTTCTTTCTCGAATTGATGGCAGATACCACCCTCGGAGACACCACTGCACAAACGATAGAAAAATTCCGAACAGCTTTCCAACAACAAACAGATCAATTACAACCGGAACAACATCTGCTATCTAAACTCATCGAAAACCTTGAGCCGCTACGAGGAGCCGCTGACGAGCGAGAACAGATGTATCACCGTGTGCTACAAGACAGGCACAAACTCGACCGTTTCGCTAAGACCGTATCTCAGAACCTGGCCCACTTGCAAAAGGATAAAGAGCGTATCGAACGGCAGCGTGACAATGCACGGAGGGCTGCGAAGCGTCTCTACATAGAGGCCCGGCAGAAACAGCAGATATCTGCTATTCTGAGTCATGCAGCCAGTCAGAAACGAGAGCAGCGTTTAGAAAACGAATTGGAATTATTACAAGAGTTGGTCAAAAAAGCGCAACTCGATGAACGCATCTGGCATGCTGCTGGTCCTCTTCGTGATGTGATGCATGCAGAGCAGCATGTTGCAATGCTTGAGGCACGGCTTGCTGCCCGACAAAAAGAACATGAGCCACTGCACAGCATAGTCCAGGAAAGTGCGTATGCGTATGCTGCTGCTCTCAGTGCCAGGATTGAGCAACTGTGTGCAGAAGAAGAGCACTGGACACAAACCAAAGCAGAATCTCGTATGCAGGCTCGTGCAGCTCAAGCTGAGAGTACAAATAAACAGTCCGCAGCAATCAGGTTTGAGACGGAAGCCGGGCAGTTCGCTATGCGTCTAGCGACCTTCTATAAGACGCGCGCGGAACTTGAAGCTGCCGATGTCTTGTTATCCAGGGAGGAATATCCCCAGGCACATGACCGCCTTATTCGGCAACGCGCCAAACTCAACACGACAATCCAGACAATACGTCAGACCATAAAACGGATTGAACTGGAGAAAAAGGCCATTCAGAGCAGTATCTCACAGTGTGAGCGGGAAAAGTTGCAAGCTGAAAATGCAGAAGGGCTGATACACAAGCAGCTTGATGAGATGGAACATGAGCGTAATGCTATAGAAGTGGACAGTCGGCTACAACAATACCTTGAACTGGAAGTCATTGATCTTAATCGACTTGGCGGAGATGTACTCAACCAACTGCGAGACGCTGAACATGCACTTGAAAATCGACTAACAGTGCTAAAGTTAGCTCTGTTAGAGCATGAAACCATTATTGCCTACCTCACCGAGCACCACCTGCTGCCGCCCACTAAAGATGTTGAGTTAACATTGAAGGTACTAAAGAAACACGATATCATAGCTTGGTCTGGTTGGGAGTTCATCGGTAATACTGTGCCCAAATCTGACGTTCGTATTGTGTTGCAGCATAAGCCCGAAGTGGCATTCGGCATTGTGGTGCGTGACGAACACTTCCAGAAGGCACAAGACATACTACGAGAAGCTAGGCCACGTCTTGATACACTTGTCGTTGTCGCCCCGCAAGAATCCATACGAAGTGATACACCATCACTCCTGTTCGTCATCGGGCCAACGGGTGATGCCCACTTTAATAGTGATGCGGCAGAACTAGAACTGTCTGATCAACACTCGCGCCACCACCAAGTTCAACAACATTATTTGACACTATTTGATGAACGAAACAAGCTGCGCGATTCTACTGAGAGACTGAAACGCTTCTTCCAAAACTATCCACTGCACCAACAGAACGAATGGCGGACCAGGCAAGATGAGATGACAAAACAGAGGGATGCCAGAGAGAAGCGCGTTAAGCAACTGCAAGATGAGTATCTACAGCTTGAGGAAAGCAGCGAACAGAATGGGCAACTTAATGAGGAGACCCATACAAAACTGAGCGGAGTAGACAGACGTCTGTCGTTGCTTCAAACACACGCAGATTTACTTACCACAAATCCAGACGATCTTGAACGACAGCACCGTTATTTACTCAGCGAGGCATCAAATCTGCGGTACGAAGCCAATCAGTTACAAGCCAAGGTGACAGAGTTTGAGCAACAAGCAGATACAGCTGCTGACTCTATAAAGGACATTGCAGTAGAGGCGAGTGACATTAAGAAGAAGTACGCTACGATAGACTACCTCAATGGCTCACCACAACCATGTGCTGGTAACATATTGTTACTCCAAAACCTGTATCAGCAACTGGTTGCAGAGTATGAGCAAAAGATTGGAGTCAGTGAGATCACTATTATGCTACGAGAGGCTCGAAAGGATGTGCAAGGCAAACGCTCGACATTGAGCAAGCACATTCAGGGGACAGTAGAGGAAGCTAAGGTACGAGAGGCTCTCGACTCGTTGAGTGACCGCAATGACGACAATGAGGTTGATGAACATTATCGAAGTGCAATTCAAACAAAGGCCAATACCGCAAAAGATATACAGTCAACGAAATATGCCTTAACTGAAGCTAATCAAGCAGTGCTTGATGCGAAAAAGGCGTGTATTGAACTTGATATCCCAGAGCCTACATTGAATGAGGATATTCCAGAGAACGAAGAGTCTTGTATGCGAGAGGAGAAGGAGAAAAGACAGCAAGCCCGGGATGCAGAAGGAGATGCACGCAAACACGAGAAAGAAGCAGGGGAACTGGTCGAGCAGATAAGTCGACTCGACGAGAATATACGCCGCCTGGAGAGCGACCAAAATCTTATCGAATTCCTTCTAGAGAAACACCAGGCACTTTTCGATATGGCTACTGTTATAACCATTCCTCTCGAGTCGGCATTCATAGAGCTTGATGTCGATGACACTATGCAACATGAGTTGCGGAAACTGCGCGATCTATTGGAAGACGAGCGCAAAAGACAGCAGAAGTTGGAGCAAAAGCGCAATGAGGTTGCACAGACTATCAACAAAAGGCTGAGCCAAGCTAGTACCGATTATCCCAGGGTAGCAATTGCCCGGCAGTTTCTAGATCAGTACGATGCTGAGTATTACGAGCGCGAATGTGACCAGCTACTCGACGAATTGAGCTTACGTAAGCAGCAAGTAGAGGGAGCGCTAGCAAGAATAGGGGAATATCGTCAACTTACTGTAACCCATATGCTAGAGCTAGCTGACAGTGGTATCGATCTCTTGAAGAGAGCGGCAAAACGCTCGAAGCTTCCTGCCTCACTTCAAGATTTCCAACAACAACCGTTTCTTAAAATAGTACTCAAAGATTTTATAACTGCGGATGAGCAGAGAGCAAAGATCGATGACTTGCTTGAGAGATGCATGAAAGAAGGGACGATACCAAGCGGACTCGCTCTCCTCCAGCGTTCAGTGCGCTGTCTAGCAAGTCCGATGAAAGTTGAGATGCTCTTCCCAGACCCCAATAATTTACATTATGTTCCAGTAACAGAAGTGGCAAAGGAAAGTGGAGGTGAACGCTTAACCAGCTTCGTTTTACTGTATTGCTCACTGGTACAATTGCGTTCCATTGAGTGGACAAAACATGCCGATGCTTCCAGTACTCTCATACTTGATAATCCCTATGGTGCCGTATCACGTCCGAAGTTCCTTGAATTACAGCGCGAAGTAGCGCGGTCAATGCGTATCCAACTCATCTATACAACGGGTATTCATGATATCGAGGCTATTCGTATGATATCCAATGTCGTACGTTTGCGCAATGACTCTGTAGACCGTAGAACTGGCGAACATCTCCTTCAAATTTACACACCTTCTCAAGGACTTCAAGCTATGCGCGAGATACTTCCCACTGTACATAGCAATCTTCAAAAGAATGGACAAGAGCAATGAAGCCGCACAGTTCGCAAGTGAACCTGCCGCAGCCCCCAACAGCATCAATAGATACAGACGATTCTGTTATTGACCGTGACCCGCAGCGTGTGCAAGCATTTCTTGAGCGGTTGAGTCAGTGCCAAGGACCACGTATAAGGCTTGAGGAACTGTGGTCGCTCTTCAACGGATTTTTTCCTCATCGTTCTCGTAGCACAGAAGGTAGACAATGGCTTCTTGAGAGTTTACATGAAGCAGAGCAACAGGGTATTATCAAACTTCCGGTTGCACATGGAGTTTCGTGGGACCGCGGTCTATCACCTTCCATACCGACATTTGTTGATAAAATCGTTTCTAAAGTGAAACGTAATACAAGCTGGCGCATCTTTCCCTGGCATTATTGCTTAAAATGGGTTGCAGACCTCCGTACCATTCCGCCAGATCAGGAGGCATTTCTGTACCGCGTTCATGAGGAGTTGGTAGAAGGAACCTTCCAAGAACCAGCACCGTTGAAGTACCGTTCGATGCAACTCACTGGACATGAGAAACAGCTTGGGAAGTTGGCGCAGACAGTCCTCTTTGGCCCTGGAAGGCTCACATTTGAACTCCTCGGTTGTGTTCCTGATATACCTCCTCTTGTATTAAAAAGAGTCGGAGAACGTAACATTGCATTTGTATTCGAGAATGTAGGTTCATTCAGAACCGCCTATAGTGTTTTACAGCGATTGCAGCAGTCACCATACGGGCTAGTGGGTTACGGCGCAGGTGCAGGCTTTGCGCGGTCTATCCTCGATTTTAGACTTTTAGGTCGCAACATTGAACGTATCGAGTATGTTGGTGATATGGATCGACCAGGTTTGCGCATTGCTCAATCCGTGATAAGCATTGCAGATGATATTCGCCCGAATATACTAACCATTATACGTGCAGGGAGACGAATACCAGAGGAAATTCTCGGTCCTGCCGAAATGCTGCGTGTATGGGAAGAAAGAGCAGAATGAAATTGCTCCGCCCTGGCTCGATCACAATGGCTTCTGGGTGACACCTCTATTGTCTGCTGATCTGCTCGTGAAGATGGATGCTCAACGAATGTATAAGGGATAGATTGTAACAGCTATCCACACAGGTGTCCTTGTGGATTTTTCGGCGACCCGGTCAAGGAATGTAGTTGTACCTCCATACCTATCTCCCGCTACCAGAAGAAAATCAACGGCCACTGTTGGATCGTATCGACATCCACGTGGAAGTCTCCCGCGTCGATTACGAAAAACTGGCCGATAAGCGCAACGTCGAGGATTCAAAAACCATCCGCGCCTATCACCGGGTCTTGAAGCTAGCCCGCACGATTGCCGATTTAGCGGGTAGTGAGACGATTGCGGCGAATCATATTGCGGAGGCGGTGCAGTACAGGCCACGGGTGGGGATGTAGGGCTCAGGGGTGGTTGGAATCGTCGAAGCAGTACAAAGAGACCTGCTCTCGCTGTAAGGCGGTTCCTTAGTCCCGATTTGCGCATGCGGCATGTTTACAGGACATCGCTGTACAGAGTATACTTGATACCACACCTGGACCGGGGCTTCCTGGCAGTAAGGAAGAGATAGAGTACTTCGTGGGAAAGAGGGGCCACTCGTTGTCTCTCAGTATTGAGCAAATATATCATGATCTGCGCAATTTCGATTTTGCAAGTCTCTTTGTGAGAGAGTTGCACTGGTTCCCGCCTGTCAGCAGAAAAAAACTGCCGATAGATGAGAGACACTCGCGCTATGAAATAGCTCGTTATATGGACGTGCCGGTTTTCGAAGTGACCGCTGACGATGGAACTATCCCCCCTCCCCAGGTGAGAGATAGACTTCACAGAGAAATCTCACCGCTTTTCCTCAGGAGCCTTCTGATCTTTATTGACGGAAATCGTACACAAAGCATTTGGCACTGGATGAAGCGAGAGCGAGCGAGAGCGTACAGCCGTGAATATTTCTATGCCAAAGGACAGCCCGAAGATTTGTTGCTGAATAAGCTCAGTTCTATCGTGACTGATATGATTCCTGCCGATGAGCAGAGGAGGAGTAAGGGTGCCTCTGATTCCAGAAAGAAACCTGTTACGCACCGAATTTACGAGGAGTTTCAGGCTCAACGCCGCCAATTTTCGGAATACATCAATGGTATAGATAAAGAGCAAGATCGCGACCTCTATACCTCAATCCTGTTGAACCGGCTGGTCTTTCTCTACTTTTTGCAGCGAAGAGGCTTTATCGATGAGGGTAATAAGACCTACCTGGAAGATGCGTTGAGGAGAAGTCACAAGGATTGTTACTATCGAGCCTTTCTCTTGCCACTCTATTTTGAAGGGCTGTCTAAACACGCAGAAAATCGTAGCACAGATATTCAGTCACTCTTAGGCAAGATTATCTATCTTGACGGCGGTTTATTCCAGCCACACACTATTGAGCGCCAGTATGCTGATATTCAGATTCCCAATACTGCCTTCGAGCAGCTTTTCTCTTTTTTCTCACATTACACATGGCAAATCGTTGATATCCCCTCTGGTGAT
>WNFI01101571.1_pt1 | contig 10437 bp, 7 predicted proteins | sample 5400471 | NCBI WGS metagenome assembly WNFI01 (sample SAMN13153348, study PRJNA577476) | soil metagenome | isolation source: 100 cm saprolite on Douglas fir-dominated hillslope | place: USA:California | collected 2013-09-17 | reverse complement strand
GTTGAGCACCTTTATTACTTCGCCCATGGTCATTTCGTCGGAGGTGGGGTTCAGCTCGTCATGGATGACTTCTTCGTCTTCCTTTTTATAGGCGTCTTTGAACTTTTGATGCCATTCGGGGTGGGATTTTTTTTGTACTGCTTCTGTCAGCAGGGGGAGGGTTTCTTTGCAATCACCCCAGACGGGTACGGTAGCTTTTACATTTTTATCGATCTCGGCGGGGTCGATGTCCAGGTGGATGACCTTTGCCTGTTTGGCGTATTTATCGAGGCGGCCCGTGACGCGGTCGTCGAAGCGCATGCCAACGGCAATCATTACGTCGCATTCGTTGGTGAGCAGGTTGGGGCCATAGTTACCGTGCATGCCGAGCATACCGACGTTGAGCGGGTGGTCGGTGGGCAGGGCGCTGAGTCCGAGGATGGTCCAGGCTGCGGGGATGCCGCTTTTTTCTACGAAGGCCTGGAACTCTTTTTCTGCCTTACCCAGGATCACGCCCTGGCCGAAGAGGATAAAGGGTTTTTTCGCTTCGTTGATCAGTTCCGCTGCTTCGGTGATATATTCCTTACGAACGATGGGCTTTGGGCGGTAGCTGCGGATGTGCTGGCAGCGCGTATATCCTTCGTAGTTAAATTTTTGGATCTGTGCATTTTTTGTGATGTCGATGAGCACCGGGCCGGGGCGACCGCTGCCGGCGATGTAAAAGGCCTTTGCCAGTACGGAAGGTATTTCGGTGGCGTCGGTGACCTGGTAGTTCCATTTGGTGACCGGCGTGGTGATATTGATGACGTCTGTTTCCTGGAAGGCATCGGTTCCAAGCAGGTGGGCGAAGACCTGGCCGGTAACGCAGACAAGGGGGGTACTATCGATCATGGCGTCGGCCAGGCCGGTAACCAGGTTGGTGGCGCCGGGGCCGCTGGTAGCGAATACGACTCCTGTCCTGCCGGAGGAGCGGGCATATCCCTGGGCAGCGTGGATGCCGCCTTGTTCGTGGCGAACGAGGATATGCTTCAGCTTGTCGCGGTAGTCGTACAGGGCGTCATAGATCGGCATGATAGCGCCGCCGGGATAACCGAAGATGGTGTCAACGCCTTCTTCGAGAAAGGCTTCGAGTACGGCGGCGGAGCCACTCAACTCCCGCACCACCGGGGCTGACTTTGCGGGTGCAGCGGCCTTGGGCTTTGAAGGGGTGTTTTTGGGGGTTGCTGTTGCGTTGCTCATATACTAAGTTTTAATTTGATTGTTGTTATGCTTCGTCGGTTACGCAGCCTTCGGCGGCGTTTTTAACCTGTCTTGCATATTTAAAAAGAAGACCCCGGGTTGCTTTCAGGGCCGGCTGTTTCCAGGCGGCCTTTCTTTTGGCGAGCTCTTCGGGGCTGACCTTTAACGTGATGGTATTCTTTGTGGCATCGAGTTCGATGATGTCTTCATCATGGACGAAGGCGATGGCGCCGCCTTGATGGGCCTCGGGGGTGATGTGACCTACGACGAAGCCGTGGGTGCCACCGCTGAAGCGGCCATCGGTGATGAGGGCGATGCTTTTGCCCAGGCCGGCGCCGATGAGGGCGGAGGTGGGTTTGAGCATTTCGGGCATACCGGGTGCGCCGACGGGGCCGACGTACCGGATGACTACTACGTCGCCGGCCTTTATCTTGCCGGAGTTGATGCCATTGATGAGTTCGTGTTCGCCGTCGAAGACACGGGCTGTGCCTTCGAAGCGTTCGCCTTCCTTGCCGCTGATCTTAGCTACGCTGCCGCCTTCGGCCAGATTGCCGTAAAGGATCTGGAGGTGGCCGGTGGCTTTGATAGGGTTTTCCAGGGGCTTGATGATATCTTGTTTTGTAAAGTCGAGACTTGGGATATCCTTCAGGTTTTCGGCGAGTGTCTGGCCGGTGACGGTGAGGCAGTCGCCGTGCAGCAGTCCTTTTTCGAGCAGGTATTTCATGACGGAGGGTATACCGCCATGTTCGTGAAGGTCCTGCATGAGGTATTTGCCGCTGGGCTTAAAGTCAGCCAGTACGGGGATGCGGTCGCTGATGGCCTGGAAATCGTCCTGGGTGAGCGGGACGTCTACGCTGCGGGCCATGGCGATAAGGTGCAGGACGGCATTGGTGCTGCCGCCGAGGATCATGATGGTCGTGATCGCATTCTCGAAGGCTTTCCGGGTCATGATGTCGCGGGGCTTGATATCTTTTTCGAGCAGGTTGAGGATGGCTGCTCCTGCGTCGAGGCATTCTTTCTTTTTGTCTTCGCTGAGGGCCGGATTGGAGGAAGAGAAGGGGAGGCTCATGCCCAGGGCTTCGATGGCGGAGGCCATGGTGTTAGCGGTATACATACCACCGCAGGCGCCTGCGCCGGGGCAGGAATTGCGGACGATACCCTGGAAGTCTGCTTCGTCGAGCTTACCGGCGATCTTTTGTCCCAGGGCTTCGAAGGAAGAGACGATGTTGAGGTCTTGTCCTTTATAGCGGCCCGGGGCGATGGTGCCGCCGTAGACCATGATCGAGGGTCGATTGAGCCGGCCCATGGCGATGAGGCAGCCGGGCATGTTCTTGTCACAGCCGGGCAGGGCGATGAGTCCGTCGTAGTATTGGGCGCCACAGATGGCTTCTATGGAGTCGGCGATGATATCGCGGCTAACCAGGGAGTAGCGCATGCCGTCGGTGCCGTTGGCCATGCCGTCGCTGACGCCGATGGTATTGAAGACAAGGCCGACAAGTTTTTTATCCCAGACGCCTTTTTTGACGATCTGCGCGAGGTCGTTGAGGTGCATGTTACAGGTGTTGCCGTCGTAGCCCATGCTGGCGATGCCCACTTGTGCTTTTGCGAGGTCTTCGTCTGTCAGTCCAATGCCATACAACATCGCCTGTGCGGCGGGTTGTGTCGTATCCTGAGTGAGTGTCTTGCTGTACTTATTTAATTCCATTTTGGTTATATAGTTTCTTCCGGGTTATATGGTTTCTTCCAGTTGATGTTGTTTTTCTATGACTCTGTCTTTGTAGGCTAATTGTACTTTCCGGCCGAGGGTAGCTGTCCAGGGTTTTGCAAATGCGGTGTCGTCGATGGAGGCCCAGCCGATGACTTCCGCGGCGGTGCCACAGAAGAAGGCGGAGTCTGCCGTTTTGAGCTGACTGATGGTAAACTGACCTTCTTCGACGGGGATATCCAGCTCCCGGCAGATCTCCAGCACGGTGGCGCGGGTGATGCCTGGCAGGATATTGCCTGTAGCGGGAGTGAAGAGCCGGCCATCTTTTTCGAAGAACATATTGGCGCCGGGTCCTTCTGCGATGAAGCCGTTCATATCGGTGAGCAGGGCCTCGTCGAAGCCTAGTCTTTTTGCTTCCTGGCTGGCCAGGATAGAATTGACATAGTGGCCGGACGCCTTTGCTTCTATTTTAAAACCTTTTGGGTTTGGGCGTTGGAAGGAGGAGGTCATGACCTTTAGCAATTTCTCGCCGAGGAAGGGGGCCATTTCCCAGGCCTGAATGACGGTATACGATTCGGTGTTGGGGTTAAAGCTCATATTGGCGGGGCCGTAGACAACCGGGCGGATATAGGCGTCCCGGAGGTTGTTGCGTTCCAGGATCTCATAGGTGGCTTCGATGAGCTGGGCTGTGCCGTAATTGTAGGGCATGTTGAGGGCTATCGCGGAGTTCTTCAGGCGGTCGTAGTGTTCGACGGGCTTGAAGATCTTCGTTGTGCCGGCGGCGGTGCGGTAGGAGCGGATGCCTTCGAATACGGCGTAGCCGTAGTGAAGGGACTGACCGTAGAGGTCGGTTTTTGCTTCCGATGCTTTGACAATGCTGCCATCCAGCCAGAGAACAGTGTTCTCGTTGTAATATGCCATGGTATGATTATGTTTAAAAAAAAGCGACCCGCCTTTGGGAGGCGGGTCGCTGGTATTTTGATTCTTAGTATTTATTTACCACCCTCCTCCCGGACTTACAGGAATAATAATCACCACGGCCACAATAATAATTATTGCTATTGCGGCTAGAATTTGCTTGCTGGTGATATTTAAACTGCGTTTTGCCAAGATGGATGTCATTCGTACTACGAATATACGTCCGCCTATTGAACAAACAAAGAACTTTTGCGACTATTTAAATAATAGTCGACTTTCTCAACTCGATATTCCCTTTATGGATATCGCCGGGAATTTTTCCTCCTACATAATCGCTGATCAGCTCACCGATGGTAGAGGTGAAATAGAAATTAATAGGGTCAATATCTTTTGTTACGAAGCCATTCTGCAGTGTCCAGTTGGCGGCTTCGCGTATTTTATCTGCCTCTGCGTTAAGGCCGAAGTGGTCGAGCAGCATGGCTGCAGACAGGATGCTGCCGAGAGGGTTGGCGATGTCCTTTCCGGCTGCCTGCGGGTAGGAGCCATGGATAGGTTCGAAGAGAGCCGCGCCTTTGCCGATGGAGGCCGAGGGTAACAGGCCCAGGGAACCGCTGATCACGCTGGCTTCATCGCTGATGATATCTCCAAACATGTTTTCCGTGAGGATTACGTCAAATTGTTTGGGGTTGAGGATGATCTGCATGGCTGCGTTGTCTACGAAGAGGAAGTCGACTTTGACGTCGGCGTACTGGCCGGCGATGTCCTGTACCACTTTCCGCCAGAGGCGGGAAGTTTCGAGTACGTTGGCTTTGTCGACCAGGGTCAGTTTTTTCCTGCGCTGCCGGGCTTGTTTAAAGGCAAGGTGAGCGATGCGTTCGATCTCATCGCGGGTATAGGTGCAATCGTCAGAGGCCTGTGTTCCTTCCGCATTGATCTCTTTTTTACCAAAGTAGATGCCGCCGGTGAGTTCCCGGTAGATGACAAAGTCTACATCTTCCAGGATCTTTGCTTTCAGCGGGGAAAGGTGCTGGAGGGACGGATAGGTGGTTACCGGGCGTATGTTGGCAAACAATTGCAGTGATTTCCGTAGTTTGAGCAGACCTTGTTCGGGTCTTACTTTGGCGGTAGGATCGTTATCGTATTTGGGATGACCGATGGCGCCAAACAGGATGGCATCGCTGTTGAGAGCGGCTTCGATGGTTTCGTCGGGAAGCGGGTTGCCGGTTTTATCGATGGCGTCTGCGCCCATCAGGTGATAGGTGTATATAAATTCATGTCCGCCTTGTTCGGCTACTGCGTTGAGAACCTTTATGGCCTGTTGGGTTACTTCGGGGCCGATGCCGTCGCCTTCAATAACTACGATGTTTTTTTGCATACAATGATTAGATTAGTTGGGTAAGGGTTTTTTCAAAGCTTTCGATCTCTCCCTTAATGCTTAGCAGGTAATCGATGTCGTCGTACCCATTGAGCAGGCAGGTTTTTTTATAGTTGTTGATCTCGAATTTTTCGGTTGCGTCCCCGGCGGTAATAGTTTGAGCCTCCAGGTCGACGGCGATGGTAGTTTTTGGATCTTTCCGGATGGCGGCGAAGGCCTTTTGCAGGAACTCTTCGCTGACGGTGACGGGCAGCAGAAAATTGTTGAGGGCGTTGTTTTTAAAGATATCGGCGAAGAAGCTGCTGACGACGACGTCGAAGCCGGCATCTTTAATCGCCCAGGCGGCGTGTTCGCGGCTGGACCCGCAGCCGAAGTTTGAGGAAGCGGGCGGGGATGATCTGGTCGGTATCGACGTTTTCCTGGTTGAGGGGAACGGCGGTGGAATTTATTTTATTGATGCTTTTGCTCATTTTGTTTTCGATTGTTTATATGAATTCCCGGATATCGGCTACTTCGCCGGTGATGGCTGCGACGGCTGCGGTCAGGGGGCTAGCCAGCAGGGTGCGGGCATTGGGCCCCTGGCGGCCTTCGAAGTTGCGGTTGGAAGTAGAGATACAATATTTCCCTGCGGGAATTTTGTCTTCGTTCATCCCGAGGCAGGCAGAGCAGCCGGGTTGACGGAGGTTGAAGCCAGCGGCTTCAAAGACCTTGTCGATGCCTTCTTTGATGGCCTGTTGTTCTACCTGTTTGCTACCCGGGACGACCCATACTTCTACGCCCGCGGCTTTCTTTTTGCCTTTTACAAAGGAGGCTACCAGGCGAAGGTCTTCGATGCGGGAGTTGGTGCAGCTGCCGATGAAGACGTAGTCTACTTTTTTGCCTTTGATGGAGGAGCCGGCCTGGAGTCCCATATAGGCCAGGGCTTTTATGTAAGCCGGTTGTTCTTTCGCCTCTATTTCACTTTCTGCGGGAATATGTCCGGCGACGCTGATGCCCATGCCCGGGTTGGTGCCATAGGTGATCATGGGTTCGATGTCGGCGGCGTCGATGTTGATCTCACGATCGAACCGGGCATCTTTATCGGAGTACAATGCTGCCCACTCAGCGAGTTTTTTATCCCAAGCTGCGCCTTTGGGAGCGAACTCGCGGCCTTTTATATAATTGAAAGTCGTTTCATCGGGAGCGATCAAACCACCACGGGCGCCCATTTCGATGCTCATATTACAGATGGTCATGCGGGCTTCCATGGAAAGATTGCGGATGGCGGAGCCGGCGTATTCGACGAAGTAACCGGTGGCGCCGCTGGCGGAAATTCTGGCAATAATATAGAGGATGATGTCTTTGGAAACGACGCCTTTGTTGAGCTGACCATCCACGTTGATGCGCATCAGTCTGGGTTTGCTTTGCATCAGGCATTGGGTGGCCATGACCATTTCTACTTCGCTGGTGCCGATGCCAAAAGCGATGGCGCCGAAAGCGCCGTGTGTGGAAGTGTGGCTGTCACCGCAGACCATGGTCATGCCGGGCTGGGTAATGCCGAGCTCGGGTCCTATAACATGAACAATGCCCTGGTAGGGGTGACCCAGGCCGTATAATTCGACGTGATGTTTTTCACAATTCTCGATCAGTCTTTGAACCTGGATGCGGGAGAGCTCTTCCTTTATGGGCAGTTCCTGGTGCAGGGTGGGTACGTTGTGGTCGGCAGTGGCCACGATCTGTTTAGGCCGGAAGACTTCGAGGCCCCTGTTTTCGATGCCTTTGAAGGCTTGGGGGCTGGTGACCTCGTGGATGAAATGTTTGTCGATGTAGAGCACGGAGGGGCCGCCGGCGATCGTTTTGACCTCGTGGCGGTCCCAGATCTTTTCAAATAATGTTTTTGCCATGGTGGTATCGCGAGTTTTAGGCTGTTACGGTTGCTGCGTTGTATGCTTTGGCTATGTCGTGAAGATCTTCTTCTATTACTTCTTTTTTTGTATCGGCGATTTGTACGAAGCGTTCGTACAGCGTGTCTATATCATTACGATTAAAAGAATAACCTATTTTCTGGAAACGGAAGGCGAGGGCGCTGCGTCCGCTGCGGGCGGTGAGCACGATCCGGGATTCGTCTGCGCCGACTTCTTCGGGGTTAATGATCTCGTAGGTGGAAGCGTCTTTCAGGAATCCATCCTGGTGGATGCCGGAGGAATGGGAGAAAGCGTTGGCGCCGACGATGGCTTTATTGGGCTGAACGGGCATACGCATTGTATCGGATACGAGGCGGCTGAGCGGGTTCAGCTGTTTTGCGTTGATATCGGTATAAAATCCGAGCTGTTTGTGTTGTTTGATGACCATGACCACTTCTTCGAGGGAAGTGTTGCCGGCTCTTTCGCCGAGCCCATTGATCGTACATTCGATCTGGCGGGCGCCGTTGCTGATACCGGCGATGGAGTTGGCTGTGGCAAGTCCGAGGTCATTGTGGCAATGGCAGGAGATAACGGCTTTGTCGATATTGGGGACGTGGTTCATGAGGAAGGCGATCTTCTCTCCGTACTGGTCCGGCAGACAATAACCGGTGGTATCGGGAATATTGACGACGGTGGCGCCGGCGGCGATGACGGCTTCGATGACACGGGCCAGGTAATCGTTGTCGGTGCGGCCTGCGTCTTCTGCATAGAATTCAACGTCGTCGACGAAATTCTTTGCCCATTTCACGGCCTGGACGGCGCGGTCGAGAATCTCTTCGCGGGTGGAGTTGAATTTATTTTTGATATGCGAGTCGGAGGTGCCGATGCCGGTGTGGATGCGGGGTCGCCGGGCGGGTTTGAGTGCCTGTGCGGCCACTTCGATATCTTTTTGCACGGCGCGGCTAAGGCCGCAGACGGTGGCGTTTTTGATAATCCTGGCTATTTCTTCCACGGAATGGAAGTCACCGGGGCTGGAGATGGGGAAACCGGCTTCTATGATATCTACGCCAAGGGCTTCGAGCTGGAGGGCCAGTTCGATCTTTTCCCTGGTGTTGAGCTTACAGCCGGGCACTTGTTCTCCGTCGCGGAGGGTGGTATCAAAGATGAAGATTTTCTTGTCAGACATAAGATATTTTAAAAAGGATAAAAATTATTGCTTATGATGCACCAAACTGGACGGAGTCCAGTTCGTACACGAGGCATTAGGCCGAGTGTACAGATATTATGGGAATTGCGGCACAACTGCAAGGTTGCGAACGAGTCTTTGCCGGTGGCAAAGGCGAAGTTCTTTAGTTTTGGGCAATTTTTTGCCGTAATTCAATATTTCGAAAATACCTTTGTTTATTTTGGAAAGGAAATCATAATTTAAGTGGTTTTACACCCCTTACGAGGGGGGTAAATGAGCTGAAACGCACTGCTGACAAGGATTTTAAAGTTATAAATTACGATGCCCAACCGTTCGTCAGACACATTGTTTCAATTGATCAAATCCCTGGAAAAGTCCGAAAAGCGGAACTTTAAGCTCTATATTACGCGTAACTCAGCCAGTGAGGACCTAAAAAGTATCCAACTATTTGATGCTCTGGACAAAATGGAGGAATATGATGAGGCGCAATTGTTAAATAAAAACAAAAATTTACGTAAACAGCAGCTATCCAACGCCAAGGCGCACCTCTACCGGGAGATCTTGTCGAGTTTGCGATTGATCCGGCAGGAAGAAAACATTGATATTCAATTACATGAACAGTTGGATTACGCGCGAATCCTGTATAATAAGGGGTTGTACTTACAGAGTTTAAAAACGCTGGACCGGATCAAGGAGAATGCGAAGGCTCATAACCAGGTGACATTTCTATTGCAGGTGTTGTTCTTTGAGAAGACCATTGAGTCCCTTCATATCACCCGAAGCATGCAGGACAGGGCCGATCAGCTAGCCGGCGAGGTGGATGCGGTGAATGACCAGCTGCGGCTGATCAGCCGGTTATCCAATCTCTCTTTGGAGTTGTACAGCTGGTATATCCGCAATGGGGTAGCGAGGAATGAGAAGGAGGAGGAGGCGGTGCAGGAATTCTTTGAAAAGCAGCTTCCGGTGGATATCAATGACTGTCAGGGGTTTTATGAAAAGCTTTATCTCTACCAGAGTTTTTCCTGGTATGCCTTTATCCGGCAGGATTTCCTGATGTATTACCGGTATGCGCAGAAATGGGTGGACCTGTTTGAGCGGGAGCCTTTTATGGTGGCGATAGAGACGTCCCATTACATCAAGGGGATGCATAATTTGTTAGGGGCGCATTTCGACTTGCTGAACGACGAGAAGTTTCGGGAGACGCTGAATACCTTTGAGGAGTTTTCCAAGTCAGATATCGTAAAAAACAATGTGAACAACCGGATACAGACCTTTGTCTACCTCTATATCTCCAAACTCAACCAGCATTTTATCGACGGCACTTTCACGGAGGGTTTGGCCCTGGTGTCCTATATCGAGGAAAAGCTCAAGGAATATTGGATGTATCTGGATCGTCACCGGATATTGGTGTTCTATTATAAGATCGCCTGTTTGTATTTTGGGAGCGGGGATTATGAGAAGACGATCGATTATCTGAATAAGATCATCAACTGGAAGGTTGATCTGCGGACGGATCTGCAATGTTATTCCCGGCTGCTGCATTTGATCGCGCACTATGAGCTGGGAAATTTCGAGCTATTGGAGTATTTGATCAAGTCGGTGTATCGATTTATGGCGAAGATGGGGAATCTCAGTTTGGTGGAGGAGGAGATATTCCGGTTTTTGCGGAAGTCGTTTAATCTGTCGCCGGGGAAGCTGAGGCCGGAGTTTGAGAAGCTGGTGGAGAAACTGAAGAAGTATGAGGGGAACCGGTTTGAGACGAGGGCTTTTATGTATTTGGATATTATTTCGTGGATGGAGAGTAAGATACGGCATGTGCCGGTGCAGGATGTGATAAGGAAGAAGTATTTGGACCAAAACCGACGGAGGTAACCGAGCGAAGCGAAGGGAACGAACGAGTCCAAGCGAGGGACGATGCTTGGCGAAGTTCTGAGCGTGGCGAAGCAGCTCCGACGAAGCTCTAGCCGTCGGTACCGGGCGACGAGATATTAATAGTGATCAACGCTGAGCTTTGGAATTATTCGCCGGAATAGTATGTGTTTTTGGAAAATTTGAATTTGTATATACAAATCAATGTCGTTTAGTTAAGGTTCAAGTCATTAAAGTTGTTTATAGTTCATAGGGGGAGGGTGTTTTCGATTATGTTTTCTTG
>WNFI01054290.1_pt1 | contig 10438 bp, 14 predicted proteins | sample 5400471 | NCBI WGS metagenome assembly WNFI01 (sample SAMN13153348, study PRJNA577476) | soil metagenome | isolation source: 100 cm saprolite on Douglas fir-dominated hillslope | place: USA:California | collected 2013-09-17 | reverse complement strand
GGCCCTCACAGACGTTTAAGAAGAGTATACCCAGTTACGCAGAAATACGCAAGCCCCCACAGTGCTGCTTGATAATCGCGCCAGGATGACCGCCAGGGCCTCTATCTGAATTACGGCGTATGATTAGCTTAGAACGCAGGAAAACGATTGTAGCGCGTTTCTTGCCCTCTTGACGCACTGATGCGATAGTGCGATAATGCGATAGCGCGTTTACGCATCGATGCGATAGTGCGCAAGGAGAGGAAAGCGTATGACCCATATTCTCACCATGGCGATGCAAAAAGGTGGCGTCGGTAAAACCACCACGGCTGTCTCTGTAAGCGTGAACCTGGCGGCAGCAGGAGCGCGAGTCTTGCTCATAGACATCGACCCGCAAGCGAATGCGACGCAGGCCCTCGGTATTGACCTGGAAGCCATACAGTATAGCATCTATGAGGTGTTACTGAATCCTGGGCATGGTATAGCGTTCGCAACACTCCAGACTGAGACAGGTGTTGATCTCATTCCCTCGACGTTAGATCTCGCCGGCGCAGAGAATGAATTAGCTGGCAAAGTGGGACGAGAACTCTTACTCTACGATGCATTAGACACATCAAGTGTGGAGTACGATTACATCCTCGTGGATCCACCGCCAACCTTAGGAATTTTTACGATGAATAGCCTGGCCGCGGCTGACAGGGTAATTGTTCCTTTGCAGGTGCACGTCTATGCCTATAAGGCTATGCCCAAATTGGAAGAGACGATCGCCATGGTACGCAGGCTTAACCGTAATCTGGCAATCGGCGGCATTGTGTGCACGATGGCCGATAGACGCACAAGTCTGAGCCAGGTCATTGAGCAGCAAATCAGAGAGCACTATGGTCATCTCGTCTTCAACACCGTGATACCTCTCAACACCAAACTCGCAGAGGCCCCAGCTTCAGGGCAGCCCATTAGTGTCTATGACCCGATGAGTATAGGTGCTCAGGCGTATAAGAGCCTGGCACAAGAAATAATGGAGCGGTATCCCTATGACGCGAAAGAGAATTGAGCAGATGCTAACCACACCAATCCAACGAGGCAAGCCCTTAGAACTTTCAACAGAGACTCCAACCATAGCCGATACTGGCGATAGTGCGAAAACGCATCATCGCACTATCGCACCAAGCGAGCAGATAAAGAGGGTGAATCGAGGGTACAAGTTACGAGAGGACTTGATTAAAGACTGCAAGCGCTTGGCACTGGATACGAACCGCATGCTCTATGAGGTGATGGAGGCAGCACTGACTGACTACCTGGAGGAGCAAAAGCGAGAGCCCGTGGAAGATGCCCGGATTACAGCGCTGGAAACCGAGGTGCAGCGGCTCAAAGAACGGCTCGCTATTGAGGAGCGATTCCGTACTGATACTGAGGTGAGGCACTTCAAATCATGGCTGCGTTCGCATGACCAGCCACAAGATAGCGACTTTGCAAAGCGGTTCAGGGCAGATACGAGGTTGCCCCAGCATGCTTCACGCGCTCTCTACGAGGCGAAATTGCGGTCCTGTGGGTACACAGTGGAGGATATCACATTCTTTCAAGAAGCCTGGAAAGCTATGCTGTTCTCCCTGTAGATCGTTTATGATCTACAGGGTATCATACTTTCAGATACTGGCCGCTCGATGCGTTGGGCCTGACATGTGTATACTTGGCGGTGGTTTCGATGGACTTGTGGCCCAACGTCTCCTTGACGAGCGTAATCGGCGCGCCATTCTCAAGCGCGTGGGTAGCGTGCGCATGGCGCATCCAGTGCGGTGAAACGTTGCCAGCAATGCCAGCGCGTCGAGCTGCTACCTGGACGATGCGAAATACTGTGCTCTCATCCAGGCGCCGATCTGCCTTTCCTGCTCGCGATCGCGCTTGCCTGGACGTAAACACATAGCTGTCGGCATGTGGCAGTGCCATCACTTCCAGCCACGTATCGTGTGTGAGCAGCACTGATCGCGTTTTATCGCCCTTACCATAGACAGTCACCTGCCCGGTCTCGTCGCGCTCTTGCAGATTACGCCAGGTGAGATTACAGAGTTCGGCACAGCGCAGGCCTGCCCGGTAGAGCAGCACCAGGATAGCATGGTTGCGCCGGTTTTCCCCGAACGATAGCGCAGATTTCACCGCGGCGAGCGCTCGATTCCTGCTCGCTGGCGCCAGATGCACCAAGCTATCCACGAACTGGTAGACATCCTCAAGCCTGGTCTCCTGCAGCGACTTGCCGGTCGTGGCATAGTACCGGGCGATCTCCGAGGTGTAGGCCCGGATCGTCTTCTCAGATTTGCCGTGCAGCCAGAGCACCAGGAAACGGGCGTCAACGTGTGTAACATGTTGCACAACATTGGCGTTGCCCTGATAGGGGATGGTATCGGCCATAGCGGTTACTCTCCTCCTAGATAGTGATGTTCCATGTATGCCTGGGTGTCCTGGTATGCTTTTTCTTTTGCGTCTTTTGCTTCCGCTTGCAGTTCTGATATGTGCCCGAAATACCACTCAAACACATCGATCAGGTCTTGCGCAGAGACCGTGAGAAGCTGCCCATGTGAGCGAATGCGATAGCGATCCGCTGCGATCTTTTCAATTTCCATGTGGGGTCCCTTTCAGTTCAGACTAACACGAATTATCATGAACAGAGTATCTCATCAGTGCCAAGACACACACAAAGCGCAGCCCGGATTCATCACCCAGGCCGCGCTACTCCTGTCTACTATGACGTTCGGACCCAGCCGCGCACGTGCCACACCGGCAGCGTCTCATTCACGTCGTGCTGCACTAAAAACAGAATATCCCCGACGATGGCATAGCCGAAGGTGCTGCTCCCGAGCGGCCCTGTATGGATGCCCGTCACCGTGATGTCATTCACCCACACGCCGGACTTCCCGAGCCAGATGATCTGGTGCTTCCGGTTACGCGGCGGCGGCTGCTGCTCCTCGCTCATCCTACCACCGCCACATCGGGCTCATAATCACTCCAGTAGTGGCTGCATTTGGGATAGGGCTGCGCGAGGGCATCCTGGTACGCGGCAAGCGGGTAGTACGCGCCACAGAACGAGCAGCGATAGCCCTGGGGCTGCCCTTCCCAACAGGGGCACGTCGGGTCATCGCAACGATAGCCGTTCTCGGCGGTGTGCACCAGCTCGTCCAGGCATGGTATAACAATGGGTGTCGGATTGGGTGTTTGATTCACGTCTTGTGTACATCCTTTCTTGATGTGAGGCTGCCGGCGGTTCTTCAAGCACCGGCAGCCGGCTATTCGACTCAGTAGGTTTGGATCTCCGACCGCACAAACTCGCAGGTCGAGCAGGTGCAATCAACCGGGTGTGGCTCGTGGTAATTCTCCATCCAGCCCGCCAGGTACTCAGCTTGCTTCTCTGGCCGCGTGTACTCATTCTTTGCGGTACGCTCCCCGATGCGCTGAAACGTTGCCTTCGAAATACGAATGTACTTCATCCGCTCAGCAAAGCCGTGAACACGGCCCTTGTCAGTTGCGTTCACCTGTCATCTCCTCGCTGGCCTTTCGGAGAGGCGGGCCAGCTCGCCCTACAGAACTACTTCAAAAGACTAAATCCGCGATTGTAGTTGAGCGCACCGTGTTGGCGGCGCTCCTGAGCGGCTCGGCGATCGACCTCTGCCAGGTAGGCGTCAAGTTCTGCCTGGCTCTCTTCAAGCTCGTGCATCATCTGCTCAAGCTTGTAGGCTTCGGTCTTTTCGACCTCTGCCTGCTCTGCCTGGCGGCTTCGGAGCGCCGTCTTGCGAAGCTCTTCAGAGGCGAGAGCGGCGCGCATGTGCCAGCAGGTGTACCCGGCCTGTGCGCCCTTACAGGTGCAGGTGAGCTTGCCGTTCCACTCAACGTGATAGGTCATGTCAGGCTGACTCTGGCTCTCAACCTGATAAAAGCACTTGCGGCGCCCGTAATCGACAACTTTGTCGCATCGATCGATCTGCTGTAGGGTGACATTGAACTGGGTGGTAATGGCGATCTGTGTGCGTGTCATGTGTGGTATCCTTTCAGTAACGCCTTTCGTGGACCGTTCGGCGTGGACGGGAGTCAGCACAATTGCTGGCTCTTTCTTTTGTCTTCGGTTCTTTTTCGTCGGCCCATCCGCTCTGTCTTGACTCTCGCTCCTCGGATTTGAACCGGCTTGCTTGTCCTTGACTCCTACGGGCTTCGGGCTACCCCTTTGCCGACGCTCTCTATCCAGTTGTTCATGTGCTTGTCTCTATGTATATATATTAACACGATACGCGTTTAATGTCAAGCGATTTGTTCTAAGTTCTGTTCTACTTGCAAAAACTCGTTACGTTGCTATTGTCAAAAACACGTTTGGGTGTTATACTGTCTTTAACGCGATACGCGTTCAAATCGAAAGGAGTAAAGGCCCATGACGATGAGGAGAATTAACCTGGATGATTGGTACACTGCTGAGGAGGCCGCTAAACGGCTTTCAGAGAACAGCGGGCGGGAGATCGACGTGAACTACCCTCGTACGCTGGTCCGGTATGGCAAGATCACCAGCATAGATATTGGCAAGCGCGGCAAGTTGTACCTCAAAAAGGACATTGACGCGTACAAGGTGGATGTGAAGCGAGGTCGCAAGGCGAAGAAAGCCGATGCTGCATAGCCCTGGCGATGTGCCCACGGCTGCCCGCTCGAACGCACATCGCCACCAGCTACTAAGGAGATCATAGCACATGGCAAAACATAAGCAGAGACGCCGGCCAGAGGCAAGCATGTATGAGGACGAGCACTTTCGAGCTGACGTACTGCCATCGCCTGCTGGCCCTACCATCGAGATTTACGCCAAGCCACATCACAAACTCTTATTCAAGGCGAGCCACGAGGGGCTGTTCTTCTGGTGCAAACGATGCCGGGATGAGCATCTGCTCAGATGGGAGGGCTATGACGTGTGGGCAGCTGCGCCACACATCATGCTCCGCGTATGCCCAGTTCTGCAAGAAAGTGATGAGGTCACAAGCGGGCAGTCGTGGAAAACCTATATCTTGCAGACCTTGACGCAGGACGCGATTGAGGTTATTGCAAGGCTCCGCGATGCACTAACCCGCAATAATAAGGAAAGCGGTTAGCTTTACAGGAAGGAAACTTTGATATATGATACCCGAAAAGTATGCACCTGCCAGGTGCATAGAGCTAAGAGGCCAACTTTCCATCGGGACTTTCTGTCCCTGGGAGTTGGCTTTTTGTTTGGGAATTTTTAGTGTAAAGAGGAACAGGAGGGGTGTCGCACAGGCCCCAAAAACGGCTTTCGCCGCAAGCTCTAAGTTTTGGTAGACGGTGAGCTCACGGCGACGACACCACAACGGCTATGAGTAGAGTAACACACGACAAGCTAAACGTCAACACACCCGCAATGCAGGCGCTTATCCCCGGCCTGCAATGGGTATGCTTCGATCAAGAGAAAAAGCCGATTAGTCCCGTTACCCTCAAAGGCGTATCAGGCGCTTTAGTCGAGGGTAATACCGATTGGGTAAGCCATGAAGCTGCGCTCAAGGTAAGAGAAGCAAATAGCTGGCTCAAGGGCGTAGGACGTGAATTTATAAAGAGCCAGAATCTTACCGGCGTTGACTTCGATGAGTGTATCGTTGACGGTCAGATTGAACCCTGGGCGCAAGCCATTATAGCCCGTCTCAACTCCTACACTGAGTTATCCCCAAGTGGAAAAGGCGTGCATATCTGGATATACGGCTCGATTCCTGACAACATCGGAGCGGACCCCGACGGCATTTCTAACGTTGAGATGTACGACCATGAACGCTACTTCACAATCACCGGCAAGCACCTCGAGGGAACTCCTACCACGATTGAAGATCGACGTGAAGAGATACTAACGCTGCATGCTGAAGTGCGCGAGGCGAGGCAGAAAGCAAAGCAAGCAAAGCAGCCCAAACGCGAGCAGGCTGCGCCCGGGTCTGATAGCCCTTATGGGCGAAAAGCCTTACAGGACGAATGCAGGAACGTCGCACTCGCCCGAGAGGGCGGGCGGAATCATCAACTCAATATATCGGCGTTTGCCCTGGGCCAACTAGTTGGTGGCGGCGTTCTCTCTCGTTCCACTGTTGAACGTGAACTCTACGACGCTGCTCTTGCGGCAGGCCTCGATCATAGTGAGATCGCCAAGACGCTGAGAAGCGGCCTCGATGCAGGGATGGCAGAACCTCGCACACCTCCCGCTAAAGAGATGTCACGCTATCAGGCCGCACCAGGCGCGGCCAGCAATGGCAACGGGTATCATCCACCTGAAGATACCAGCGATAGAGCGTTTGCCCTCTGCTCATTCAGCGCCGATGACGCCGGGAACGGCGATGCAATGGCAGCGCTCTATGGGCAAGAGTTCCTTTATTGTGGTGCACGTGGCTGGTTTAACTATACCGGAACCCATTGGGAACTGGACCCGGATGGCGCAAAAGTCAGGCAATCCGCTGTCATGACGCTCCGCCAGCGTCGGCATGCTGCTGTCGAGGCAGATAACGAGTCGATCATTAAATGCACCAAAGGCGATGAGAGCCGCGTCAATGGCTGCGTCAGCCGCTTCAAGACGCTGGTGTACGTCAGCATCGATGAGTTTGACAACCATCCTGACTTGCTCAACTGTAAAAATGGCGTGGCAGATCTGCGCACCGGAACCATCGAGCCACATAGCCGCTCTCAGCGCTTCACCTATTGCCTGCCCGTTGAGTATGGACCTGCAGATTACTCCGCCTGGGTTGATTATCTCAATGGCGTCATTGGTGGCGGCCAGGAGGTAATCGACTACCTGCAGATGGCCATAGGCTATTCATTCACCGGACATACCAGGGAGGAAATACTTTTCTACCCGTTTGGTCCGACCAGGAGCGGCAAAGGCACGTTTGCCGAAACGCTCATGGCGCTCCTTCCTAGCCCAATAGCAAAGATGGTTGATTTTAATTCGTTTACAGCGAAGCGTGAGGGTGATGTCAGCAACTTTGATCTTGCACCGCTGAAACCAAGCCGCTTGATCTTTGCCAGTGAGTCGAACCGCAGCCAGGCGCTTAACCCGGCCAAAATCAAGCAACTGACTGGCGGCGATCACATTACCGCCTGTTTTAAGCATAAGGATTTCTTTTCGTATCGCCCTCAGTTCAAAGTGTGGATGATGTCTAACCATCCTGTTAACGGCGATCCGGAGGACGATGCGCTGTGGGCCCGCGTGCGTGTGATTGAGTTCCCTAACAGCTTCCTGGGTAGAGAAGACAAGTCGAAAAAGGCGCGACTGAGAGAGCCTGACACGCTCAAGGGTGTGCTCTATTGGATTGTCCAGGGCGCGATGAAATGGTACGCCCTCGGGCCAGCTGGTCTTATCACTCCTGAGTCAGTCACGAAGATCACCCTGACACAACGCTCTGAGTTGGATTATGTGCAGCAATGGCTCGATGAGTGTTGCGACGATGATAACGAGGGATGGACCGCGAATGAGGTGGTTATGGCCAGTTATAGCGAGTGGTGTAAAAGCAATAATGTGACCTATGCGAAAGGCCCGAAAGCGCTGGCACAAAGTCTTCAGGCGAAAGGCTACCAGTCTGGGCTAGTGAAGTTTGTTGGAGGAAAAACAAAGCGAGGCGTTGGTGGCTTGCATGTCTATCCGACAGAACGAGAGATGAAAGAACTTGCGAAAGAGTAATTACACTTACACTTCTTACAGGAAAATCCAACTTTCTTTACATGGAAATTCAAGCTGCGAGAATATCGTTTTTCCTGTAAGAAGTGTAAGTGTAATTACAAGTGTAACCGAGAAAGGCGGGCATCATGACGCTCGATGAACTCCTGCGCCAGGTTCGCGAGCGCCAGCTCATTCTCATCTCGGAGCGCGAGGTGTGGCCCGACCCGGCTGTTACACAAGCTATACAGCGGGCGATGAAGCGGCATCAATCGGGGCTGAAAGTGCTCATCCGCTGGTCGGATATCGCGACGTGCCCGGCTGCAGGACTTCATCGTCGTGAGTGGTACTATAAGAACGGGCGTTTCATTTGTGGCGCATGTGAAAGGATCAAAGTCGCATGAGCGATGAGAGCACCTGGGATTGGGATAGAGTGCGAGCTGGCTATGAGCAAGGAGGCCTCTCGCTGCGCAGCCTGGCCGCCGCTTCTGGCCATAAAAAATCAACCATCCAAAGCCGGGCCAAAGCGGAAAAGTGGGTAAAACCCGATGGGTTTCGGCCACCCCCCAGTATGCTGGCCGAAGTGGACGAAGTGGCCGAAAAACTGGCCGAGGTGGTCGAAGAAGCGGACGAAGTGGCCGAACTTTCGGACGACGAGCTGGCCGTTGTCACGCATGCGCTGCGTGACTTGGCACATCATCTCACGGACAATGATTGGAGCATTTTCACACCCGACGAGCTCGCTATCTTGCAGCCAATCTTTGAACGCGCACTGACCAGACAGCAGAAGAAGCCAGAGAACGTGACGGCGTTCAGAAAGAAGCAAGGGACGCCATGATGAGGACAGCCTCGCTTGCGTCCGACATTGCGGCTGAACGCTGTAGGCAAACCTTTGCCGTTTTTGCCAAAGAAGCCTGGCATCTCATTGAGCCGGGCAAGCCGTTTGTTCCTGGCTGGCATCTGGACGCCATAGCAGATCACCTACAAGCTGTCATCGAGGGCGATATTAAGCGTTTGCTGGTGAACATGCCGCCCAGACATGGCAAAAGCTCATTCATCTCTACCCTCATTCACCCCTGGTCCTGGCTGCACAATCCCTCGCTGCGCTGGCTCTGCTCTTCCTACGCGCTCAACCTGGCAACGCGGGATAATCTGAAATGCAGGCGCATCATCAAGTCTGCCTGGTGGCAACATCATTACGGCGATAGGTGGTGGCTGGATCACCATGGCGCTCGATTTGAACTGACGAAAGATCAGGACGCCAAGATGAAGTTTGAGAACAACTTCTCGGGCTATCGTCAGTGTACTTCAGTAGGGAGTGCAGGAACGACAGGAGAAGGCGGTTCGATTTTATGTATTGATGACGCGCACCCCCTTGAGCAGAAACGCTCAGATATCAAACGTGAAGCGGTTCTTGACTGGTTTTTGAATACCTGGTCCTCACGCTTGGACGATGAGAAAACCGGCGCTCTTATCGTCGTAGGCCAGCGGGTTCACACCTTCGATGTCTCAGGATTGATTTTAGATGGTGCATGTGGTGACTGGGTTCACCTCAATTTGCCGGCGGAGTTCGAAGCTGGTTCGCCCTGTAAGACGTACTGGCACTCGGGCAAAAAGCTCTTGACGGAGCCAGAGAAAGAAGGATGGGAGGATCCACGAGTCGATCCAGAGGAGTATAGCAAGCGGCTCCGTGCCGAGATTGATCCTGTGTATCTCTGGCCTGCCCGGTTTCCAGCAAAGGTCATCGAGCAAAAGAAACGCATTCATGGCGCCCTCGGGTTTGCAGCCATCTATCAGCAACGACCGATACCAGCCGGTGGGGCTATTTACAAGGAGAAGGATCGACGGTTCTTCACGATCGACCAGGTGACTCAAAGCTACCTGCTGGAAACGCCACGAGGCAGGGTCACGTTCCCTATTGATCGCTGTTGGAACCTGGGTGTCATCGACCTGGCAACGAGCCTACGCACACAATCCGACTTTTTCTGTTTTGAGACCTGGGCCATCACGCCGTACAAAGATGCGCTCTTGCTCCATTGCGTGCATGACCATCTTGAGTTTCCAGAGCAGCAAGCCGCGATCTCTACAGAGTTTCAGCGCTACCATCATTCGGTGATCGCCATAGAGAAAGCTGGCTATCAGTTAGCCATGATTCAGGATTGCATACGCAAAGGGCTTCCTATCAGGCCGTTTGTGCCACAGGCGGACAAGGTTGTGCGCTCAACGACAGGCAGTATCTTCTATTCGAACGGCAAGGCGTACCATCTCAAGGACTTGCTCAACCTGGCCGAGGTGGAAAAGGAATTGTTTACGTTTCCCAAAGCGCCACACGACGATATAGCTGATTGCCATGCCATGATGGCGCTGGTGGTGCCAATGGTCATGCGGCCTGGCGTGCTGGACCTCTCAAGCGATGAAGAGCCGATCGATACCACGCTCAGCATCGAGCAGATTCTCGTAGCTGAAGCGCTGAATGAAGCGCAACGAGCGGAAGCGGCAAAAGAGCAGGAGCTGGCCGCGCAAGCGGTCTTCAAACAAGGCCCTCAGATCGATGTGTTTGAGTGGGCCGATACGCATGAGGGAGGGATGGAGGGATGGACATAGAGCAGATTTGCGCACGCTGCGGCGAACTAACCGAGGCACAACTTGTCGTGTGGCTGACGCTCTTCGAGCACATGGCGCAGATCGAAGACCGCCTGGCCGATCTGGAAGCACGCGCAGCGCCGGGTTCGCGTTTTCCTGACGTGGATGTGGAATCCATCCAGGATTTTTTGCGGGCGGAACTCAAAGCCAGGATAG
>WNFI01497810.1_pt1 | contig 10439 bp, 10 predicted proteins | sample 5400471 | NCBI WGS metagenome assembly WNFI01 (sample SAMN13153348, study PRJNA577476) | soil metagenome | isolation source: 100 cm saprolite on Douglas fir-dominated hillslope | place: USA:California | collected 2013-09-17 | reverse complement strand
CAGCAGGCCGTCCACCAGGGTGGTTTTCCCGTGGTCGACGTGGGCGATGATGGCGACATTGCGCCGAAGCGGGTTGGCGATCTCAGAAGAGCCGGAACGAGGGGAAGACATCTCTCCAGTATAAGGGTCCGGAGGCCGGAGGCCGGAGGTCGGAGGCCGGAAAAACACAGAAAGCTTCAAATAACCCCGAAACCGACCTCCCACCTCCGACCTCTGACCTCCGATCAACCCTTATCCCTCGATTTGCGTCATATTCCCGACAGTGGACGGCGGCATCCGCGCGACGCCAGATTCGGATCTCGTAGCCCGCGCGGCGGCCGGCGACGGCGCCGCGTTCTGCGCGCTCGTCGAGCGGCATCGCGCGATGGTGTATCGCCTGGCCTGCCAGTTCGCCGGCAACCATCACGATGCCGAGGACATCGCGCAGGACGTGTTCATCAAGGTCTACCGCTCGCTCGCTCGATTCCGCTACGACGCGCAGCTGACTTCGTGGCTGTACCGGATCGTGATGAACGCGTGCATCGACTACAAGCGTCGGCGCTCGCCTGCCGGATGGGCGCCGTTTACGGAAGAGGCGGAACTACAGATGGTGAACACGCCGGCGGAAGGACCAGGACCCGAAGACCAGGCTTACGGTGGCCAGTTGGGCGAAGTCCTCGAATCCGAGATCGCGCGGCTACCGCCGGGCCAGCGGCTCGTGTTCACGATGCGCCACTACGAAGGATTGAAATTGTCGGAAATCGCCAGCGCGCTCGGTCTTGCGGAAGGTACCGTGAAACGGCAGCTCCACGCAGCTGTCCATCGCCTGCGCGGCGCGCTCGCCAGCGCCCGTGTGACGACGGGAGGGCGCGCATGAGCGTCTGCGAGTTGTTCGAGGCGGCCGACGTCGAGATGTACTTCTACGACGGACTGGTCCGGCTTCATGCGCCGGCTCGATTCCAACCTCCGAGCCGTCGACCCGCCGAACCTTAGAACCCTCGAACCTTCGAACCTTCGAACCCTGGAACCCTGGAACCCTAGAACCCTGATCCCCCTGGCCGCGATGCTCGTGCTGGCGACCCTCGGCGTCATCATGGCGGCGCGTCTCTCGACCACGCCGGACACGCGCGCCGCCGCCGTCACGGCGCCCATCGAAACGCCGGTGCTGAAGCCGGGCGGGGTGAAGCCCGATCGCGCCCTGCGAGAAGGGAGCGTGGAGCTCCTCGAACGGTCGAAGCTCGTGGTGCTTGGCCTGGCCACGCGCGATCCACACGCGCGGTCGGAGGACTGGCAGTACGAACGGGCGCTCGCGGGCACGCTCCTGACCGACACACGGCTGTACCGGCAGGCGGCCGTCCAGGGGGGCTCTCGCGACGTGGAGCGGGTGATGCGCGATCTGGAGACGGTGCTCCTGGAAGCATCGATGAGCGACACGAAAGATCGCGCCGCGCTCGAGCGCGTGCAGCGGCTCATCGCGAAACGCGATCTCGTGGTCAAGATGCAGGTCATGGCCACGTCGGGACCGGCGGGAAACTGAGGCAGCCATGAAGATGCGGACGAGGATGTTGGCGGGTGTGGCGGCACTGATGTGGTCGTGGCCGGCGATGGCGGGCAGTGCGCCTGCCAGCACGGCGCCGCCTGCGGTGAGCGAATCACCAAAGTCAACAGTGTCGAATCCGGACTCGAAGCGGATGGAGCGCGCGAAGGATTACATCGCCGACGAGCAGTGGGCCCGCGCGATCGTGGAGCTCCAAGCTGTCGCCAACGACCCGAAGGAAGCGAACCGCGACGAGGCCCTGTTCTGGCTCGCCCAGAGCGAACATGAAACGGGCGACCATCCGGCCGCCATCCAGACTATCGCGCGTCTCGAGCGTCAGTATCCGAAGAGCCGCTGGGTCCGCCTCGCGCGCTCGCTCCGTGTCGAGATCGCCCAGCGCCTGAATCGTGACGATGTCCTCTGGGCGGTCGTGGCGCCGCCGCCACCGCCGCCCGCGCCGCGCGCGCGAACACCCCGTCCGCCCACGCCGCCGGCGGCGGCCGTTCCTCCCGCGGCGCACGCGTTCCCGTTTCCGTCGCCGCCTCCCCCGCGCCCGTCCGTCCCGGCGATGCCGGCGCACCCGCTGGCTGTGGCACCCGCCACGGCGCCCAGCCCGATGCCACCCGCCCCCGTCGCGCTCATGCCCGGGGCCGAGTACTTCCTGCCGATGCCGTATCCGCCAGACATCGACCTCAAGATCGAGGCGCTGAACGGATTGCTCGAAGCGCACAGCGAGCGCGTGATCCCGCTCCTGAGAGAGATCGCGCTCGACGGCAACAATCCCGACGAGGCCCGGCGGGCGATCCTCGTCCTGGCCCGATCGCCTCGCCCCGAAGCGCGGACGACCGTCGCCGACGTGGCGCGCCGCGGCGCGGAGCCGGTCCGGCTCGCGGCCATCCGCGCGATGGGACGTTTCGAAGACGCCGGCGTGAGCGCCGAGCTGATGGAGGTCTATTCGAGCGCCACCACGCCGCGCGTCAAGCGCCAGATCGTCTCGTCGCTCGGCGAGCGGGCGGACAACACGTCGCTGCTGCGCATCGCCAAGGACGAGTCGGATCCGGTCGTCCGCGATACCGCCATCGTGACGCTGGGCCGCCTTCCCGGCGCCCGCACGCAGCTGCGGACGCTCTACGGCCGCACGCCCCCCGCGTCGCGGATGGCCGTGTTGTCGGCGCTCTTCGCCTCGAAGGACGAGGACGAGCTGATCCGCATCGCCCGGATGGAACAGGAGCCGCTCCTGCGCCAGCGCGCCCGGATGCAGCTCCGCATGCTCGCCACGCCGAAGGCGCTCAAGTTCCTGGACGACAACCCGTAAAGAAGCTCACAGTTTACAGTTCACGGTTTGCAGTTTGAAGATAGAAGATAACGGAGCTCCTCCGTTTTCTTTGCTGTGAACTGTGAACCGCTAACCGTGAACTGTGAACTTTCGTTATAGTCGCCGTATGCCCGTTCCACCGGGCGACGGTTCCAACCCGTTGCTCGACGGTCTACGCATCGAACCCACGCCGGAGCCGACCGCGCTCGTCATCTTCGGCGCGTCCGGCGATCTCACGCGACGCAAGCTGCTCCCCGCCCTCTACCAGTTGGCGCGCGGGCAGCGGCTGCCGGCCCGGTTCAACGTCCTCGGCGTCGCCCGGTCCCCGATGACGGACGATCAATTCCGCCAGCAGTTTCACGACAGCCTCAAGGAGTTTGCCGGCGTCGCGCAGCCCGATGACGTGTCGTCGGCGCTGGCGCGCGGCCTCGGGTATATCCACGGAGAAATGGACGATCCCGGCCTCTACAGCCGGATCATGGCGAAGATGGCGGAGATGGGCTGCCCCGACGGCATCCTCTTCTACCTGGCGATTCCGCCGACCGTGTACGGCACAGTGGTCGAGCAGCTCAGCGCGTCGGGACTGACCACGCCTGCCACGCCCGACGGCTGGCGCCGGGTCATCGTCGAGAAGCCGTTCGGCGTCGATCTCGACAGCGCCGTCGAGCTGAACCGGCTGCTGCACACGCATCTCGACGAATCGCAGATCTTCCGCATCGATCACTACCTGGGGAAGGAAACCGTCCAGAACCTGCTGGTGTTCCGCTTCGCGAACGGCATGTTCGAGCCGGTGTGGAACCGCCGGTACATCGACCACGTGCAGATCACGGCCGCCGAGACCGTCGGCGTGGAGCGCCGCGCGAGCTACTACGAGGGGGCCGGCGCGCTGCGCGACATGGTCCAGAATCACCTGATGCAGGTGCTCGCGATGGTTGCCATGGAGCCGCCGATCGCGTTCTCGGCCGAGAACGTGCGCGACCGGAAGCACGACGTGCTGGCGTCGATCCAGCCCATAGGCATTGATCAGGGCGGCCATGACGACAGCGTGGTGCGCGCGCAATACGTCGCGGGGTGGGTGAACGGGGCCGAAGTGCCAGGCTATCGCGAAGAAGAAGGCGTCAGCCCCACGTCGACGACGGAAACCTTCGTCGCGCTGCGCCTGCAGCTCGACAGCTGGCGCTGGGCGGGCGTGCCGTTCTACCTGCGGACGGGCAAGCGGCTGCCGAAGCGTACGACCGAGATCGCGATCCAGTTCCGCCGGCCGCCTCTTCACATTTTCAAGCGCATCAGCCCTACGGCCATCGCGTCGAATCTGCTCATCGTCAACGTGCAGCCCGACGAGGGGATCTCAGTGCGCTTCGAGGCGAAGCTCCCCGGCACGCGCATGCAGCTCGCGCCCGTCATGATGAATTTCCGGTACGGCAGCGCCTTCGGCACGCCGGTGCCCGAGGCGTACGAAACACTGTTGCTGGACGCGATGCTCGGCGATCCCACGCTCTTCGCGCGGCACGATTTCGTCGAAGCCTCGTGGAGCCTGATTACGCCCATCCACGAGGCGTGGTGCGCGTCCGGAGCGACCGGGATCCCCACGTACGAGGCGGGTGAGTGGGGGCCCCGCGAGGCGGATGCCATAATGGCCGGCGACGGCCGGCGCTGGAGGACGTTGTGAGCGCAAAGATAGCGAAGGATCTGCTGCCGAACGGGCACGATGTCGTGTTCGCCGAGATCGAAGTGACGCTGGCGCGCATCGTCCGCGATGGCCGGAGCAAGTCGGGGCCCACCCGGGCGCTCACCGCGACGCTGATCATCGTGGGTAAGCAGGAGCGCCTGGTCGCTGCGGCCGAGGCGCTCGACCAGCTCGGCGAGACGGGCGGCGTCCGCGCGATTCTCATCTCCGAGGGCACGCAGGCCGCGCCAATCGCGCGCGTGACGGAGACGTCCATCGCGATCCTCGGTCTCGCGCCCCGCTACCTGAATAACGCCGTGGCGGCGCTCCGGCTGGGCAGCCTGCCGGCCGTGGTGTGGTGGCGCGGGGGCTCCGCCGACGCGCTCGGCGATCTCGCGAACCTCGCCGATCGGCTCGTGCTCGACACCGTCGATCCCGACGTGGTATGGGCGCACGCAGAGACGCTGTTCGATCGCACCGCGCTGACCGATCTGCGCTGGACGTGCCTGACGCGCTGGCGCGCGGCGATCGCGCATCTCTTCGATCTCCATCACGTGCGGCGTGGCGCAGACTCCGTGCGGACCCTGACCATCGACGCGACCGATCCCTTCGCGGCCCGGCTGTTCGCGGGCTGGCTCAAATCACGGTTGCGCTGGACGCCGGCGGGGCAGATCGAGATTCGACTCGTGAAGGAGGAAGGTCCGCCGCCCCTGCTGAGCGTAAAGCTGAGCGGCGACGGGCTCGACCTCGCGCTGCGCGCGCGCCCCGGCCACACGTGTCTCGAAACCACCGCCGGCGGGGCCGAGCCGACCTCGCGTGTCGTCCCCCTTGGTGACGGGTCGCTCGCGTCGCTCATCGGCGAAGAACTGGGTGTGCGGACGCGCGACCTCGCGTTCGAGCAGGCGCTCGTCACCGCGCGGGAGATACCGGCATGAGCCACAGCACGTTCGGCATCATCGGACTCGGGACGATGGGGCGAAACCTCGCCCTCAATATCGAGGAACACGGATTCCCTGTGGCGGTCTGGAACCTCGAGACGGAGTGGACTGACGCGTTTCTCAAGGACCACGCCGGGGCGAAGTTCACCGGCACGAAGACGCTGGACGCGCTCGTGGCGGCGCTCGACAGGCCGCGCCGGATCATGATGATGATCCCGGCGGGGGCGCCGGTCGACGAGATGATCGGGAAGCTCGCGCCGCTCCTCGGGCCGGGCGACATTCTGATCGACGGCGGTAACTCGTATTTCGAAGACACGCGCCGGCGCGAGGCGGCACTGCGCGCCGCGCGGCTCCACTTCGTCGGCTGCGGCATCTCGGGCGGCGAAGAAGGGGCGCGCTACGGCCCTTCGATCATGCCGGGAGGGTCGGACGAAGCGTGGGCCCGCATCAGGGACGTGCTCGAGGCCATCGCCGCGAAGACCGAGGCGGGCCCGTGCGTGACGCACGTCGGGCCCGACGGCGCGGGGCATTTCGTCAAGATGGTCCACAACGGCATCGAGTACGGCGACATGCAGCTCATCGCCGAGGCGTACGACGTCCTCCATCGTGGTCTCGGCCTGACCACGCCCGAGGCGGCCGACGTGTTCGACGAGTGGAACCGGGGACCGCTCGAGTCGTTCCTCGTCGAGCTGACCGCGCAGGTCTGCCGGGCGATCGATCCCGACACGGGGCAGCCGCTCGTCGACGTCATCCAGGACAAGGCCGGCCAGAAGGGGACGGGCAAGTGGACGGCGCAGGTGGCGCTGGACCTGGCCGTCGCCATCCCGACGACCGCCGCGGCGATCGACGCCCGGGTGCTGTCCAGCCTGAAAGAGCAGCGGGTCGCTGCCAGCAGGATCCTGCCGGCCACGGATCCGCGCGCCGCGTTCGGGGCCGCCGATCGGGAGGGATGGCAGAAGGCGCTCGGTGAGGCCTTGTACGCCGCGCGGATCTGCAGCTACGCCCAGGGCATGGCGCTCATTGCCGCCGGATCCGCGAAGTACGCCTGGAACATCAACCTGGCGGAGATGGCTCGCATCTGGAAAGGCGGCTGCATCATCCGCGCACGGCTGCTCGATCCCGTGCGCCGGGCGTTCACGACGGATCCGGCGCTGGTGAACCTGCTGGTCGATCCGGCGATCGCGCGCGACGTGGGGGCGGCAGTCCCGGGCTGGCGGCGTGTCGTCGGCGCCGCGGTGTCGGGCGGCATTCCGGTGCCGTCGCTCGGCGCCAGCCTCGCGTACTTCGACAGCTACCGCACCGCGCGCCTGCCGCAGAACCTCACGCAGGCGCAACGCGACGCCTTCGGCGCGCACAAGTTCGAGCGCGTGGAGAAACCGGGATTCGTCCATGTTGAGTGGGGTGTGAAGACGACTTGAGGGTTAGGAGACTGGGAGTCAGAGACGGAGAATCAGAGACGGAGATCACGGAGGTTACGGAGAGAACGGCACAAACTTTTAACACGGAGGCACGGAGACACGGGGGCAAACGGGGAAGAGGCTGCGTTTGGTCGCCGCCGGGCCGCGCTTCGCGCGGCCGTGGGCCACCCGAACGGCCGGATACAAGTGACTCTGGTTCTATCGGCTCACTTGTATCCGGCCGTTCGGATGGCCCACTGAGGGCGGCCGGAGGCCGCCCCGGCGGCGTCAGGCGCAGCCCTCCGTTTGTCTCCGTGCCCCCGTGTCTCCGTGTTGATGTTGTCCCGTTTCCTCCGTAAACTCCGTCGTCTCCGTCTCTGATTCTCCGTCGAGCTCAAAAAACAAGAAAGCTGAATGGCCACTCTGAACCTCGCCTCCGTTCTCGAGCACCCCGCGCGGCTGACGCCCGGGCGCGTCGCGATTACGTGCGGCCCGCAGCAGCTCACGTACGGCGAGCTCGATGCGCAGGCGACGCAGGTCGCTGCCGGTCTCCACGCGATGGGCATCCGCGCCGGCGATCACGTTGCGCTCTCCTGCCCGAACATCCCGTGGTTTCCGATTGCGTACTTCGGGATCCTCAAGGCCGGCGCCGCGGTCGTCCCGCTCAACGCGCTGCTCAAGGCGCGCGAGATCGCCTATCACCTGAAGGACAGCGAAGCGAAGGCCGTGCTGGCGTTCGAAGGCACGGCCGAACTGCCGATCGGCGCCATGTGCCGGGAGGCCGCGGCCGAGGCCGGTACGCCGCACGTCGTCGTCTTTCCGGGTGACGCCGGCGCCATCATGAAGCCGGGCCCTTCCGGATTTCACACGCCGCGCCGCGAGCCGCACGACACCGCCGTCATCCTGTACACCTCCGGGACTACGGGCCATCCGAAGGGCGCGGAGCTGACGCACGGCAACATGGTGAGCAACGCCGTCACGTCGCACGACATGTTCAAGCCCGCGTTCGAGGCCGGGACGGGGCAGGATGTCACGCTCATCACGCTTCCCCTCTTTCACTCGACCGCGCAGACGGCGCAGATGAACGCCGCGCTCTACGGAGGCTTCCGCCTCGTTCTTCTGCCGCGCTTCGATGCCGCGACCGTGCTCGAGACGTTCAGTCGCGAGCAGATCGGCCTCTGGATCGGGGTGCCGACGATGTATTGGGCGCTGCTCGATCATGTGCGCGCCTCCGGCGCCGACGTCACCGGCGCGGCGGCGTCGCTGCGGCTGTGTGCCTCGGGCGGCGCGCCGATGCCCGTCGAGCTGCTGCGCGCGTTCGAGGAGACGTTCAAGGTCCGCATTCTCGAGGGATACGGCCTATCTGAGACGGCGCCCGTCGTCGCGTTCAACCAGCTCCAGCGGCCGTCGAAGCCGGGCACCGTCGGTCTGCCGATCTTCGGCGTCGACGTGCGGTGCGTTGACGAGCACGATACGCCGCTGCCGCCGGGCGAGCGCGGCGAGGTCCTCGTCCGCGGCCCGAACGTCATGAAGGGGTACTTCGGGCGTCCCGAGGCGACCGCCGAGGCGATGCGGGGGGGCTGGTTCCGCACGGGCGACATCGGGCAGTTCGACGCCGACGGGTACCTTTCGATCGTCGATCGCAAGAAGGACATGATCCTGCGCGGCGGCTTTAACGTCTATCCGCGCGAGATCGAGGAAGTGCTGCTGACTCACCCCGCGGTCGCGCAGGTCGCGGTGGTCGGCGTGCCGGATCCGCGATTAGGGGAGGAAATAAGGGCCGTCATCGTGCGGCGTCCTGGCGCGGCGGTGACTGAGGAGGAGTTGATCGCCTGGGCGCGCGAGCAGATGGCCGCCTTCAAATACCCCCGGATCATCGAGTTTCGCGACACCCTCCCGATGAGCGCCACCGGCAAAATTCTCAAACGTGACCTTCGGGTGACGCGTCAAGCTCAACCGTAGATCGGCTGATTCCGTCGCCCGCTGAGAAGCCGCTGCCCACGCTGTTGCCTGTGTCGGAGCGTCGGGATATAGTCCAAAACCGATGGCTTTCGAGCTCCCTGGATCCCACCGCGCCACCGGATTGGTGGACGTTCTCGATCGGGTCCTCGACAAGGGGCTCGTCATTGCCGGCGACATCAAGGTGTCGCTCGCCGAAGTCGAGCTGCTCACGATTCGAATCCGGCTGCTCGTCTGCTCCCTCGACAAAGCTCAGGAAATCGGCCTCGACTGGTGGAAGTACGACCGCGACCTTTCACCGGGTGCCGCCAAGGCCGCGCAGGTCGAGCAGGACGCATTGCGGGCGGAAATCCGGCAATTACACGAACGCGTAGAGGCGCTGACGGTCGCACAAGGCTCGAAACGGGTCCGCGGCCGCCGGCGGCGGTGATTCATCGGGCAATCGGAGGCACATAGCATGGCAGTTGAACGCGCCGCAGGCGGCACAAGTCTCATCGACGTTCTGGACCGCGTGCTCGACAAGGGCATCGTCATCGACGCGTGGGTCCGGGTGTCCCTCGTCGGCATCGACCTGATCACCGTCGAAGCTCGCGTCGTCGTCGCCTCGATCGACACGTACCTGAAGTACTCCGAAGCGGTCGGCCAGGTGTCGCCGGTCTCGCGCCCGGCGGCGGAGCTGGCATCGCACCAGGATGTCCTGGCCGAGAACGTCGCGCTGCGCGCGGAGCTCGCCGCCTCGAAGGGGGCCCGCGCGGATCTCGTGGCCGCGGCGAAGAAAGGCGCGCGCGCCAAGCGCCGTCGTTCCTCGTCCGAGGGATAGCACCCCGTGGCACGTGTCACCGCGCCGGTGGCGCCGGTCCAGGCCGTCGATTCGGAAGCAAAGCTCGCGTTCGTGGAGTTCCTGCTTACCAGCATCGACGTCCAGGAATCCGCGCGACGCGCAGTGGACTGGCTCGTCGGTCACGCGATGATCAACGAGGCGGCCGTGCTGGTGCAGGAAGGCATGTCGAATGACATGCTGCTCGTGGCCGAGCACGGCGTCTCCACTGGCGCGATCATGGACTTCGCGCTGAACCGCGACGACGTGAACCATCCCCTGATCGAGGCGCTGAACAGTCCGGTTCCGCTCCATCTCGAGTCGCTCTCGCCTCACCATCGCGTTCCTCTCGAGGCCAAGGCGTTTCACGCCATCCCGCTGCGGTCGGAGGCGACCGAGCCCGGGCACGGGCTGCTGCTCGTCAGCGGCAACGGCTCGGAGCTCGATCCCGAAACGTTGTGGCTCGGGCGCACGCTGGGGAAACAGGTCTCACGCCTGCTGGGCCGCCAGCTGCTCGCCGAGACGCGCTTCGGCCAGGAGCGGATGCTGCTCTACAGCATCATCAACGCGGTCACCGATCCCATCCTGCTGACCGACACCGAAGGCAAGCTGATCATCGCGAACAGCCACGCGGAGAAACTGTTCGCGGCGCCGGAAGAAGCGAGCGAGGGCTGGCGCCGGGCCGCCTCGCTGAACAACATGCTGTTTTCCGCGGCGCTGTCGACGAGCGCTGTCGGCATGATCGAGATGGCCCGCCGCGAGCTGCTGCTGGTCGACCCGCTCGAAGGATCGGACCTGCTGTTCGAGCTCCTGAGCTCGCGCGCCAAGGAC
>WNFI01159677.1_pt1 | contig 10439 bp, 9 predicted proteins | sample 5400471 | NCBI WGS metagenome assembly WNFI01 (sample SAMN13153348, study PRJNA577476) | soil metagenome | isolation source: 100 cm saprolite on Douglas fir-dominated hillslope | place: USA:California | collected 2013-09-17 | reverse complement strand
CGTCCGTGGCGGCCTGATTCGCGGCTACATTGGATTGGCCAAGCCCTGCAACCCATTCGGGACCATCGCGGTGCACGATGGCGACCGACACGCCGGGCGTATGCGTGTCTTGAAGGATTTTCTCCAACTGTTGACGAAGCTGCGCGATCGACTGCGCCGGCTTCGGCAAATCCGCTTTCTTTTCCTGCGCAAAGGCGGCAGCGGGCAAACAGAACATGAGCACGAGAAGGATGGCTTTCACGCTCTGACCCAGCATCGTTTTCTCATTTCGTGATCCGGTGGCTTTGTAGCATACCAGTATGAATGCTCCGCCGGGAGGTTCCTTGCACGAAAAATCACGGGGCTATTTCCGAGTCTAATCTGCTCGCGAGGTTGAAATGAAAAGGAACTGCGTGCTTCAATACAGTTTGCGAGGGACCATGATGCGCCGAGCCGGCAGCAGCAGAATCAAGAGCTTTTCTCTTCCCGCCACCGCGGCACTCATTCTGATATGGGTATCCGGCCTGGCCCAGACGGCGCCGAATGTTTCGCCCGGCAACGGCGAAGATATCATTCCGTTTCTGAACCAGACCATCGTGTGGTACGGGCAATTGAAGACACAGCAACAAATGGTCAGCGAACCAAGCGACGCACTTTTCCTCAGCGACAACCGCCAGATCGCCGACCAAGTAGTGCGGCTATCCTTTGACTTTGCCCGCGCCCAGGTGCAGACAGCGCCCAATCAGAGCAGCGCCAGCCAGACAGCTTCAGTCGCCTCGTCTCCAGGGACATCGTCCTTTCAGGGCCTCACCGCCTCGGCGGCCAAGGCCGACGAACAAGTAAAAGGACTGCAAAAGGAGTTGGAAGGCTTTCACCAGCAACTGGCCAATGCCACTGGAAAAAGACGCAGCACGCTGCAAGCCATCATTTCTGAGACTGAAGGCGAGTTGGAGCTTTTTCAAGCGCGCAAAGAAGTACTGCACACCATGCTGCAGTTTGCCCACGGGACCATGGCCAACAGCCAGGGTCAGCTCAGCTTGTCGGCGCAGATTGAAGAGCTGTCACGGACCGTGCCGGCTGCGTTAGCGGAGAACAATAAACAAGAATCGAGCCAATCGGCCAGAAATACCTCTGGATCAGCGGCGGTGGCAGTGCCCCCGAAGGACCGCAAGACCACACCCACTGGCATCCTCGGTCTCATCACTGATTTATTCGCGCTCCGCCAAAAACTCCGTACCCTGGACGACAATCTGCAAGAGACCGATTCAATGATCCAGGCCGCCAAAGCCCTGCGCGCGCCGATGGTGGCAAAGACAAGAGAGCTCATGAAAACGGGTGATGACCTGGCCGCGCAGCCTGATTCGCAAGACCCTGTTGTGCTGGCGCAGCAGCGAAAAGAGCTGGATGGGCTCACAGCCCAGTTCAAGCAGATCTCCACCGGCCTTCTTCCGCTGGGCAAGCAGTCTATACTGCTGGACGTGTACCGACACAACTCTGCGAACCGTGATTCTGGGCGTGGTTTTGGGCATCTCTGAAGTTTGGCGGCGAGCCACGTTCCGCTACGTTACTGATGTCCGCCGCCGCTATCAGTTCCTTTTGATCCGCCGGTTCGTTTTGTGGTGCGTGGTTGCCGTGATTGTGGCTACGGCCTTTGCCAGCGAGCTTGGCGCAATTACTACTTTTGCCGGGCTCCTCACCGCCGGCGTGGCTGTGTCTCTGCAGAACGTGATCCTCTCGGTTGCCGGATATTTCTTCCTCATCGGCAAGTACGGTGTCCGCGTGGGTGATCGCGTGCAAATCGCCGGAGTTACCGGAGACGTGGTCGATATCGGCTTGGTGCGGCTGCATCTGATGGAAGTCGGGGGCGGTCCTGGGTCGCGACCCACGGGACGCGTCGTCGCGTTTTCCAATGGCGTGGTCTTCCAGGCGAATGCCGGCATATTCAAACAGATTCCAGGGACAAATTTCCTGTGGCATGAAATCACGCTCGCGCTTGGCCTGGAGAGCGATTATCGTCAAGTGGAGAAGCGAATGCTCGAGGCCGGCAATAAAGTGCTGGCCGAGTATCAGGAAAAAATGGAAACACAGCGCCGCGGGATGGAGAAGGCCCTGAGCTCAGTCTCCACCGCGTCCTTTGCCCTGGAGAGCCATTTGCGTTTAACGCCGGCAGGACTTGAAGTGGCAATCCGCTACCCTGTGGAACTGGGTAACGCCGTGGAAATCGATAATCGCATCACGCGTGAGATGCTGGACGCCATTGAGCGAGAACCCAAGCTGCGAATCATCGGGTCTTCCGGACCCAGCGTAAAAGCGGAAGAGCAGCCGGCGGAACCGTTGAAATAGCTAGGCCGCCAGGACATAGCTTGAACAGTAAGAGATAATAGAAAGAAGACAATTTAGCCGCAGATACGCAGCACTTCAGATAGAGGATAGAAGCAGATTTACGCAGAGCAGTTGCGCAACCGGTTGTGGCCTGGCCCTTCCGAGTTGACTTGGTTCTCTGTGTTCTCGGCATTCCCTGCGGCATAAACTCGGAGGCTAGGCACTTGAAAACTGTATTCGTGATTGGTGCGGGTCCCGCGGGCATGTTTGCCGCGCAAAAAATCGCCCAGGGCGGACATCAAGTCATCATCTTGAATCGCGACATCAAGCCCGGCGGCCTGGCTGAGTACGGTATCTATCCCACCAAAGACAAAATGAAGATCGGATTGCGTAAGCAGTTTGCCAAGGTCCTCAGCTTGCCTAACGTTCATTATTTTGGCCACGTCTCCGTGAGCAGCCAGTCACAGATTTCCATTCCGGAGCTGCAGGCATTTGCGCCTTCGGCCATCGTCTTTGCCGTGGGCGCGCAAGGGACCAAAAAGCTGGGACTGCCGGGCGAGAGCGCCAAGGGCGTGTATGCAGCCAAGGATTTTGTTTACAACTACAACCTGCTGCCGCCTTACACCTCGCAGGACTTTTCCGTAGGTAAACGCGTGGCCGTGGTGGGCATGGGCAACGTGATGGTGGATATCGTCCACTGGCTCCTGATCGATGATCCCAAAAAAATTACCGAAGAAGTGATTGTGGTAGCGCGCCGCGGCCCATTTGAAGCCAAGTTCGATAAGAAAGAATTCAACTACATCGAAAAATTTCTAGACCGCCAGGCCTTTGACGAAGAGTTGCAGCGGATACAACCGCAACTCACCGCGGTGGGACAGGACATCAGCAAGCTTGCGGAAGATACCTTCCCCGTTCTCGCCAAGCCTGCGGAAGCGCCGGCTCCAGGTCAGGGACGCGTACGCTTCCGCTTTCTGTGTTCGCCCCAGGCAATCCACGCCGATGCCACCGGACGCATTGACCGCCTTACCGTCACGGAAAATATTCTGGCGGAGCGCGACGGCAGCATCGCCTGCAGGGCAACGGACAAAACCACCGACCTTGATGTAGACACCATGATCTTCGCCATAGGCGACGTCGCCGACCCTGATGTCGGTCTCCCCTACCATCACGATTCGTACGTTACGAACCCCGATCAATCAGACCCACAACGCGCCGCCTATGAACTCTTTGATCCCCAGAACGGTAAGCCGATGGCAGGAATGTATGCCGTGGGCTGGGCGCGCAAAGCCAGTGACGGGCTGGTGGGCATCGCACGGCATGACGCCGAAGTGGGCGCGGTCCACGTCTTGAAGTATTTGGAAAGCGCCGCGGACAGTGATGTCCCCTTGCTGCAACAGCACATGGAGCGCAAAGGGCTGCGCGTGGCCAGCAAAGCCGATCTTGAATTCCTTGGCCGCGCGGAAGAAAAAATCGCGCAGGATCGCGGCATGTCCTGGTTCAAATTCGCCGAAGATGAGGCCATGCTGACAGCCATCGAAGAGCAGAAAACAAAGGGAGCGGTTTCAGTGTAAGGATTGTCATATATATCCGCTGCTACTTCTTGTTGTCCACGTAGTAGCGATTGGGCACAAGAAACATCTGGTTGTGAGGATAGTCAAAAGTCACGGTAAAGCGGTGCAGAATTTCGCCCCCGAGCATACGCGAAGTATTCTCAGTGGCACCGCAACATGCCACGGTCACATCGCGCACCAAGTACTGGCCTAGCCGGAAACCCCACAGCGTGGCGCTACTTCCGGTTGAAGCCGTTCCCAAGCCAACGCCGGTCCGGGTGGGTTGGCGCGATTCCATCTTTGTGGCGACAGGATGGTCCACAGCATCGCTTGATCCAGAATCAATCAGAAACTTGTCTTGAATTCCGACGTCCTCACTGGGCCGCACTTCACCGGAAACAAAAGGCCATTTGCCGCGCATTTCAATCGGGAGTGGCTGAGCGCCTGCTGGAGGAACGAATTTCTCCGGCGCGGTCACTGTCATGGTTTGGTGTTCATAATCTATCGTCACCGCGTAGCGCGAAAGAAAAGGATGGCCCAGCAACCCATACGCGGACATTCCTGTGTCCCGTCTAAGGCCGGAGAAGTCAATTGCGCCCGCCTCCTCAAAATGCATCTCCAGACCGGGAAGTCCAATCGTGAGCGTGCCGAGTTTATCCACAGGAATGCGGCCCTGGCCAGCGCCTTGCACCGTATCGCTACCGCTTGGCTTTAATCCCAGTTCCTTCACGTGCGAGCTATCCACAAGTGTCCGGCTCGAACCGCTATCCAGGACAAATTGCAAATGCCGTCCATTGATTTCGACCGGCACATAGACCAGCCAATCATGGATTTGCACCGGGAAGGTGGTTGTGTCGCTCGCAGAGCTGAACCGATCAGCAGGAGGGCCGGCCGCTCTGGCAGAAACACACAGATATAGCAGAGCGGGGACGAGTAGATTGCAAAGTCTCACAGCCGGTCTATTCATATTGGTATTCTAGATTGAAGACTACGTACATGGAAGTCTACGCAACGGGCGTTCTTCGATGTTGGCATTTAGTGCTTGCCCACTTAGGGTGGACGTCGCAATCCGAGTTCCAGGCAATCAGCGAATCCCGTGGATGCAAAGTTCCTGATACGTTGGAGCGGGAACAATGGGTCCATGACTTCGTTGGCAAGTGACATAACTTGCTCTTTCACCCCTTGATTCCTCCTGCTCGCGCTATTAAAGTCTTAGTCTGATGCCCGGCTGGGACGCCAATCTCTATCTGAAATACGCCAACCAGCGCGCGCGTCCGGCGGCAGACCTGATCGCGCAGATCACGCTGGAAAACCCCCGGCGCATTATTGATCTTGGCTGCGGTCCCGGCAACAGCACCGAGCAACTGCATCAGCGCTGGCCCCAAGCCGAACTCGCTGGCCTGGACAACTCCGCAGAAATGCTGGCCCAGGCGCGGGCGCACCATCCTAAATGGAAATGGATTGAGTCAACTGTACCGTGCTGACGACATGCCCTGGGCCGGTGCCCTGGCTGCAGCAGCTTCAGAGACCTGCAACGTCCAATCTCCGGCTTTTTATTACGACACGCTGCGCAAACTCGCCGGCCGGCTGAACATCTGGGAGACCGAGTATCTCCAGATCATGGACGGCCCACGCGCCGTCCTGGACTGGGTGCGCAGCACCGCCATGCGCGCTTACACGGAACGCTTGCCCAGCGACGAACTGCGCCGATTGTTTGAAGAGCGCTGCCTGGAACGTTTTCAGGAGGCGTACCGCACCAACGACCAAGGCAAAGTTCTGTTTCCGTATCGCAGGATGTTTATTGTGGCGTATCGGTGAAGCGAATGCGGAAGCCACGATTGAGAGCCCGAGAAAAGGACGAAATAAGAGAGTGAGTTCCCCGATATGAGAACTTAGGCCAAAGCTGCAAGAGGGGTATGGCGGCGCTATTCGCTCCCAACTTACAATAGGTGACCATGACAGAGACTTCGACCAAACTTGCTCCACCAACCCGGGGCTTGGGACTGCTGTCCGGCCTGCTGATCGGCGGGGTCATCGCCCTATTGCTTGCCTTGTTGGTAGCGCGGGTGCAGTCAGGACCGCTGGCAGCGCTGTGGTCGGTCCTGAGCGGGCGCAACACGCGCATTACCAGCGAAGGCAGCGTGGTGGAACGTATCCAACGGCTGCAGCGGCTTGAGACGGTGGTCTACAGCATGGACAAGATCGTCACGGGAGAAAAGGACAACCCGCTGCTGCCCGACTTTCTGGCCGGTGATCGCCTGCTCATGCTGGTACACGGACAAGTGGTCGCGGGAATTGACTTTTCCCGGCTGGGAAGCGGCGATATCAAGATCCAGGGGAAAGAGGTGCGCGTGCACTTGCCCAATCCTCAAGTGCTGATGACTCGCGTGGATAATTCGCGAACGCGCGTCTATTCACGCGACACCGGAATTCTGGTGCGCGTTGACCCAAACCTTGAGACCCAGGTCCGGCAGGAGGCCGAGCGCGAGTTGCTGCAAGAGGCCGTGGCCGGAGGAATCATGAACACCGCGCGGCAAAATGCGCGTTCCACCGTGACCAGCATGCTCCAGGGCCTGGGATTTGAGAAGGTTGAAGTGGATTGATTGCGGGACGCATCCCTGCGGTCGTGATAAGAAAGAGCAAGGAACATACGAATGGACTACGTTAACCTCGGTTCCACCGGTCTCAAAGTTTCCCGGCTGTGTTTGGGCTGCATGACCTATGGCTCAAAGAAATGGCGCGAGTGGATTCTGGAGGAAGAACAGGGCCGCCCGTTCATCCAGCAGGCGCTGGAGCTGGGCATCAACTTCTTTGACACCGCCGACATGTATTCGGCCGGCGTGAGTGAGCAGATCCTGGGCCGCGCACTCAAGGACTTTGGGCCATCGCGTGACAAACTGGTCATCGCCACCAAAGTTTTCTGGCCCATGGGCGACGATCCCAATCAAAAAGGCCTTTCCCGCAAGCACATCCTGCATGCCATTGACGCCAGCCTGCGTCGCTTGGGGACCGACTATGTCGACCTCTACCAGATCCACCGCTTCGACTACGAGACGCCGATCGAAGAAACGCTGGAAGCGCTCCACGCCGTGGTCAAGGCGGGCAAGGCGCTCTACATCGGCGCGTCCTCAATGTTCGCATGGCAGTTTGCGAGCATGCTTTACACCGCGGACCGCCTCGGCTTCACTCGTTTTGTAACCATGCAGAACCACTACAACCTAATCTACCGCGAGGAAGAACGGGAGATGGCTCCGCTGTGCCACGCAGAAGGCATTGGCCTGCTGCCCTGGAGCCCGCTGGCGCGCGGCCTGCTGGCAGGCAGCCGCAGGGCGGGGACGCAGCGCTCCAAGCTCGACGACTACGCCCACAAACTTTACACCCAGGAAGCCGACGACCGCGTGGTGGATTGCGTGGAGAAAGTGGCAAAGGACCGTAGCGTGCCCGCGGCCCAAGTAGCACTGGCCTGGCTGCTGCACAAACCCAGCGTGACCGCGCCCATCATCGGCGCTTCCAAACCGCACCATCTGGAAGACGCGGTAGCTGCGCTCAGCCTGAAACTGACGCCGCAGGAAATCTCGAAGCTGGAGTCGGTTTACGTGCCGCACCCGGTGCTGGGACACCATTAAAAAAAATACAGGGCTTCTTGCTGCTGCGCGCAGAAGAAGCCCTGAGGTGAAAAAATTACCGGAGAGAGCCAGCTTTAGCTTTGATCTTGGCCAGCAGAGGATCCGGCATTGGGGGATAGCCTTCACTGAGCGCGATTCGCTGTCCGTCGCCGCTATACATCCAGCGCAAAAGGTCCGACAGGGCAGCCGCCCGGCTCGGGTCGGTGCGATTGTTGCGCACGTACAGCCAGGTGAAGCTGGTGATCGGGAACGAATCGGCGCCGGAGGCGTTGGTCAGGGAAACGTCAAACTTCGTCCAGTCCGAGCCCTCCACCGCGCGGCAGGCGGAGATGATGGTCTGCGCGGAGGCCTTGACAAACTTCCCGGCCGGATTCAACACGCTGCCATACGCAAGATGGTAATCATCTATCCACTGGAGCTCGATGTATCCAATCGATCCCGGCTCTTTCCTTACCTTCTCGCCCATATCGGCGGTGCGCTCCGCGGGTATTCCCACGGGCCAGTGCGGCGAAGCGGAGCGTCCGATTTTCTCGCGGAACTTGGGGCTCGTCTTGGAAAGAAAGTCGGTGAAAACATAGTTCGTGCCTTTCCCTCCGGGCCGGTAGATGACCTGGATTGGCATATCGGGCAGCGAAACGCCGGGATTCAGCTTGGCTATGCGCGGATCATTCCAGTTCTTCACGTTGCCAAGAAAAATCTCAGCCAGCAGTTCGCCGGAGAACCGCAGCTCCTGTTGCACGCCGGGCAGGTTGTAAACAGGAACGATCCCGATGAGCGCGGCCGGCAGTTCAACCAAGTCGTTTTTGGCCCGCTCTTCCGGCGTGAGCAGGACCTCGCCCGCGCCAAAGTCGCTCTTGCCATTTGAGATCTGCAAGATGCCCTCCGCCGTGCCGAAAGGAATGTAGTCCATCTGGAACGACGGGCTGCGCTGGTTATAGGCTTCCTTCCATTTTTTATAAAGAGGAAAAGGGACAGTCGATCCGCCCCCAACCAGAGTGACTATTTTTTGGTCTGAGGCAAATAATGGACATAAACCGACTAACAGGGCCAACGCGACCCACAGGGGCCAGCCAAGCCCTCCTGCCCTGCGGAGTTTCAACCTCGCTCCAGCACTTGCCAATATGGCTTTACAATCTTTGGCCGTTTTCATAAAAATACTTCTCCTATTCTTGCGAATACCAGTGTTTGGCTTACCTGAGTTGGTGCTCTCTTGAGAAAAGACCAGCGCAATCCAACAGAGCCACCTTTTTCTGAATACTACTATTAATAAATCCGAAGGCCAACATTACTCTAGTACTGTAGTAACCATTTGCTTTGTGACCTCCGATCCTTCTGATGAAAAGGGCTTCCTCGGCCGACAAGGGAGATTTTGCCATCGCTGACGCCGCATAATTTGCCGAAAACGCGCGCTTTTGAACGCTTTGGGCCGGAGGCGCCGTGAATTAGTCCCGTATCTTCTCGCTCTCAAGCTTGAGACGCGCGAGCTTGGCAGGTTCAAATCCGGGATCTAAGTCACAGGCCTCCACCATGAAAACAAGCGCCTCAGAAGAACGTCCCACTCCCAGAGAACACAAGCCCAGGTTGTAACTTGTGGGGGCAGAACGTCCGAATATCTCTTGTGATGCCTTGAACATGGATAACGCGTCATCAAAGAACCGCAGTTCGAGCAAAATGACACCACAGTAGAAGGCAAGAACGTTTTCACCCTGATTGACCGGATAGTGATTGGCCCAGGTGCTCATGACCGCATTCCGAAGATCGTTCCGTTCGCGGGACACAGTCCGGAGTTGGCACGCAAGCACGGGAAACAGCCGGACCAAGGCTGTGGAGTCCCAGCGGGTCAGCCTTAATGTTGCCAGGATCTGCGGCACTGACATTTCCTCCATGTGAGCATTCAGCCAGCCCAGCAGCGTGAATAGATCATCTGGACCAAACGTTGCTTGCGCATCTTGGTACGCTGTCTTGGTCGCCGTGAACTGATCGCCGGGCCGGCCCTGAAGGAACGCGCAGATATTCAGGCTTGCGGAATGCTTGTCCGGCACAAGCGCCTGGCCGCCGATGATCTCGAAATATTTGCCGATGGCGTCGAAATTCACCATCTGGGAAAAACAGTTGGAGTCATGGAACTCGAGCGCCGGCGGCCCCTGGCAGAGCAACAGATCGTCTTCATGGGCGTGGCCTTTGTCGGCAACTAGGACCATCATTCTGTCGTCGGTCAAGTTGCCAAACTCTTGCAGAGTCTTCAGCGCTTGGGAGGGAAACAGCACCGTGGCAGCAGGCAACCGGCTTCGATACAGTTCTAGGATGCGGTTCCAGGATTGGTCCGGGTAGCGGTCCGGTGGCACGCTGGCGTTTTTATAGGAAAGCTGCAGGCTCGAGAGCGTTTCTGTTGCGCTATCTTCGCTACTGCGGACTGCCGGCTTCGTCGTTACCAGGGCCTCGAAGATTTCGCCTTCTTTGATGACAAAAGCATCCTGGGGCAGACTATCGAAGACATAATTCGCGATCAGCACCAGAGGTTCGTTGGTTGGTTTCGATTTCTCTGCGTCTGTCCCTCTTAAGAACCGGGGTTTGATTTCCTCGCCGGCCTGAAAGAGTTCAAATTCCAACATCCTACACCCGGCAAGCTCCGCGAGGTAGCTGTTGGTGCGCCATGATTGAATCAGGGTTTCTGCGCAATCGGTCATGCAATAGCGCACCGTGTCGAACGCGATGCCCTTGGCGCGCAAGAGTGGCGTCAGGTGCCGCAAGAACAGATAGGAGAATTTGCCGGGCCCGGCCCCGAGTTCCAGAATGCGCAGCGGATTCTGTGGTGACAGGGGCCGTGATTCTTTTCGGCCAAGCTCCATGCACTCGCAAAGAAAGTTAAACACGATGCGGGCATAGATCTCAGCAATGAACGGGTTGTTGGTGATGAACTGGGGAACGTTGTCCTCGGTCCATGCTTTAAGACCGCGCTGAA
>WNFI01113520.1_pt1 | contig 10439 bp, 4 predicted proteins | sample 5400471 | NCBI WGS metagenome assembly WNFI01 (sample SAMN13153348, study PRJNA577476) | soil metagenome | isolation source: 100 cm saprolite on Douglas fir-dominated hillslope | place: USA:California | collected 2013-09-17 | reverse complement strand
GTAAAAGCGAGCGGCGAGCTCGTTGGCGATGGCCTCATTGTGGACAAAGCCGTTGTCGCGGGCCGAGCGGATGGCCTGTTCGTATAGGTGCTCGGCATCGAGCACGCGGCCTTCGATGCGAGCGATCTCAGCGCTCACCAGCGCCGCGCGGTTTGCAAAATTCTCCGGGCAATTCTCCGCCCATGTTTCGAGCTGCTGCTGATGTTCAGCCAGGACCTTTAAATGCTCGCCTCGGTTATCCGGCGTTGCGGAATCGGATAGGGCAGCCCGCGCTAGGGCGCTATAGAAGTGATACTCCGCAGATTCGAAAAATGATAGTGATGTCCAAAGCAACCGTTGCGCCTTCAGTGAAGCATCGACAGCCGAAGCATAGTCACCGGCAAAGAAGCGAGCTTGCAGCTTTCGGATCCAATACCAACACTCGGGCAGTGCTAATGCAGGGTGACTTGCCAAGTGGCGCTCGAATTGACACTCCTCAAACTCTCCCTCGTCAAAGGAACCGAATCTCGACGTCAGCCCACGAAGGGTCCGGATAAGTCCGAGCTGTGCGGTAATGACGTCACTGACCCGACTGAACCGAGCCTTCTGGGCAAACTCGAGAGCATGCTCAGCTTGACGCTGCACCTCAACCAGTGGATCGCCCGCCGCCAGCAAGTTTGTATTTAGGTTGTCGCCGCTGTACGCTGCAAGTGTTAGATCCCCGACTTTGTTTGCGGCCTCAAACGCGCGACGGATGAGGTCTCGGCAGGTACGGACATGTTTCGTCCATGGTACGACAAATTGGGCAAACCAGTGATAGGTGCGAGCCTGGAATCGATCCAACCCACGTTTCTCGACCAGTTCATAGCCGAGCTGACCGAATCGAAATCCAGCTTTGTAGTCGCCAAAGTGCGGTCCGGCTATCTTGCCGAAGAACACGTACGCGACGCATGAGCCGTCGCCATGGCCTCGTTCCAGGCTAAGATTAACTGCGCGATCCAGATGCGCTCGTATTCGCGTCGCGCTTCCCCTTCTGTCAGATGAGGCGACCAGTCGACGCCCAGATGCCGGAGGTAGTCGAGACAGGCGGCAACCGCGCGATCGGTCTGGTCAAGAGTCGTGTACAAATCGATGCGTAAGCACTCGACATTCGCTCGCTCCACTGTATTTGCCGCGCGGGATGAAAGCATCGTCAAGCGCTCCTCTGCAGCCACTAGCTCACCAGTCAGGAACTCGCATTCGGCCCGGTACAGTTCCAAGGCGAAGGAGAGCTCATGCCGGCGCGCCCAAGAGTCGCTCGCTAAAAGTGCTGTGCCAGCGGTGAGATATTTGAGCGCTGAGGTGTAAGCCGTAGAGGCCCTGGCGCGCTTGCCTGCCATAAGGTTGAGCTCAGCCAGTTGCTCACGTTCGTCTCGTGAGCTAATCAAGAGGGCCCCGCGGTTGAGTTGATTAACGATCTCGAAGACCGCCTCCTCAAGCCTCTCTGGGGGAGTGCGTGCCGTTAGCAGCCGCCCCATTCGAAGATGGGCCTCGGCGCGTAATTCTTCCGGGATCAGTGAATAGGCAGCTTCTTGGATGCGGTCGTGGACAAACTTATAGGAGCCGTCCAAACGCACAACGAACTCCAGACGCAGAGCCTCCCACAAGTCCGATTGGACCTTCTCTTCCGATGTCCCGTGAACGATGGAAAGCGTGTTGCTCTTGGCACTGTTTCCAAGACAGGCAAACTCTTTTAGTGTCTTCTGGGTTTCGAATGGCAGGCGGTTCAACTTCCCCACCATCAGGTCGACTACATTGTCGGTGTAGCCTTTGGCGTGAATGCGCGCGAGCTCCCAAGCCCATCGCCCCGTGCCATGGTCAAAGGTGAGCAGGCCCTCTTCGGCCAGCGCCGAAATAAATTGGATCGCGAAAAACGGGTTGCCTCCCGTCTTCTCGTGCACCAGGAGCGCCAGCGGCGCTACCCGGTCCGGTGAGCAGTGGAGCGAATCCGCGATTAATCCTTCCAGGTCTTCCTGGGCAAGCGGCGAGAGCGTGATCTCCCGCACGAGCGCGCCCGCCCCGTGGATCGCTTCCAGCTTGCGCATCAGCGGATGGGTGGCGTTGACCTCGTTGTCCCGGTAAGCGCCGATCAACAGCAAGTGCTGCACATCCGGCTGGGTCAGCAGATCCTCGATCAGATCGAGGGTGGCCGCGTCGAGCCATTGCAGATCGTCAAGAAACAGCGCCAGCGGATGCTCCGGTCGTGCAAATACGCCGATAAATCGTCGGAACACCATTTGGAAGCGACCTTGCGCTTCCCGTGGCGGAAGAACTGGGAGCGGCGGCGGCTCTCCTACGATCAGCTTCAATTCAGGAACCAGATCCACAATGAGCCGCCCGTTTGGACCTAACGCCTCACCAAAAGCATGCCGCCAGTTCTGCAGCTCGGCTTCGCTCTTACTCAGAAGGAAACGGATTGGGCCCTGAAATGCCTGAGCTAAAGTCGCATAGGGAATGTCACGCTTATACTGGTCGAATTTGCCCGACGCAAAGAGGCCGCGGGGCAGAACCAGCAATTTTTGGAGCTCATTGACGACGGAGGACTTGCCGATCCCAGAGTATCCCGAGACAAGCACCAACTCCGGCACGCCGCTGGCCACGACGCGCTCGAAGGAGGCAAGCAAGATATCGATCTCGCGCGCTCGTCCGTACAATTTCTCTGGAATCAATAGCCGGTCAGGAGTGTCGTGCTCGCCCAGCGCGAATTCGTTGACGCGGGAGTGAGATTCCCATTCTACCAGGCAGCGGCGAAGATCATTCTCAGCCCCGGCCGCAGTCTGGTACCGATCTTCCGCAGTCTTAGCCAGCAGCTTCATGATGATTGCAGAGACCGGCGGTGGAATCGTCTCAAATCGCTCGCTGGGCGGTACCGGCTTTCTCGCAATGTGACAGTGCACCCACTCCATTGGATCGGACGCCGTGAAAGGAAGATTCCCAGTCAGCATTTCATAAAGCGTAACGCCGAGGGCGTAGAGATCGCTCCGGCAGTCGACGCAGCGATTCATACGTCCAGTCTGCTCAGGCGCCATATAGGCGAGCGTCCCGGCGAGAAACTCGGGAGGTTCGGCCGACTGACGCTCGCGCGGAAGCCTCGAAGCGATACCAAACCCTCTTAGCCAGCACTGGCCTGTTACGGGGTTCACGAGGACATTGGCCGGCTTTATGTCCTTATGGATGACTCCGCGCTCGTGCAAGTGGTCGATCGCGGCCGAAAGGCTGACAGCCACACGGAAGAAAAGCACCAAGTCCAATGGATTACCGAGCAATTCATCGAGAGGCACACCGCCTGGATCCTCCAACTCGAGTACCGTGCGGTTCGAGTGGCGAGCGACCGCGATCGGTTGGGCGGACCACGCAGGATCCAGCACTTCTCTAAGAGAGCATTCGTGCTCCAGCCGTTTCAGACTTTCAGGCGCGGGATGCTCCGCGACAGGCGAAAGCACAAGGATCTGAGACGCATCGCCCTGACTCCGCCCGCGATAAAGGATAAACTCTTCGTCCTTTCGCAGCGCCTCGAGGACATATCTTGATAGCTCAATCACACGGGGGTCCGACGGCACAATTTACACAATTCTTCTTATGTTCAGCGACCAAAACACAGTTTGGTGCTCCGACCGGCAAAAAAGTGGGCACGACTTTGGGAACGGACGAGACGCGTTTGGCTAGTTGAATCGACGGGTCAGTCTCCACCGGCCGACGGTTCGGTTGACCGGCTTGTGGGAAATTGCTGCGAGCCAATGCCAGCTAACCGACGGGCAGGTTTACCATTATTGGTTCGAAGTGGAAGACACCGGCTCGGGTAGCTCTCCTCCACCGCTGATTTGCTGCACCGATCCGATGGCATTCGCAGTCGACTGGCGCCTTTTTCCTCCGGACGCGGCCGACAATCGGCAGCCTGCAGCGGTCATTCTGTGGAAAGATGACAAACTGGTACCCTGTGACCCAGGAGGAAACCAGGTTATTTTTGAACACGATGTTCCGCCGCATAGGCTCCCGGCTAATGATCGACTGGTCATTTACGAACTCCCGACCGCGTGGGTAATAAGCCGGGGACTCAACGGGGCTTACTGCGACGTCGGCACGTTTCGCGATGCTAGGGCGCTCATCGACGAGAAGGTTGGAGGTGCTAACTTTGCCGATTTGGATTTGTTGCGGCCGGGCTGTTCTTACCTTTCTGAGCTCGGTATCAACGCCATTGAACTGCTTCCACCCGCCGACAGCTTTTTTAAACGAGTATGGGGTTACGATACGGCCCATTTCCTGGCTCCGGACTACGAACTCGGCTTTCCGGAAGGAAACGCTTCACCGACCGCAAACCTGGACCTGATTGCATTGGTTAAGGCCTGCCACGAGCATGGTATTCGCGTCTTTGTTGATATGGTGATGGCATTCGGCCGGGAAGAAGCCTACGAGCACATCGACTTTCCGAATTTTTACATCGCCCATCCTAATGAAGACCCTAGTGATCCGGACGCTTTAACTTCTATCCCGTGGCGATGGCACAAGAGGATTACGTGACGGTTTCGGCAGTACGTTGTTCCGATACGCGAAGTTTGTGACCGCCTATGACCCGGTCTCCGGCGACGTAAAACCGATCGCTCTAGCCCGGCAGTTGATGCTTACCTATCTCACGCGTTGGGCGAGGGATTTTCATATCGATGGCGTCCGAATGGATAGCGTCGAGAACGTGGCGAATTGGGACTTTATTGGCGAATTCAAGGAGTTCGGGCATCGATGGTTCAAAGATCGTTGGAACGAGCAGAAGTTGGATCCAGCCAAAGCCGATGAACACTTTTTGGTCATCGGTGAAGAGCTATCCCTACCATTTGGTTTATCGCGTGCCGAACTGGCCGGCAACCCCGCCGGGGCGGCAGTGGCGCGAAGTCACGCAGGAGCGCTTTGTCCCGAAGGAGTACGTCGGACGCGAGCCGATCTTCCCTTGGGAGGCGAAAGTTTACACCTTGGCCAGCGAGTCTTAGCAGGTACAGAGGGGGCGACACCGCCTGCCTTTGGGCAGATCCACGGCGCGGGGTTCCTGACGCCCGGCGACTACTGCTTCCTAGCGGCCAGGCCTGCACCTTTGCAGGAGCGAGAGATATCGCGCTAGTCTTCGTTAGCAATTCGTTTCTGATGGCTGATTGCGTATCGAGTCGGTGATTTAGCCTGGCGCTCATGCGAGCGGATCCAATGCTTTTGTAACAACGAGCCGCGCGCCCGGGGCGTGCCGCGCATACGTAATTTGACGCATTGGCAGGCTCATCTGTCTGACCGATACTGATCGTCTCTGTGATACCTATTCCAACATTCGTCTGCCTACTTTGTCTTCGATCACGGAGACGAGCGAAAGTCAGTGGTGAGCAACCGTCGCGATTAGAAGAACCCTGCGAACGTGCTGCCATATTCCTCGTAAATCCAACATAGACGATTTTATGGATTGTTAGAAAGGCAAGCCAGATCATGCCCTTGAATGACTTAAAGGACTCGGGGAACCCAATCCAGCGGCGGCCTGACGTGCAGCGAACATCCCTGAGCCTTGATGTGCTGGGACGATTCATCTGTAATACATGGGATGAGGCGGTGAACAATGGCGGGCAGCCGTTCGATGCCGTCGTCATCGGGGCCGGGATGTTCGGAGGATATTGCGCCGAAAAGATTTTCCGCAATGAAGAGCTTTTCCCCAACGAACCGCGACAAAATCTTCGCGTCCTGGTTCTGGAGGCGGGACCTTTCTTGGTTCCGACACATGTACAAAACCTTCCACGAGGGATTGGACTCAATGTACCGGATCCGATATTTCCCGGAGCCGACAATGGCCAAGCTCGCGAATTGGTGTGGGGCATGCCCTGGCGGAGCAACGTGCAATTTGTTGGGCAGCCTTATTGTTTCGGGGGGAAATCGCTCTACTGGGGTGGATGGTGCCCAAGACTGCTCAAAGATGACCTAGAGGAGTGGCCGCCCACCGTGGCCCGATACCTGATCGAAAACTACTCGGAGCTTGAGGAAGAGACCGGAGTGGAACCCAAGCCTCGTAAAAAGAAGTTTATAAAAGAAAAGAAGTTTATAAAAGGGCCATTGTTCGATCTTTTGTATTCAAAGATTGAGAAGGTCATCTCCTCCTCTGCGGTGGCTAATCTTGATTTGCCAGTGGAAGAGCCGCCACTGGCCGTTCAGGGGCAATCGCCAGCCTCCGGGGTATTCGGTTTCGACAAGTACAGCAGCGCCTTTCTTCTGGCGGATGCAGCGCGCGAGGCGGCCAAAGCGCCTGATAGCCAGCGGGGCCTGTTTGTAGTCCCGAAGACGCAGACCCGGCTAGCGCTGGTCTCATTTCCGAGATCGAGCAACCCGGTAATCGAGTTAATGGGTCGCAACCTGATCTCCCATATTCGGACAAACGCGTTTGTCCAGATTCCACGCACGAAACTTGATCCAGACGGCACAAAACTGCCAAAATTGTTGCAGACCGGAGCGGTTTTAGTTCGCGGGCATACGCCGCAAGGTCAAGGTAGGTTTCAACTTCAGATAACGGCTTCAGCGGACGTGAAAGGCGATTCTGACGCCCTCTTGTTCAGCATGATCCCCGATATTGACCAATTTGAAGCCATGCTGGCCAATCAGAAGTCCGAAACCATCTCCATAACAGTGCGTGGTGAATCGCAGATGATCGGCGATACAACGACACCTGTGCCCAATGGCGATGGCAGATGGATTAATTTGAGCCCATTCGAGACGGACGAGTTTGGAGTGCCCAGGGCGGCCGTGCAATTCACGACAACCCGGGACGAAGAAGCGCTGGCCAATGCCATGGATGAGGCCATCAAACACCTAGCGGAAAACCTCGGGGCGACAGACATTAGGGGACCATTCCGTGACCCGCTCGGGAGCACTCATCATGAGGCAGGCACGCTCTGGATGGGGACAGACCAGGCAAGATCCGTTACGAATACTAACGGACGTTTCCATCATGTTACGAATGCTTATTGTACAGACCAATCCCTGTTCGTGAACGTAGGATCAGTCAATCCCACGCTCACTGGCCTGGTTCTTTCACGGAAGGTGGCGGAAGCGGTTGTGGCCCGTGCTACGGGTTCGCCGCCCCCTCCGTAACAAAACGGCCGACATGACGCACCCCTCCGCATTTTTCGTGGCCGCCCTATCAGTCGGCGACTTCTCGACCCTTTCAAGTAACTGGTCCGGCTCATACAAGGATAACAGCGGCGGGGAACTGTTCTAACAGATTAAGGAATCTTAGGCTTTTGAGCCGCCTCGGTTTGCTTGGTACTGCGCAAATGAAAGAGCACTACTGTGCTGCTCCTTCCAAGTGTTAAGGCTTAGCCGAGCTCGAACTTGCGCATCAGGTGCAGATGTAGACATGTAGCATCTGGTCTAAATTGGCAAATCACTTCGATAGAGGATATTGCCGTTCAAAATGTCTACTTTCAAACTGCGGGCGAATCCTGTAACATTGGCATTTGGACCGAGCGCACCCTAGAACTAAGTGATAGCTCGGCGGGCGACAGCGCCGGCCGCTTCCGGACCACGTGGTAGGGGTGTGGTTTTGTTCTCTTTCGAAACCGGCTAACTAGTTCGCGAGTAGCGCTCCACAATTCGAATTTGTGGCCGCTTAAGCAGCTGTTCAGCTATTGGAGTCATGTCGTGAAAGCCGACAAAGCGAAGAGCTTTGAAAAATCTGGGAAAACGAAGGGACGAACTCAAACCGCGATACGCGTGTGTCCCGCATGCGGAGCGAAGTTTTCGGCGAGGCGAGATAGTAATTTTTGTCCTGTTTGTCTTCTGCGTGGAGCTTTGGTTGACGATGGCCACTCAACCACGTCCAAGACCCTAAGCTCCAGAGCTAGCCAGAGTCCTTCAGAGCAGGAACCGAGGTCATCACCCACTCAGTTCGAACATTACGAACTCATATCAGGTAGAGACGGCAAACCAATCGAGTTGGGCCGTGGGGCCATGGGTGTGACCTATAAAGCGATCGATAAGAATCTGAATCGTTTTGCCGCTTTGAAAGTCATTTCGCCACGGTGCATCCGAAATAGATGGATTCGGGAGAGGTTTGTCCGGGAAGCGCGTGCTGCTGCATCCCTTCGGCACGAGCACATAGCGTCCGTCTACCATCTGGGTTTCACGGGTTCGACCTGTTTTTACGCGATGGAATACGTTAAAGGGAAAACTCTCGAGCGAGTCCTCCGTTCGCGTGGAGCGTTACCTGAAAAGATGGCATTAGAGATCACTTCTCAGGTTGCAGCCGCGCTGGCCGCAGCTCATCGACTCCACCTCGTTCATCGCGATATCAAGCCAGCCAATTTAATGGTGTCTTTCGACCAAAAGGATAGCCCCATCACTAAAGTGATTGATTTCGGTCTGGTGAAAGTGACTGCCAGCGGTGGTTTTGGGGAATCCTTTGTCTCAATCCCCGGTGTTGTCCTGGGGACACCGCACTACGCTAGCCCAGAACAGCTAAGTGGGGGCGAAGTAGACTCGCGTTCCGACATCTATTCTCTTGGAGTCACTCTCTGGCATATGCTGACGAACACTACCCCGTTTAGTGGTTCTCCAATTCAGGTCGCAGGCCACCACCTGCAGGCCCGTTTACCAATGGATCGACTGCGGCATCTGTCTTTACCTGTTGTTTCGCTCGTAACGGATCTTTTGGAAAAAGATCCTGACAACAGACCGCAAACGGCCGGCGAACTGCTTACTTTGCTGAAATCGACCATCAAATCACTCGCTAATCCGCTCGTCATACCACTGCGGAAGGTCGCCAAGGCACGTTCCTTGCCGAGTTCGTCGAAACTGCGCAGTAAAGTCTTTCCGGTCAAACGCGGCGGTCCGTTGCGAATGCTCGAGCCATGGGATTTCACGCCTTTTCTGGTGGAGAAGATCAAAGGTTTTGTCGGCCGGGAGTGGCTATTCCAGGAAATCGATGAGTGGCGCTCGCACGATAGTCCACCTGTCCTTTTGATTGTTGGGGAACCAGGGATTGGTAAGTCGGCCATTGCCGCGGCGCTCATTCATCGAAATATCGACGGTCAGGTGCTAGCTTATCACTGTTGCCGGACGGATACTCCGGAAACTCTTGCGCCGGCGAGCTTCGTGCGGAGTCTGGCTGGCATGTTATGTGGCCGGCTCCCAGATTACGCGAAAGCGCTGGAATGCGCCTCAGTGATTAACTCTCTTCGGCGCGCAGATACAGATCCCGAGAGCGCGTTTGAGGCCGCTGTTCTAGCACCGCTCCACAAAATTAACCAAGTGCAGACCAAGCGGTGCTATCTGCTTATTGACGCTCTTGACGAATCCCTGGCGCGTGCCGGGCCGCCGACGATCTTCGACGTTCTTTGTACACGCCTCGACCGTTTGCCGCCATGGTTGGGGTTGATTGCTACGACGCGAAACGATCCCAGTGTGCTAAACCCATTACGCAGTCTACGGGTTCAAATCATCAGCGCTCAGGATCGCAAAAACCAGGACGATGTGCGCCGGTTCATTCGATCCCAGTTGGGCGAAGCGCCTTTTCGGCTAAAGGCTGAAGCTGACCGCAAAATCCCAGCGAGGCTAGAAACTGACCTTCTCCGCTCCAGCGCAGGTAATTTTCTATTCGTGCGAACCGCGCTCGACGCGATTGCGAGCGGGCAGCTCAGTTTCGATCATATCCAAAACCTGCCGCCTGGTTTGAGTAGTCTTTATGAGATTTTCTTCCGGCGTTTGTTCCCAAACCCAGCCAAAGATTATAGTCAAGCGCGGCGGGTCTTGGAGACGATCGTGGCGGCGCGCGAACCGCTTACCAGGGAGCAAATCGCCGCTACTACCAGCTTGGATCCGGAAGACGAACTGCTGGGGATTCTCTCTCGTTTAGCTCCGTTTGTTCCTGCTTTCGAAGGGCGCTATTCCCTTTTCCACGGATCCCTTTTGGACTGGCTGACGGGCTGGGATAGATCGCATGATCAGCCATTAGCCGGGGCCTACCATGTGAATCTGCAGAAAGGCTCGGCTCAATTGGCGGATTGGTGTTGGGCTGAGTACAAGCGCGAATCTTCAGAGATTTCTATCCATTGCCTTCGACATTTACCAGCCCATCTACACCAGGTCGGTCGCAGCCAATTTCTGTCGACGGTTCTACGGGATTTCCATTTTATCCAAGCTAAACTGGAAGCGACTGACGGGAGCGCGCTGATCGCAGACTACGACTATCTACCAGCAAAGGCCGATTTGCGATCGTTACAGTTAGCCATCCAACTCTCAGCCCATGTATTGGTCCGTGATTACCGCCAACTGGGAAGTCAATTGATAGGCCGGTTGCTCGGGAGTGCAGCTCCGGACATCCAAGCGCTTCTGAAAGACGCGGCTGAGAATACCCACTGGCCTTGGATTCGGCCTTTGACAGCGAGTCTGACGCCGCCGGGAGGGCCGCT
>WNFI01119369.1_pt1 | contig 10440 bp, 14 predicted proteins | sample 5400471 | NCBI WGS metagenome assembly WNFI01 (sample SAMN13153348, study PRJNA577476) | soil metagenome | isolation source: 100 cm saprolite on Douglas fir-dominated hillslope | place: USA:California | collected 2013-09-17 | reverse complement strand
CTGGTGCAGGTCGAAACGCAGCAGGCGCTCGACAATATCGAGGCCATCTGCGCCATCGACGGCGTTGACGGCGTGTTCATCGGCCCTGCCGACCTGCACGCCTCGCTCGGCCACACCGGCGAAATCGCGAATCCCCAGGTGAAGCCGCTCATCGACGAAGCGGTCCGGCGCATTCGCAAAGCGGGCAAGGCGCCTGGAATCCTGACCCCAAACGAAGCCGACGCGCGCCACTGGCTCGAGTGCGGCGCCCTGTTCGTGGCCGTCGGGGCCGACGTCGGCATACTCGCGCGCGGCGCCGAAGCGCTCGCCGCCAAATTCAAGTCCTGAGACGATGAAAGCCGAAATCATTCTTACCGCCCAGGGCCACGCCGGCACCATGGCGACGCTGCAAAATGAATTCACGTGCCACAAGTTGTTCGAAGCGGCGGACCGTGCCGCATTCCTGAAGCGGCACGCCCAGACGGTGCGCGGGCTCGCCACCTTCGGGCCGATGCCGGTCGACGGCAAGCTGATGGACGCGCTGCCCAAGCTTGAGATCATCTCCAACTTCGGCGTCGGAGTGGACGCCATCAACCTTGAGGACGCGAAAAAGCGCGGCATCGTCGTCACCAATACCCCTGACGTGCTGAACGACTGCGTTGCTGACACCGCGTTCGCGCTGGTGGTAAACACCTTGCGAAGATTTCCGCAGGCCGAGGTTTACCTGCGCGCCGGCAAATGGGCATCTGGCGGGCCATATCCGCTCACCACTTCGGTCGGCGGCACGACCCTCGGCATCCTGGGCCTGGGCCGCATCGGCGAGGCGATCGCCAAGCGGGCGCTCGCCAGCGGGATGAAGATCCGTTACCACAACCGGCGCAAAAAGGACGTCCCCTACCCGTACGATCCGGACCCCGTCACATTGGCCAAGAACAGTGACGTACTGATGATCGTGACGCCAGGGGGGTCGGAGACCAACAAACTGGTGAGCACCAAGGTGCTCGATGCCCTGGGCCCCGAGGGCTATGTCGTCAACATTGCGCGCGGCTCGGTCATCGACGAGCCGGTGCTGCTGCGCTACCTTCAGGAAAAGCGCATCGCGGGCGCCGGCCTGGACGTGTTCGCCGATGAGCCGTACGTGCCGTCCGAATTCTTCGGCCTCGACAATGCGGTTCTGTTTCCGCACGTCGGCAGCGCAACGTTGGAGACGCGTAAGGCCATGGGGGACCTGCAGATCGAGAACTTGCGGCGGCACTTCGCCGGCCAGCCGGTTCTGACGAAGGCAGCATAGAAGCCTTTAGAGTTAGTGATCACTCCTGTTTAATTGGCCATTGTGGCGAGCGAAACGCCACTTGAGAACAATTGACGATTGTAATAAGAACCATTATCGTTACGCTTTATGCCCCAAAGCGCGAGCAGATGGAACTCGTCAAGTGCCGTGACCTCCACACCAATCAAGGTGCGGAGCGAAGCGCTGCTTGGCCCCAACCGCGAGCTCGTGATCATGCATAACGGCCGCGAGTACCGCCTGCGGCTGACGCAAAACGGAAAACTGATCCTGACCGCCTAGGGACCGCCAATGGGCCAAATGCTACTTGTCACGCTACGCGAAGGCATCGAGATGTTCCTCATCGTGGCGATCGCCGCGACGTACCTGAGAAAGACCGGCCGCGCCGCGCTGCTCTCGGCGGTGGGCTGGGGAACCGCGACCGCTATCGCGGCTTCCGTGGTTCTGGGAACCTGGCTCGCCGAGGTCGCCGTCCTGCCCAAATGGGAAGCATTACTGGCGCTGGTCGCCGCGGTGCTCGTCATTTCCATGGTGATCTACATGCTGAAGGCCGCCAAGCACCTGCGGCGCGACATCGGTGCGAGGCTGGAAGCCGCTGCTGTGCGGACGGGGCGAGGGGCATGGCTCGGGGTGTTCCTGTTCGTGGTACTCATGGTGACCCGTGAGGGGATGGAGACGGCCTTCATCACCGCATCCCTCTTCCGCCAGACCGACACCGCGCACTTCGCGCTGGGCGCCTTCGTCGGGCTCGGCCTGGCGGCCGCCTTGGCGTGGGCTTGGGTACGCTATGGCCAGCTCGTCAACCTCGGGCTGTTCTTCAAGGTGACGTCCGCCTTCCTTGTGTTGTTCGCCGTTCAACTCATCGTCTACGCATTCCACGAAGCAACCGAGGCGAATCTCCTGCCGATCGACAACGCGTATTGGCACCTCGCCGCGGAGCCTTATGGTCCTGAGGGCCAATACGGGGCGCTACTGACCTATCTGCTGGTGCTTGTCCCGGCGGCGTGGCTTGTGTTCGCCGCGTTGAAGACCCGCCTCGCCCGCGGGTCGCCCGGCTGATTGCGCTGATCCGGTTTCGCCAGCCAGCGGCCATTGCGCCGCAAGCCAGCCCTTTCGCATGCCATCCATGAAAGGAGGTCTGGCTTGTCTTACCGATATGCAGCTCTCGGCGTCGCGGCTCTCGCATTGGGCCAACCGGCAGCCGCCGGCGACTCGCCGTTTGGCTACGTCTACACCACCGATACTCATCCGAAGGGTCAGCGCGAGGTCGAGCAGTGGATCACCAGGCGTCATGGGCAGTCGCGTGGCAACTTCGACGCGTGGCAGTTCCGCACCGAGTTCGAGTACGGCGTTAGCAATAACCTGCAAACAGCGCTGTACTTGAACTACGACAGCGTCAATGCTTTCCGCAACCGCCCGGACGACACCACCGGTCCCGGCGCCTTCGTGCCCGACGGCGTCGACCCTGATGCCCGTTACAAAGACGGCTTTTTCGAGTCGGTCTCGAACGAGTGGATTTATCGGCTCCTGAGCCCTTACAAGGACCCTATCGGCTTGGCCCTGTATGTCGAGCCGACCTACGGGCCGAAGAAACGCGAGCTCGAGGGCAAAATCATCTTGCACAAGAACTTCCTCGATGACCGCCTGGTCTGGGCGGCCAACTTTAGCGCGGCGCAGGAACGCGAAAAGTTTCATGGCGAATGGGAGCGCGAGGGAGAGCTGGAATTCACCACCGGCGTCGCTTATCGCTTTGCGCCCCGCTGGCACGCCGGTGTCGAATACCGCAACCATCGCGGCTATGACGGATCGAGTTTCTCGAAAGCCCACCGGAATTACTCGGCCAGCTTCTTTGGCCCGTCACTCCACTACGCGGAGAAATCGTGGTGGTTGACGGCGACCTTCCTGAACCAGATCGGCAATGCCAAGGGCTACACGGACCGGGCGCGCGAGGACATCATCGGCGGCCGCTTTTACGGCGAGCACCACGAACGCAACGAGCTGCGCGTCAAGGTGGGATTCAGCTTCTGATGGTGCTCTGGCCTGCTTTCGTTGCCGCGCCAGTCGCGATATTTGCCCCGGCAGCCCATGCGGCCGTGTATCTGAGCGTCGAACAGGCGCAGCAGGCCATCTTTCCCGGCGCCCGTTTCACCATGGAAGCGCTCGCTTTGCCCGATGCGGCTCGTCGGAAGCTGTGGAGAGTATCCGAGGGGGGCTGGTTCATCGTCGACGCCGTGCTCGGCAAGCATGAGCTGATCACCTATGCCGTCGGGCTCGGGGCCGATGGCAGCGTGCGAGGCGTCGAGATCCTGGAGTACCTCGAAAGCTACGGCTACCAGATCCGCGACGCTGCGTGGCGGCGCCAGTTTGCCGGGAAGACTGCGCGCGATCCTCTGAAGCTGGACCAGGACATCCGTAACATCAGCGGCGCCACGCTTTCGTGCCGCCACGTAACCGATGGCATCAAGCGCCTGCTTGGCTTCTATGAGTCGGCCCTCAAGCAGCGTTAGGCGGGCGCGTCCGCTGCTCGGCACGCTGGTGGAAATTCGCCTGCCCCGAGAGGCTTCGAGCGCCATCGAAGGCGGCTTCGAGGCACTCGCGCGCGTACAGCGGCTGATGAGCCGCCAGGAGGCCGAGAGCGATGTGTGGAGAATCAATGCCGCGTCAGCCGGCAGTGTCGTTGCCATCGATCCCTGGACCATGGCGGTGCTGCAACGGGCCAAGGAGATCCACGCGCTCACGGACGGGTTGTTCCATTGGGAGCAGCTCGAAATGCTCGATTCAGGCGTCCATGTGAAGCAACGCGTGCATCTCACGCTCGATGGCATCGCAAAGGGATACGCGGTCGACCGCGCTGTCGACGCACTACGCCTCGCGGGTGCCGATTGGGGCGTAGTCAATGCTGGCGGCGACCTGCGGGTGTTCGGCAATCAGCCTGAGCCCATCTATGTGCGACATCCGCGCTCCCCGGGCAAGCTGGTGCATATCGGCCAAGTGACGGAAGCAGCCGTCGCCAGCTCGGGGGCTTACTTTTCCGCCGCGGAATTCTTCGATCCCAGAACAAGAAAGGTCGTGAAACCTAGTTACGGAATCACCGTGATCGCGCTCGACTGCACGACGGCGGATGCGCTCACTAAACCCTGCCTGCTTGAGCCGAAGCGCTCAAACGTCATTGCCGCCCGTTTCGGAGCGCTGGCGATGGTGATGCGGTGAGTCCGCTGCGCTGCACGTTTCGTCGCCTGCTCTATGCGACGCTCGCCGTGCTTCTCATCTCCGGCGGGCTCTGGGAATGGGTGCATTCGGCACTGCTGATGAAGGTCCATGGCGGCGCCGCGATGCTGGTACTGCTCCTGCTCGGCGCGCTGCTTGCCTCTCACGTGCCGACCGGGTGGAAAGACGCCCGCTACAAAAAGACGGGAATTGGGATTCTGGCGGCCGCCGCGTGGCTGATCATCAGCGGCCATGTGCTCTATTACTCGGGCGACGAGGCGGTTCGCCAGGCCGCGAGCTACAGCCACCTCGGCATCGGCCTGGCATTACCGCTGCTACTCGGCTTCCACGTCTGGCGCAGGAGCTCCGGGACTATGTGGCCTGTGCCCTGGCGAGCCTTGCCCGGTCCAGCACGGTCATGGCCGTGGCGACGAAACCCGCAACGTCGCTCGCGGTTGTTGGCACGATGAGCGTATTCGAAGTCTTCGCCAGGTTCGCAAACGCTTCCACGTACTGCTGCGCCACCTTGAGGTTCGCCGCTTCCATGCCGCCCTTGTCGCTAATGGCGTCGGCTACCGCGCGAACGCCGGCGGCGGTCGCCTCGGCGATGACTCGTATGGCGGTCGCCTCGCCCTGAGCCCGGTTGATCGCCGCTTGCTTCTCGCCCTCGGACCTGAGTACCGCGGCCTGCTTCTCGCCATCGGCGACGTTGATCTCCTGCTGTCTCTCGCCCTCGGATTTTGCGATGAGCGCGCGTTTTTCCCGCTCGGCGGTGATCTGTTGCTGCATCGAGCGCAGGATCGCTTCGGGGGGCGTCAGGCGTCTTGTCGAGCTCCATCTTGCCGATCTCGCTGCGCAGCGTGGTCTGCGCCAGCTGCGAGATCGCCGCGATGTAGTTGGATGAGCCGTACGACGCGAGGCGCGGATCGGTGACCTGGTAATACAGGATGCCGTCGACCCCGAGCTGGGTATTGTCCTTGGTGATGCAGATCTGCTCTGGCACATCGAGCGGCACTTCCTTCAGGGAATGCGTGTAGGCGACTCGATCGAGGAAGGGGATGATCAGGTTGAGGCCCGGCTCGAGCGTGCCGTGGAAGCGCCCGAGGCGCTCCACCACCCATGCACTTTGTTGCGGCACGATGCGCACACCCTCGATGATGAAGGCCACGACCACGCCGAGAACCAGAACCCATGGCCAGTAGCTCGACAGCGCGGGAATTACCGCGGCAACGACAGCCAATACGACCGCAAGACCAAGCTTCCATATCATGGAGGATCCCCCCGTGTGTTGAGACGCTCCGCCTGCCTCAGGCGGGGCGGTTTTTCGCAACCTTGAGCGTATTGCCATCTGTGGCGAGAACGTACACGGTCGCGCCGGGCTCCAAGGCCTCGGCGTCCTCCACGCGCGCATCCCAGCTGGCGCCGCGGTATCTGACGCGGGCCAGGCGAGCTCGTGCATCGATCCAGCTTTCGAATCTGGCCGGATTCCCGGCGTCGATGGGCGGCATCTGCTCGGTGCGGTTCTTCGCTCGGTAGACATGCACGCCGTAGCAGCCGACGGCGGCGACCAGCGCGGCTACGATGACCTGGGCGGAGAAATCGACGCCGAGATAGGCGGCCCCGGCGGCCCCGAATGCAGCGACGCCCAGCATCACCAGGTAGAACGTGCCGGTGAGGAGCTCCGCGATGACCAGCACCAGACCGATCACCGCCCAGGCGAGGCCATGGTCCATAGAGGCGGCTAATTTAGCACGGGGCTTAGAATCGACTTCCCATGCAGCGCCCCCTGGACGGCCTCACCGTCGTCGCGCTCGAGCAGGTCATCGCGGGGCCGTTCGCAACGCGTCAACTCGCCGAACTCGGCGCACGAGTCATTAAGATCGAGCGTCCGGGCGGTGGCGACGCGGCGCGCGGCTATGACCGCACGGTCAAGGGCCTGTCGTCGCACTTCGTCTGGACCAACCGCTCCAAGGAAAGCGTTTCGCTAGACGCAAAGCATCCTGAAGCGAAACAAATCCTGTGCCGGCTGATCGAGCGAGCCGACGTCTTCGTGCAGAACCTGGCGCCCGGCGCCGCGGACCGCCTCGGCCTCGGCGCTGCCGACCTGCGCGCGAGCCAGCCACGGCTCGTGTGGTGCGGCATTTCGGGCTACGGCCCGTCGGGGCCATACGCCGAAAAGAAAGCCTACGACCTACTGGTGCAATGCGAGGCTGGCCTGCTCTCGGTGACCGGAACGCCCGATGCGGCGTCTAAGGCGGGCATCCCGGTCGCCGACATCGCGGCCGGTATGTACGCTTTCTCGGCCATCCTCGCGGCGCTGCTGAGGCGCGAGCGGACCGGCGAAGGCGCGACCCTCGATATAACGATGTTCGAAGCGCTGGGCGAATGGATGGGTTTCCCGTCCTATTTCCGCGCTTCTGGGAGGGGGTTCTGGGAAACAAATCGTTGAAGGACGATGCCAGATTCTCATCCGGCCCCGCCCGCCTGCAACACCGAGACGCCTTGCACGCCGAGATCGAGCGCGTCTTCTCAAGGATGGGCAGCCAAGAAGCCATCGACAAGCTCGAAGCGGCCGATATCGCCAACGCGCGCCTGAACACGATGCAGGAGTTCTGGCGCCACCCGCAGCTCGCGGCGCGGAGGCGCTGGGCGCGCGTCGGCTCCCCCGTCGGCGAGCTCGATGCGCTGAAGCCGCCCTTCAACCTCGATGGCCTGGAGCCGCGAATGGACCCGATCCCGGCGGTTGGTGAGCACACCCGGGCCGTTCTTGGCGAACTCGGCTATACAGCCGCCGAGATCGACCGCCTGGCCGCCGACGGCGCGGTTTAGGGCTTCTTCCCAGCCTCGATTCCCGCGGCGCGCGCTAGGTCGCGGTGCACGCGCGCGACGCGCTCGACCTCGCCCTTCGCGGGGAAGCGCTCGTAGAAGCCCTCCTCCCGGAACTGGCGCGCCATTTCGGCCCAGGGGGCCAGGCGCTGCTCCCATCGCGCGACGCGGCCGGACTCCGGCTCGGCGTCCTCGCGCGCGAGGTCGGCGCACACCCGCACCATTGCCTTGATGGTCACCGGCTTGGTGACCATGTAGTTTTCCTTGCCCCATACCGCGTCGCCGAACACGGCGCGAGCCGCCTTGAAGAAGTCGCGGATGATGGCGTAGTAGCGCGGCACTTCCTTGGAGCTGCCGCCGGCCAGCTGGATCGAGCGCCAGCGTCCGCGCACCCATCGATGCAATTCGTTGAAGAGCTCGGCCTGCAGCACCCATTTGTCGCGCTGGCTGCGCCCGCCCAGGCGGTTGATGCGGTAGCGCAGCGGGCTGTCGCCCTCGCTGTAAAGCTTCTCGACCAGACGGGCGGCGAATTTGCGGTCGGGCGCTGCGAACGACACGTGTTCGTAGAGATCGACCAGATGGCTCTTGTTGATGCGCGTCGGGGTCGAATTGATGATCACGAACATCTCGGTCGCGAAGTCCTCGCTGCGAGCGTCGAAGATGATGCACGGCACGTTGATCGTCGCCGCATCGTCGGGTCGCTCGTGCAGGTAGAACTGCAGCGCCGCGAGACGGTGCTGCCCGTCGATGATCAGGAATTTGGAAGACGGCTCGTTCACGCTGCCGACGCCGCCATCGCCGCCGGGGCGGAAGGTAAGCCTCTCGGAGGTGAACAGCAGCACCGTACCCGGTATCGGCGGTTGCGTGATCGCGGTCTCGTAGAAGTTCTTGAGCTGGCGCACCTTGGCGCGTGACAGCGAGCGCTGGAAGGCCTGGTCGGTGCCTGACGAAATAAAAGACGCCGTCCTTTTGTCGGATCTGCGTCGCTTGCATGGGCGCTCCCCTCCATGGGCCCGGCCCGCCGGGCGGACATGACCGCGCGAATATACCCGAGGATCGCTTGGAGCGAAAAAAAAGTCAGGTCGGGCAGGCCGGCAGCATCAGCGCCTGCAGCACCTCCGTGGTGCGGCGGTTTTGCACGAATCCGACCACTCCCGAGTTCGCGGGTACTGCCTTGGGAAGCAGCCGTAAGACGCGCCGCTCAAGTAACTGGGCATCCCGGGAGAAGGCGAACGGGCCCTCCCACTCCAGGACGACATAGTCGTGAGCCAGCGTGCGGCCGCGGTTCTCCCCGGCCGTTACTCGGTCGCTCAGCTTGTTCTCATAAGTCGCCAGGTAGAGCGCCGCAGCGTCCTTTTGGCTGCGGTCAAGCAGTTCGGCACGCGCTTCGATTTCCATAGCCTGAGGGCTCACCGAACGTATCTCCAGTGCAATACGCGCCTTGGCCGCCTGCGCATTGATTCTGGCCACCGCCTCGTCGAAGGCACCGCTTCCCCACCGCCTGAAATCCAGGCCCTGGAGCAGTACTTGGGGCGTGTAGACGAGCGCGGAGCGCTGCAGCTGCGTGAGCTTTCTTTGCCGTGCTGAAAACTCGCTTTTGGCGTACGGATCCTTCCAGCCAAGGTAGTCCCAGTAATCGACATGCAGCGAGAGCGGCACCGCGAGTTGCGGCACATAACCGCGAGCGCCGATGCCGGAAAGCCAACGGTCCGCTGGCGGGCAGCTGCTGCAGCCTTCGGAGGTATAGAGCTCGACCAGCGCTACGGTCCGCTCCCCGCTCAGAGCGCTGCACTGTTCCGCCTCGGCGGCGTCCGCCAGAAAGACCGCCAGCAATGCGGCTGCGATACGCATGAGCCTTGGTCGAAATGGCGGCCTGCGGCTTACGGCCTGGCGACCCATAATGTGCCGTGCCGCATCAGTTTTTTTTCCTCGCCTCGCTAGCGTGGAATTTCGGCCTCGGCATGACCTGGCTTGCGGTACCGCTGTACGCCCATGCCGAAGGGTTGTCCAATGCCGAGATCGGTGCGCTGTTCGCGGCGCCGGTCCTGGCTCAAGTGCCTCTCAACCTCGCCGGCGGCGCCTACACCGACCGCATCGGCGGACGCCGCATCATGCTGGGTTCGTGCTGGGCCGCCGTCGTAGGCGGCGTATGGCTCATGTTCGCCCATGGGTTCTGGATGCTGATGCTTGGCCAGCTCGCCCTGGTCCTGTCGCGAGCCGCGTTCTGGCCTGCGACCTGGGCGATGGCGAGCGAGTTGCCGGGGGCGCGCGGCATCCAGTTGGGACGCCTCAATGCAGCGACCAACGTGGGCCAGATCGCGGGCACTGCGCTGTGCGGATTTCTCCTCGCCGCAACGGGATTCCAGCCCACTTTCCTCGCCTTGGCGGGCACTGGGCTGATGGCCTTCTTTGCCGGCCTGGGCACAAAGCCGGCCACGCGAAAGCCTGCCGTCGGGCACAACCTGCTGGTCGGCTACTGGCGCCTGCTCCATCAACGGATCATCCAGTATTCGATGATTTGCGCCTACCTCTCGGCGCTGCCGTTTTCGCTTTCCATCTCGTTCTACCCCCTGCTGCTCGCAGACTTCGGCTACGGCGAGGGGGCGTCCGGCATCCTGCTCGCGCTGCGCGCTCTCGGCGCGATAGCCGCCGGGCTGATCGCTGCGCGCTTCGTACGCACGGGACCGGAGACCCTCTGGCCGGTGCTGTGCGGAGTCGCCGTGGCCGCTGCGGTCGGCCTGGTGCCGACGGTCGAGCATGCCGTGCCGATCGGCTTCTGGATGCTGCTCGTCGGCTTCGGTTCCGGCGCCATGACCTTGTACTTCCAGATCACCATCGCGGAGGCCAGCCGGCAGCAGGAGCGCGGTTCGGCGCTTGCGCTCGGCGGGCTGGGTTGGGGCATCTCGCACCTCAGCACCCCGCTGGTGATGGGTTTTCTGGCCGACCGCTATGGCATCATGGCCGGCTTCTATGCCATCGGCGCCTTCGCGCTCGCCTGCACCCTAGTCATTGGCGTAGTGCGCGGCTGGGCGTTCAGGCGACCTTGAACATGCCGGGTTCAAGGGAGTGGCGTTCCAGGAGCCGGTAGAACTCGGTGCGGTTGCGCCCGGCCAGGCGCGCCGCCTTGGTGACGTTGCCCC
>WNFI01066093.1_pt1 | contig 10440 bp, 9 predicted proteins | sample 5400471 | NCBI WGS metagenome assembly WNFI01 (sample SAMN13153348, study PRJNA577476) | soil metagenome | isolation source: 100 cm saprolite on Douglas fir-dominated hillslope | place: USA:California | collected 2013-09-17 | reverse complement strand
AGAGCACCACATGCACGTTCTGTCGCATCATCCGCGGGGAGGAGCTTGCCTCCGTTGTTTTTGAAGATAGCCTCTCCCTGGCCTTTTTGGATCACAGGCCGCTTTTCCCTGGCCACTGCCTGCTCGTGCCCCAGGCGCATTACGAGACGCTCGCCGACCTTCCAGTTCCCCTGATCGGACCCTTGTTCCAGAACGCGCAACTGTTGGAACGGGCCATTGAAGAGGGCTTAGTGCCTATCCGAATAACCTGGTCAGTTCCGAGAGGCGCAAAGAACAGGTACCAGTGGTGGAGATATTCCGCCGACTGCCTGACCACTATCGCCTGGTACCAGCGCACGGGGATCAGAGGCTGCCCACTCATGGCAAAGGGATCAGCCTCAGCGCTCCTCCTCCAAGGCGTCGTTGAGCCGCACCACCTGGTGTTGCAAGGCATAGATGGCTGCCTGAGTGCGGTCGGCCAGGTGCAGTTTCGACAAAATGTTGGCGATATGTGTCCTGACCGTAGGTTCGCTGATGACCAATGCTCGGGCAATCTCCTGGTTCGAGCGGCCCCGCGCCAGGTGGGTCAGCACCTCCAATTCTCGCGGCGTTAGATCCTGGAGGGGTGCGTGTTCCCGGTGGCGGATTTCCTGGAGGAGGCGGGCGGCCACCAGCGGATGGAGCATGCTTTCCCCCCGTGCCGCTCTGCTCACGGCCTCGACCAGGTCGTGGGCACTCACATCCTTGAGCAGGTACGAGAGGGCACCCGCCCTGATCGCATTGAAGATCTGATCGTCCTCATAGTAGGAAGTTGAGATAATGATCTGCGTGGTCGGCGTCAGCCGCTTGATCGCGCGCACAGCGGCGATCCCATCCAGCTTGGGCATCAGCAGATCAAGCAGCAGGACATCCGGCACCAGCTCTCCCGCCAGGGCAATCGCTTGCTCCCCATCACTGCCCTCACCCACGACTTCCACCTCGGCGCGTTGCTCGAGCATGAACCGGAGCCCTTGCCTGACGACGGTGTGGTCATCCACAATGACGACGCGAATCATCGCTCCTCTCCTTTGGCAAATAGATCGAGACACAGGTGCCGCGCCCAGGTGTCGTCTGTACCTCAAAGGTGCCCTGCATCTCCTGGACCCGCTCTTGCATCAGACGCAGTCCGAATCCTTGCGCTGTTCCCTGCCTGGTCGGCTCGAAGCCCTGTCCATCATTCGTGATGGTGAAGACGATGGTCTGCGGCTGCGGATGCAGGTTCAGCGTGATCGTCGTGGCATGACCATGACGGACCGCATTGGTAAGCGCTTCCTGGGCAATGCGCAGCAGCGTATGCTCGGCCTGTGGCGTCAGGGGGACAGGCGTGATAGAGGTCGTCACCGTGAGGCCCAGGCGGGTGCGGTAGATGCTGGCGAGCTCTTCCAGCGCCTCGGCCAGTCCCTGGTCTTCGAGTTGGAGCGGGCGCATCTCCAGCAGCAACGCGTGCAGCTCGCGTGCGATGTTGGTCGTCGTCTGTTCCAGGGCGGTGATCTGCGGCTGGAGGGCTGAATCCGCTGGGAGCGCGGCCTGAAGTCCGTCAGCCAGCATGCGCAGCGAGAACACCTCTTGGGAGATCGCATCATGCAACTCGCGCGAGATGCGCGCGCGCTCGACGAGGCGCGCATTTTGCGCAGCGAGTTCCTGGCGCGCTCTGATGCTCCCGGCTAATTGTGCGGTCATGTGATTAAAGTGCTGTTCGAGTTGCCCAACCTCATCGTTTCGTGAGACGCTGACGCGTTGGGCGTAGTCGCCCGTGGCCACCTGCGCCGTGGCCGTCCCCAGCGCCCGTACTCGTCGGACCAGACCCCGCGTGGTTAGCGTGCCAAAGAGTCCACCGAGCAGCGGGGCCACGACCAGGAGGAGCGCAGATAGAAAGACGATCCCGACAATGGCCCAGGGGTACAGCAGCGTGACGAAGGACGCATGCAGCGAGCGGATCGGTTCCTGCACATAGATTGCCCCAATCGTGGTGCGTTCCTGGCTCCAGACCGGCTCAACGGCATAGATGAGGCCATCTGGAGCGGTGAGGTTTTCTATCCCGCTCGCAGCTCGGCCAGCCAGAGCATTGGTAATCGCTGGCATGCTTTGGGGAAGCAAGGCAGAGACTGGAGCAGTGATGGGATACTGGCCGGAAGAAGAACTGGCCACGATCTGCGCTGTTGGGGCGATGAGCAAGGCAAAGGCCGATTGGCTCGCCCCTGAAGCGCGCGTGTTCGTGTAGAAAATGCGAACAAAGTTGTTCCCATGCGGAGCCTGCAGCGTACCGGGTTGGCCTGGCTGGAAGGTGGTCTGCGGGTTGAGGGCCGATCTGTTCGCTTGCAACTCCGCTTCAAAGGCATACACCTGCGCCTGATGCACGACGAGCGGTTGCAGGGCGTCGTTCGCTTCTTCGGGCAAGACCCCTCCCGTGACCAGGAGAGCCACAAACGCAATATTGACGCCAGTGAGGACGAGCAGCGAGACCACCGTGACCCAGACATACGAAATGGTCATACGCGCCTGGAGTCCCCAACTACTCCAGAACCGGAACCTCCTGAATGCTCCGCCTGCCGGCGATCCAGGTGGGGTCTCTATCATGGTCTTGCTGCTCCTTTCCATGTCTGCTCTGCCTTTATTACGTGAGAGGGGGTAGGTGAGTTGTGCCAGTAGTTCGAGGGCTACACCCTGGGAGGGGTACTCTTCGTGCTGGCGCGTCGGAAGAGGGGAGCAGGCCACCAGTTCCACCTGCCCAGCAGCACGACCAACGCCGGAATGAGCAAGGTGCGAATCAGGAAAGTATCCATCAGAAGGCCGACAGCGATCCCAACCCCAAACTGGCGCGCCTGGTCATTGTTGGCCGTAACGGCCAGGACAGCAAACGTCCCGGCCAGGATGACGCCTGCGGTGGTCACTGTGCCGCCAGTGCGTCCGATCGCCCGGCGTACTGCCTCCCGTAATGGCTGATTGTATGCTTCCTCACGGATACGAGTCATCACCAGAATATTATAGTCCGAACCTAAAGCCATCAGGAACACAAACAGCTCAAAGGGCAAGATGAAGTAGATGCCCACCTGCCCGGCAAGATGGACAAAGACCAGGCCCACTACACCGAGCGCCGCCAGATACGAGAGGACCACGCTGACAACCAGGTAGAGTGGCGCTATCATGCTGCGCAGCACGAGGGCGAGCAACACAGCAATGAGCAGCACGACGATGGGGATGATGGTGCGCAGATCACGCTGCGACGTTTGGTTGACATCATAGACGATGGCATTCTCGCTGTACACGCCACTCTGAGACGCGCCAGCTACGCTTGCCGCGTGGTTCACGGCGGCCCGTAGACTGGGGATCGCCGCCTGGGCAGCGGGACTGGCTTCGGGATCAGCGAGCAGGAGGACGCATTGTACCATGTGTCCGTCGGCGCTCAGATAGGCCGCGGTAGCGCGGTAGGCATTGTAGAGCTGAACTGAAACGGGCGTATTCGCCGGAGGAACGGGTGGCAGCACCTGCGCTGGGCCAAGAAGGGTGTGCAAGTGCATGAGTTGATCACTGGTGAGCGTAAAGCCGTCAGGATTGAGAGGGCCAAGCACCGTGCGAATGGCAGGCATGCGAGCCAGTTCCTGTTGCACCCGGACGAGATGGTCCGGGTGTTCCCAGACCGATTGGGGAAAACGCAGAAGCGCCAGGGTAGGACTCTGCATCGCGCCGGGGTAGTGTGCAGCAATGACGGTCGTCCCAACCGTCGAGTCTGCTCCCGCCGGACCGCTCGTTTGCCCTCCCGACCCGACCAGACTCGTGCCGAGCGACCCCAGGGCCAGTCCCACAAAGACCAGGATGCCGAGGCTGAGTGTCAGCGCGGGCCGACGAACAAAGCCTCCGGTCAGTCTTCCCCAGATGCCGAGAGCGATGGTCGTCCGTTTGGCCGTGGAGGTCGGCCAGAAGACGGCGTGACCAGCGATGGCCAGAAGCGCAGGCAGCAGCGTGAGGTCGGCCAGCAGCAGTAGGGCAATGCCAATGGCAAGGGCTGGACCCAGGCTTTGGTAAAGCACTAATTGAGCGAGAAGGAGCGTCGAGAGGGCGGCGATCACGGTCAAGGCCGAGAATGTGAGAGTTTCTCCCACCGTCTGCACAGCACGGATCACGGCTGCATGCGGATCGAGTCCGTGCCACAACTCCTCCCGGACACGGAAGGTGAGGAAGAGGCCGTAGTCGGTTCCAGCCCCTAAGATCAGCACGATCAAGACATATTGGGTAGTGACTGACGTCGGCACACCCAGGCGGGTCACCGCGCCAGCAATCACGGGACTGGCAAGCGCCAGGACGAGGGCTGCCGGAAGGAGGGTGATCAGCGGAGCGAGGAGGGCGCGGAAGGCCACCAGCAGCAACACAATGATAAAGAGCAAGGTAAGAAGCTGTGTCGCGTTTTGTGACGAGCTGAGCGCACGCTGGGCATCCACCGTCGCGGCGAGCGAGCCGGTGAGGTGAAAGGTGAGATCGGCGGGGGCGTTCACCTGTCTGAACATGGCGCGAATCTCATCAACGAGGGGCACAGCAGTACCGCTGCCGTCTTGCGGCACATCAGCTTCGACCAGCGCTTGACGGGCAGCGCCATCGGGTGAGGTAGCAAGATCATGAACGGCGGTCACATGAGGCAGGAAACGCACCTGGGCTTCAAGGGAGTCAATAGCCGCCTGATCGTCTGGCGTGAGCGTCCCATGTGCACGAACGGCCACCATGGTGGCAGACGCCCAACGGGTATTCTGGAATGCTGCCGCCAGGTTCGACGCCTGGATGCTCGGTGCATTCGCGGGCAAAAGACTACTCAACGTGGAATTCTTGGTCACACCACTCAGCGAGGGAAAAACGAGCACGCTGGTAATGGTGATGCCAATCCAGGCGACAACGACCAGGTAGCGGTAGCGCACGGCGAAGCGCCCCAAGGCGGCGAAAAGAGTATCCATGGCTTTGCTTGTCCTTTGTTTTATCCTGTAAGGGTCTTGAGGTCAATGGGCTTACAAGCGAAGGATACCCGAGGAGGGGTGCTTTTGAGATCAGCAGGAGGCTGATTAACTATCATCAATTTGATGAGTCTTGATGAGACGAATGGGGGAGTGCAAGGCGAGGGGAATGAGCATCAACCCCTCTGGCTCGGGACCAGATGATAAGCTTGCTCCAAGATGGTGTTTCCGTAAGTTCAACATGGAAGCCTTTAGCCAAGCTCGCTCTGACAAAGAACAATCCGGCTCAGTGGTTTGCAAAAGTGTGTTCGGTCAAAGCCTGGGAGCGCACCCTGGACTTCCTCAAGAAACTCAACAATGTACGCAGGAAAGCCGCTCAGGTCACCAAGCGCATAGGGGATGATCTGACCAAATTCGTCTATAAGCAGATATGGGCGGGTAGGAATGTCGAGCGTTGGGCTTATCGTGCCGCTGAGGGGGTGCGGCACGATAAGCCCAACCAGTCTAAAGGGAGACTGTTTGCCTATCTGTGCAAACTGGAAGGGCAGGGGGCAATTGCATAAAAACCCTGCCTGGGCCTCACAAGGCCGCTGAGTGGCGCATTGTGCTGTGGAGACGTAAAATCTCATGTTTTCAAACACGAAGCGCCTTGCAGCGCCTCTCAATAGGCTCAACGCCACGTTACTGCCATCAAACACTCATAACGAGTCAGACTCATACTATCCATTCATTGCATCATGACACCATGACGGTCATAAAACGCCCTGGCAGGTGCGAACTGCCAAGAGATTACTGGTGACCCTTGCCCCAAAAAGTTAGCACCCATCCTCTCTGAGTTCATGAGATAGCATAAAATACTTGAGAAGCAATATCAGCGATATCAAGCCAAGAGACAACATCCACCTGAGGCGTTGAACTAAGATTACAAGTTATCCAAGTAATCTTTCAAGCGAGGTAAATCCATAAATTTGACGTGCGTTGGTAATCGTGCCGTTTCTCGACCTTCGCGAGATACTTCTGTCTGCTTGTTTGATCAAAGTAATATTGGGCTTGCGTAAGAGCATCACGGGGAGTTTGTGCAAACACAACATATTTACATTCAATATTAAGTAGCACGCCTGCATCCTCTAAGAAGACTAGAGTGTCAAAGTCGCCCAAATCAGTTGGATGACCTCCTGTCTTGTCACGTTTATGGAGGAAGACATTTTTCTCCGTCTTCAATGACCTAGCCCTCACTAGGTTGTAAGTCTCGTCAACAATAGCTTTCTCTTTCTCCGTCTTTATCGATTGAACAGCCCTACTCAAGGCCGTATCTCTGTTAAGGTTATATGGTTCCCCGCCGTTGGTTAAAAGCCAATTCCACACTCCAATAGCCCTATGGCATGCATAGGGACCCCAATAGTAGGTCTCCTCAACCTTAATCAATGGCCTGAGGTTGTAGCGCATAGGTCTTTTCTTCTGTTCCCAAACCGGTACATCTTGCGTAGGCGTAGCGTCACCAATGAGCATTAAAATCTTGTCGGGTTTCAAAGTTACAAAGTCGAGTATCCCTTTGATCTCTTCTTCGGTGATCGGCAAAAGTAATGCAGATTGAGCAGCCTTAATTATCATTGGCTCATCTGCTGAGTATGTGACATCCTCGGCAGTATCAACGTACTCCGTCCATGTTGCCAAGAGCTGTAGCAATGCACACATGTTCTTAAATTCAAAACCATAATCTTCCAAGAATGCCTGGTTTATAAGTTCTATCGTTGCTTCGTGATTCCTTTTCTCTGCAACTTTACCTCTATCAGCCTTGAGTCTGAAGGCGGCTTCTTCTTGCGCAAGCTGTTTAAACTCCCTTTTTGTTTGATAGTGATCCACGATCTTGACCGAATAGTCACTGTTAACACGAAGCCTTGGCCGGTGAGTGACGAGGGAGTAAGTAATTATATCGCTGGCCTCATAAATCGATAGTAAGCGCTCGGTAAGTGCAACCAATCGCTGAAACTCCTTTTCCCCTAACGCCATGCTTCTTTTTAGGGACAGGCTGACGAATTTTTCTATTAAGTAGCGATAGCACTTTGTAAAGTGCCTATAGTCACCATAAGCCTCTTTCTCATGCTCTTCTCTGTCATAATCCACATCTCTCTCTAATGAGAGTTTTAGCTCTTGCCTTTTGAGGTCGTAATTACTTGTTAAAGCATCGAGGCTGCCAAGTAATAGAGGCAAGCTCTTTACAAGGTCGTACATCGCGATCTCTTCTTCAATTTTTTGCTTTAACAAATCGCGTAGCTGATTGAGAATTTTGATTGCCTCTGTTTTACTGAAAAGTCCTTGTTTGAAACGACATTGATGGCAACGGCGGTCATGCACATTTGTAAGCGTGTTTTCGCTTCTCCCACATAACGAGAGCGTCGGAGTCCAAACGCCCGTACCCCTTGAGAGAGCGTGCCTTCAATCCCTGCCCGCGTGGCATACACCTCTTTGAAAGTGGGAGTCTGCTGTCGTTGCCGAGCGTGTTGCAACACCTCATAGGTGGGTTCGGCACGGATCATGATGCTGCGGGGGTCCTTGACGGCGTGCGTACACTGTGAGCGTACCGGGCACGCCAGGCACTCTTTGGCGGCAAACTTGATAGGGATCACTTCGTGGCCATTTCGATCCTGGCGGCCCATCCACAAAACGCTCTGACATCCCTGGGGACACCACGCAGTTTGCGCTGACCAATCAATCCTGAAATCAGCGGTCCCAAACCCCGTGGCGGCCTGGGCTTGCCAACTGTTGTCAGGAGCGATGGGACCGATCAGGTCGATGCCATAGTCCTTTTGACTGCTGATCAGATGCGCGGCCGTCACATACCCTGCATCCAGCACCTGCTCGTTCGGCAACAGGTCCTGTTGGGCAAGAGCGGCTTGAATGGTGGGGGTCATGTCGAAATCTGAGACGGGAGCGGGCGTCGTCTGTACATCCGTCACCAGATGGGGGCCATCGTCGTCACAACTCTCGGTCAGATGCACCTTGTAGCCCGTCCAGGACGTACTGCGCTTCTGGCTGTAGCGCGCCTCAGCATCGTAGGGCGTGCAGATCAAGAGACTGGATGGAGGCAGGTCTTTGGCTTCGCGCCAGTGGGCTTGCTCTTGCTCGGCGTAGAATTGCTGGATCCACACGTGCCGTAAGATGGTGAGCGCGGGCAGTTCGCGCAACCAGGTCGGATGCGGTGCCGCATCGATGTGCTGGAGGAGGAGTCTTCCATCTCTGCCTATCATCTCTGCTAGCCCCTGGCGTTCTTCTCGTCCACTGGGCAGCCGGTAATCTTCCCATCGTGTCGCATAGCGCTCAAACCACTCCCTTGGGACCCAGGCTTGCAGCCAGGCTGGGTCGACGGTCGCCAGCACATTGAGTGCGTGTCGCAGCGTCTCTGCCACACATTCCAGGCGGCTCAAGCTCTCAATGGCGGCAAGCACATGCGTGGAGTCGGTGCGCTGTCGACCACGCGCTTTGAGCCAGCCACGCGCTTTGGCATGGGTGAGCAGGGCCTCGAAGAGACGCTGTTCTGCACCTCCTGCCACTAGTCTCGCACGATACTCACTCAGCACGGAGAAGTCAAAGCCTTGATCCTCGAGTTCCAGGCCTAAGGCATATTTCACATCAATGCGGGTGCGCACGGCATTGGCGGCTTGCCGATCAGTTAAACCCTCCGCAAATTGTAAGACCGTTACCATCGCCAGACGCCAGGGGGCTTCCGCAGGTTGCCCTCGCCGGGGAAAAAACGAGGCGAAGAGCTCATCTTGAAACACCTCGCCCAGCTCATCTCGCATGAGCAGGCACAGATTATCGGCAGAACACACACTATGGGCAAGTCGGGCCGTCTCTTCAGGGACCGGTTCCATTCCCTCGGATTTCAAGCACATGGCGAACTCCTTTGCTGGCTTCTCTTCTTCTTCTTTTGTTCTTGAGGACTCCTCACGCCATCAGTTTCCCACATGTTCGTCGAATAACTGGCTAAACTAAGAGCTACTTTCCTCCTTTTCGGATACTATTCGTTCTGCATTTGCCCAGCTGATACTTCGTGAAAATAGACTTCAGCAGGGGTTTGGTAATCGAGCGCCTGGTGTAGACGCTCCTGGTTATAAAATGCGAAATAGCGGGTCAAGGCCTGACGCGCCTCACGTGGTGAAGTATACTCATGAATGTACACCTCCTCATATTTGACGGTTCGCCATAACCGTTCCGTAAAAATGTTGTCCAAGGCCCGCCCTTTGCCATCCATGCTGATCTGAACATTGGCTGCTTGTAACAGTGTAAGATACTGCGGACTCGTAAAATGGCTCCCCTGATCGCTGTTGCAGATCAGCGGCACCGTTTGCCCTAAAGCTCGTTGCACCGCCGTCAAGACAAACGGCAGTTCCAGCGTCTGATCCAGTTCCCAACTGATTACATACCGAGAATACCAATCCGGGATGGCCACGAGATACATCCAGCCGCCTCGCAAGCGAATGTAGGTGATATCGATGCCCCAAATATGATTCGGGTAAGCACTCGTGATGTGACGCAATAAGTACGGATACACCCCCTCCCTTTGGTTCCGTTTACTCAGATTGGGCCCTGGATAGACGGCAGCAATGCCCATCTCACTCATATACCGACCAACCGTTTTCCGATTGATGCCCATCCCTTCTCGCTGTAACTGCGCTGCGATCTTCCGGGCGCTCGGCTTGCAGACTCAGCGGAAACTCACTCCTCGCTCGATCAACCAGAGCGACCCGTTCCTCTCTCGCCAGGCTCAATTCCAGATTTTTTTTTGAGCCAGGCAACCTGCGTGGTCAACTTCCCAATTTCTGCGTATAGCTCGGTGAGCTGCTGTTCATAGGCAGCTTTGAGTTCTGCCGTGCTGTCCTGTTTCTCAAAGAGACCTGGTAGCCCTTCTAATGCTAACGTTCGCCAATTCTTCAGTTGTGTTGCATGCACTTCAAACTCGGCGGCGATTTGCGCCAGAGTCTTCTCTTCTTTGAGCATTTCCTGAACCACTCGCGCTTTGAAAGCGGCTGAATACTGTTTTCTCATCATGCCTGGAGTATATCTTATTTTAGCCTCTTTCCGTGTCTAAATTCCTAGGGCCAGTATAGTTACTAGATGATACCATATCGCGCCTTCATCAGCAGTATGCGCTCCACCGATTGATTAATGCGGTCGATTGTCAACTCACCTTGCTGGATGGCTTGTTTGAGAGCAGCAATCACTTCCGCTACCTGGCTGGCACTGTATGGCCCTTCAACCAGGTCATTACCAGCTATGATCGAAAGCACAGCCGCCTGGCTCAACGTCCACCTATCACTGATACCCTGCATATAAAGGCCATCGGTAATCACAACACCGTTGTAACCTAACTGATTTCGGAGGAGAGCATTGATGGCCTTAGGAGAAAGTTCAGCGGGTAAATTGGGATCAATCGCTGGCGTCAGCACATCGGTGGACATAATCATGGCAGGTTGATCCTTCTGAA
>WNFI01631876.1_pt1 | contig 10442 bp, 9 predicted proteins | sample 5400471 | NCBI WGS metagenome assembly WNFI01 (sample SAMN13153348, study PRJNA577476) | soil metagenome | isolation source: 100 cm saprolite on Douglas fir-dominated hillslope | place: USA:California | collected 2013-09-17 | reverse complement strand
GGCCGGACCCGGCTGGCGCCGGCGCGATGCGTCACCAGCCAGGGGTCGAATACGCCCGGCGTGCTGCTGGCGAACCCGAACAGCAGGTTGAACTTGCCTTCGGCGAGAGTCTGCGGCCGGTTGACACGCTCATCGCTGATGACGAAGTGACTCTCGTCGGAGTCGGCGCCGGCAAACGCGCCCTGCGCCGCCAGCGCGTCCAGAAAGCTCTCGACCTCGGCCTGGGCGCGCTGCCAGGTCGCCGGTCCGTTATGTTCCAGCAGCACCCAGCGCGTGCCCTGCTCGATGCTCGCCGCCACGAACAGCGCCAGTCGCCGTGTCGAGAGGTACTGCCAGTCGCAGACACCGCCGCCCGCGCCGAGCGTGCGCGGGCTCACGCCGGGGCGCGAACCGCTGCGCACCGACAGCAGGGTATTCACGCCCGCCTGCGCCAGCCGCACCCGATCGGCATCGCACACCGCCACCGCGGGACGCAACCCGGGACGCAGAATCGCCTCCTCGCTCTGCGCGGCCGCCCACACCGGCCGGGCCTCATCGGAGCGCGCGATCATGCCCGCCGCGGCGCCGCAGGAACCGAAGGTCTCTATCCGGCCGCGCAGCCGATCGAACGCCTGCACGCGCGGGTAATACATGACGGCGCTGTCGCTGCGAAACGGCCACACACGCAGTGCATCGAGCGCGGCAGTCGCGGAAGTCCAGCTTGCTGGCGGATCGACCAGCAGCAGCGCCTGCCGGTCTCGGCACAGGCGCGCCGCTACCAGCAGAGTCGACAGTCCCACATCGCGCTCGCGCGTAAGCGGCGGGATGCACAGCAGGTTGAAGCGGGCGACGCCCTGAAGAGCAAACAGCCCGGTGCCCGCGCCGGCGGCGCCGATGATGTCGTAGTCGCTGAGCGGCGCGCCGTCATCCCCATCGGGATTGGAGAGGGTGTAGCCGACCGCCACGCCACCGGGTCCGCCGGCGGAGCGATCCGGGCGCTGCGCCGGAACCGCACCCGCCACGCGCACCAGGCGCGATCCGAGCAGCACGTCGGGGACGAAGCGGCCCGAAGCGGGCACCACCGACACGCGCCGGTAGATCTCCTGGTCTTCCACCAGTTCCGAGCCGGCGGTGCGCACGCGCTGTACCACCAGATTGAAGCGGTCGCGCTCGAGGCTGTTCAGGCCGTCATAGTCCACCGAGGCGCGCAGGTACTCGCGCGAGCCGGCATTCACGGCCACGAGCTTGAGCTCGCTCCCGCCCGCCGGCAGGGAGATGGTCGGGGGGCGCGCGCCGTTGGCGACGCGCACGATCAGTGCCTCGCGACCACCGTTCTCGAAGAACTGCTCCACCGCGTACGAGAGGGTCGCGGGTTGCCACAGGCCCCCGAAGTGCTGTTGGAACTCGCTGAAGCTCGTGGTGCGCAGCGCCTGGTTGACCGGGCCCTTGAGGGTGCGGCCGACGAAAGCGGCGATTCCGGTCGGCACGCGCTCAATCGCGTGTTCCGCGCGGCTTTGTTGTGCGAGTTCTACGCCGGACGCGGGGCTGTCGGCCACTCAAGCGCCTCTTGGTATCTGCCCGCGCGACTCTAACACAGCGTGTCAGCGAGCATTCAGATTCTGGGCCGCTCCCTGCTCGGTGCGCGGCTGCGCGCCTTCACGCTCCCTGAGGCGCTGCGCCTCTTCGGCGCGCGCGCGCTCCAGGTCCTCGCGCTTGCGCGCGATCTCCGCGAGCATCAGCTGCAGCCACTCGGACAGCGCCGTCACGGCGCACACTCCTCAGCCGCCATTCTTGGGGCGAGCCCGTGGCGCCTTGGCGGCGTCGGCCGGGGTCCCAGGTGGACCCTTCCGGAACCACGTTCTGCACGCGGGGCGCGGCGGCCAGGACCTGTTCCACCGTGGTGTCGGACACGGTGATCGGGACGGGCACGCCGCGCGGAGCGCGCGCCAGAGCCGACACCAGCGCCCACTCGACTCGGGCTTGACGCGCCTTCAGCTGCTGTTGCAGCGTCGCGGCGAGGGACTTGCTGAGGAGTCTGCGCGGGGCCTTCGCCCACTCGCGCGTATCGTCCTCCAGAACGTCGAAGGGCTGCATGTACAGCTGCCCGTCACGCCAGCCGAACACGAACGGCTGATTGACCACCCGCACCTGGGTGCCGACGGGCACGACGGCGAAGAACTGCTCGATGTCCTCCGGGTACAGGCGGATGCAGCCGTGGCTCGAACGCAGCCCGACGCCGGCCGGCTTGTTGGTGCCATGAATCAGGTAGCTCGGCCACTGCAGGTAGAATGCGTACTTGCCCAGCGGGTTGTCCGGTCCGGGCCCGATCACCGGATCGAGATCCTCGCCGTTCTCGTGGTGCTCCTTGCGCACCGAGACCGGCACGCGCCAGGTGGGATCCTCCTGGCGGCGAACGATCTTCGTGACGCCCTCGGGAGTTCGCCAGCCTACCTTGCCGATGCCGATGGGGTGAGTCAGCACGACGGGCCGTTCGCCGCGCCTGACCGGAGGATAATAGAAAATCCGCATGGCGGCGATGTTGATCACGAGCCCGGTGCGCGGCGCGTCCGGCAGGATGAACTGCGACGGGACCACGATCTCCCGGCCCTCCCCCGGCAGCCAGGGGTCGACCTTGGGATTGGCGCGCACGATCTCCTCGTAACCGACGTTGAAGCGACGAGCGATGTCGGTGAGCGTGTCGTCCCTGCCGGCCGTCACCACCTGCACGACGCCCACGACGTCCTGACCGGGGTCGAACTCGAAGCGCTCATTGGCCACGGGCGGGGGCAGTGCCGGCGCCACCGGCGGGGCGGGCGGTGCCGGAGGTGCCGGGTGGCGCAGCTGGCCCAGGAGCGAGCACCCCGCGATCAGCAGGCACGTCAGCGTGGCAGTGACGCGGGCCGGGGAGGCAGCCTTCATGGCGGAATTATGACCGATGTCGCCAGGACGCGAATGGCGTCGGCAATGCGCTACAGCAGCACGGGCTGGTTCGGCAGCTCGTGGTCGCTGTGGTTCCGTCCCGGAAAATGCCGTCCCAGCAGTGCCCCGACGCCCTCGATACCCGCGATCGAGCCCTCGCGAAAGCGCCCGGCACGGTAATGCAGCTCCATCTGCCGGCACACCGCCTGCCACTCGGGCGGCGCGACGCGCTCGGCGATACCGCGGTCGGCGATGATCTCGACCACCCGGTCCGCCATGAGTACGTAGATGAGGACACCGTTGTTGTGTGCCGTGTCCCATACCCCGAGCTGTCCGAACAGCTGCAGCGCGCGCTGCCGCCCTGTTCGATGGCGTCGCGAACCTGCGGCGTGAAGCGCCGCCGCGTGCTCCAGCGCGTGGTGGCGAGGTGGCGAATGAGGCGCAGGAATTTCATGGCCACGTCCCTCCTACCAGCTTCCGGAAGCACCGCCGCCCCCGAACCCTCCGCCACCGCCGCTGAATCCACCGCCGCCGAATCCACCGCCGCCGAGGCCGCCGCCGAACCCGCCGAAGCCCCCGGCACGCGGGACGCTCGACCAGCCGCTGCCACGCGCCAGGCCGCCGAGCAGCGTGAACAGGAACGCGCCTGCCGCGGCGAGCAGAGCCAGCAGCAGCGCGTAGCCGGCGATCCACACCAGCAGACCCGCGCCGACCGCGGTGAAGGCCGAGCCCAGCGTGCGTCCGAAAATCCCGCGCAGCACCACCGAACCGACGAACACGGCGAACAGCATCAGCGGCAAGGGGTTCGAGCCGTGCGCGCGCCGCCCGGACTGCCACTCGTGCTCGGGGGGCGGCAGCGGCTCGCCTTGGATGAGCTTCATCACCTGCTCGAGGCCGGCGTCGATGCCGCCGTAGTAGTTGCCCTGCCGGAACGCCGGCCGGATGGTCTCGGCGATGATGCGGTTACACAGCGCATCGGTCAGGACGCCCTCGAGTCCATAGCCGACCTCGATGCGCACGCGGTGATCGTTCTTCGCAATGATCAGCAGCGCGCCGTCATCCACCTTTTGCCGGCCGAGCTTCCACTGCTCGACCACCCGGATCGAGTACTGCTCGATCTGCTCGGGTTCGGTCGTCGGCACGATGAGCACCGCGAGCTGCGAGCCCTTGGCGGACTGGAACGCCGCGAGCTTCTGCTCGAGCGCGGTCTGCTGCTCCGCGGTCAGCGTGCCGGTGAGATCGGTGACGCGCGCCGTCAGCTTCGGGATCGGCTGCAGGTCCTGCGCACCCGAGGCCGGCGACTGCGCCGGCGAGGGGGGCGGCGCGATCGCGCCGAGGCCCAGCAGCAGCGCCAGTCCCGCCCACGGGCGGGGGCGGCTCGAGCCTGCGGTCATTTCGTCGCGGGTTGTCCCGCGGGCGCCGCGGCAGCGGCCGGCGTGGCTGCTGCCCCGGGGGCTGAGGTGTCGAAACTGACCGTCGGGGGGGTCGCGATCTGCTGCTCGTTGGCGACCGTGAAGTTCGGCTTCACCTGGAAACCGAACATCTTCGCCGTGAGATTGACCGGGAAGGAGCGCACCGTCACGTTATAGGACTGCACCGCCTGGATGTAACGATTGCGCGCCACAGTGATGCGGTTCTCGGTGCCCTCGAGCTGCGATTGCAGATCGCGGAAGTTCTGGTCCGACTTCAGCTCCGGGTATCTCTCGACGACCACCATCAGGCTCTTCAGGGCCTGGGTGAGATCGCCCTGCGCGGCCTGGTACTTCTGGAACAGCTGCGGGTTATTCAGCACCTCGGGTGTCACCTGGATCGAGCTCGCCCGGGCACGCGCCTCGGTCACCCCGATCAGCACCTTCTGCTCCTGGGCGGCGTAGCCCTTCACGGTGTTGACGAGATTCGGGATGAGATCCGCCCGGCGCTGATACTGATTCACGACCTCCGACCAGGCCGCAACCGCAGCCCGACAAGCCCAGGACCGCGGTACCCACAAGGGCGAAAAACCACGCGCGCATTGAATTCTCCTTGGCAGCGTCTAAGTCCCCTTGGCCGGGGGGCGTGGATTGTCACATGGGGGGCAAGGCGCGTCGATTGTTCGCGCCCGCGGCGCGGGTGCGGGCGGCGCTTAGGCGCCGGCGCCAAAAAAAACCCCAGGTTCTGAGGCCTGGGGTTTATAAGGGCGGACCTTCGATGAAGGGAAGGAAGTCCGCCAGGGGATCTCCTCAGTGCAATCGTGCCCAGTGCAGGATCCGGATGTCCTCCGAATCCAGGTCGAAGCTCTGTGCCAGCAGCGCGCGCAGCTCACGGCTGGCGCGCGTGTTGCTGAGCGGCTCGCGCAGCTCGACTACCCCGCTCCATTCGCTGCCGCAGGGAGGGTTCTGCGCCCTGCTCCCGGCGGTGACGAAGTGGGTGTAGTACTTGGTGGCCACGATTCACAGGTTAGTAGCGCGGCGCGGCGTCCGTCCGTGAGATGTTCCACAGAACCCCCGATTTCTGTAAAAGTGACTGCGACATAATTCACAGGATTTCGTGGCCGTGAGTCGCTTAGCGCCAGCCGCACCGGCGGGCTCGAAGTTCATCACTCCGGAGGGCGCGCGCCACCTGCGCCTGGAGCTCGAGCGTCTCTGGCGGGACGAGCGTCCCAGGGTCTGCCAGGCCGTGGCGGCCGCCGCCGCCCAGGGGGATCGCCCCGAGAACGCCGAATACACCTACGGCAAGCGCCGCCTGCGGGAAATCGACCGCCGGGTACGCTTCCTGCGCCGGCGGCTCGAGGGCATGGTGGTGGTCGATCAGCCCCCCGCCGACCCGGCGCGCGTGTTCTTCGGGGCGTGGGTACTGCTCGAGTCGCAGGACGGCGCGCAGTCGCGCTACCGCATCGTCGGTCCCGACGAGTTCGACCGCGCCCCCGGCTACATCAGCATGGACTCGCCCCTCGGGCGCGCGTTGCTGCGCAAGACCCGTGACGAGGAAGTGATCGTGGAGGCTCCCGGCGGCAGCCGCGTGTATGTGATCGTGTCGATCGAGTACCAGCGCGACTCACCGTGAGCTAAGCGCGCCCGAGGGCGCGCCGCTGCGCGGATCCGCGCTTACCAGAGCACCCGCACGTTCTTGAACTGCCAGGGATCGTTCCTGTCGAGGTCCTCGGGGAACAGTCGGTCGCGCTCGTGGAGCGGTGTCCAGTCCGTGTACTCACCGGTCACCGGACCGAGATACGGCATGCAGATCTCGAGACAGCGGCGGAAATCCATCTCATCCGGCTCGACCACACCGAGATTGGAGTTCTCCATCGCCCACACCGCCCCGGACAGCACCGACGCACACACCTGCAGGCTCGTGGCATTGTTGTAAGGGGCGAGCTTGCGTGCCTCCCCGATCGACAGCTGCGAGCCGTACCAGTAGGCGTTGCGGCGGTGGCCGGCGAGCAGCACGCCCAGCTCGTCGATACCGCTCACGATGTCCTCCATGAGGATGCGCTGGCGCTCCTGCTGTACGTAGTTGCGCCCGGCGAGCTCGTGCACCGACATCACGGCGGAGTCGCACGGGTGGTAGGCGTAGTGCACCGTGGGCCGGTACGCCACCTGCATGCCCTCACGCACCGTGAAGTAGTCCGCCATCGAGATGGACTCCGCGTGCGTGATGCAGAAGCCATGGAAATGGCCGGCGCGCGGTGTCCAGGTGCGCACGCGGGTGCCGGCGCCGGGCTGCGTAAGGTAGATCGCCGCCAGGCAGCCGAAGTCATGGCGCTTGCCGTCGCGCGGAAAGTTGCGCTCGTGCGTGCCCCAGCCCATCTCACACGGCTGCGAGCCCTCGCCGACGAAGCCGTCGATCGACCAGGTGTTGACGAATTCGCCCGGTTGCTTCGGCTTGGCCGAGATCTGCGTGTCGCGCTCGGCGATGTGGATGACCTTCACGCTGAGGCGGCGGGCCAGCTCGCCCCATTCGGCGCGCGAGCTGGGCTTGCCGGCCTCGACCTTGGTGTCGGCGGCGATGTTCAGCAGCGCCTGCTTCAAGAAGTGCGACACCAGCCCCGGGTTGGCGCCGTGCGTGAGCACCGCGGTGGGAGCGCGTGCATTGCCGGCCCGCAACGCCAGCGCCTCCTCGCGCAGCGCGTAATTGGTGCGGCGGGCGGCGGGGACGGTCGGGTCGATGTAGCCGCCCGGCCAGGGCTCGAGGCAGGTGTCCAGGTACATCGCGCCCTTTTCCCAGCACAGCTTGATGAGGGCGAGGCTCGACACCTCGACCGAGACGTTGATCAGGAAATCCCCGCGTCCCAGCAGCGGATTGAGCACGCGGCGGAAGTTCTCGCGCGTGAGCCGCTCCTTGACGAACTTGATGCCGTACTTGGCGGCCTCCTCGTTTCCCTTGTCCTCCGCGGTCACGATGGTGAGGCGCTCGGGCGCAATGCCGATGTGCCGCAGGATCAGCGGCAGCACGCCCTGGCCGATGCTGCCAAAACCCACCAACAGGATCCGTCCTGGAAACTCGAGATGAATCTTGTCATTGCTGCTCATGATGCGGCTTCAGGTCTCCCTGCGCGGCACGGGGGCGCGCGGCTGTGAAGGGTATCATTTCGCGCGGCGCAATTTCCGCGCTCGCCCTCTTGAGCGGTCGTTCAGCGCCAGTGAGGGGGATAGGTGCGCTCGTAACCGGGTAGTGCCGCGACGCGCGCGAGCCAGCGGGCAAGTGATGGATAGTTCACCTCCACCGGCATGAAGCGCGAAGACAGCTCGCGCGCCTGCGGCCGCTCGAGCGCACGCTTCAGCAGCTGGATTCCGGGAAAGATGACCATGTCGACCGCCGAGCAGGCATCCCCGACGATCCAGTCGGACTTCGACAGCCGTCCCTCGATGGTGCGCGCCTCGTTGGCGACCGCGTGCATCGCGTCGGTGATCTCATCACCGGACAGATCCGCGTTACCCTGAAATACCCCGGAGGCGATGGTGGTGAGCCGCGGCTCGATATACGCCTGGTATTCGCAGATGACGCGCATGATGGTGCCGGCCACGCGGCCGCGCGGATTGAGCGCGAGCATCTGCGGGGACTTGTGCTCCTGCTTGGAGAACTGCAGCAGGTGGCTCACGTAAGGCAGACGCTTGTACTCGAGCGCCAGCAGCACGCGCCAGGCGACGGGACTGCCACTGCCCCAGAAAAGCTCGATTGCCATCGTGCCCCCGCGCCGAGGTGGTAGCTTCGATTGTAACGACAACCGCATAGCGCCGAAAATGCATCCCGAGGACCAAGCGAGGACCGTCCCGCCATGCCGACGACGCTGATCGAGCCGGCCGCAGTGGCCGCGCATCTCCCCGATCCCGACTGGGCGATCGTCGACTGCCGTTTCGAGCTCGCGCTTCCTGAGTGGGGCGCGCTCGCCTGGGCCGCCGGACACATTCCAAACGCGCTGTACGCCCATCTGGATCGCGATCTGTCGGGGCCGCGCACCGCTCTCGCGGGCCGTCATCCGTTGCCGGCGATCGCGGCGCTCAGCGCCACCTTCGGGCGCTGGGGGATAGATAAGGAGGTGCAGGTCGTGGCCTACGACCAGGGCGTGGGCGCCTATGCCGCACGGCTATGGTGGCTGCTGCGCTGGCTGGGACACCCGCAGGTGGCGGTGCTCGACGGCGGCATCGGCTCCTGGGAGCGTGCCGGGTTGCCGCTCGACACGGCCCCCACGGTGCGCGCGCCGCGGCACTTCACGGCCGCCCCGGCCGAGGATCTGGTGGTGACGACGCCGGCGCTCGCGCGCATCGTCGCCGCCGGCGCCCTGAAGCGCGGGGAGCTCACCCTCGTGGACGCGCGCAGCGCGGATCGCTTCGCCGGTGAGAACGAAACGCTCGACCCGGTCGCGGGCCACATCCCCGGCGCGCGCAACCATCCGTTCTCGGGCAATCTCGATGCGGACGGGCGCTTCCTCACCGCGCCCGAGCTGCGCCGGCGCTGGGCCGATACGCTGCGCGAGCGCCGGGCGCAGACGCTGATCGCGATGTGCGGCTCCGGCGTCACGGCCTGCCACAATCTGCTCGCGCTCGAGGCCGCGGGGCTCCCCGGCGCGCGGCTCTACGCGGGGTCGTGGAGCGAGTGGATCCGCGATCCGGCGCGCCCGGTGGCGCGGGGTGCAGAAACTTAACTACCGGACACTCTTCCTGGTCGCACAATTTTGATATAACGCGCCCCGTGGCTGCAGATCCCAAGAGTGCCCTCAACGGCCAGCGCAAATTCAATCCCGCACAGCCCTGGCGGGTCGAGGACTCCCTCGAGCTCTACCACGTCGAGGCGTGGGGCAAGGGCTACTTCGGCATCAACGACAGCGGCCACGTGGTGGTGCGGCCGGACACGACCGAGCGGCACGAGATCGATCTGTACGAGGTGGTCGAGGGCCTGCAGGCCCGCGATCTGACCACGCCGGTGGTGGTGCGCTTCTCGGACATCCTGGCGCACCGCCTGCGGCGCCTGCACGATGCGTTCGCCCAGGCCATCACCGAGAATGACTACAAGAACCGCTACGCGGCCGTTTTCCCCATCAAGGTGAACCAGCAGCGCCTCGTCGTCGAGGAGGTCTATCGCTACGGGCAGGAGTTCGGTTTCGGACTCGAAGTGGGCTCCAAGCCGGAGCTGCTCGCGGTGATGGCGATGACCGAGAACGCCCCGGATCGGCTCATCATCTGCAACGGCTTCAAGGACGACAGCTACATCGAGGCGGTGACGCTCGCCACCAAGCTCGGCCGCACCATCATCCCGGTGGTGGAGAATTTCGAGGAGCTCGGGCTCATCCTCAAGCACGCTCAGACCTATCAGGTGCGCCCGCGCATCGGCGTGCGCGTGAAGCTCATCAGCGAGGGCTCCGGGCGCTGGAGCGCCTCAGCCGGGGAGCGCTCGAAGTTCGGCTTATTCATCACCGAGATCCTGGAGCTGTTCAACGTGCTCAAGCAGCACGACATGCTCGACTGCCTGCAGCTGGTGCACTGCCACCCGGGCAGCCAGCTGCAGGACATCCGCCGCGTCAAGGAAGCGATCAACGAGCTGGCGCATGTCTACGCGGAGCTCAAGCTCATGGGCGCGGGACTGCAGTACATCGACGTGGGCGGGGGCCTGGGGGTCGACTACGACGGCAGCGGCACGAACTTCTCCTCGTCGATGAACTACACGCTCAATGAATACGCCAGCGACGTCGTGTACCGGATCGCGAGCGTGTGCAACCTGCGCGACATCCCGCACCCCATGATCGTGAGCGAGTCCGGCCGCGCGGTGGCCGCCTACCACAGCGTGCTGATATTCGATGCGCTCGGCTCCTCGGCGCTCGACAAGTTCCGCGTCACCGGGGACCGGGCCGAGGACTACGGCGGCGATGAGGAATTGCCGCAGCCGGTGCAGGATCTGTTCGAGGCCTACCGCGCGGTGAGCGAGCGGCGGCTGGTCGAGTGCTATCACGACGCCCTCACCGCCCGCGAGCAGGTGCTGCAGATGTTCAATCTCGGCCTGCTGTCGCTGGAGTTCCGGGCACTCGCCGAGCGGCTGTACTGGGCGACCTGCGCGAAGATCCGCGACTCCTG
>WNFI01453560.1_pt1 | contig 10442 bp, 8 predicted proteins | sample 5400471 | NCBI WGS metagenome assembly WNFI01 (sample SAMN13153348, study PRJNA577476) | soil metagenome | isolation source: 100 cm saprolite on Douglas fir-dominated hillslope | place: USA:California | collected 2013-09-17 | reverse complement strand
GTCCAGGGCCGAGGTGGGCTCGTCCATGATCACCAGGTCGGGGGTGAACAGCATCGCCATCGCGATCATCGAGCGCTGCCGCATGCCGCCGGACAGCTGATGCGGGTAGCTCTTCAGGTGCACCGGGTCGATGCCGACCATCTTGAGCACCTCGGCCGAGCGCCCGGCGATCTGCTCCCGGGAGGTGACGCCGTGGGCCCGCATCGCGTCCTTGAACTGCGCTCCGATCGACTTGACCGGGTTGAGCGCGTTCATCGCGCTCTGCATGACCACTGACATGTCTTTCCAGCGGATCGCGGCCAGGTCCTTCTCGGTCAGTCCCACCATGCTCTGGCCCTTGAAGGTCACGCTGCCGCCGGTGACGCTGGCCGGCGGGACCAGCAGCTGGGCGATCGCGAACAGGAGCGTGGACTTGCCGCAGCCGGACTCTCCGACGATCCCGATGAACTCGCCCTGGTCCAGGTCAAAGGTCACCCGGTCGACGGCGACCACGGGGCCGCGGTCCGTCGCGTACTCGACCGAGAGGTCCCGGGCGGCGAGCATCGGCCCGGCCGCGGGGCCCGAGCCCGCGGAACGGGGGTTAACGTCAGCGCGCGCGTGTGCCACGGGCCCTCCGTACCGGTCGCAGAGCCGGGTTGCCGATCTCGTCGAAGGCGTAGTTGAGCAGGGCGAGCGCCGCCCCCAGGGCGGCGATGCAAGCCCCGGGCGCGATGGCCCACATGGGCTGGCCGGTCTGTAGCGCCGCGTTGTTCTGCGCCCAGTACAGCATCGTGCCCCAGCTCTGCGTGTTCGGGTCGCCTAGGCCGATGTACTGCAGACCGGAGGCGAACAGCACCGCGTATAGCGCATTGGTCAGGAAGCTCGCCACGATCAGCGAGGTCATGGTGGGGATGAGTTCCACCACGATGATGTAGGCTCGGCGCTCGCCGCGCACCCGGGCTGCCTCCAGGTAGTCCCGGCCGCGCAGCGAGAGCGCCTGCGACCGCAGCTGGCGCGCGGTGTACGACCAGCCGGTGACGGTGATCACCAGGATGAGCACCAGCGGGCCCCCGCCGTGCGCATAGCCGGCGATCACGATCAGCAGCGGGAACAGGGGGATGACCAGCAGCACGTCGGTGAGCGTGCTGAGCGAGCTGTCCCACAGCCCGCCCAGGTACGCGGCCGCGACGCCGATCAGTACCGCTATCGCGGTCGCGGCCAGCCCGACCGCGAACGCGATGATCAGCACGGTCCGGGTGCCCCACACCACCTGCGCGAACATGTCCTGCCCGTATGCGGTGGTGCCGAGCAGGTGAGCGGTCGACAGGCCCAGGCGCGGGGTGTAGGCGTCGGCGCTCGGGCTGTCGCGGGCGATCACCCCCGGGAAGAGCGCGACGAGGACGAACAACGCGAGCAGCGCGGCGCCCGCGGTCGCCTTGCGGTTCGACCGCACGGCGCCGACCATCCGCGTCAGCGCGCGGGCGCCGGGCAGCCGGGACGGCCCGGCCCCTTCGGTGCCGGGCCACTGGCCCGGCTGGTAGAGGGTGGTCGGGACCCCGGATATGGGCAGGGACATGACTAGCGGGCCGTCCTGGTGCGCGGGTCGAGCAGAGCGGTGGCGATGTCGGCGATCAGGATGGCCACCAGCACCGCGACCGTGATCAGCAGGAACAGCGCCTGCATCAGCGGGAAGTCCTCACCCTGCACGGCCTGCAACAGCATGTAGCCGACACCCGGGTAGTTGAACACGTACTCGATCAGGATGGCGCCGCTGACCACGAACCCGAGCGACATGGCAAAGCCGGTGAGGTTCGGCAGGATCGCGTTGCGGGCCGCGTAGTCGACCATGATGCGCCGCCCCGGCAGCCCCTTGGCGCGGGCCATCCGCACGTAGTCCTCGGCCAGGGTGGTGATCATCGTATTGCGCATGGTCAGGATCCAGGTGCCGATCGTGGTGATCAGCAGCGAGATCGCGGGCAGCACGGCGTGCGTCAGCGGCGGCAGGATGCTGTCCAGCCGCCCGCCACGGCGCCACGCGGACACGATGCCGAGGCCGGTGCCGAGCGCGAAGGCCAGGATCGTGGTGATGCCCACGAGGCCCAGCGTCCACCAGATCGCGCCGCCGATGAGCGAGCTGACCGTCGCCGGGTAGAAATCCAGCGACGTCCCGAAGTTGCCGGTCAGCACCTCGTGCAGGTAGCTGACGTACTGAGCGGGCAGGCTCTGGTGCGTGTTGATCCCGAAGAGGATGTCCAGCGCCTTCAGCGCCCCCGGGCCGAGCTGCCCGTGAAACTTGGACAGCATCGCGAGCGCCGGATTCCCCGGCATCAGCCGCGGGATCAGGAAATTAATGGTCAGCGCCGCCCACAAGGTGAACACGAAGAAGCCGAGGCGGCGGAGCGCGAATTTCAAGCTCGTCTCCTCGTCGTCATGGTCAGATCCTCACACGGCCGGCCCGTGCGGGGTAGCGCGGCGCGGCGGGGTGTAGTGCGTGCCCGGGGCTGGCCCCCGGGCACGCACCGGGTCACTTTGCCCTGAGGTGCAGCAGCACCTGCTCCATGTCCGGGTACGCGTACGCGGACGGCTGGGCGTAGGGGTTGCCGGGAGTGGGCCAGCCGGTGAGGTGCGCGTCGTCCCACTGGTACCAGTCCACCGCTTCCACGACCGGGATGATGGGCAGCTCGGTCAGCATGACCTGCTGCAGCTGGTCGACGATCGCGTGCTGCTGCGTCGGGCTAGTGGTGGTGGCGTAGGAATTGATCAGGTTGTCGGTGGCCGGGCTGCTGTAGCGCTCATAGTTGCTGACCGCGGTCTGGCCGATCGGGGCCGTGTTGGCCGAGTCCAGCCAGTTCCGCAGCTCGTAATAGGGGCCCGGGCCGAAGGACTGCTGGTCGTAGAAGGCCAGCTGGTACTTGCCGGTGTACAGGGCGGCCGTGAAGGCGGTATTCGTCAGGTTGTCCGGCGTCAGCTGGATGCCGACCGCCTTGAGGTTCTGCTGGATCACCTGCATCGAGGCGACCCAGTCGGAGTAGCCGCCGATGTTGATGACGGTGAAGGCGAGCTTCTGGCCCGCCGCATTCGCCATGATGCCGTCGGAGCCCAGCTTGAAGCCGGCCGAGGCCAGCAGCTGCTTCGCCTTCGCCGGACTGTAGGAGTAGTTGTACTGGCCGGCCAGCGAGGTGTCGAGCCAGCCGGAGAACGTCGGCGTGACGATGCCGGCCTGGTTCGCAGGCGGCTCGTACCCGGACTCGCCGATCGAGGAGACCTTCGATCGATCGACCGCGTACGACATGGCCTGGCGGACCTTGACGTTGGCCAGCAGCGGGTTCTTCAGGTTCGGCACCAGAGAGACGTTGACGGTCGGCGGGAACCAGTAGTGGAAGCTGGGGCTCTTGGAGGTGTAGAAGGGCTGGATGCCCGGGATGTACTGGGAGCCCCACTGGGCCTGGCCGTTCGCTAGCTGGTCGTTGGCCGTGTTGTTGCTCGTAAACGCCGGGTACTCGACCTTGCTGATGTGCGGTTCGCCGGGTTGCCAGTAGCGCTTGTTGGCGGTGTAGGTGATGTTCGCGTTGGTGCACGGGTTCACCTCAAAGGGCCCGGTGCCCACGGGATGGGCGTCGGCGTAGGCGACCGGGTTGGAGATCTTCGACCAGATGTGCTCGGGCACGATCGGGGTCTGGTCGGCGATGTAGTAGAAATAGGGCACCGCTGCGGTCGCGAAGTTCATGGTCACCTGGTCAGAGCCGCTCTGGGTGACGCTGGACAGCGTCGGCCAGTCGCCGGGCAGGTCCAGGGCGGGGTACTTCTTGAGCATGTTGAAGGTGAACACCACGTCCGCGGGGGTGAGCAGCGTCCCGTCGGAGAACTTGACGCCCTTGCGGATGGTGAACGTGAGCGACGTGTTGCCCGGCCCCCAAGCCCAGGAGGTCGCGAGCATCGGTGTGGTCTTGCCGTTCTGCAGCGGGTTGACAAAGACCAGGGGCTCGTAGACGAACCCTTCCGACAGGAGGGTGTCCGAGCCGTTATACGGGTTGAAGCCGCAGGTCCACAGGGCGCCGTTCTCGTTAGAGATGGTCACAACGCCCTTGGTCGCTGACGAACTGCCGCCGCTACCTGAGCCGGCGCCGCAGGCGGTCGCGAGCAGGCCGGCCGTGATGATGACCCCGATTGCCTTAAGGCGTCTCATTGCTTAGCCCTCCGAGGTGTGTTCTGTGCACCCGGAGCCGGCCGCTTCTGGCCGGCCGGATGCGCAGGAGCGGTGAATGGCTGGCCGACGGGATCCCCTCGGCCGGGATGGCACCCAGAATGTCGTGTTCATGACAGCGTGCCAGTGTTGATGGTGTCCTCGCTGGCGGGTCCCGTACTGGCAGGGCCCGTGCTGGCGGGAACGGCGCCGTCGGCGCCCCGGCCGTGGGCCGGATGGCCGTCGTGGCTGACCGCGTGGCCTGGCCCGGCCACGCCTTGCGCCGCGTCCACGGCCATCGCCACGGCCCCAAGCAGCGGCGCGTCGTACGGGAAGTGCGCGACCACGAGCTCGGGCGGGAACGGGGTCCCGGAATGCAGCGCGCGCTGCAGCGGTCGCCTGATCCGCGCCCAGGAGCGGACGATGCCGCCGCCGACCGCGATCCGCGCCGGGTTCACCAGGATCGCGAGGTTCGCCACGTGAAAGGCGAGCTCATCGACGAAGTCATCGATCAGGCCGTCCAGCTGGGTGTCCGCTGCGCCGGCGGCGAAGACGTCCGCGGCCGTGAGCTGCTGGCCGGGCCGGTCCGGTCCGGCGGCCCGCTCTGCCAGTGCCTGGCCGCTGACCATGTGCTCGAGCAGCGAGCGCTGGTCAAAGGCCAGGCCCACGTCCGTCACCGAGCGCAGGTTGTAGCCGATCTCGCCGGCCGCGCCGTTGACCCCGTTCACGACCTGGCCGCCGATCACGATGGCGGCGGCCAGCCCGGTGCCCAGGTTCAGGTAGACGGCGGGGTCGCAGCCGGCCAGCACGCCCCAGCGGACCTCGGCCTGAGCTGCCGCCTTCGCGTCGTTGGCCATCCGGATCTGTGCCCCGGCGAACGCGCCGCGCAGCTCGCGGCCCATGGCCAGCTTGTCCCAGCCGTCGATGGCCGGGGCGAGTTCCACCCGGTCGTCGAACGGGATCCCGAACGTGGACACGCCGACCGCGACGAGCTTGCTGCCCGGCGTCGTCCTGCTCAGCAGGTCGCGACAGACCTGGACGCCGCGCCCGAAGCTGGCCTGCGCCCCGAGCGCGCCGCCGCTGGCGACGGTGGTCGACGCCAGCCGGTTCCCGGCCAGGTCGCACACCGCGGCGGCGATCTTCGTGCCGCCGTAGTCGAGCCCGACCACGACCGGGGGAGCTGCCACGATAAACCGCCAGTTCGCCAAGACGTCGCGTCGACCCGCCTGCCAGCGTCGACCCGCCTGCCCTAAGATAGTTAGGACAGTATCCTAACTATTCGGAGAGTCCCAGGCCCGTGGCCGAACTGTGACCAGGCTTTCGCCAGGATGGATCCTGTGACTCGACGGTGCGGGCTGGACAGGAGCGGGAAGTGCAGGACGAACACGCTCCGGCGTTCCGCATGGTTTAGGGCAGTAACCTAACTATCTGACGTTGGATCGGTACCGGATATTGGCTGGCGCCCGTCAGGCGGCCGCCCGATGATGACGGAGGAGGTGGCCGTGACCAGTACCGCATCCGGTGCCGCCGAGCCGCCCGGCACCGAGCTTGCGGACGCCGAGTTCCTCGGCGTATCAGCGGTACCGGGCCAGCGAGGCGGCCAGGCTGCTCGGCCGCAGCTCATCCGGGCGCTGAACGAGCAGCTGCTGCTCGGCCACATCCGCCAGGTCGGGCCGTGCTCGCGGGCCGACCTCGCCCGCATCTCGGGGCTCTCCAAGCCCACCGTCTCGCAGGCGCTGGCCAGCGTGGAGCGCTCGGGCCTGGTCAGGATCGCCGGGCAGCGCACGGGCGTGCCAGGGCGCTCCGCCCGGCTCTACGAGATCAGGCCGGACGCCGGGTTCGTACTCGGCCTGGACATCGGGCACCATTACCTGCGCGGCGCGCTCGCCGACCTGACCGGCGAGATCCGCGCGAAGCACTCGGCGAGGACCAGGGCGTCGAGCGCGCGCGGCCGGGTGGCCGAGCTGAGGATCTTGTCCTGGAGAACGACGTGGACGCCGCGGCGCTGGCCGAGCAGGCCCGCGGGCACGGCCGGGAATTCGCGAGCTTCGCGTTCGTCTGGATCGGCAGCGGCATCGGGCTGGGCCTGGTGCTCGACGGCAGGCTGCACCGCGGGGCGCACGGCGTGGCCGGCGAGATCGCGTACATGCCGATCTCGGAGGGCCAGGGCGCAGACGAGCAGGACGCGCGCCGGAGGGGCACGCTCGAGGCCGCGGCCTCCGCGTCCGCCGTGGTCCGCGCCGCACGGCGGGCGGGCATGCGCGGGCCGGTCTCCGCGCTGCGCGTCTTCGTGGCAGCGGCCAGGGGTGACGAGCGGGCCGCGGCGGTCGTCGCCGCGGAGGCGCGGCTGGTGGCCAAGGCGATCAGTGCCGTGGTGACCGTGGTCGACCCGGAGCTGGTCGTCCTCGGGGGCGGCATCGGGCAGGCTCCCGGCTTCGCAGCCGCCGTGACCGCCGAGCTGCGCGGGCTGGCGCCGGTGCTGCCCGAGGTCCGCGTCAGCGCGCTCGGCACCGATGCGGTGGTGGACGGCTGCCTGGCCTCAGGCGCGGAGCTGGCGTGGACGCGGCTGATCCGGCTTACGGCCGAGGCGAGCTGAAGTAGGGGGCCGACTCCCGGCGCCAGAGCATGATCACCGCGCCGAGGCCCGCCAGCCAGACCAGGACGTTGAACACCAGGCCCAGGCTGGCCTGCGGGCGCGAGAGCTCTATCAGCACGAACAAGGTGTTCAGGCCGAAGAACACCGTCCCGGTTTTCCTGGCGTAGTTGCGGCCGGCCGCGTTCGCCCGGGCCATCCACAGCCACAGGGCGATCGCGATGACCGACTCGAGCACCACGCTGACGACGGCGATCACCTCGGCGGCGTGCACCTGGCTCGCCGTGTAGTGCGGGTAGTGCGTGACGATCGTGTGCCTCAGGCTGCCTACGGTGGTCAGGATCACGACGAGCTCGATGAAGCTGAGAGCCGCGCCCGCGTACATGAGCCTGACCGCGGTCTGCACCGAGCTGGGCGCCGAGGGCCGCTGCGGCTCGGGCGTACGTCCCGAGGACGGAGACGGCTGGTACATCGGTGCTCCTTAGCGCGTTACTGACCAGTGTGCCAGCGGCCCGCCGGCCGTGCACGCGGACCCGGGGAACCGGAGGGCGACGGGCCGCGCCACGGTCCACGGGCATGGTGAGCCGAGTTTACCCGGCATGCCCATGGGCGTTACGGGGGCACAGGTATGATCACGCGAGGCCAGGTGTGGCCTCGGGCCCGGGTGGTGAGGAATCCGGACATGCGGACATCCTGCTGCATTCCGCTCGGGCCCTGGGCGGTCGGCCGACAGCGCGGGCTGCAGCCTCGGATTGGGTCACGCGTAGCTGAAGTTATGTGGTTTCATTGCCGGATTCGTGTCACGCTGCGGCGAGAGGTTGAGTCGAGTGGAAACTGCGCGTTCTGAGGACGCGTCCAGGAACGACGTGGACCAGATCCGCGGCGACCGGCAGATCCAGTGCGACGTCCTCGTCGCGCTCGCCGAGTGCCGGAATCACCGGAAGTGGTTCGCGGGCTTCGCGAAGTCGTTCCTCGGCGAGCATCCGATCGAGATCGGCAGCGGGCTCGGCGACTACGCGCTGGAATGGATCCCGTCGGTCGAGAAGTACACGGCAACCGAAGCGGACTCGGCTCTGTTCGCGGAGCTGAAGAAGCACATGGCGGTATACCCCAGCGTCACCGTGCGCCAGCTGCTGCTGCCGACGGAGGAACGCGGCGACCACTCCTGCCTGATCTGCTACAACGTGCTCGAGCACATCGATGACCACGTCGGGGCCCTGCAGAGCATGGCCAGGCTGGTCCGGCCCGAGGGCTACATCGTCCTGGTCTGCCCGGCGTTCCCGTTCGCAATGAGTTACTACGCGTTCACCAGCCTGCTGAAGAAGCAGCCGTCCACCGGCGGGACGATGTCGTTCTACGATCGCCTGGTGGTGCCCGTGGTGCGGTTCCTCGAACGGGTGATAGGCGACCGCCCGCCCTTCGGGCAGTCGGTGGTGGCGGTCGCGCGGGTCAAGGAAGAGGGGGACGCGGCCGACTAGGACGTGCCAGGCGTCCCTACTTCCAGCCCGGCCGGTACACCGACACCTGATCGGTCCGGTAGTCGAACACGAAGCCGGTGTCGGTCAGGTACCGGGTGACCTGCTGGCTCACGGCCCAGTCCAGCACCCAGCCGATGCTTATGCGGTGAACGTCGCGCCGCGCCGCGGCGAGTGCGGCCGCGGTTACCGGGCTCCCGTTCTGGACGGCCACCAGCTCGACGTAGAACGGGTGCCGCTTGAACCACCGGGTGGTCGCTCGCGGCACCCACGAGGTGTAGGACTCCGCCCGCGGGTGGCCGTCGGCGGTGGCCAGCAGGAACGCCGGCTTCGCGATCGACGACCCGTACAGCGGAAGCCCGCCGCGCAGGCCGAAGGGGACGTCCAGGACTATCGAGCCGGAATGGTCGGCGGCGATGGGCCGGTCCAGGGCGCGCAGGGCGTCGGCGGTGGGCATCAGCCCGCGGACCGCGGGGGCCCCGGTCCAGCCGGCCTCCGAGATCGCGAGCACGGCCACCACGGCCAGCGCTGCCATCGCGGGCCGGGTGGGCCCGCGGCGGATGAGCCAGTCCACCGCGCTGCCGGCCAGCACCGCGGCGCCGACCAGCCCGAGCAGGGCCAGCCGGTCGGCCTCGCGCAGGGCCGACAGCCCTGGAACGTGCACCAGCCAGGTGTAGGGCATGAGCAGGGACACCCGCGCGCCGTTCCAGGTTGTGGCGAGCGGCACGTGCGCCCGGGTGCCGATCACCAGCGTCGGCCCGAGCGCCAGCACGGCGCCGCCCAGCCAGAGCGCGGCGAGCAGCCAGGCACTGCGGCGCCGCCAGGAAGCGGCCAGCCCGCACAGGGCCAGCACGCTGAGCACCGCGCCGAACGTGGCCACCGCCTCGGCAGAGACGCGGTACCGGTAGACCGACGCCAGCGGGCTCAGCCCGAGGTGGTCCAGCTGGGGAGAGGGCGCGAACAGGCCGGGGAGCCCGGCGCCGTAGGTGTCGTAGTTGCTGGCGAGCTTGGCTGCGCTGATGCTCGCGCCGCCGCTGATGGCTTGCTGCGCCATGGCGATGAGTTGCGGGCTGGCCACGGCGACGGCGGCGACGGCGCCCACGGCCAGCACGCGCAGCCCGCCGGGGTGGCGGGCCAGCCAGGGCAGCAGGGCCGCCGTGGCCAGCAGCACCGCCATCACCGCCGACTCCTGGTTGACCAGGACCTGCCAGGCCAGCATCGACGACAGGCCGAACAGCGCCCCGGCGGCGACCGCGCCGGGTGCGGCCAGCCACAGCCGGGCGGCCCGGTACATCACGTAGCAGGCCAGGCCCGGCAGCACGATGGTCAGCAGGCTGTAGGCGGCGGTCGGCCCGAAGGCCAGGGTGACCGGGGTCATGATCAGGCCGACCAGCGGCATCGTGGTGTCGAAGCCCAGCTGGATGCCGGCCGGGGCGGCCATGTGGCTGGTGAAGAAGGGGTTGCCCAGGTGGGTGACCTGGTGCGCGGTCCACCACAGGTCCCACACGTAGCCGGAGATGTCACGCACGGCCGGCAGCTGGTGCCCCGTTATGTACGTGGCATTGGGCCATGTCGCCGCGACCCCGGCGGCCACGTAGGCAACGATCAGCGCCAGGTGCCGGGCGGCCGGGCGAGACGTGATGCCCCGCCGTCTCTCCGGCCCCGGCTCCCCGGATGCCTCCGCAGCCTGAGTCGCGTCCGCGGCCTGAGTCGCGTCGGCGGCCTGAGTCGCCTCCACGGCTGGCGCGCCTCGGCCCCGGCCCGCCCAGTTCGTCGGCTCGATCCTGTCCACAGTTCCCCAGAGTCCGCATCCGCCCGGCGCGGCTAGTCCCATGACCGGCCCGCTGGGGCTAGTCACCGAAGGCAAGGCCCCGCCGCACCAGTTAGAGTCCTTCAGGTGGCACTCGGGGAGGACACTAGCCTACGGTTGCCGTCGGATCGGATGATCCGCTGGGAGCTGTTCGCTGTCTTCGCGATATCGCTCGGTGCGAGCGGGGTGAACGCCCTGCTGGACCTGATCGGGTCGCTGCTGGCCCGGCAGTCGCTGAGCAGCCAGCAGGCTCTCCTCGTGGGGTCGCGGGCCCCCAACCACTGGCTGGACCTCGTCCTGCAGCTGGTCGGCATCGCCGAGGCGCTCACGCCGGTCGTGCTCGTGTTCTACCTCCTGGCCAGATCCGGGGAGGGGCCGGCGGACATGGGCCTGGACGCGAGC
>WNFI01379468.1_pt1 | contig 10442 bp, 8 predicted proteins | sample 5400471 | NCBI WGS metagenome assembly WNFI01 (sample SAMN13153348, study PRJNA577476) | soil metagenome | isolation source: 100 cm saprolite on Douglas fir-dominated hillslope | place: USA:California | collected 2013-09-17 | reverse complement strand
AACGGTACAGGGTATCCGGGGAGATGCCCAGATATTGCGACGCCTGCCGCACATTCATCACTTCGCGCGATTCGCTCACGAGGAACGCCACCCCGGCATTCGAACACAACTGCTGTCACGACCGTTCGCTGCTCCCGGCTTGCGCTGCGGACTCCCGGGGAAGCAGCTCGTGGGAGCTTTATGACATTCTATCACTCCGAGCGTCAAGGGAATCTATAGGGCTGTTGTCCTATCAATACGGGTAGTTCTAGGCAGTTCGGGGGGTATTGTCCGCTAGTACCGGCTCATGTTGTGGGCATTTTCTATAGCTGCCGCTATTAGTGGTGGTTTTGCATTCTTCGCCCCCTGTACGCAGGGACGGTTATCCTTTGAAATCAGCCTCACCGCATGTGGAAGTACTACTTGTTGTTTCAGCTCGCAGATCCGTTTTCTCCAGCTCCCTTTCCACCGCACCCGCGACCTTGTCTCGCGCACCCCATGCCAACGATGCTTGTCTACTTCGATTCTTCTCAAGTCTTATCCAGCGACAGCGATTTCCACAGGGCATCGACTCGTTTTTTCGTCGCTTCGTCCATCAAAATCTCGTCCGGCCACGGCCGCGTAAAACCTTCCGATGCCCACTTGCGCGTCGCGTCGATCCCCATCTTCGATCCGAAGTCCTGCATCCGCGCCGCGTGATCCAGTGTATCCACTGGGCCCAGCGAAAACTGCACGTCCCGCTCGGGATCCAGCGCGCAGAGCGTCTTCCACACCACTTCACTGTAGTTGTGGATATTCACGTCGTGGTCCACCACCACGATCACCTTCGTGAACATCGCCTGTCCCAGCGACCAAATCGCATTCATGATCTTCCGCGCGTGCCCCGGATAGGACTTTCGAATGGCCACGATCATCAGGTTGTGAAAAATTCCCTCGGCAGGCATCGCCACATCCACAATTTCCGGGTACTGCATCTTCATCACCGGCAAGAACACGCGCTCCACCGCATATCCCATATAAAAATCTTCCTGCGGCGGCGGACCCACCACCGTCGTCAAGTAGATCGGTTCTTTGCGCCGCGTGACGCATTCCACGTGAAAGACCGGGTACTCCCCTTCCAGCGAATAAAATCCCGTATGGTCTCCGAAGGGTCCCTCCGTCCGCATTTCATTCAGATTGACGTAGCCCTCCAGCACTATCTCGGCGTTGGCGGGCACTTCCAGATCGTTCGTCTCGCACGGCGCCATTTCCACGGGCTCGCGCCGCAAGAAGCCGGCAAACATCATTTCATCCAGGTCCGGCGGAATCGGCAGCATCCCCGCCAGCGCCGTGGCTGGATCGGCCCCAATCACCACGCTAACGGGAATCCTGCCCTCGGCATTTTTCGCCTTCGCGCGCCGAAAATGCTCCGCCCCATGTTTCTGCGTCTGCCAGTGCATTCCCGTCGTCCGCTCGTCATAAACCTGCATGCGGTACATCCCCACGTTTCGTTTTCCCGTCTCCGGATTCCTGGTAAATACCAGCGGAAACGTGATGAATCGCCCCCCATCCTGCGGCCAGCATTTCAGGATCGGAAAATCAAAAAGGTTTACGTCACTTCCCTTCTGAATGACTTCCTTGCAGGGACCGCTCTTCACGCTTTTCGGAAAAAACGACCCCAGCTCCGCGAGCTTCGGCAGCATCTTGATCTTGTCGAAGAACCCCTGCGGCGTTTCCATTTTCAGGAATCCCTGGATTCGCTCGGCCACTTCGTCCAGTTCGTTCACTTCAAACGCCAGCGCCATCCGCCGCACGCTTCCAAACGCATTGATCAGCAAGGGATGCCGCGACCCCTTCGGCTTTTCGAACAGGAGCGCCGGGTTACCTCCGAGTGGGACAGGCATTCCTGCCTGTCCGCCTTGTCCGCCTTGTCCGCTTTGTCCCCCCTGTCCGCCTTGTTTGCCCCGCATGACCCGCTGCACCACTTCCGCAATCTCCAGGATCGGGTCCACTTCCGCGCGAATCCGCTTCAGCTCCCCTTCCTTCTCCAACTTCCTCACAAACTCCCGCAAGTCAGCGTACGCCACTCATTCCTCCCAGTGGCACAGGCTTCAGCCTGTGCCTACCGATCCCATGGCTACCTATTCAAGCGAAAACTGTAACACGAAGGCGTCCTGCCTCTTGCCCGTGTCGCGCCCGGATTCCTAAACAGTCCCTGACGCTTCGAGCGCACCATGTATCGCAGCCCGGACCCGACTCAATCGCACGTTGAGTCACTCTCGTTTCAAGCTGACACAATCTGTCTCAGACTGACTATAAACGCCCGAATCAAGTTACCCTTCCAGGTTCAATGGAATTTGGTACTGCCCTAAATAACAGCATCACAACAACTTACTGTCGCTATCGAAACAGCAAACCGTTCCCGGGGCTCTGCACGAGTGGCCTCACAATTGCACCTATACCCAGCCGGAGGGAGCCGGTTACTCGCACTCGATTCGTTTCGGCCATCTCCCAAATCCCAGGGAGCATTTCCTTGATCCCCGGGCTTGTGAATTCATCATCTTAAGTAAAAAGGAGAGCTGCAACTCTTAGCGCGCCAGTGGATCGCTCCACCAGGCTTCGCCTCTAGCTCATCGGCCCAACATGCTGCCCAACATGCTCAATGTCCTCCACATCATCCGACTCGACTATCTCTCCTGCATCTTGACCGTCGCTGCCACTGTCCTCATCGGCAAGAAGCTCTGGCAAGGCTGGGTCGTCGCCGCCCTCAACAGCGCCGTCGTCTGTGTTATCGGCGTCCGTACCGCCCAGTTCGGCTTCGTCCCCGCCAATCTTCTCTGCATCGCCCTCTACACCAGCAACCTCGTCAACTGGCGCCCCAAAAAGCAAGATCAATAGATACGCCTTCCTTCTCCAGTGTTTGACGAAACTGAGTTATTCGTAATGCAGAGAGACCAGCGGGTCAACTTCTGTGGCCCTGCGGGCGGGAATCAAACACGCCGTCAAACCAGCAGCGAGAATGACAGCTGCGACGGCAGAGAACGTCAAAGGGTCCGTCGTTGAGACACCCCAGATTTGGCTCGCCATTAAACGTGTCATAGCCAGGCTCAGAACCAATCCGGTCATCGTTCCTGCGAGGATCAGCGCCAGACCTTTCTTGAACACCATACGCAGGACATCGTTCCGTTGCGCTCCTAGGGCCATTCGGATGCCGATCTCGTGCGTTTGGAGCGATACCGCGTATGCCATAACGCTGAAGACGCCAATCAAGACCAACAGCAATCCTGTAACCCCGAACGTTGCAAGAATGATAAGGGTGAATCGTGGCCCTGCGTAATACCACTGCCTAAGAAAACTCTCAATTGATCCACTGTCCGTGATGGCCACATCGGGGTCGACTGCTGCTATTTCCCGTCGAACGCTAGCTAAGATCGCGTTTGGGTTCCCTTCAGTCCTCACCATGATCCCGCGCGAACCGGTGCCGGTGAGTGTATAAGGAAAATAGACCTCGGGCTTTGGCGCGTCTTGCAAGCCATTGTTCTTGGCGTCCGCGATCACTCCGATGATTTCAAAGTAGGCGTCGCGCGGCCAATCCGCCGCGTACTCTTCGAAGGTGCTGAACTTAATTCTCTGGCCGACGGGATTTTCGTTTCCGAAGTAAGAGCGGGCGAGCGTTTGATTGATGACGGTCACATGTCGAGCCGACTCCACGTCGCTTCGCGAAAGCAGCCTGCCGTGCAGCAAGTTCCGGCCCAGAGTCTGGAAATAGCCCTCACTGCACAAGTCAAACGTGGTGCCCCAAGGCTCCAAATGGGTCTTCCCGGGCACAACCACCTCGGTCCACCCGAATGAATAGGGCGGAAACGAGGTAACCTCAGTGGAAGCGATCACGCCTGGAAGGGCGGCCATGCGACCGAGCGCCGTCCGGAAGAAAGCTCTCTTTTGGTCAGCGGTGTCGTACCGGCCCTCGGGAAAGGATAGTTGCGCGTAGACAACATTCACAGGGTCAAATCCGATGTCCACTTGTTCGAGGACATGTAGAGTGCGTCCCATCAGCCCGGTAGCTATCAACAGCACAATGGACAGCGCGACTTCCGCGACTACTAGGCTGGAGCGCAACGTGCCGTGCCGAATGTCCCCGGCTGTGCCCTTCCCGCTCCCCGTAAGGCCAGTGTGCAAGTCGCGCCGTACGGCATGGAGCGCCGGCGCGAGACCGCAGAATAAACTGGTCACAACAGAAACTCCCATAGCAAACAGCAGTGTCACTGGCCTGAAGGCGATCACCACCTCGGAGGGGATCATATCTGGTGGAATCGCGGCTACCACTCCTTTCAATCCGCAAAAGGCGAGTAGGCATCCGGCAATGCAGCTTGCAGCCGCCAAGAGGCAACTCTCAACCAACAATTGCTTGACCAAACGGCCTCGCGTCGCGCCCATGGAAGCACGGATCACAATCTCCTTTTCGCGCACTGTCGCGCGAGCGAGCAAAAGATTCGCAACATTGGCGCAAGCAATGAAAAGCAAGATGGACACAGCGGCCATTATGGCGAAGAGTGTCACTTTGAAGCGCCCCACGGATTCGTCCGTCAGGGAATTGATCACGAGCCTGTAATTCCTGCGAAACCATGCGGGATAGGTCTTTTCGAGTCCCTTCACAACGACCCCAAAGTCCGCGGAGGCAGTTTGCAGATTGACGCCTGATTTGAGGCGTCCGACCGCCCACACTTCGTTCGGCTGAACACCAAACCCAGTAATGAAGGTGGCTCTGTTCAGTTCAAGTGGCATCCAAACTTCACAGTCGCCGAATCGGAATCGGGGCGGCATGATGGCAACCACAGTCCTCGGCATGCCATTGAGATTCAGCGTAGTTCCGAGTATTTTCGGGTCCCGGTTGAACAGCTTGCTCCACAATTTGTAGCTCATGACGAACACGGGCGGAGAACCAGGCTTTCCATCTTCTGGTGTGATCTGACGGCCCAGGAGCGGTTCGATGCCGAGAAATTCAAAGGTGTTCGGCGTTACCCATCCGCCGAAAAACTGTTCAGTTGCTCCGCTGCCCCTGTAGTGGATTCCCACGTACGCCAGCCCGATCATGTCTTCGAATGTGTGGTTTTGCTCTTTGAAATCAAGGAAAACCGAGACAGGGAACCGCGGAATGCTTATGTGATCAGGCAAGAGGATCGAGGGGGTGGCCAATCGATCGGAGTTTCTATATGGGACGGGATTGAGGAGAACACTGTCGACGACGCTGCAAATCGTAGTCGTTGCGCCAATGCCCAAGGCGAGTGACAGGATGGCAATGACGGTAAAGCTGGGGTTCTTTTCCAGCATCCGCACGCCATAACGAAGGTCTTGCCAAAGGCCCGTCATCGGTATAAGCCCTCGCGAAACTCCGATGATTTCTATATCCCCTGGAACGACTCGGAGCAAGCACTTTTGTCAGGCCGGGATAGACGAGGCAACACCGGGTGGGAACCAGGGGGAACCAGGGGACAGACGGGACGTTATCCTGATTTTTTTGTCATACAGAAACCATTCACTCGCCCTAATCACCGTTCAACCCTCAATTTCGACCGTTAACGGCAAAACACTTAACAACTTAAGTAAGGTACGCTATTCTCTCATCGTGTTTGTTAAGTCCAATCCTCGCCCGCTCGATCCTTCCCCGAACCTCCCACCCGCTCTTTGTTCCCAACCTTCGGACGTTCCGACGTTCCGGCGTTCACACCCCGTTCCCTCCTATTCCCCCACTGACCACTGTCCATTGACCATCGAAACTCTACATCAGTTGAGGAGCGGAAATCCCGACCGGGTCGGGACTGTCCACCCTCGCTTTAAGTCCTTTAGCTGCAACACTCATGGATCTCCCCGCAAGTGTTGCAAACAAAAGACTTACGGCCATGTTAAGCCCTTTAGATGCAACACTTACAAAAAACAGGGGGAGGGGGCCCGGTTATGGTTAACTAGAAATCTCAATAATCCCCTGCTAGCCCCCGATGACAAATCGAATTCTCTCGACTCCGGGGGACGGACGTCTCCTGCAACTTGCTGCGCGCAACGGTCGCCCGCTGGTAGTATCCTGTGGATAGCCTTATGAACCGCGTCTACCTCGATTTCAACGCCACCACCCCGGTCGAGCCGGAAGTCCTCGACGCCATGCTCCCCTATTTCTCCGGCGAATTTGCCAACGCCGCTTCCATCCACACGCCCGGGCAGCGTGCCCGCGCCGCGGTCGAATCCGCCCGCGAACAAGTTGCCGCCCTCATCGGCGCGCGCCCCCAGGAAATCGTCTTCACCAGCGGCGGCACCGAATCCGACAACCACGCCATCTTTGGGGTTGTGGGACAGGCATTCTTGCCTGTCTCCTCGTCAAGAAATGCCAATTCTGTTCTCCACGTCATCACCACCGCCATCGAACACGAAGCCGTCCTCAACGCCTGCCAGGCTCTCCAAAAAGAAGGCGTTCGCGTCACCTATCTGCCGACGACTGGTGAAGGGCAAATTGACCTCGATGAACTGCGCCGCGCCATCCGGCCGGAAACCGTGCTCATCACCATCATGCACGCCAACAACGAGCTTGGCACCGTCCAGCCGCTCGAAGAAATCGGTCGTATCGCCGCCGAGGCCGACGTCTACTTTCACACCGATGCTGTGCAATCCGCAGGAAAAATCCCAATTGACGTCAATACGTTGGCGGTCGATCTCCTCTCCATTTCCGGGCACAAATTGTACGCGCCAAAGGGAATCGGCGCCCTGTACGTGCGCGGCGGAACGCGTTTGCGCCAACTTCTCTATGGCGGACATCACCAGCGGGGCTTCCGCCCGGGTACAGAAAACGTCGCCGGCATCGTTGGCCTCGGCAAAGCAGCAGAGCTCGCTCGCAAATCGCTCGCAGAAGACGCTCAGCGCGTGTCTAACCTCCGCGACAAATTGCAGCAAGGTCTGCTGCATCGCGTCCCCCAGTCGCGCGTGAATGGAGGCGCTGCTCCGCGCACTCCGAACACCACAAATCTCGTCTTTCCCGGCGTCGAAGGCGAAGCCCTCCTCATTGCGCTCGACTTGAAAGGTCTGGCCTGTTCCACCGGAGCCGCCTGCTCCTCGGGCGCCGTCGAGCCATCGCACGTGCTTACCGCCATCGGCTTGCCGCCGGAAGAAGCCCGCGCCAGCCTGCGCTTCAGCCTCGGCCGCCACACCACCTCCGCAGAAATTGATTTCGCCTTGAACGTAGTCCCCGCCGCCGTCGCCCAGCTCCGCGAGCTTTCCCCCACCTATCGCAAAGAGGCCACCGCCCACCGATGATGCTCCCGCCTCACTTTGGTCCCGTCTTTGTAGGGGCGCAGCATGCTGCGCCCCTAACATCGCGGTGCGAGAGAATGGAGACCTCGCACGATATAATGCAATCAGCATGAATGCAGCCACCCAATTCGACACTCTCCCCGAGCGCGCCGAAACCCAACGCGACCTCGTCGCCGTCGCCATGTCCGGCGGCGTCGACTCTTCCACCGTTGCCGCTCTCCTGCAACAGGAAGGCCGCGTCGTCGTCGGCCTCACCATGCAGCTCTGGAACCAGCGCCGCCTCCCCGAACTCCAGGGCGAGGGCCCCGCACAGCACCGCTGCTGCTCGCTCGATGATGTCTATGACGCCAAGGCCGTGGCGCAGCACCTGAATTTTCCGCATTACGTGGTGAACTTCGAGGAGCAATTCGAGGCGCGCGTTGTGCGTCCCTTCGTGGACCAGTATCTAGCCGGCCGCACGCCCATCGCCTGCACCAATTGCAACACGGACGTAAAATTCGAGCCGCTCTTGCGCATGGCGCGTCAGATCGGCGCCGAGCGTCTTGCCACCGGTCACTACGCGCGGATTCGCAAGAACGGCGATACCCGCCGCTGGGAATTGCTGCGCGCGCGCGACGAAACCAAGGACCAATCCTACTTTCTCTGGGGCCTCTCGCAGGAACAGCTTTCGCGCAGCGACTTCCCTCTCGGTGAACTCACCAAGGAAGAAGTGCGCGCCCTGGCCCGCCGCGTGAATTTGCCCGTCGCGGAAAAGCCGGAGAGCATGGAACTGTGTTTCGTGCCCACCGGCAACTACGTGCAATTCATCCAGGCGTATTCACGAGAGCGCGGAATTTCTTTGCAGAATGGAGAAGGAGAAATCGTCAACGAAAACGGCGAAGTGATCGGCCGCCACAATGGCGTCCACAATTTTACCATCGGCCAGCGCAAGGGCCTCGGCTTCGCCGCCGGCAAGCCCCTCTACGTTCTCTCGATTGATCCGGAGAAGAACCGCGTCGTCGTCGGCGAAGACGATGTCCTCCGAAAAACGGTATGCGAAGTCGAAGGCGTGAATTGGATTTCCTGCGAAAAGCCTTCTGCCCCGCTTCGCGCCTTCGCCAAAATCCGCCACAAGCACGAGCCCGCACCCGCCACCATCGAGCCGCTGTACGCCACCATCGCGCGCGTCACGTTCGACACCCCTCAGCGCGCCATCACCCCCGGCCAGGCCGCCGTTTTCTATGACGGCGACGTCGTCCTCGGCGGCGGCTGGCTCCGTTGAACAGCGATTTCTCATTGATTTGTCTATGGAGATGGCCGGAAGCTTTGCGAATCAGCAGGAACTGACGCACTGGTGAATCCAGGAGCCGAGTCCCTCTTCAACGTTGGTGAATATCGAAGGTGAATATTGTAGGAAAGAAGTGGCCGGAACGATCAAAAAAAACGGCTCCCAAAAAAGTCCTTCTCTTACTGAAAACTAAAAACTGACAACTAAGAACTCCCTAAATAAAAAGTTCTTCTTCCTGCTGCTCGCGCGGTTCATCACCGCTGGAACGGCCGCGGCGCGACCGCAGAAGATCGAGTCCCACCTTAATCCCCTGAACCAGCGCCGACGCTTTCTGCACCGGCCGCCAGAAACTGTGCTTGAACTTTGCGCCCGCATCCTCCACGGCTTCCAGCGTCCCCGTCAAGATGCGATCCGCATGCACCAACTGTCCGCGAAGCCGGTCGGCGGCGTCCGTAAACACGCGGTCGATCTTCTGCGCCTGCCCGCGCGCCAAATACACGATGTGCGACGCATCATTCACCATGCTGGAGATTTTCGGCTGCGTATCGTCAAGAAGAATCTGCACGCGCGTCAGCATAGGGCCGACTCGCGAATGCAAATCGCCCACCAGACGATTCACATTTTCCGTCGTGCGGCGAAGCTGAAAGAACAACGCCGTCAGGATCACCACTTGCACGACCAGAGCGATCGCCGCGACAATGCTGAAGAATTCGAGCCAGAATTGCATAGCTGCCCCACCCGCCCCACTTCGAGACGGAACCCCGTGCTACCGCCTTACCGTGCCTTAGGACTTCGATTCGCGCAGATACGCTTCGCGTCCGGCTTCCACTGCCGCCGAGATGGAATCCTTCTTGCGCACCGCAACTTCCTTGCTGCGCTCGATCAATTCATCCGCGCGCTCCCGCAGCTCGCGCGCCTTCTTCTGGGCGTAATCCTTGCCTTCATCCGCCTTCTTAGCCAGAAAGTCACGCGTCTCTTCACCGGACTTCGGCGCAAACAAAATACCCACGAGCGCTCCAACTCCCAGCCCTACCAGGAAATACGTCACCTTGGAACCCACATTGTCCGCCATAGCAACCTCCACAGAAACCGTAGCATAGCACTAGGAGGCGCGCAATGCGCCCTAACCGCTATGCCGCTCGCAAACTGGTTACTGCAGCCTCGAAGCTTCCAGTTGGCTGAGAATCTTCTCTGCACTCTTCCGCGAAACTACTCTGCTCAATTTTTCCAGCCCCGCCCTCTGAATATTGGCAACGCTCCCAAATTCCTTCAAAAGTTTCTGCGCCGTCTTTACCCCCACCCCGGGGATTTCGCTGAGCACGGTTTCAGTCTGCCGCTTCCCGCGCCGTTGCCGGTGAAACGTAACCGCAAAACGGTGGGTCTCATCGCGAATCTGCTGAATCAGGTGCAGCACCGGCGAGTGTCGCTCCAGCACGACCGGCTCATCTTCCTGCCCCAGAACGTAAAGAATCTCCTCTTTTTTCGCGATGCTCGCGACCGGCTGATTGATGATCTGCAGCGATTCCAGTGCCTGCGCCGCGGCGTGAAGCTGTCCGATGCCGCCATCGATCAGGATCAGCCCGGGAAATTCTTTCTTCTCTTCCTGAAGTCGGCGATACCGCCGCGCCACCGCTTCACGCATGCTCGCAAAGTCGTCGTTTTGGCGCAGCGGATTTCCATTGCTTCCCTCTTCGCCGCGCCCTTCATCTCCACGAATGATGAATTTGCGGTAGTCCGATTTCTTCATGCGCCCCTTTTCCCAAACCACCATGGACGCGACCGTATCCGTTCCTTGTATATGCGAAATGTCGAAGCTCTCGATGCGCTGCGGCTCTTCCGCCAGATTGAGCGCATTCTGCAATGCCTCGCCAATCGCTTTCGACGTCGGCTTCAAAACGCGGAATCGCTGTTCGAATGAATG
>WNFI01674179.1_pt1 | contig 10443 bp, 19 predicted proteins | sample 5400471 | NCBI WGS metagenome assembly WNFI01 (sample SAMN13153348, study PRJNA577476) | soil metagenome | isolation source: 100 cm saprolite on Douglas fir-dominated hillslope | place: USA:California | collected 2013-09-17 | reverse complement strand
ATCGACTCCAGGTAGCGGGCGATGCCGATTCCCTGGAGGACGGACAGCACGATGGTGCCGTAGCGCGTGTACTGGGTGATCTTGCGCCGGCCCATCTCGCCTTCCTTGGAGAGCTTCTCCAGGGTCGGGACGACGACGGTGAGGAGCTGCAGGATGATGCTCGCCGAGACGTACGGCATGATGCCGAGCGCGAAGATGGACAGCTGCTCGAAGCCGCCGCCGGTGAAGAGGTTCAATAAGTTCAGGAAGCCGCCCGAGGTCTGGATGTACTTCTTCATCACCTCGCGGTTGACGCCCGGCGCGGTGACGAACACGCCGATGCGATAGACCGCCAGCAAGAGCAGCGTGTACCCCAGCCGCTTGCGAAGCTCCTGGATCCGGAACAGGTTGCTGAACGCGTTGGCGAACGACACCGGCTGCCTCTTTCCCGGAACGCCGCGGGGCGCTCCGACTGGGAAGGAACAGGTTTACAAAGACCGCGCACTCTAGCGCAAGAGCGGCTGCCCAGGCTTTGTTGCCTGGCGCCGGGGCGGGCCCGGGCCACCGGGCCTGGACCTCCCCACCCCGGGGTCAGGCCCTAGCCGAACGGCTCAGGCCTTCGCCGCTTTGGCGGCGGCCTTCTCCGCCTTCTTGCGCTCCTGGGGGGTGACCTTGAGCTTGCTTTCGATGAGCTCCACCTTGCCGCCCGCCTTCTCGATCTTCTCCTTCGCGGAGGCGGAGAACCTGTGGGCGCGCACCGCGACGGCGCGAGTCAACTCGCCGTCGCCGAGGATCTTCAGGCCATCCTTGGGGTCCTTGAAAAGGCCGGCTGCCCTCAGCTCGTCGGGGCCCAGCGTACCCGTCAGCTCGAGCTTCTCCAACTCACCCACGTTGACCAGCGCGTACTCGACGCGGGTGTAGTTGGTGAAGCCGCGCTTGGGGATGCGCCGCTGGAGCGGCATCTGGCCGCCCTCGAAGCCGATGAAGTTCATGTTGCCGGTGCGGGCCTTCTGCCCCTTGCCGCCGCGGCCGGCGGTCTTGCCGGTGCCGGAGGACTGGCCGCGGCCGACGCGCTTCTTCTCCTTGACGCCTCCGCCCCTGGGCGGAGTGAGACGGCTCAACTCGTGCATCGCATGCTCCCGCGGGCAGTGCCCGCTCGCTCGGAGCGGGGACCCTGCCCCGCCTCCTACACTCTGGATTGCAACTCAGCTACTCAGAATCGAACACTGACGCTCGAACACCTACAATCGCCCATTCAAGCGACGATACTCACGCTCTCTTGGCCCGAGCGGCCGCCGCCTGCTTGCGCTTGTAGCGCCGGCCGAAGGGCTTGAACTCCTCGCTCGTCTTCGACCACTCGAGCAGGTACGCGACCTTGGCGATCATGCCCATGGTCTCCTTCGTGTCCGGGACCACGCGCTGCATGCCGACGCGCGTCAGCCCCAGGCCGCGCAGGGTCGCGCGGTGGTTCTCCGTGTGTCCGCTCATGCCGCGGACCAGCTTCACCTTGAGTGCCATGTCCAGCTCCGTCTTGGGTTCGCGCGAGGCGGCCTGCCGCGCGGCTGTTGCCCGCGCGAACGGCCGCAGGCGTCGTGGTTATCCGTGGGCCTCAGGGCGGATCTCGGACAGTTCCTTGCCGCGCAGCTTCGCCACGTCCTCGGCGCTGCGCAGGCGCCGCAGACCGTCGAGCGCCGCCTTGACCACGTTGTGCGGGTTCCGCGAGCCCTGGCTCTTGGTGAGGATGTTGCGGATGCCGACTGCCTCGAGCACTGCGCGCACCGAGCCGCCGGCGATCACGCCGGTGCCCTCGCCCGCCGGCTTGAGCAGCACGCGGCCGGCGCCGAAGTGGCCCAGCACCTCGTGCGGGATGGTGTTGCCGGCCAACGGGACCTTGAACAGGTTCTTCTTCGCCTGCTCGCCGCCCTTGCGGATGGCCTCCGGCACCTCGTTGGCCTTGCCCAGGCCAGCGCCCACGTGCCCCTGGCCGTCGCCGACGACCACCAGCGCGGAGAAGGAGAAGCGGCGGCCGCCCTTGACCACCTTGGCCACGCGGTTGATGTAGACGACCCGGTCGTTCAGCTCGGGCAGATCGTTGGGATTGATCGGTGCAGCCATGTTTTCTCCGGTCGGTCGCGGGCCTTCAACGGCCGCGACTAGAACTTGAGGCCGCCCTCCCGGGCGCCCTCGGCGACCGCAGCGACGCGGCCATGGTAGTTGAAGCCGTTGCGGTCGAAGACCACCGCGGCAATGCGGGCCTCGACGCACTTCTTCGCGAGGAGCTTGCCGACTTCCTTGGCTTGGTCCGTCGCCGCTCACCCGCACGCGGATGTGCGTCTTGCGCTTGGCGCGTGCGGCGTGCTTCTTCACGATGGTGGACGTGCTCATTTAGGCAGCTCCCGTCTTGCCCTGCTTGCGGCGGATCGTCTCTTCCGAGTACTTGACGCCCTTGCCCTTGTACGGCTCGGGCGGACGCAGCTTGCGGATCTCGGCGGCGATGAGCCCGATCTGGTGCTTGTCGGCGCCCTTCACCGTCAGCTTGTTCGCCTTCTGGTCGTACTCCGCGGTCACGCCCTCGGGCAGCGGATACACGATGGGGTGCGAGAAACCGAGCGAGAAGACGATCTCCTTGCCCTTCAGCTCGGCCTTGTAGCCGACGCCATTGATCTCCAGCGAGCGCGAGAAGCCCGAGGTCACGCCCTCGATCATGTTCGCCACCAGCGTTCGGGTAAGCCCGTGGAGCTGGCGCGCGCGGGTGGAGTCGTCGGGCCGCTCGACGCGGATCTCGCCCTTGTCGATGACCACTTTCATCTGGAGGTCGAGCTTCTGCGCGACCTTGCCCTTGGGCCCTTCCACCCGAACCAGCCCGGGCTCGGACAGCACCTTCACCTTGTCGGGAATCTTGATCGGCAATCTTCCGATGCGGGACATGCGCTCTCCTACCAGACCGTGGCGAGCAACTCGCCACCCAGGTGCTGCTTGCGCGCTTCGCGGTCGACCATCACGCCCTTGCTGGTGGAGAGCAGCGCGATGCCCAGTCCGTTCATCACGTTGGGGATGTCGGTGTGCGCCACGTAGCGGCGCAGGCCGGGCTTGCTCTGGCGCCGGATCTCGCTGATCACCGGCCGCTTGTCGTGATCGTACTTGAGGACCACCGTCAGCTTGCCTTGGGGGCCGCTGCCAGGATCGTGCGAGAACGAGACCTCGCGAACGAAGCCCTCCTGCTGCAGCGCCTCGCAGATCTTCAGCTTCATCTTCGACGACGGCAGCTCGACCTTCTCCAGCCCCGCGCGCTGCGCGTTGCGGATCCGGGTGAGAAGGTCTGCGATCGGATCGGTCATGCTCACGTGGACTACCTCCAGCCGGTCGTACCCGTAGGCGCTCCGGCTCGTTCGGGCGTTCGCCCTCTGTACCGCCGAGCCGGTGCTACCAGCTCGACTTGGTCACTCCGGTGATCTCGCCCTTGAGGGCGCGGTTGCGGAAGCAGATGCGGCACATCTGGAACTTGTTCAGGAAGGCGCGGTTGCGGCCGCAGAGCGGGCAGCGCTTGTAGGCGCGGACCTTGAACTTCGGCTTGCGCTTCGCCTGGGCAATCTTGCTCAGTTTGGCCATGTCTCTCTTCGCTTTCGGCGTTCGGCTGAAAAGGGGTCTTGATCAGGCGGTGCGGAACGGCATCCCCATGTAGCGGAGCAGCGCGCGGCCTTCCTCGTCGTTCCGCGCGGTGGTCACGATGGTGATGTTCATGCCCTTGATCTTCTCGATCTTGTCGTAGTTGATCTCGGGGAAGATGATCTGCTCGCGCACGCCCAAGGTGTAGTTGCCCTTCCCGTCGAAGCTCTTCGACGAGACGCCCTTGAAGTCGCGCACCCGCGGCAGCGCCACGCTCACCAGGCGGTCGAAGAACTCGTACATGCGGTCCTTGCGCAGGGTCACCATGCAACCGATGGCCTGGTTCTCGCGCAGCTTGAAGTTGGCGATGCTCTTGCGCGAGCGCGTCACCACCCCCTTCTGACCGGAGATGGCCATCATCTGCTCCTCGGCTTGCTCGATCAGCTTGTTGTTCGAGATCGCCTCGCCGAGGCCCATGTTGACGACGATCTTCTCCAGTTTGGGAACCTGCATCGGGTTCTTGTAGCCGAAGTCCTTCATCAGCGCGGGGATGACCTGCGCGCGGTACGCCTCGGCCAGGCGCGCGCCCTTCTCGCCCTTGGCCTTGGCCTTGCCGGGGGCGGCCTGGATGGTCGCCGGCGCCTTCTCCTTCCTGCCGCCCTTCTTCGGCTTGGGCTCCTTCTTCTCGCCCGCCGCCTTCGGATCGGCGACCGGTCCCTCGCCCGCCGCGTGCTTCTTCGGCTTGTCGTCGTCGTGCTTCTTCTTGTCGTCGGCCATCTGGATTTCCTTCGCTGAAATTCGCGCCGCTACTGCCGCTACTGATCGATCTGCGCGCCGCTTCGCTTGGCAATACGGACTCGCTTGCCGTTCTCGAGCACCTTGGTGCCGATGCGGGTCGGCTTCTTCGACTCGGGATCGATCAGCGCCAGGTTGGAGACATGGATGCTGCCGTTCTTCTCCACGATGCCGCCCTCGGGCGACGTCGGGTTGCGGCCGCGCTTCAGGTGGCGCTTGAAGATCATCAGCTTCTCGACGATCGCGCGCTGCTTCTCGTGATCGACCTCGAGGATCTTGCCGGTCTTGCCCTTCTCCTTGCCGGAGAGGACATAGACGGTGTCCCCCTTCTTGATGCGAATCGACGAGCGGGCCATGGCTACAGCACCTCGGGAGCGAGCGAGATGATCTTCATGAACTTGCGGGCGCGGAGCTCGCGCGCCACCGGCCCGAAGATGCGGGTGCCGATGGGCTCGTTCTCCTTGGTCACCATCACGGCGCTGTTGGTGTCGAACTTGATGTAGCTGCCGTCGGGCCGCTTCACCTCGCGCTTGGTACGCACGATCACGGCGCGGGCGACGTCGCCCTTCTTCACCTTGGCATTGACCAGCGCCTCCTTGACGGAGACGACGATGACGTCGCCGATGGTGGCGTAGCGCCGCTTGGTGCCGCCCAGCACCTTGATACAGGCGACTTTCTTGGCGCCGCTGTTGTCGGCAACGTCGAGGACGGTGGTGGTCTGGATCATGGCTTCAAGCCTCCTGCGCCCGGACGATGATCTCGGCCACGCGCCAGCGCTTGTCCTTGGACATCGGCCGCGTCTCGGCGATGCGGACGGTGTCGCCGGGCTTGCAGGCGTTGGTCTCGTCGTGCGCCTTGTACTTCTTCTTCTGCGTCATGTACTTGCCGTACTTGCCGTGCTTCATGCGGCGCTCGACCTGCACCACCACGGTCTTCTGCATCTTGTTGGAGAGCACCACGCCCACGCGGCTCTTGGGCGTGCCGCGCGCGGCGCTGGTCTCTGCCTGTGCGTTCGTCTCGCTCATTTCGTCTTCTCCTGGCTCTGGGCCGGGGTTTGCGCGGGCTTCGCCGCGCCGGCGGCGGCCTTGGCCGCGGCCTTTGGGGTCGCTCCCTGCTTCTGCGTCAGCACGGTCATGACCCGCGCCAGGTCGTGCCTGGTCTTCCCCAGGTCGGCGCTCGAGTCGAGCGTGCCGGCGGCGTGCCGGATTTTCAGGTTGAAGAGGTTCTCCCGCATCTCCGCTGCCTTGCGGGAGAGCTCCTCGATGGTCAGGTCCTTCAGCTCGGCGGCCTTCATCGGTTCTCCTTAAGCGCCCAGCTCGGCGGAGCGGCGGACGAGCCTCGTGTTCAGCGGCAGCTTGTGGGCGGCGAGCGCCATCGCCTCTTTGGCGATCGCCTCGGTCACGCCTTCCATCTCGTAGAGGATGCGGCCCATCTTGACGACGGCGTGCCACTCTTCGACGTTGCCCTTGCCATGGCCCATGCGCGTCTCGGCCGGCTTCTTGGTGACCGGCTTGTCCGGGAACACGCGGATCCAGACCTTGCCGCCGCGCTTGATGAAGCGGGTCATGGCGATGCGGCCCGCCTCGATCTGGCGCGCGCTGAGCCGGCCCGACTCGAGCACCTTGAGGCCGTAGTCGCCGAAGGCGAGCTCGCCCCCGCGGTAGGCCTTGCCCTTGTGGCGGCCCTTCATCTGCTTGCGAAATTTGGTTCGTGCTGGCTGCATCATGGCTGGGTCTCGTTCTCGAAAGAGTTGTCAGCGCGCCCGCTGCAGGGCGGCAACTATTGCACCGGGGTCGGCGTGCTCGCCGCGGCGCGCGCCGGCGCGGGACGGGCGCCCTTGCCAGAGGTCTTGTCGGCAGAGGCGGTCTCCGGCAGCACTTCGCCGCGGAAGATCCACACCTTGCAGCCGATCTTGCCGTAGGTGGTCTTGGCCTCCGCGAAGCCGTAATCGATGTCGGCGCGCAGCGTGTGCAGCGGTACCCGGCCCTCGCGGTACCACTCGTAACGCGCCATCTCCGCGCCGCCCAGCCGACCGGAGCAGGCCACGCGGATGCCCTTGGCGCCGAACTTCTGCGCGGTCTGGATCGCCTTCTTCATCGCGCGGCGGAAGGCGATGCGGCGCTCGAGCTGGGTGGTGATGTTCTCGGCGACGAGCTGCGCATCGGTCTCGGCCTTGCGGACCTCGACGATGTTGAGGAACACCTCGTTCTGGGTGAACTGCTGCAGCTCCTTCTTGATCGACTCGATGCCGGCGCCGCGCTTGCCGATGACGATGCCGGGACGCGCGGTGTGCACGTTCACCTTCACCTTGTTGGCGGCGCGCTCGATCTCGACCTTGCTGATGCCGGCCTGGCCCAGCTTCTTCTTCACGTAGTCGCGGAGCCGGATGTCCTCGTGCAGCCACTTGGCGTAGTTCTTCTCCTCGTACCACTTGGAGTCCCAGCTGCGGATGACGCCGAGGCGGAAGCCGATCGGATTTACTTTTTGACCCATGTGGTTCTCCTAGACCTTCGCCTGCGCGGCGGGAGCGGGGGCGGCGGCCTGCGCGCCCTTGGCGCTACGCTTGCGCGCCGGCTTCTTGTGCACCTTCTTCTTCTGCGCCTCGTCGGTCAGCGTGATGACGATGTGGCTGGTCTTCTTCAGCACCTTGAAGGCGCGGCCCATCGCGCGCGGCATGAAGCGCCGCAGGCTGGGGCCCTGGTCGACGAGCAACTCCTTCACGTGCAGCGCGTCCACGTCGAGCTGGCCCTTGCTGGCCTGATCGGCGTTGGCGACCGCGCTCCGCAGGAGCTTGGCGAGCGGCTCGGCCGCGCGCTTCTCGACGTAGGCGAGCATGTTGAGAGCGGCGCCGACCTTCTTGCCGCGGATGAGGTCGGCGACGACGCGCACCTTGCGCGGCGTGATGCGGAGGTACTTGAGCTTGGCGGTGGCTTCCATGGTCTCTCTCGCTCTCGCTTACTTCGCCGCCGCGGCGGCTGCGGCAGGTGCGGGTGCCCCGGGTCCGGCGCCGGGCTTGGCCGCCTTCTTGTCGCCGGTGTGGCCGTGGAAGGTGCGCGTCGGGGCGAACTCGCCCAGCTTATGGCCCACCATGTTCTCGGTCACGAAGACCGGGATGAACTTGCGGCCGTTGTGCACCGCGAAGGTGTGACCGACCAGGTCGGGGATGATGGTCGAGCGGCGCGACCAGGTCTTGACGACCTTTTTGGCATTGGTCCGGTTCATCTCCTCCACCTTCTTGGTGAGGTGCTTGTCGATGAACGGGCCCTTCTTGACCGAACGCGACATCGTTTTCTCTCCACGGGCAGCAGGCCTCGCGCCTGCCTCTTAGGCCGCCGTTGGCGGCGCCCAAACGTTGTTGAACTACCTCACGCCCTTGTCGCGGCGCTTGATGATGAACTTGGTGGTGCGCTTGTTGACTCTCGTCTTGTAGCCCTTGGTCGGCTGGCCCCAGGGCGAGACCGGGTGCGGGTTGCCCTGGCCGCTCTTGCCCTCGCCGCCGCCGTGCGGGTGGTCGACGGGGTTCATCGCCAGGCCGCGGACGGTCGGGCGCCAGCCCTTCCAGCGGTTGCGGCCGGCCTTGCCGATGCGGACGATCTCGTGCTCGGTGTTGCCGAGCTGGCCGACGGTGGCCTTGCACTCGAGCAGGACCTTGCGGACCTCCGTCGAGGGCATGCGGATCTGGGCGTACTTTCCCTCCTTCGCCATCAGCTGGCCGAAGGAACCCGCGCTGCGGATCATCTGCGCGCCGCAGCCCGCCTTCAGCTCGACGTTGTGGATCACCGTGCCGAGCGGGATGGCGTGGAGCGGGAGCGCGTTGCCGGGCCGGATGTCGACGTTCTCGCCCGACATCAGCAAGTCGCCGACGTTCACGCCCACCGGCCAGAGGATGTACGCCTTGACGCCGTCGCTGTAGTGGAGCAGCGCCAGGCGGGCCGAGCGGTTGGGATCGTACTCGACCGCCGCGACCTTGGCGGCGACGCCGTCCTTCTGCCGCTTCCAGTCGATCACGCGGATGCGCTGCTTGTGGCCGCCGCCGCGGTGCCGCGTGGTCATGCGGCCGTAGACGTTGCGGCCGCCGGTGCCCTTGAGGGGCTTGGTCAGCTTCCGCTCCGGGCGCGTCTTGGTGATCTCCGCGAAGTCCGGGGAGGTCGTCAGGCGCCGGCCGGGGCTCGTCGGCTTGTAGAATTTGAGAGCCATCGTTTACTTCCCCTCGAAGATGGAGATCGCGTCGCCTTCCTTGAGCGTCACGATCGCCTTCTTCCAGTTGGACCGCATGCCGCTGTTCTTGCCGATGCGGCGCATCTTCCCGCGGATGATCTGCGTCTTGATGTCGACGACCTTGACCTTGAAGAGCGCCTCCACCGCCTGCTTGACCTCGGTCTTGTTCGCCTTCAGGTCGATCTCGAAGGCGAACTTGTTCTCGCGGTCGCGCAGGCGATCGAGCTTCTCGGTATCGAGCGGCCGCTTGATCACGTCGAAGCGGTTCACGAGAGGGCCCCCTCGAGCGCCTTCGCGCCCGCAGAAGTCAGCACCAGCGTGTTGTGCTTGAGGATGTCGAAGACGTTGGCGCCCTCGACCGGGAGGAACTTGTACTTCTTCGCATTGCGCACCGACTTGAAGAGCACGTCGTTCTTCACGTCGAGAACCAGCGCGTTGTCGATGCCCAGCTTCGCGAACGTCGCCACCGCCGCCTTGGTGGAGGGGCTCGAAGGCGCCCACTTGTCGAGGATGACGAGCGCCTTGTCCGCGTTGCGCTTGCTGATCGCCGCGCGGATGGCCGCCTTCCGCACCTTCTTGGGCACGTGGTACTCGTGGTCGCGCATCTTGGGCGCCATCGCCTTGCCGCCGCCGACCCACTGCGAGGCGCGGATGGAGCCCTGGCGCGCGCGCCCGGTACCCTTCTGCTTGTAGGGCTTCTTGCCGCCGCCGGAGACCAGCGAGCGGTTCTTCACGCCCACGGTCCCGGCGCGGCGCGAGGCCAGCTGCGCCTTGACCACCTCGTAGAACAGGGCCTCGTTCACCGGCCCGTTCACCAGATCGTCGGCGAGGTCGATGGTGCCGACCTTCTGCTTGTCGATGTTGAAGACGTCGAGGGTCGCCATGGTTAGCTCTTGATCTCCACGTCCACGCCGGCCGACAGGTCCAGCTTCATGAGCGCGTCCAGCGTCTGCTGGGTGGGCTCGAGGATGTCGAGCAGCCTCTTGTGGGTCCGGATCTCGAACTGCTCGCGGCTCTTCTTGTCGACGTGCGGCGAGCGAAGCACCGTGAACTTGTTGATCCGGGTCGGCAGCGGGATGGGGCCCACCACCTTCGCCCCGGTGCGCTTCGCGGTCTCGACGATCTCCCCGGCCGACTGGTCCAGGAGCTTGTAATCGTAGGCCTTGAGCCGGATCCGGATCTTTTGTGTCGCCATTTCTTGAACCTCTTTGAAGCCGGCAGCCGACAGCGTCCGGTGGAGCTCTTGCGCGGAATTCGCCGCGCCCGGAACCGTCGACCGCCGACCGTGGACTTTCGTCTTAAGCGATCACCTTGACCACGACTCCGGCGCCCACCGTGCGGCCGCCCTCGCGGATGGCGAAGCGCAGTTCCTCGTCCATGGCGATGGGCATCATCAGCTCGACTTCCATCTCCGTGTTGTCGCCGGGCATCACCATCTCGACGCCGGTGGGCAGCTTGACGGTGCCGGTCACGTCGGTGGTGCGGAAGTAGAACTGCGGCTTGTAGCCGTTGAGGAACGGGGTGTGGCGGCCGCCCTCGTCCTTGGTGAGCACGTAGACCTTGCAGAGGAACTTGGTGTGCGGGGTGACCGAGCCCGGCTTGGCCAGCACCTGGCCGCGCTCGATGTCCTCGCGCTTGATGCCGCGGAGCAGGCAGCCCACGTTCTCGCCCGCCAGGCCCTCGTCGAGGAGCTTGCGGAACGACTCGACGCCGGTCACCACCGTCTTGGTGGTGGGGCGCAGGCCGACGATCTCCACTTCCTCGCCCACCTTGATCTTGCCGCGCTCGATGCGGCCGGTGGCCACGGTGCCGCGGCCGGCGATGGAGAACACGTCCTCCACCGGC